>Ga0208492_1000463_pt1 | contig 34366 bp, 26 predicted proteins | sample Subbioar_CSW14AB_FD_184820 | JGI IMG/M metagenome (GOLD analysis project Ga0208492, IMG submission 184820) | Serpentinite rock and fluid subsurface biosphere microbial communities from McLaughlin Reserve, California, USA - CR12Mar_CSW14AB (SPAdes) | ecosystem: Environmental > Terrestrial > Deep... | reverse complement strand
TCTCCCAATCTGCGCACGATGGCCCCCCCGCGCTGATTCGTCCCGTCGGGGTGGCGAAACCTCGCGACCAGCCGTACAGAAGGAGCGTGCCCCCGAAGCCGAAGCCGTCGAAGGCGTCCGGAGAGTCCAATGGCAGCTCCGCCATCGTCATCCTCGCCGTCCTGCTCGGCTTGTTCGCGATGGCCGTCCTCCCGCGCATTCTCGAGCAGTCGCACCCGATGGTCGGCAAGCCGGTCCCCGCGATCGCGCTGCCCAGGCTCGACGGCGCCCCGACGCTCGAGGGCGCGGCCTCCGTCGACCTCAGCGCGCTCAAGGGCAAGGTCGTCGTCCTCGATTTCTGGGCACCGTGGTGTGGCCCGTGCAAACACGAGATGCCCGTCCTCGACAAGCTCGCCAAGCGCTTCGGGCCCGAGGGAGTCGTGGTGGTCGGGGTGCTGGTCGATCAAGACCGCGACGGCGCGCGCGACGTCGTGAAGGCTCTCCAGCTCGGGTATCCCCAGCTCGACGACGCCCTCCACGGTACCGCCGCGAAGGTCTTCGGCGTGCACACCCTGCCGACGCTCGTCATCGTCGACCGGAGCGGCAACGTGCGCAGCTACCGAACGGGTTTCTCGCCGGAAGAGGATCTCGAGGCCGCGATCAAGCGTGCGATGGGCTCTTGATGCACGGCCGCGTCTTCCTCGCGATCGGTGTGGCGCTCGCCTTTTCGTGTTCGCCGTCGAGCCCCGTGCAGACGCCCCCCGAGCCCCTCGTGTGCGACGCGCTCTCGGTGAAGACGGCCGACGGATGCGTCCGTGTCGGGCCGAGCAGCTGCGGCGCCGGCTTCCGGCTCGATACCGAGCACGCGACCTGTGAGCCAGTGTTGCCGACCGAGGCGTGCGCGCGTGGCACGTTCGCGGTCCCCGGAGACACGAGCTGCCACGCCGTCGGCACCTTCGACGCGGCGACAGGGTCGAGCGTGATTCACGTCGACGCGGGCGCCGCTGCTGGCGGGGACGGTTCGACCGCGCGCCCGTTCAAGACCGTGCAGGCCGGGGTGGACGCCGCGAGTGCGGGCGCGTTGGTGATCGTTGCTGCGGGGACCTACGTAGAGAACGTACGCATCACCCGTGCGCTCACCTTGCTCGGGGTCGACGCAGCGAAGGTCGAGCTCCGCGGCGTCGATCCCGCGAAGAACACGCTCGACGTTCGCGCAGACGCAACGATCGCGGGCGTGGGCGTCACCGGACCGGGCCAGGGCCTCTCGGTCACCGACGCGCGCGTCACCGCGAGGCATGTCTGGGTGCACGACACGGGCAAGCCGGGCGTAGGCGTCGATCGCTCGGCCAAGACCGGCGCCCTCGTCCTGAGCGACTCGCTCGTCGAGTCTTGCGCGTACGCGGGCGTCGCGGTGTTCGGCGCGAGCGTCGAGCTGACGAAGAGCTCGGTGCGCGACACCAAGTTGCTGTCGGGCGCGGGAGGCCCGGGCGTGCTCGGCCAGAAGACCGGGACCGTCATCGCCACCCTCGTCGTCCGCGGCTCGGTGATCGAACGAAATCGCGAGGTCGGCGTCGGGGTGGCCGGCGGCAGCGTCACCGTCGAGGACAGCGTCGTCCGCGACACCGGTCCGATGGCCAACGGCACGGTCGGCACCGGTGTGCTCGCGAGCTTCGACAAGGCGACCAAGACCGCCCCCACCCTGGTGGTCCGCGGATCGCTCGTGGCTTCGAACCTCGAGATCGGCATCTCGCAGACCAATGGGCTCGGCACCATCGAGCGCACCGTCGTGCGCGGCACCCGCGGCGCCCCCAAGCGCACGCGCTACGGGGTGGGCATCCAGGCCGACCCCGGCACGACGATGACGATCCGCGAGTCCGTCATCGAGGACAATCGCCACCTCGGAATCGCGGTTTTCGCCGCGACGGCGAGCATCGAACGGACCATCGTGCGCGGGACCCGCTCGGCCGATGCCACGGTGGGCGGCGTCGGCATCGGCCTCAACGAGGTCGACGGCGTGCCGTCGGCTGCGACCATCCTGCAGTCGCTCGTCGTCGACAACCAGAGCGCGGGCGTGATGTTCGGCGAAGGCACGTTCAGCATCACGAGCAGCGTGGTCCGCGGCACCATCGCCGCCGACGACGGCCGGTTCGGCGACGGGCTGATCGCGCTGGGACGCGCTCATCCCGATGGCACGCCGCTGGTCGATGCAAACGATCTGCTCGTCGAGGGGAACGCGCGTACCGGCGTGGCCGTGCTCGCGGGGGCGATTCGACTCGCGGGGTCGCGCCTCCGCTGCAACGCGGTCGACCTCGACCGCGGCGATTTCGCGATGCCCGCGGAGGCGATCGACGGCGGCGGGAATCTGTGCGGGTGCGACGCGGCCGGCGCGTGCAAGATCGTCACGTCGGCGCTCGAGCCGGTCCCGTTCCCCGACCGCGGCGCGCGCTAACCCGCCGCCGCCACGCGCTCGGCCTCTTCGATCGCCGCCCGCGACTCGTTGGTCTCCCACGCCGGCACCACGATGCGGAAACGCGCGCCTCCCAGCGGCGACTCGTCGCAGGTGATCGAGCCACCGTGCTCCACCACGATCTTCTTCACGATCGCGAGCCCGAGGCCCGTGCCCTCGGTGCGGGTGGTGAAGTACGGATCGAAGATCCGCTCGCGGCTCGCCGCCGGCACCCCAGGGCCGTCGTCGTCGACGTCGAGCGCGATGCGCCCGTCCTGCAGCACGCTCGCGTGGACGCGCACTCGATAGCCCTTCGCCGTCGCGCGAATGGCTTGGACCCCGTTGCGCACCAGGTTGTCGATCGCCTTGCGGAGCATCTGCCTATCGGCTGCGATGTGCGCATCGCACGCCGGATCGACCGTGACGCGGACCGGGATCGCGGTTCCACCGCTCGGTGTCAGCATCAGGTCGGAGGGATCGGTTCCGAGCCCGAGGCGCTCGAGCGCGGGCTTCAACTCCTCGAGCAGCCTCTGGACGTCCTCTTCCACGAGGTGCGCGTGCGGAAGGCGCGCAAACTCGGTGAACTCGGAGACCAGGCGTCGCAGCGTGCCGACCTCCTCGGTCACCACCTCGAGCGTGGTGTCGAGCAGCTTCTTCATCTTCGGATCGGAGCCGTCGTAGCGGCTGTGCGTCTCCTCGACGGCGAGCTGAATCGGGGTCAACGGGTTCTTGATCTCGTGCGCGAGGCGGCGGGCCATGTCCTGCCACGCGCCGATGCGCTGCAAATACTCGATCCGCGCGCGGCTGCGCTCGACCTCGCGGAGCATGCGGTTGAAGGCCACCGCGAGATCGCCGATCTCGTCGGCCCCCTGCTCGGGCACCCGCACCTCGAGATCGCCCCCGGCGACCTGCTGCGCGGCGTCGGCGACCCGACGAACCCGTCCCGAGACGCTGCGCGCGAGGGCGAAGCCCACGCCTGCCGCGATGAGGATGGTCGCGCCGAGGAGCAGCGCGAAGAACAGCACGTTGAGCCGGACGAACTCCTCGCGCCGCGCGATCACCCCTTTGTAGACCTGGATGAACTCGTCGGCCTCGGTGCGCCGCTCGATCCGTGCCCGATCGGTGACGAACGTCGCGACCAACATCGGCGAGTTGTCCTCGGGGCCGAGCGGCTTGCATTGCACGAGGGCAAACTCGCGCTTGGGGTCGAGCGGCGACGGGCGCTGCACGCTCGCGACCTTGCGGCTGCCCTTGGGGAGCGGAGGTTTGTCCTTGGTGTCCTCGCCGGGCGCGGGTGGACCGAAGCTCGCGAGGCAGTCGGCGAACGTCAGCGCGTCGTACACCTCGAGCGCCGCGAGCGCGATCAGCGGATCGCCCCCGAGCGGATCGGGACGATCGCTGTAACGCTCGAACGCGTCCCCCAGCTCGGTGTCGACCTCCTTGGCGTCGCCGATCGCCGCAGCCGCGCGGAGCGGCTCGATCGCCGCGATCGCCTCTGCCCGGTACCGCATGCTCGACTGCAACGCGCGGACGAGCGGTCCATACACGTCGAGCGAGGCCTCGAGCTCGCGCCCGACGCGCGGATCGTAGAAGAGATCGGCTGCCTTCTGGGCCACGCGCAGTGCGAGGAAGATGCCGATCACCAGCGGCAGCGCGGCCATCACGACCACCGCTGCGGTGAGCCGCAGCTCGATGCGTCCGATGTAGGGCCCCCGCTTCCGCGTCACGCGCGACGACCCCGGCCCCCTCGAAGACGGGGGCGCAGGCGACGCGGACGGGGGCTCGTCGGACCGGGGCAAAATCGTCCTCAGACCAGCGGATCCTCGACGACCTCGGGCTCGGCGTCGCGACGACGACGCTCCGCGGTCAGACGCCCGCGCACGTGATTGACCATGACGTCGGCGTACGAGTCGAACGACGGGGGATCGATGCCGCGGCCAGCGAGGATCGCCTCGGTGTTGCGCGCCGAGTAGTGGACGTGGTTCGCCAGTTGATCGAGGAACGCGCGCGGCGAACGCGCCAGGCGTTCGAGGCCCGGCGTGCGCAGGATGGCGCGGGTGAGGTTGGCCGGGATGAACCCCCGCGGCGACCTCCGGCCCGCGGCGCGGGCGAGCACCTCGAACACCTCGCGCACCGTGGGTGGTCGCGGATCGACGAGGTGGAACGTCTGGCCGACGGCGCGTGGATCGCGACCGATGGCCACCGAGGCCGCAGCGACCCAATCCACCGGCACCATGTTCAGCTGCGCATCGCCTTCGGTCGGGAGTGGAATCGCAAAATCCGGCGGCGCAGTGAGCATCAACAGCACGAGCAGGTAAGGACCGTCGAGCCGATCGACCTCGCCGGTCTTGGAGTCGCCGACGACCTGAGAGGGGCGCACGACGATCGCCGGGACGTCGCGCGCCGCGGCGCGGACGATCTTCTCTGCGCGGATCTTGGTCGCCTCGACCGCGTTGCGCGTGCCCTGACCGAGATCGAGCTCGCTCTCGAGCACGAGTCCACGGCGGTCGCCGGAGACGTTCGCGGTGGAGTGGTGCACGAACGCGCGAAGGTGACTCGCCGCGCGCGCGAGCTCCAGAGCCTCCCGGGTCGCGCGGACGTTGAACGCCTCGGCGCTCTTCTCGTCGATCCCGACCCAGCTCGCCTGCGCGGCGTGGTGGATGACGTCGACCTCGGCGGCGAGCCGCTTGAACTCCTGCCCGGAAAGGCCGAGGTCCATCGATGCAGCGTCGCCATCGAGGATGGTGACGCGCGCGCGTCGCTCGGCGGTCAGCTCGTCGACGAACTGACGCGCCCCTTCTTTGAACTTCGAGCGAACGATCGCGACAATGCGCGTGCCTTTGGTGTCGAGCAAGCGCTCGGCTACGCGGCGCGCGAGCAGGGTCGGCACTCCGGTGAGGACGACCGTCTCGGTCATGGGGCGGAGCGTATCAGGGGTCACGACTCGACAGGCGAGACTCGAACGTCGACAGTACGACCCCGATGGAAACGGCGACCAGGGTGGTGCTCGGGCGGGTGGTCACGATGGCCGAGCGCGGCGCGATCGACGCCGGGGCGGTGGTCGTCGAAAGGGGCCGGATCGCGTGGGTCGGACCGCGCGACGGGGTGCCCGAGCGATTCCAGCCTCTCCTCCCGGCGGCTCTCTCGGCGCCGCTGATCACCCCCGGGCTGGTCGACGCGCACACGCATGCCGCGTGGGTCGGCTCGCGCCACGGCGAGTACGTCGCGAAACTGCGCGGCGAGGGGTACGAGGCGATTGCCGCGCGCGGAGGCGGAATCGTGGCGAGCATGCGCGCGATCGAGGAGGCGAGCGTCGAGGCGATCGCAGCCACGCTGATCGAGCGCCTGCGACGGATGGCGCGGCTCGGCGTGACGACCGTGGAGGTCAAGAGCGGCTACGGCCTGCGCCCCGTGCTCGAGCGGCGTCAGCTCTCGGCCATCGCCGAGGCGAGCCGCGCCCGGGGCGTTCCGCGGGTCGTCCCGACGTTCCTCGCGCTTCACGCGCTGCCGCCGGAGTCGCGCGGCGACGAGGAGCGACGCGCGGCGTACGTCGCCGCTGCGACGGAGCTCACGCGCGAGGTGGCACGCGCCGGCGAGGCCCGATTCGTCGATGCGTACGTCGATCGCAACGCCTTCCGCGTCGAAGAGGCCCGCGCGCTGATGACCGTGGCCCGCGACGCGGGTCTCGGCGTCCGCATGCACGTGGGCCAGTTCGCCGACGTCGGCGGGGCCGAGCTGTGTGGCGAGCTCGGGGCTCGCTCGGCCGATCACCTGGAGCACGTCGGCGAGGCCGGCCTCGCCGCGATGCGCGACGCGGGCACGGCCGCGGTCCTGCTGCCGACCGCGTCGTTCGTCCTCGGTCAGTCGCCGCCGGACGTGGCGGCGATGCGCCGCGCGGGCGTTCGGCTGGTGGTCGCGAGCGATGCCAATCCGGGGACCGCTCCCTCCGAGTCGCTGCCCCTGGCGATGGCGTTCGCGGCGCGCCTCTATGGACTCTCCGCCGACGAAGTCGTCGCCGGCGCCACGCGCGAAGCGGCGCGCTCCCTGGAAGTCGGAGCAGGAACGTTGGTCGAGGGCGCGCTCGGCGACCTCGTGGGCTGGGACCTTCCCCACGAGGAGGCGCTGCTCCAGCCCTGGGGCACCCCCCGGACCCGGTTCGTCCTCCGCGAGGGTGTACCGCTCTGGGATTGACCCGGGATCGACGTTTGCGCCCGGGGCGGTCGACAAAAAGAAGGAACGGACCCAACGGTCCGTTCGTTCGTAACATCCAAGGAGCTACGGAAACTCAAAGACGAATCAAAGAGAAGGAAGCAGACAACAAGGTTCGAGCGGGCCGGGCCGTCGAAGACGGCGTCGGCAACCACTGGAAAAGAAAAGAAAAGGCGAAGGAAGCGGTTTTTTCGGCTCTTGGGTGGCGCGGCCACGCTGCCCAGGAACGAAGAGAAGGAAGCTCCGCAAGCGCCGGAACGTTTGCCCCCTCAGCAGGCACCGTGCCAAATCGTCAGCCCGCCCGCCGAACCTCGTCCGAACCTGTCTCGCCCTTGGTTTTCCGAGAATTTTCGACCATGACGCCGCTGTCACACCTCATGCGTTGACGCCGAGTCTGGCAAGCGCGTCCGGCGGCACGACTCGGCCGCACCTTTTTGCGGAGCGCGCGAGCGGACCGGCGGTGGTAAGGCGCTGCGGGTGAACGAGCAGGACAAGACGCGGCGCTACTACGACGCGTTCGCCGCCTCCTACGAGGACCACCGCGACGGGCGCAGCCGCTACCACGATCTGCTCGACACGCTCGAGGTCGAGCTCGCCCTGCCGTACGTGTCCGCACGGGAGGTGCTGGAGGTCGGCTGCGGCACCGGGCTCGTCCTCCGCAAGCTCGCGGAGCACGCTGCCCATGCGGTCGGGGTCGACCTCTCGCCCGGCATGCTGGCGCGAGCTCGCGCCCGCGGGCTCGACGTACACGAAGGAAGCGCGACGGCGCTCCCCTTCCCTGACGCATCGTTCGACGCGGCGGTCTCGTTCAAGACCCTGCCCCACGTGCCGGATCTCCCGCGCGCATTGTCCGAGATGGCGCGCGTGGTCCGTCCTGGCGGCGTGCTGATCGCAGAGCTCTACAACCCACGCAGCGTCAGGCATCTCGCCAAGCGCTGGCTTCCCGCAGGGCGCGTCGGCGCGGGCACCGAGCGTGACGTGTACGTACGCTTCGACGATCGACGTGCGCTCGAACGAGCACTGCCCCGCGGGTGCACGGTGGAACGCGCGCGCGGCATCCGCACGCTGGTGCCCGTCGCTGCGCTGCTCGAGATCCCGGTCGTCGGAGACGCGCTGGCGCGCGCCGAGCGGCGCGTAGCCGACACGCCGCTCGGCATCGAGCTCGGTGGCTTCGTCGCGTGGGTCATTCGCCGCACCTGATCGGTAGCCAGAGTCGACGACTTTTCGGGGGGCGCGGGAACGCGACCTGCTACACTGTTTCTCGTGCGGTTCCTCTGCATCAGCGACGTCCACGGCGAGCTCAACGCGCTTCGCGCGGTGTTGGCCACGGCCGAGCGCCGCGGCTACCAGAAGATCCTCGTCGCGGGGGACCTCTGCTTTCCCGGACCCGAGCCGCTCGAGACCTGGCGAACGCTGCAGCGCGAACAGGCGATCTGCGTCCAGGGCGTCACCGACAAGGCCCTCGCGTCGATGGACCCGGCGCGGCTCGAAGAGCTCGCGTCCGACCCAGTCCAGAAGGCGATGGCCAAGAAGTTCCTCGATGCGCGCCGAGCCATCGGTGAGCTGGTGGTCGAACGCCTCCGCAGGCTGCCGACCCATCACCGCATCCAGCTCGAAGACGGGCGCGAGCTGCTCCTGGTGCACGGCTCCCCCGAAGACCCCACCGAACCGATCACGCACGACCTCGAAGACGATGAGATCCTCGCCCTCATCGGCGACGACCCCGCCGACGTCATCGTCTGCGGCATGAGCCACTCGCCGTTCGTTCGCGAGGTCTCCGACATCACCGTGATCAACGTCGGCAGCGTCGGCGACGCGCCCGGCGGCGGTGTCGCGCACGCGACGTTCATCGAGACGTCGGCGCAAGGGATCATCATCGATCCGATCAGCGTGCCGCTCGACGACCTCGCCGTCGGAATGTGAATCGCATACCCCGGTCCCGGGAACGAGCTACTGAACCGAACCGTCGCCGCGGTCCGGCTCGGGGATCGGCGGCCTTCGTGCGTAGCGCTCCTGCGCCGCAGCGCGCACAGCCGGGTGCAAGGCTTTGGCGAGGATCACGTCACGGAGCTCGTTGCGTCGGAGCAGAGCGACCATCGCGATCGCAACCGACGTCGGGGTCGACGGGTTGAGCACGAGCGCGTTGCGCACGCGCGGGCGCTGACACCACCGCGGGTGGATCGCGACCTGCTGGAGGACCTCCGCGCGATTCGGCCGTCGCGTCACGAGCGTGACCACGTCGTCCTCGGTGAGGCGTGGCGCCATGAGCAGGTTCCGGATCACGTCCGGGTGGGGATCGGCGAGGATCTTCGGCAGCAGCTCGGGCGGTGGGCGCCGCGCCATCATCTTCCGCTCGCCGAGCGTGAGCGGACGTCCGCGCCCGTAGTCCGGGACGTCGCGCCCCTGCGGCTGCTCTTCGTCACCGCTCAAGGCGACCTCACCGAGTGCGTGACCGAGCTCCTGATCGTGGCCGTGCGCCGGCTCGCTGCCGATGGGAATTCGCACCTTGGTGACGAAGGGTCTTCGCAGGAGACGCTCGAGCGTGAGGAGCTTCCTGGTCCGGGCCTCGGCACGAAGCGCGTCGCGAGCCTCGTCCATCGCGGGATCGGCCAGCAACTCGACGAGCGCGTGCAAGAGCGCCTCGGCGCGGTCGTCGGCGCCATCGGCGAGGCCGCACGCGATCTCGAGCACGTCGGCCGCCACCGCTGCGGGTTGCGCGCGAAGGGTCTCGCGAAGCCATGCGACGCGCAGTTGGGCCGTGCGCAGAGAGACGATCACCTTCGCCCAACGGCGAGCCTCCGCCTCGAGCGCGGTACTCGAGCTCGGGATCTCGGGGGATCGCTCCGTCACGGACGACAGCGTAGCCCACGCGCCGGTGACGCGCGCGTCCCGCACGGGTAGGAGGGTCGCCGTGCCGCGCTTCGCTGCGATCGACGTGGGCTCCAACGCCATGCGCTTGCGCGTGGTCGAGGCCGATTCCATGGCGCAGATTCGCGAGCTGCACGCCGAGCGCGCGTCGGTCCGGCTCGGCCGGGACGTCTTCATCCAGGGGCGCCTCGCAAGTGCGGCCCTGTCGAGCGCCTGCGAGACCCTGCGCCACTTCCGCGAGATTCTCGATCTCCACAAGGTCGAGCGGTACCGCGCGGTCGCCACGAGCGCGGTGCGCGAGGCGGAGAACGGCTCCTTGCTCGTCGAGCGCGCGCGCCGCGAGGCGGGGATCGAGCTCGAGGTGATCGAGGGCGTCGAGGAGGCGCGCCTGGTCCGTCTCGCGATCGTCGGCCGACTCGGCCTGCGCGATCAGCGCGCGCTGCTCCTCGATCTCGGTGGCGGGTCGCTCGAGATCTCGCTCATCGATCGCGGCAACCTGCGCACCTCCAGGTCACTGCCGATCGGTACCGTGCGCTTGCTCGAGATGTTCCACAGCCGGGCAATGGACGGCGAGGCGGAGATCGCCCGCGAGTACGTCGAGCGCCAACTCCGCGAGGTCGCCTCCGAGATCGCGCGGGGCTCGTTCGACGTCTGCCTCGGCACGGGCGGCAACTTCGACACCCTCGCGCAGCTCTGCCCCCCGCCCGACGTCGCGCAGGCGGTCGATGGGGCGCGCATGCCTTCGCTCGACGTGGCCGCGGTCAGGGCGCTGTTGCCCGTGTTGTCGGCCATGAGCCCCGACGATCGGCGGACCACCTACGGGCTGCGCCCCGACCGCGCCGACGTGATCGTCCCCGCGTCCGAGATCGTCGTCGGCGTCGCCGATGCTTTCGGCGTCGAACGCATCGTCGCGCCGGGGATCGGTCTCAAAGAGGGCGTCCTCGAAGAGCTCATCGAGAAGCACTTCGACGTGTGGGACTACGGCGGCGAAGCGAGCGCCTCGCTCGAAGCCGCGCTCCGCCTCGGGCGCCGTTACCACTTCGACGAAGCGCACGGCAATCTCGTCGCCCGCCTGTCGGCCGATCTGTTCGATCAGCTGCTGCCGCTGCACCGACTCGGCGAACGCGATCGATTGCTGATGCGAACCGCGGGCCTCTTGCACGACGTCGGCGACTTCGTTCGCTACGAAGGGCACCATCGCCACAGCCAGTACATCCTGCAGAACAGCGACATCGTCGGCCTCACGCCGACCGAGCGTTCGATCGTCGCGAACGTCGCGCGCTACCACCGCAAGGCGCATCCCGACACCGCGCACCCGAGCTTCCGTGACCTGGAGCGCGACGACCGCAGCCGCGTGCGCATCCTCTCGGCCATCCTCCGCATCGCCGACGCGCTCGACCGGGAACACGCCGCCAAGGTCAACGGGGTGCGCGCCGTGCTCGAGAAGGGCAGGATGAAGCTGCACCTGAGCGGCGCCCGCGAACGCCAGCTCGAGGAGTGGACGGTCGGGCGCAAGAGCCAGCTGTTCGAAGAGGTCTTCGACCTCGCCGTGGAAATCGCGCGCACGTAGCGTTCGGCGCACGCAACCGGCGGTGGGGGCCTGTCGAGCCCCCCACGTGCGCCGCGTGCTCGCTCTCGTCACGGGTTCCGTCTTGGTCGTCGCCCCCGGCGCGGCACGGGCAGAGTCCGCGTACGAGGCCGCGCGCGCGACCGGGAACCTCCTCGCCGACGACGACCTGTTCGTCGATCGCGGCTGGTACTCGGCGCCGCTCGACGGGGGCGCGCTCGGCGTCTCCACCCGATTCTTGCTCGCACGCGCCGATACCAGCGCGGGCAGCGAGTTGCGGTGGCAGGCCGAGCTCGTCGTGCAGATCCCGTACGAGCGGTTCTTCGGGCGGCGACCGCGCGTACCGCCCTTGTCGTTCGGCGCGCCCATCGCGCACGAGGAGGTGGACATGGACTCGAAGAGCAAACACATGAAACGAAAGGCTGGTTGGACCGCAGTCGCCAGCGCGCTGGCGGTCGCGCCCGTGGCCTCCGGCAAGGACAAGATCGAGAAGCTCGCGGTGGTGCCGATCCCGAGCACCTCGCCGAGCACCTCGGCGAGCCCGAGCTCGTCGGCGAGCGCGCCGCCGTCCACACCGCCGACCGCGCTGTCCCCCACAGCGATGCGGGCCTTGATCGCCGCGGCGCTGCGCACCGCCGGACTCGATCGGGACGACCTGCTCGATGGCCTCGCGACGCGGGCACGTCTGTCGGCGCTCGCACCCGAGGTGCGTCTGCGCGCGTTCCGAGGGATCGACGCCGGGGCACGGGTGTATCGCACCGACGATCTCGCCGATCGTTGGACCGGGAGCGACGGGACCTCGACTCTGTTCGAGGGACGCCTGTCCTGGCGCCTCGATCGTCTGGTCTTCGCCGACGAGGAGGTGGCCATCGAGCGCATTCGGGTCGAACGGAGCGAGCTCAAGCAGAGGCTCACGGGTCGGGTCCTCGAGCTTGCGCTCCGATGGCAGCGTGCCCGTCGCGCGGTCGCGGATCCCGACGCCCTCCCCCACGATCGCGATGAAGCCGCGGCGATCGCGATCGAATCGCTGGTGGCGCTCGACGCGCTGACTGGTGGCGCCGCGTCTTCCATCTTGTTTACCCCGCCTCTGTGATCGAACGGAGTACACCAGCAGCGCTTGGCTGAGCGCGCCGTGTCGACTAGGCTTGGGGTCAGGCCGCCACCCGGGGGGGTTCGGTCGCCGGTCTCCCGCTCGGGGGGCTCGCTGAAGGGTGTTTGACCAGGAGTCTGCTTGGAGAGCTCGTCCGTACCACTGCCATCGCTCGGTCCTTCCATAGGGGCGGTGCTCGGCTGCGTGATCGTCGGCGCCCTGTTCGCCATGGCAGACGCGGCCGTCAGCTCCATTCCCGACGCTCGCCTTCGAGCCATGGTCGGCACGGACGAGCACGCCAACGCCGCGCTGCGTCGGTTCGTCGATCAACGCAATGCCGTGCAGGCTCGGCTGCTCGTCGGTCGCGTCGTCTGCATCGTCGGGGCCTCGGTCATCGCGGCCTCGGCGTTCCACCCGCGTTGGCCGGTGTACGGTCCACTGCTCTCGTTCCAGGTCGTCGGCGTGAGCTACACCGTGCTCGCGGAGATCACGACCAGCATGGCGCGCGCGCGCGCGACGAGCTGGGCCAACTCCCTGCTCCAGATCGTGCGGCCGCTCGAGCTGGCGATGATCCCGCTCGCGGCGCCGCTGGCCTACCTTGGTCATCTGGTGACCGAAGCGTTCGATCAGAGCGGCCGCCCGAGCGATCCCGAAGAGACCGCCCGCGACGCCGAGATCGCCGAGCGCGAGGTGGAGTACCTCATCGAGGAAGGCCAGCGCAAAGGCACGCTCGACCACGCCGACCTGCTGCAAGCCGCGGTCGACTTCAAGGGACGCGTCGCCGCCGAGGTGATGGTTCCGCGAACCAAGATGACTGCGATCGAGCACACGACGGCCCTCCCCCGGGTGCTCGAGATGATCACCGGCGACGGCCACTCCCGCTACCCGGTGTACGACAGCAAGATCGACGACATCATCGGGCTGCTCTACGTGAAGGACCTGTTCAAGGTCGTTCGCGAAGGTCGCCTCGACACCACGTCGTTCGATTCGCTGGTGCGCAAGCCGGTCCTCCACGTGCAGGAGCAGCAGGAGGTCTCCGAGATCCTCCGAGACATGCGGCAGCGCCGGCAGCACCTCGCGATCGTCGTCGACGAGCACGGCGGAACGTCGGGGCTCGTGACGATGGAGGACATCCTCGAGCTGCTCGTCGGCGACATTCGGGACGAGCTCGACGAGGAGGATCAGGTCCAAGACCTCGGCGGCGGTCGCTTGCTCGTCGACGCGGCCATCTCGGTCGACGCCCTCGCCGATCGACTCGGCATGGCCATCCCCGAGTCCAACGGCGCCGTGTCGATCGGTGGATTGGTGATGGAGCAGCTCGGCAAGGTTCCGACGACGGGGACCATCGTGCACATCGGCGCGCTCGAGTTCGTGGTCCGCGACGCCGACGAGCGCCGGGTCCGTCGCATCGAGGTCGTCGCGCACCCGGAGCGCGCCGCGGAATGAAGCTCCCGCTCGTTCGAAGGTGGCGACTGCTCCCCAAGACGAGTCTCCCGCGTGGAAGCGCACCGCTCGGCGTGCCTTTGACCGCACCAGTCGGTGACGAGATGCTCGAGGGCGACGCCCTCTGGTTCTCACCCGCGAGCGGCATCGATGCCGAGGTCCCGTCCGCGCTCGCGAGCACGCTTCCCGAACCAGGCGCCGTGTCGGGCTTGATCGTGATTGGACCGCTCGCATCACAGAGCGGCTTCCTCGCGCGCGTGCTCGGGCGCGAGGCGCGTGTGGCCCGCGCGGTGCGCGGCTCGGCCCTGCTGCTTCGCGGGTACTCCGCGATCGGCGGCGGGCTCGATCCCGCGAGCGGACTCGATCTGTGCTGGGCAACGACGCCGCCTCGCTAGTGGGCGGGCTGCGCTCGCCGGGAGCGATTTGTATCGGGCGATGTCATCGCCGCTTCCCCTCGGTGACACCGTGACCACCGGGCGCGCGACTGAGGTGTAGGTCGAGCGCGGCACGCTGCCTGCTCTCCGGTGGCCCCGAGCGCGACGTGCGGCCGGACAGGGCTGTTTTGGCTGTCCTCGGCCCCGCCGCGCGCACATCGAAGGGGGTACACATGTTGTCGTGCACGGGCAGAATCGTGACCCGCGTGCTCGCGGTCGTGACCGCGGCGGGCCTCGTCGCATGCAGTGAGAGCAAGAGCAACTCGTCGCGCGGATCGGCGGCGTACACGCTCGAAGATGGCGCGGTGGTCGACGCGCCGGGAGAGGAGGTCGGCGACGGGTGGGTGTCGGGTGGAACCGGATCGTCGGACAGTGGGGCCGACGCGCTCGCTCCGGCAGGGTGTTTCGCTGACCCGGCCAGTACGGTGAACACCTTCGTGCCGGCGCTCGTCGGCATCGAGATCGATGGCGCCGCCGCTGGGTCCGAAGGCAACGCCAATCTCATCGACGACAGTGCCGCGGACCCGAAGGTCGACTGGCAGCAGATCAACCCCGATGCAAACCATCGGATCGTCGACGACGACGCGGCGAAGGGGACCGCCTTTCCGGGCAGCAACTCTTGCGTGAATCCCGACGACGGAAAGACGTACAACAGCCCGCCGAAGGACGACCTCCTCCAAGTCGGATTGGCGAGCAACAACAGCAGCGTGTTCCTCAACGTGCTGCGCGCGTCGGGCGAAGGCGACATGGGGTACGCGATCCTGGTGACCCAGGAGCGCCCGCAGTGCACGAACAAGGATTCGGGCGTCACGGGCGCCAAGTGCGATGGCCGGTTCTTCAAGTTCAACCTGACCACGGATGACGTCCTCATCTGGGGTCACTTCAAGACCGGCACGACGGAGCTGCTCAGCGTGCATCCGTACGTCGGGACGAACCACGCGGTCATCTCCGCGCAGAACGCGATCGACTTCGGGAGCGCGAACTGGGGGAGCAGCGCGCCGGGCGTACAGGTCGCCGTCAACCCGGTTGCCGTCTCGGCGGCGGGCTGGGCCCCACCGGGCAGCGGCCTGACGACCTTCGCCGACCGCACCTTCGCGGAAGGCTCGATTCCGCTGACGAGCTTCGGCAATGTCTGCGGCAAGACCCTCTGGATGACGGTCATCTCCAACTCCGAGGGCAACGATCCGACCAACGGCGACGTGAAGGATCTCCTCAGCCCTCGTCGGGTGAACTTCGGAAGTTTGTCCGCGACGGCGTACGCCAAGCCGAACTGTGACGGCACCGTCGACCTGCAGGCGACGATCACCGGCGCCGGCGGCACGCCGACCTGCACCTGGCACATCGGCTCGAAGACGGTCGGCCCCTTTGCCTGCGACTACCTCAAGGGCGTGCAACTCCCGTCGGGCGACGGGCCATTCCCGACCTACGTCGTGGTGTCGGACTCGGCGGACGGAGGCACCGGCTGCGCAGTGACGTCGCCGACCGTGTCGGTAGCCCGACCCGGCGGAATCGTCCTCGACGCGATCACGGCGTCGACTCCCTTGGCGTGCTCGAGTGCAACGCCGAACAGCGACTTCGACGAGGGGGTCGACTTCAGCGTGCAACCCGCCGCGGGTTCCGCGGCAGTGACCAACTACACCTGGTGGTCTTGCCCGGCCGACGACGCCAACCACGCGTTGTGCACCCAGATCTGTACCTCTGGAGGAGGAGATGCCGGGGTCGATGGGGGAGACGCGGGGACCACGAACAGCACCTGCAAGTTCAGCTTGCCGAGCACGGAGGGCAACTGCGCCCGACGGGTCATCAAGGTCATCGCGGACGATGGCACGGGCAATTGTCCGGCGGTTTCCGCGACGCGGCTCTACACGAAGACGACGACGATCGCGACGAGTAGCTTCAGCTACCCGTAGTCACCGTCGCTGACAGGCACGCGAACGCCGGGGGGTGACCTTCGGCGTTCGCTGCTGTCATTCCACGGAGCACGAAGGCGCGTCGAACGCGCCCCTGACGCGCTGTTTGTAGGGGATCGGGTCGTCGTCGTAGAGGACCTCGAACATCGCGTCGAAGCTGCCCTTCGACCCGGTCAGGTCGGACCGCGTGACGGTGACGGTGCCGTCGATCGCCTTGTCGAGCTTCAACGGCATAGTCGCCTGGTACGCACGTCCGACCATCGCACCGTCGACCGCAGGGGGCGATACGGCGCGTGCGGTGAAGGTCGCTGGGACGGTGCTCCCGAGCTCGAGGACGTGGATCATCGCGCCGGCGGGGACCCTCGCGTTCCAACCGCTCGTCTTGAAGAGCTCACACGGAAGTGCGGTCTTGTCGGTGGTCGAGACGAACACGATCCAGGGGTGCGCCGGATCGCTCGCCCGATCGAGTCGGTAGAGCGCGCGCGTGGTCGGGATGATTTCGTCGACGTAATAGCCGTCGAGATCGTTCTGCCCGAGTGCGTAGCGCGTGTCGGACGGAGCCGTGTCGACCGGGGTCGCGTCGTATCCAGGCGCCTCGGTGTAGGTGGATGCACCCTCGAGCTCGCCGCAGCCTCCGAGCAGGAGGAGCGAGGAACCGAGCGCGTGAACGAGCCGCATCGACGCGGAGCGTGGCCGTGCGGACAGCTGCTGTCCAGGGTCGGACGCGACGAGGCAACGTTCGCCTTCCCGCCCCGCGGTCACGCGAATAGCCCAGGGGCATGTCGGATCCCACGCCGCATGCGGGCGACTTCGTCCACCTGCACGTGCACTCGCAGTACTCGTTCCTCGACGGGGCGATCCGCGTCAAAGACCTGGTCAAGCGCGCCAAGGAGATGGGCGCTCCCGCCGTGGCGCTCACCGACCACGGCAACATGTTCGGCGCGATCACCTTCTACAAGGCGTGCAAGGAGTACGGCATCAAGGCCGTGCTCGGCTGCGAGCTGAACGTCGTCCACAGCACCAAGAAGGACGCGCGCAAGGATCCGAACACCGGCCACGGCAAGCACCTGGTCGCGCTCGCCCGCACCGACGAGGGCTACCGGAACCTGATCAAGCTCGTGTCGATGGGCTGGGTCGAGGGCAAGTCGGGCGACGGCGTTCCGCGCATCGATCTCGATCTGCTGTCGCAGCACACCAAGGGACTCGTTGGCCTCTCGGGCTGCATGGGCGGCGGCGTCGCGCAGGCCATCCTCGAGCAGGGCGAGGACGAGGGGCGCCGCGTCGCCGGGCAGATGAAGGAGATGTTCGAGCCGGAGAGCTTCTTCCTCGAGCTGCAGGACCACGGGCTGCCCGAGCAGCCGATCCTCAACAACATCCTCCGCCAGATCGGCAAGGACGTCGGGCTACCCAGGGTCGCGACCAACGACGCGCACTACTCCAAGCGGGACGACGCGTCGGCGCACCTCCACCTGTGCTGCATCGGCGCCGGCAAGACGATCGAGGCGATGAAGGAGGGCGACCACGGGTCGCAGGAGATCTACCTCAAGCCTCCGGCCGAGATGGCGCAGGTGTTCCGCGACGATCAGGAGGCGCTGAAGAACACCCTCGCGATCACCGAGATGATCGAGCTGAAGCTCAAGCTCGGCGTCCCCATGCTCCCGAACTTCACGGTTCCCGAGGGCATGTCGGTCGACGACTACTTCCGCCAAGTCTCACGCGAGGGCCTCGAGCGGCGCTTCAAGGAGTTCGAGGCGATCGGCAAGTCGGTCGATCAAGCGGGCTATCGCCAGCGACTCGAGTGGGAGCTCGACGTCATCGTCAAGATGAAGTTCCCGGGCTACTTCCTCATCGTCTGGGATTTCATCCGCTACGGCAAAGAGCACGGCGTGCCGGTCGGCCCGGGCCGCGGCTCCGGCGCCGGCTCGATCGTGGCGTACGCGCTCCGCATCACCGACCTCGATCCCATCCCGTACAACCTCCTCTTCGAGCGCTTCCTCAACCCGGAACGCGTCTCGATGCCCGACTTCGACGTCGACTTCTGCATGGATCGACGCCAGAAGGTGATCGACTACGTCGCGCAGAAGTACGGCACGACCTCGGTCGGTCAGATCGCGACGTTCGCCGAGCTCAAGGCCAAGAGCGTCATCAAGGACGTCGGCCGCACGATGGGCGTACCGCCGCCCGAGACCCAGCGCCTCGCCAACCTCATTCCAATGAAGGGACCGGGGCAGACGTACTCGATCCCCGAGTCGCTCGAACGCGAGCCCAAGCTCGTGGCTCTCCGCGACACCGATCCGCGGATCAAGGAGCTGCTCGATCAGGCGACCAAGCTCGAAGGTCTGACCCGTCAGGCCGGCATGCATGCAGCGGGTGTCGTCATCAGCGAAGGTCCCTTGTGGGATCACGTGCCGTGCTTCACCGGCGCCAACGGTGAGCTCGTCACCCAATACTACAAGGACGACGTCGAGCAGGCCGGCCTCGTCAAGTTCGACTTCCTCGGTCTCAAGACCCTCACCGTGCTCGACATCGCGGTGCGCCTCATCAACGAGCGCCCCGACGTGAAGCGAGGGGGCAAGCCGTTCGTGCTCGAAGAGATCCGGATGGACGACGAGCCGACGTTCAAGCTCCTCCAGACGGGCGAGACCAAGGGTGTGTTCCAGCTCGAATCGAGCGGCATGCAGAACCTGTTCAAGGATCTGAAGCCGACCTCGTTCGAGGACATCGTCGCCGCCGTGGCGCTCTACCGCCCCGGCCCTCTCGGCACCGGCATGGTGAAGGACTTCGTCGACTGCCGTCACGGTCGCAAGCCGATTCAATCGCTGCACCCGAAGGTCGACGAGCTCCTCAAGCCCACCTACGGCGTCATCGTCTACCAGGAGCAGGTCATGCAGATCGCGCAGCTCCTGGCGGGCTACTCGCTCGGCGGCGCCGACCTGCTCCGCCGCGCGATGGGCAAGAAGAAGCCCGAAGAGATGGCCAAGCAGAAGTCGACCTTCGTCGACGGCTCGCTGAAGAACGGCGTCAAAGAGGAGGACGCGGTCAAGATCTTCGAGCTGCTCGAGTTCTTCGCGGGCTACGGTTTCAACAAGTGCGTCGTGGGCAGCACGAGCATCGTCGATGCGCACACCGGTGAGCGCACCACGGTCAAGGAGCTGTTCCACGCCAAGCGTGAGTTCACGGTCCACGCGCTCGAGGAGCACACAGGCAAGCTGCGACCGCGCGCAGTCACCGACGTGATGTGGAACGGGCGAAAGCGCGTCTACGAGCTCTGCACCGCGCAGGGGAAGCGCATCGTCGCGACAGCCAATCACCCGTTCTTCACCCTCGACGGATGGAAGAACCTGGGCGACCTGCAGCCTGGCGATCGCATCGCAGCGCCTCGCAAGCTCGCGGTGTCGACGACCGCGCGCTGGCCCGAGCACGAGATCATCGCGCTCGCGGGGCTCTTGAGCGAGGGCAACACCTGCCACCCGACGTGCCTCTACTTCTACAACAACGGTCACGCGCTCGTGGATGACTTCGTCCGCGCGGTCACCAGATTCGACACCACCGTCGCCCGCATTCGCGAACGGGGGAATCGTTTGGAGGTCTGCGTGAGCACCGGCGCAGACCGTCGCTTCCACAAGGGGCAGGTCCCTTGGAACGCGCGGCTCGCCGTCGGCGCCGAGTCGATGTCGCCCGTGCGCAGCGGCGCGTTCTCGTGGGCTGATTCGCTCGGCTTGATTGGCGTGAAGGCCACGCGCAAGCAGGTACCGCCGGCTGTGTTCGAGTTGTGCGACGACGACGTCGCGCTCTTCCTCGGCCGGCTCTGGTCGGGCGACGGGTTCATCGCCAATGCAACGAACCACACTCCGTTCTACGCGACATCCTCCGAGATGCTCGCGACGGACGTGCAGACGCTTCTGCTCCGCGTCGGCATCGTCTCGGGCGTCCACCGCAAGGTGTTCAAGTACCGCGGAACCGAGCGCGTCGGATACACGGTGCACATCCTCGGAGACGGCTCGCTCGAGGCGTTCCTCGAGCGCATCGCTGCGCACTGCGTCGGTCGCGACGAAGCAGTCGCGGAGCTCACGCGCTACGTGGCAGACACCGAGCGCGACCGGACCAGCAAAGACACGATTCCAGCTGAGATTCGTGTTTGGGTCGACACGGAGCGGCAGGCGCGTGGTCTGACCTGGAAGCAGCTCGAGACCGACTCGGGCGTGTCGATGAAGGAGTTCTACGGAAAGGGCTCGGCGAACAAGAGCGGGTTCCGTCGCAGCACCATCCATCGGCTCGCGCGTTTCTTTGGCTCGGAGCGTCTCGCCCGCGCGGCCGACTCCGACATCTTCTGGGATCGGATCGTCTCGATCGAGCCCCGCGGTGTCGAGGACACGTTCGATCTGACCGTCGAGGAAGATCACAACTTCGTCGCGAACGGCCTGGTCGTTCACAATTCCCACTCGGCTGCCTACGGACTCATCACGTACCAGACGGCCTTCCTCAAGGCGCACTTCCCCGTCGAGTTCATGTGCGCCTCGATGAGCGCCGACAAGGAGAAGATCGACAAGGTCGTGCGGCTGATCGCCGAGGGGCGCGCGATGGGCGTGACCATCCTCTCGCCGGACATCAACGAGTCGGGCATCGACTTCAACGTCGTCTACACCACGCCCGACGGCGATCCGAAGCTCGTTCGCGGGCCGTTCGGCTTCACCGGCACCAGCAAGGTCCGCGACAAGCTCGGACCGCGCATCCGGTTCGGACTCGGCGCCGTGCGCGGCATCGGCGAGTCGGCGATCCAAGCCATCCTCGAGGCGCGGGTGAACGGCCCATTCCGCGACATGTTCGACTTCGCGGCCCGGGTCGACGCCAAGCGGATCAACAAGGGCGTGTTCGAAGCGCTCGTGCACTCCGGAGCGCTCGACTCGATCCTCCAACCGCTCGCCGTTTCGCGCTCGAGCGCTGCAGCCTCGATCGAGCTCGCCCTCGAACGCAGCAAGGCGGCGACCAAGGACCGCAACGCGGGTCAGGCGGACATGTTCGGGCTGTTCGCCGCGGCGAGCAGCAAGTCCGGGGGAACGGTCGCGAGCGCGTCGGGCGACAAGTACGTCGAGGCGCCGCCGTGGGACTCGCGCGAGCTGCTCGCGTTCGAGAAGAAGGCGCTCGGGTTCTACCTCTCCGGTCACCCGCTCGATCGGTACGGTCGATTGGCCGTCATCTCCACCGCCGACGTCGCCGATCAGCAGGAGCGCGCGAAGGTGAAGCTCGCCGGCATGGTCGAGGGCTACCGCGAGCGACCGATGAAGACAGGCGGCGGCAAGATGGCGTTCTTCGAGCTCGAGGACCGCATGGGCCGCATCGAGGTGAAGGTCCGGCCGCAGCAGGTCGAGGCGTTCGCCGCGGTGCTCTCGGCCGGCGAGCCCGTCGTGCTCAAGGGCATGATCGCCTACGACCGGCGCAACCAGGACGAGGCCGACGAGGAGAACGCGGCCGAGCCGACCCCGCAGATCCTCCTCGACGAGGCGCATCTGCTCTCGAACTTCATCCGCACCGAGACCCGCGCGGTCTTGCTCCGCATCGCGCACGAACGGGCGCGCACCGATCAGTTGCAGAAGCTCGCGGAGCTGCTCCGCACCTGCCGCGGCGGCTGTCCCGTCACCCTCACCCTCACGCTCGACGACGGCGCCGAGGTGCAGCTCGCCCTCGGTCCGGAGTTCCGCGTCGAGGCGAGCGATCCGATGCTCGCGGGACTCGAACGCCTCTTCGGCGATCGCGTCGCCGAGCTCCGCACCGCCTGAACACCGCCTCGCTCGGAAGACGCGAGAGCCGAGAGAAATTCACCACGGAGGCGCGGAGACACGGAGGTGTCTGCCGATCCAAACAGCTGCATCGCGCTGGCCGTCGTGCGCTCGGAGGGTGTCTGAGGCGCCAAGCAGAATCAACGGAGGAGCGAGGCGCGCGGCAGCCCTATTCTCTCGACTCCGTGCCTCCGTGTCTCCGTGGTGAATTCTCGTGCTTGGGATCGCGACCAGCGCTCAAGGGGCCACGATCGACGTCAGCCACGGGACGTCGACAGGCGTCGAGGTGACGTAGCCGCTCGGCGTGTTCTTGCCGAGCTTCGCCGACCACTCCTCGTCGGTGAGGCGTTGGTACTCCTTGGTGACGACCTCGTCGTACGACGAGACGAAGCCGCGGTATTCGCGCGGGCCAACGCAGGTCTGAATCGTCACGCTGAACATGCGTGGCCGGCCGGTCGCGACGTGGAGCACCTTGCCCACCGGGTTTCCTGCTTCGTCCGTCGGTTGGGTGTGCACGTCGGCGATCGTCGGTTTGTGCATCAACACGTCGTCGGCCGAGTAGTGGAGGTCCGCGTACCAGCCGTGCGGCTCCCAGACGGTGGTGCAGCCGGCGTGTTTGCCGTCGATCGAGACCATGTGGTTCATGAAGTCGAGCTGCTCGCTCGTGAGCGGCTCGTTGCGACGCTCGCGCGCGGCCATGTCGGCGAGGCGTGTGGCGATGGCGCCCACGCGCTCGAAGTACGCGAGCACGCGCGCCCCCTGCCCGCCCTGGAACGGCAACGTGGCGGCGAGCACTCGCCCCTTCTCGGCCATCTTCGCCATGGCGGTGAAGAAGGCCGGATACGGATCCACATAGGCATCCGGGTATTCGCACATCGCAACTGCCGTATACGACTGCTTGGCATACAGGAGGTTGTCGTGACGGAGCTCGGCCCACGACGCGAGCTGGGTATTGAGCAGGCGCTTCTCCCACGCGGGCGACTGCATCGGCGCCGGAAGTGACTTGTCCTTGTCGCGATCGGGCGAGAGCGCGCGAATCGCCGAGAGCCACAGGTGGTGGAGGCTCCCTTCCCACAGCTCCGGCCCCATCGCGTCGCGACGCTTGGCGATGCCGGTCAGCGCCTCACGATACTCCGGATCGGCGAGGTCCTTGCCGAGCAGCTCCAGCGCCATCGGGTTGTCGAAGACCGCGTAGGCCACGTCGAGCGGGCTCGGCATCATCCGATAGGTCTTCAGCGCGCCGTAGGTGACCGCCGAGAGCACGTGACTGTCGAACACGTAGCGTTGACCGAGCGGGAGGAACGAGATGTCGCCAGTCTTGGGCGGCAACAGCTGGCTGCCGATCTTCTGGGTCGACTCTTTGTCGAACGCGGCGACGATCGCCTCGTCGCTCGCGGTCGCGAGGTCGAGCCCTTTGGTCGCGCGATCGTAGCCGGGCAGCGACATCGAGTCGGGCGGACCGGCGAGCGCGTTCGTCGCGTCGTCGAGCACGTGCCAGGCGCGCTCCGCCCGCGGCGTGAACAGCGCGCGAAACAGCGCGAGCCCGCGCACCGCACGGCGGTTGACGTTCCACGCTTCGGCCTTTGCGTCCTTCTTCGCGAGGCGGACCTCGGTGCGCCCGAGCCACATCATCGCCCGGAAGTAGCGTTCGAGCTCCTTCGACTGCGTGTAGTGCCCGCGCGGCTTCATCTGCGAGAGGTCCACCGACATCGGGTCGCCGAACAAAGTGATCGTGGCCTCGCCTGCGGCCGCCTCCGCTTGCTTGAACAGCGGCGCAGCCTCCTTCGACACCGCGGTCCCGCTCGCCAGGCTCGCCGCGACGTCGACGAACAACGCGACGTCGCCCCGGGCCTCGGCGGGCGCACTCGACTTGGCCAGTGCACCCCGGAGCTCCGCGAGCATCGCGTTCAGCTCCGGCGCGAGCACAGAGGTTTCGAGGGTCGAAAGCAACGTGTCGTACGAGGCGTGCCACGCGTGGAGGAACGCGTCGGCGGTGAAATACACCCGCTGGTGAGCGCGGAACGCCGCGGTGTACCCGAGGTGGAAGCTCGAGGTCTCCTCGCGCGAGATGACGAAGCCGTTCTGGCCCTGGACCTTGGCCTCCGCCGACGTGAGCTCTCGGGCGCCCGACGCCGCGGGCACGGCGGCGCCGCCGAACTTCTTCGCGCACCCGCCACTCAGGAGAAGGCACGCAATCGAGAGCCAGGCCGCCATCCGTGACAATCGCATGAAGGTCATCGTCCGGTGTGACGATGGGCGATCGCAATCGGAGCATCCGCGAGTCGAGCCCGCGTCTGGTGCATGCATGTTTCCCTACGCGGATGTGGGATGACACATCGCGTTAGTGTTCGACGCAACGTTGCGCGGTGCAGGTGCGTCCGGTAGCGTGACGCGCGCCGGGCTCGGAACTCGCGCTCTCTCCTCGCTGCCTGATGACAGGCTCTCGAGAGCGGGTGCGTACGAGCGCGCGACGTGATCCCCTCGCCAACTTTCCCTTCTGATTCGTCGTCCTTGTAGGAGGTTCTCGTGATCAAGCGCTCTACGCTCATCGCCTCGGCACTGCTTGCCACCACGGCCATCGTTGGCTTCGTCTTCGCCCCGGGCTGCGGCAGCAGCGACGACGGCGGCGGCAGCGTCACTCCGGGTGGTGGCGGCCCCTCGCGCAAGCCGCCGGCCCGTTCGACCGCCACCGCGACGGGCAAGACCCAGTGGTTCGCGATCAACGCGCTCAAGCTCGGTCTCACCACCAAGGACGGCAAGTCCGATCCGGCCGCGTGGAAGGACTACGGCTACGACCTCGACAGCCGCAACACGACGGCCGAGGACTCGAAGAACAGCACCAACTCCTGCAAGCGCAAGTCCGGCTCGTCCACCAAGATGCTGATGGACGGCAACGAGGGCATCGACAACAACTTCGGCCAGCACGTCATGAGCGTCATCAAGTCGCTCAAGAGCGACGCCGAGGACGCGGTCACCAACGCGGTCAAGGACGGCTCCTTCACGCTGCTCCTCAAGGTCGACAACTTCAGCACCAGCGACAGCTCCAAGGCGCCGGGCTTCGTCTACGTCGCCAACGACTTCAACGACAAGAAGTCGGCGCCGACCTTCGGCGAGAGCGAGACCGGCTGGAAGATCGTCGACGGCTCGCTCGTCGACGGCAAGACCATCGGCAACCCCAAGCTCCAGTTCCCCGACGCGTACATCTCGAACGGCTACTGGGTCTCGGGTGACTTCGGCAAGGGCACCATCGAGCTCGCGATCTCGCTCTCGGGCGCCGACATCAAGCTCCCGATCGACAGCGGCATCATCACGTTCAAGGTCGCCGACGGCAGCGACGGCACCATCGCCGGCGCGATGAACACCGACAAGCTCAAGGAGGCGCTGACGCCGGTGGCGAAGCGCTTCGGCATCTGCCCGGGCAACGCGACCTACGACCAGGTCGTCGACACCCTCACCCAGTCGGCCGACCTCGTCTCGGCCGCGCCGAACCTGCAGGACACGACCAAGGAGTGCAACGCGATCTCGATCGCGCTCGGCTTCACCGTCAAGAAGGTGGGCGACCACTCGACCGCGCCGATCAAGGTCTCGACGACCGACCCCGGCAAGGACGATTGCGTCGAGGGCGACGCGGGCACGACCGACTCGGGCGGCACCACGACCGACGCGGCCTCGGGCGGCTGATTCGAGACGTTTCGGTAGCTGGAGCCCCGCGGAAACGCGGGGCTTCGCTTTTTTGGATGCTAAGTCGAGTCGATCGGCCCCAAGCATGGTTTTTCCGGATGGACGGTCTTCGCTGGACGGAGCGGTTGGCGCGTGCGAGAACCTCGCGTCACATTCCCGAGACGGGGTTCCCAAAAATGCTTCGACGCATCTCGCTCGCCGCGCTCTTCCTAAGCCTCGCAGTCGGTTGTGCCTCCAAGGACGGCAACACCGCCACCACCGCAACCGACGACACCGGCTCCGCCGAAGACACGGCTCCCGCCGAGGACGCGGCGCCGTGGCTCACGTACCCGGAAGGCCCCTACGGTCTGAACAAAGACCAGGTCTTCCCGAACGTGAAGCTCTCGGGCTATCGCGACGGCAAGGACGGCACGATGGAGTGGACCGAGCTGTCGATGCAGGACTACTACGACCCGACCGGCGAGCGCGGGGTCTACGCGATCCTCGTCATCGTGTCGGCCGAGTGGTGCGGCCCCTGTAAGGAAGAAGCCAAGGACCTCCCGGGCTTCTATACGAACATCTACAAGCCGCGCGGGGCGAAGTTCCTCACCGCGATGATCGAGAACGCCTCGGGCAAGCCGGCCGACAAGGCCGTCGTCGATCGTTGGGTGAAAACCTACAAATCCAACTTCGACATCGCCGCCGACCCCGAGGGCGCGACGATGCTGCCGAAGACCGACCCGAAGTGGGGCATTCCCCGCAACTACATCGTCAATCCGCGCGACATGAAGATCGTCCGCGTGAACTCGGGCACCAACCCCGACGCGACGACCATCCCCGGCCTCAAGACGATGCTCGACTACAACGGTGCGCCTCCCGCCCCGACGCTGGCGGACGCAGGCGCGGGCGGCTGAGACGTTCCGTTCACATCGCGAGGGGCGCTGCCGTTGGCAAGCGCCCCTCTCGTTTTTGAGCCTTCGCCCGTCCGCGCGGTTTTTGGTGTAAGAGGCCCCGCATGGGCATCCGAACCTTGTATGGCAGCGCGGGCGCGCGCGGCGCGATCGACGCATTCGCGCGGCGATTCGACGTGCTCGAGCTCGACATTCTCGATCGCGAGCCCAAGCCCAAGGACGCGACCCTCAGGAAGTGGCGCAAAGAGGCGGGTCCGACTCTGACCATCGCCCTGGTCGCGCCCAAGGCCGTCTCCGCCGTCCGGCCGGGCCCCGCGCTCGACGAGGCGCTCGCGCGCTTGCTCGAGGCGCAGCGGCTGCTGCAGGCGCGGTTCATCGTGGTGCAGACCACCACCGAGGTCACGCCGTCGCAGCTCAATCGCGAGCGGCTCGCCACGGTGATCGAGCGCATCCGTGAGGGCCTCGGCGAGGCGCGCGATCTCGTGCGCATCGCGTGGGAGCCGCGGGGGCTGTGGGAGCCGGACGACGCGGCGGGCCTCGCGAAGAAGCTCGGGGTCGACCTCGCCATGGATCCGCTCGCCGATCCGCGCGAGCCCTTCTTCCACGAGGTGCTCCGCTACTGGCGGCTCGGCACCGTCGGCGGACGCACGGAATTCCCGCCGGTGCGTCTCCGCTACCTGGCCGAGGTCATCGCCAGCGCTCAGGGCGACGGTGAACGCGTGGTGGTGTTCGCGACGCCGCACGCGCCGAAGGAGGCCAAGCGCCTTCGCACGCTCGCCGAGTCATTGGCCTCGAAGGCGCCCAAGGGCGGCGGTGGGATCATCCGCCCGCGCGGCTCGTTCGCCCTGCCCGACGAGGACGAGTGATGCGATCGAGCGCTGCTGCCTCCACGCACCCCGCTGCGGCCGAAGCCGCGACGCAGGCGTTCCACGTCGAAGCCGGCGACATCGCCGGCACCGCGATCGATGCCGTCGTCGCCGGAGTTCTCGCGCTCTGCGTGCGACACGCCGGCGTGATGCTCGGGAGCGGAACCATCCTGATGGGCGGCACGGGCGAGGGCTCGCTGGTCATCGACGGCCGCGCGCGCCAGCCGGGCCTCGGCGCCGCGCGGCCGCGCGGGTTCACCGATGCACGCTCGATCCCCGACGCGGCACGCATCGCCGCGCCGCTGCTCCCTCACGCGCTCACGCTCGCGCACGCGGGCCGCGGCAACCGTACGCGCACCGCCCTGCTCCGCCTTGCGGTCGATGCGGCCAAATCGATCGGCAAGGTCGACGACGCCCGCGCCGAGTCGCTGCGCGCGTTCGGCCGCGAAGGCGGCGGCTTTCTCCGCGCGGGTCCCATTCGCGACGCCTTGCTCGAGGCCTCCGCCCGCTCGGTCGGCGGCACGTTGACCCGCGACGACCTCGACGCCCTGCGCCCCGATCTCGGGCAGGCAAAGCGGCTCGATCTCGACGCGCGTCAGTGGGCGCTCGCACCGTGGAGCCGCGCCCTCGGCCTCAACGACGAAGCCTCGGCCCCCGAGATCGCGGGCGAGATCGCGATCGTCGCCGCCGCCGATCCGTACGGCGCGGTCGCCATCGCTTCGGTGCTCGTGCCCTCGATGGCCACGCCGATCGGCGACACCGGGCTCTCGGCGCCGCACCTCGCGCGTCCAGTGCTCCGCGGCGTCACCCGCGAAGCCGCGGGCGCCGCGCTGTCCACGCCGACGCCGATCGGCGTCGCGCAGGGACGCATCTACGAGAGCGGCAAGAGCGAGCTCGGCGCCGTCGACCTCGCGTTCGGCCTCGGCGGCCACGGCGACGTCGAGCTCTTGTTCGACGACGTCGCGCGACGTCTCAGCGCGATGGGCGCAGCCGTCGACGAGGTCGTGGCGAGCAAGCGCGTGGGCGAGGAGTCCGATCCCCTCGGCGTCGCAGCCGGCATCCTCGTCGACGTCCGCGGACACAGCCGCGCGCTCGCCGATCCTCGTAAGCGCTGATCGGAGTCATCCGTCGTCAGTCGTGACTCGAGCCAGCCGCACCTCGCCAGCGTGGGCGCGGCGCAGCTCGTCATCCACTCGAACACGCAACCGACCGTCGGGATCGATCCCGTCGGCGATGCCGCGCACGTCGCCTTCCAAGAGGACAGCGCGTCCGAGGATCGCGTCGTGCGGACGAAGCCGACTTCCGATCGTCTCGGGTGCGAGCGTCCACGCGGCGAGCTCTTCGTCGAGGGCGTCGAGCACTTCGAGCGCGAGCGAGCCGCGATCGAGATCGGTCGCGCCGGCACGGGCGAGCGAGGTCGCGAGGTGCGCGAGCTCGGGCGGGAACTCGGTGCGCGCCACGTTGATGCCGATGCCCACGACCACGTGATCGACGCGCATGCCGGCGATCGCCCCTTCGACGAGCACGCCGGCGAGCTTGCGCAGATGGCCTCGTTCGTCGAGCAACAGGTCGTTCGGCCACTTGACCGCGACCGGCGCAGAGAGCCGGCGGGCCACTGCGGAACGCGCCGCAAGACCGGCGACCAGCGCGATGGGTGGGAGCGCGGTGGGAGCGACACGCGGGCGGAGGACCACCGACAACGCGAGGCTCTCTCCCGGTGGCGAGCTCCAGGCGCGCCCGTGTCGACCGCGGCCTCGCTCCTGCGTGTCGGCGATCACGACCGCGCCGTGGGGTGCCCCGGACTGGGCCCACGCGCGTGCGTCGTCGTTGGTCGAGCCCGTGCGGGCGACGACGCGCGCGTCTCGTCGTCGCTGGGCGAGCGCCTCGGCGCAACGGGCCAGATCGGGCGAAAGATCGCTCACGGGATGCCAACTACCCCGATTGTGCGCCGGCGTCTTTGGGCAGGTTGACCTGGGTTCCTTCGTACGTTATCGATAATCAACGGGTTTCTGGCACACTGGTGCACGCTGGTGCGAGGGTGGGGAGAGTGGGCCAATGACGAAGAGCGAGCTCATCGACGCGGTGGCTGCCCGGGGCGAGCTGACCAAAGCGCGCGCCGAGCTGGTCGTGAACTGCGTCTTCGACACGATGATCGAGGCGATGCGCGACGGCGAGGGCATCGAGATTCGCGGCTTCGGCTCGCTCACGGTGCGCCCGTACAAGCCCTACGAGGGTCGCAATCCGCGCACCGGCCAGCCGGTGGAGGTCCCCGCCAAGCGCCTGCCCTTCTTCAAGGTCGGCAAAGAGCTGCGCGAGCTGGTGAACTCGAGCCGCCACCTCGCGATCACCGGCGACGACGACGACGACGTGCCGGTTCGCAAGTCCACAGTCACCCCGACCAGCGTCACCCCGACCAACGGGGCTCAGCGGACGAACGGCGACGCCCGCCTGCAGAAGCGCTAAGCGCTCGCGTCATGAACGCCGAAGCCCAGCTCGCCGAGCTCACGCGCGGCGTGGTCGACCTGCACGTGCGCAGCGAGCTCCTGTCGCGACTCGAGGAGTCGCAGAGGACGGGCCGGCCGCTGAGCATCAAGGCGGGCTTCGATCCCACGCGGCCCGACCTCCACATCGGTCACACGGTGCTGATGCGCAAGATGCGTCAGTTCCAGGACCTGGGACACCGGGTGGTGTTCCTCATCGGCGACACGACCGCGATGGTCGGCGACCCGACTGGTCGCAACAAGCTGCGCCCGCAGCTGTCGCGAGAGGACGTGCAGGCAGCGGCCCAGACCTACGTCGCACAGGCGTACAAGGTCCTCGACCCGAGCAAGACGACCGTTCGGTACAACTCCGAGTGGCTCGACGCAATGAAGCTGACGGATCTGGTCCGGCTGATGGCCAAATCCACCGTCTCGCGCATGCTCGAGCGGAAGGACTTCGCCAAGCGGTTCGCCGAAGAGCAGCCGATCTACCAGCACGAGTTCCTCTACCCGCTCATGCAGGGTTACGACTCGGTGGAGCTCGAGAACGACGTCGAGGTGGGCGGCACCGACCAGTTGTTCAACCTGATGGCCGGCCGCGATTTGATGCCACAATACGGCAAGCGCGCGCAGATCGTGCTCACGATGCCGCTGCTCGAGGGCATCGACGCCAAGTTCGAGAACGGCGTCGTCGTCGGCACCAAGATGAGCAAGAGCGCCGACAACTACATCGGCATCGACGAGCCGGGCGACGAGCAGTTCCGCAAGGTGATGCTCATCGACGATCAGGTCATCTGGCGCTACTTCGACCTGCTCTCGTCCAAGAGCGTCGGCGAGATCGCCGAGCTCCGCGAGTCGGTGCAGTCCGGCAAGCGTCACCCCAAGGAGGCGAAGAAGCTCTTCGCCGACGAGCTCGTCACGCAGTACCACTCGGCCGACGCTGCCGCCTCGGCGCGCAAGAAGTGGGACGCGAAGTTCGAGGCCGACGCGGTGCCCGAGGACATCGAGACGTTCGCGCTTCCGTGCGAGGGCGCGGGCCTCTGGCTGCCCAAGGCGCTCGCACTCGCGGGCCTGGTCAAGAGCTCGAGCCAAGGGAAACAGCTCGTCGAGCAGGGCGGCGTCGAGGTCGATCAACAGCGCGTCGCCGACCCGAAGCACGAGCTCGCCACGGGCCGCACGTACCTCGTGCGCGTCGGCTCCAAGAACCGACGGTTCGCGCGGCTCTCCATCGGCACCGGGTCGTGAGCCGCGCAGCGTTCGCGCTGCTCTTCTCGGGCCTCGTCTCCTGTGGTCCGAAGCCAGCCGCGCCGAAGCCCGAGTTGCCGCCGCTCGAGACCGCGTCGCTCCCGGCGATCGCCCAGGGGCCCGGCGCGCGTTGGGCGATCGTCGGCTCGCCCAAGGCGATCTTCGACGGGCCACTCGGCGCGCAGATCGGCAAGATCGTGCCCAAGGAGGGCCTCGACAAGCTCGGGGTCCGTCTGGGGTTCGACTTGCGCGCGTCGAGCCAGGCCCTGATGGTCGGCTACGCGGCGACGACGTTCTACGCCGCGCGTCTGCCCGACGGCACCGCGCCCTCCGGTCCGCTCGATGCGTTCGAGAAACGCGTCTTGCCGCCGCTCGGCCGCGCGACGCCCCGACCCGATCTGGTGCGGGTGTGGGGGAGCATGCCCTCCGGCGTGCGTGGCTCGGCAGCCGGGATGTGGTCCTCGCGCGGCGACGTCATCGTCGGCGAAGGCGGCCGACTCGGCCCCGTGCTCGCGTCGATGGCCCTGACCGCCGGAAAGCTCGCCGCGGAGCGCTCGCTCGCGAGCGACAAGACCTTCGGCCCCCTCCTCGCGTGGGTGAAGCCCGCCGAGATCGCGCTCCTCGCACGTTGCCCGTTGGCCGAGGCGCTCGGCGGAAAGGCACCCGAGGATGCCCCCAGCGCCGGGGGCAACGTGCTGTTGCAGGAGTGCTTCGGGCTCGCCATCACGCTCCGGCCCGCCGGCGGCGGCAAGCTCGCGATCGCCGCCCGCGTGAGCGGCGCGTGGGGCAAGGACGCGAGCGCCGCCGCCGAGGCGATGCGCGCCACCTTCGCAAGCGTGTCCGAGAGCGACGTCGGACGTGTCCTCGGTATGCGCGAGGTCACCCCCGAGGTGAAGGCCACGCCCGACGCGGTCGAGGCCCATCTGCAGGTCGACGCCGACGTGTTCGCCAACGGCCTCCGTCGGGTGCTCGCCGCCGAGATCGGCGACGCGACGAAGTAGCTTCCGTGGGCCCGCGTTGCGCGGTAGCGTCGTTCTCGTGCCGGTTCTCGTGCGTGGATCGTGGCTTCTGCTCGCCGCCCCTGCCGTGATCGCGACGCTCGCGAGCGGATCGGGGCGCGCGCACGCCGAGGACAGCGTGACGGCGCCCGTTCCGCCGATGGCCCCCTTTCGCCGGGGACCACTCGTCGAGGGCACGCTCGGCGCCTATGCGCCCCTCGGACCGTTGAAGAACGTGACCGCGCCCGGGCCATGGCTCCGGCTCTCGGCCGGCTACGATTTCTCCAAATGGCTCGCCGTCTTCGCCACGGGTGACGCGGCCTTCCTCTCCACCGGGCGCGCACCTCCACCACCGGGCGAGCGCGCGTTCGTCATCTGGGGCTTCGGCGTAGGCGTCCGCGTGTCGATTCCGGCGACCGAGCGGCTCCGCTTCCCGCTGCGCTTCGACGTCGGCGCACACAAGGCCTCCGACGACGGCGTGCTCAAGACCTATGGATTCACCGCCACCAACGATCTCGGCAGCGGAACCTCCTACGGCGCGACGGCCGGGGTCGAATGGCGCGCGCCGAGCCGGCATTTCGGGGTGATCGTCGAAGGCGGCGTGCGCAACGACGCGGCGTTCTCGTACGCGGGCAAGACCGACAAACCGCTCGCGATCGTCGCGGGCGCGTCGCTCCACTACACGCTGTGATCATGCGCGCCCTCTCGACCGTCCTCTTGCTCGTGCTCGCAGCCGCTGCGTGCGGGGGCTCGGGAGGTCCCGCGAAACCCGCCGCGTCCTCCAAGTGGAAGGGGCCGGTCCGCTATTACCCCTTCGAGCCGGGCTCCCAGTGGAGCTTCATGGTGTACGGCCCGCCGGGCACGCCCGGGCTGCTCAAGGTCGACAAGGTCGTGGCGTTCGACGGCAGCATGGCCGTCGTGCAGAGCGGCGACTCGACCCTCACCTATCGCGTGGCGCCCGAAGGCATCTATCGCGAGCCCGCGCACGTGTTCCTCTTCAAGTGGCCGATCGTCCTCGGAGACAAGTGGCCCGGCGCGAAGGGCTCCACCGTGGAGGTCACCAAGACCGAGGCGACCATCACCGTCGAGGCGGGCACGTTCGAGGGCTGCGCCGAGATCACCGAGCGCATCGGCGGCGACACCGCGGGCATCCTTCGCACCACCTTCTGCCCGGACGTGGGCCCGGTGCTGGTGGAGATCCAAGAGACGAACACGCCGCCCGGCGAGCTCCCGCAGCGTCTGGTCGGTCGATTGCGTGCGTTCGGGCCACCGGTGCAGATCGCCAAACCGGAGAAGTGAGTTGGCCGTCGACCTGCCCACCGTGGTGGTCGTCGACGAAGCGCCGAAGTCGGCGCGGTCGCTCGCGACGCTACGGGACGCAGAGGCGCGTGCGCTCGGCGCGTGGCACGCGGCAACGGGTCTCCGCGCGGTCGATCTTCCCGAGCCTGCGCCGATCACGTTCATCCCGGTGGACGCCGATCGTCCGCTTCGACTCGCGCGCATCGAGCGTGCGCTGCACGAGGCGCGTGGGGTGCTCGATCTCGGCGACGCGAAGATCGTGGGCGAGACACGCGCGCGCCTCGCGGTTGCGTACGCCGAGGCGCGCGCCCACCCGGAGGACCCCGAAGCGCCGTTCCTCGTCGGGGAGCTCTTGCGCACGCTCGCCCGCGCAGAGGACCTCGCCGGCGATGCCGAGGGCGCACGGGCCTTGCGGGCCCGGGCCGAGGTCCTCGACGGTGGAAGGCGCATCGGGCTCTCGGAGGGAGGTCCGCTGGACGCGCCCGCAGCCGCGACCTCGCCGTTCGTGCTCACGCTCCTCGACGCGCCCACGGCGGTCGTGCCGTTCGTCGACGGCGAGCGGCGCGAGGGCGCGCTCTCGCTCGTGGCGGGAGAGCATCACCTCCGGCTCGTAGCCGCGGATGGGCGCACGCTCGCCGCACAATGGTTCTTCTCCGGGAGCGCCGGGCTCACGTTGCGGCTGGGCTCGCCGCGCGTCGCCTGCAGCGCGACCGACCTCGCACCCGCGCTCGAGAAGCTCTCGACGGACGCGCACGCGAGCTTTGCCATCGCGTGCTCGGCTTGGCTCCGCGTGGCACGTCGCTCGACTTCGATCACCGCGCCGCCGCCGGCGGCCTCGATCGAGATCCAGGTCTGCTCGGCGCACGACTGCGGAGCTCCCGCCGTCTGGTCGACGGTCCCGCTTTCTCCCCCGCCCCCGCGGCCCGAATCGAAGAGCATCTTCCGCTCGGGTTGGACCTGGGCGGCGATCGGTGCGGCTGCGGTCGTCGGCGGGACGCTCACCGCGTGGCGCCTCGGCGCGTTCGATCGAGACGAACCTCCTCCACCGACCTGGCGGTGGGAGGGCGCGAAGTAGAGCAGTTCTCGAACGGGTTGATCTGAACCCCGGGGCGACGCGCTGGGTTCGACTCCGTCCGCGCCATCACGGGCCGCTGCGCGTCGGGGTGGTGCTCTCCAAATCGCGT
>Ga0208492_1000462_pt1 | contig 34370 bp, 27 predicted proteins | sample Subbioar_CSW14AB_FD_184820 | JGI IMG/M metagenome (GOLD analysis project Ga0208492, IMG submission 184820) | Serpentinite rock and fluid subsurface biosphere microbial communities from McLaughlin Reserve, California, USA - CR12Mar_CSW14AB (SPAdes) | ecosystem: Environmental > Terrestrial > Deep... | reverse complement strand
CTGTAACTTCTTTTCTGGAACAGGGCCCTAAAGCACCTAATACCCATTATATCGGTGAAGCATGGTTGAGTAGCTTATTGCAAGCAGATGCAGATATGAACTATAATATCAGTAAAGCAACATTTCGTGCCAACTCTACTTTAGATTGGCATAAGCATACAACAGCACAAGTTCTGATCATTTTGGAGGGACAAGGCTATTATCAAGAAAGGGGAAAAGAACCCATCATTGTGCGAAAAGGAGATGTTATTAAATGTAACAAAGATGTAGAACACTGGCATACATCTACTAAAGAAAGTGATGTAACCTATTTGGCCATTTATGGAGGAACACAACCGACGATTTGGGGAGAGAAATTAACGCAAGAATATTACGACAGCGTTGCCCAGAAGTTGAAGAAGAATTAAGGCTTAAAAGAATTACCCTATATCGTTTATTACAATAATTAATGGCAGTATCTAACTTTTGGAAAATTTTAAAACTTTCCAAAAGTTTATAGTGCTGCTTACTTTTGAATATGAAAGCATACATCTATATACTATTAGTACTAGGTTTCTTGAATAGCACAACAATACATGCCCAAGACCCCTATGTACGCATTGCTAAAATCATAGTTGATACCTCTCAACTCAAACAATACCAATCTTTCTTAAAAGAAGGCATCGAAACTTCGGTAAAACTTGAAAAAGGGGTACTTAGCATGTTTGCGGTTTATGAAAAAGATAAATCTAATTATGTAACCGTTTTTGAAACCTATGCCAGTAAAGAAGCGTATGAAAGTCATATTAAGACCACTCACTTTCAAAAGTATAAAAATGGCACCCTCAAAATGGTTCAGTCTTTGGAATTGGTGGATGTGATTCCCATTATTTATGAAAGCAAGAAAGAATAGTGTAAATACCTCTTCTGTCATCTATTTGTCATAATCTTTCAAAAACCCCCATTACACCCCCTCTTTTTTTCTGCATTTCGTCAATCGCTTTTCTTTTCTCGTAAGTGTAGTTGTATGATTTCGAAACAACTTGCACCCGATTATAAAAGAATAATGATGAACAGATTCATGATGATCCTACTCTTAGGGATAGTAAGCGTTACAACAACCATTGCACAGGAAAAAGAAAACAAAGCCAAGACAGACAGTGCTTTCTTCCAACCTAAATACTTACCGGATATTACGCTGGTAGGTCGTTATACCAAGGCAGATATTCATTTCTTACCGGAAATCGTAGGAACGAACATCAATGCCGGTAAAAAGAATGCCTTGATCATGATGGACAATGTACAAGGCAATGTAGTTACCAACACCATGCGCCAGGTAATGGCCAAAGTGCCGGGTATTCAGATATGGGAGAGTGATCCAAGCGGAATTCAAATTGGTATTGCTGCACGTGGATTGAGTCCGAACCGTAGCTGGGAATTCAACCTGCGTCAGAATGGATATGATATCAGTAGCGATCCTTTTGGTTATCCGGAAGCATATTATACTCCACAGTTAAATTCTGTTCAGAGAGTACAGGTATTGCGTGGTGCTGCCAGTTTGCAGTATGGTCCACAATTTGGAGGTATGGTGAATTTTATCATGAAAGATGGTAGTGAGATCAATAAACCCTTCCAATATGAATCACAGCAAACAGCAGGAAGTTTTGGTCTCTTCAATTCTTACAATGCCATCGGTGGTGAAAATGGTAAAACGCATTATTATGCCTTCTGGGATCATCGCAGAGGAGATGGATTTCGCGAGAACAGCGGATTCAAAGTAAATACCGCTTTTGGAAGCTTTTCCTGGAACATCAACAAAAAATTGAAAGTTGGGCTGGAGATCACGCATTTTGATTATCTGAGTCAACAGCCGGGCGGACTCACCGATGCTCAGTTTGCACAAGATGCTTATAAAAGTTTACGTCAGAGAAACTGGTTTCAAGTAAAATGGAATATGGCTGCTTTGAACATTGATTACGCGATTAGCGATAAGAGTAGATTCAATGTTAAAACTTTTGCAATGACAGGTGATCGTAATAGCATCGGTTTTATGCAAACCCCTAATATTGCCGATACGATCAATGCCTCAACACTTCGCTATAATAACCGCAGGGTAGATATTGATCAGTATAGAAACTTTGGAATAGAAGCCCGTTATATCACCGATTATCAGATTGGTAAAATGAGAAATACCTTATCTGCCGGTATTCGTTATTTCAGAGGAAATACCGATCGTTTCCAAAATGGAAGAGGTGATACGGGCGCTGATTTCAATTTGAATATCTCAGATCCTTTTCCAACCGATCTCAGTTTCATTACGAATAACACTGCCTTCTTTGCCGAGAATATGTTCAGAATCGGCGATAAGCTGTTGATCATACCGGGGGTACGTGTAGAAAACATTCAGAATGAAGCAAATGGTAGAGTTGGGCTCTCCGGAAATACAGAATTAAAAATCAACAACCAAAACAGAACCCGTCGTTTTGTATTACCGGGTGTGGGTGCAGAGTATCATATTGGTCAAACAGAAATTTATGCCAACTATTCACAAGCATATCGTCCGGTATTGTTCAGTGATTTGACGGGCAATCCAACAACCGATGTGATTGATCAGAATTTGAAAGATGCCAAAGGGTATAATATTGATTTGGGCTATCGTGGTCGTATCAAAGAATATTTGTTCTTTGATGTAAGCGGATATCTGTTACAATATAACAACCGTGTTGGTTTGATTGCACAGCAAAGACTGGATGGTAGTTTTTATAATCTTCGTACCAATGTAGGTAATAGTCGCAGCAGAGGTGTAGAAGCATTGGTAGAATTCAATGCCTTCAAAGCATGGGGTGTAAAACCTGTTTTTGGAAGCCTGAATTTCTTTGCTTCACTTGCCTTCATCAATGCACAGTATGATAATCTTCGTGTCATCACGCGTCAGGGTAACACACTGGTTGAGTCTAACTTGAAAAATAAGCGTGTAGAAAATGCGCCTGAAAGAATTTATCGTACCGGTGTTACTTACAGCAGAAAACAATTGACTGTTACTGCTCAATACAGTTACGTATCAGAAGCCTATAGTGATGCGAATAATACTGTTACTCCAACTGCAAATGGGGTAAATGGATTGATACCTTCTTATGATCTGGTAGATATTAGTGGTACTTATAAATTCACAGAGAAGTTTTTTGTGAAGGGTGGTATTAATAATCTCTTGGGAGAAAAATATTTTACCAGAAGAGCCGGCGGTTATCCGGGTCCGGGATTGATGGCAGCTGAGCCCAGAAATTTCTTTATGACAGTTGGAATCAAACTCTAATAGCAAAAAGCTCCGAATAAAACTCGGAGCTTTTTTTATACTTCTTTCTTTTTGAATATCGCGAAATAAATATCAGCTCTAATTTCAAATCCTAACTTTTCATATAGTTTGATAGCGCCAATATTGTCTTGTTTAACATGTAGAAAAGGTGTTTTGCCAGCCTCGTAAATACAGGAACAAACCTGTTGTATAACTGCTGCAGCATATCCTTTTCCCAGATGTGCGGGGTCAGTACAGATCGCACTTACTTCTGTGAAGTCAGTTGTTTGTAATCGTTGTCCGGCCATCGAAATCAGTCGCACTCCATCAAATATGCCATAATAATTACCGAATTCGATGGTACGGTTACCAAAAGGACCGGGTTTGGTTTTTGCGGTTAGTTCCAGCATTTGAGGAACATCTTCATTCGTTAGTTTTCTGGTAATAGCATGATGTGCATGTTGTGATGCCACTTTTTTACTAGCTACCATTTGATACAAGGGCAATGTCAATTGTACATGCATTGTATCAGGTATGGCTATTTCTCTGGCGATGAGTACAAAGAAAGATCGATCTGCGGGCAGTTCTTTTTCCAGTACATCATGATCTGACGCATCCCAGTTTGGAAGTGCAAACAAAGGTGACACTTCTTTAGGAAAATATTTTAGCTGATCATTACCCGCATTCAGGTATTGTTGATGCGTGCGCAACGCTTCCCAAATAGCATTATCCAGCACATGACTCATACAATAAAGGTAATGTTAGTCTGGAAATCGTTTTTTCCGATCATAAAAAAGTTAAAGCGATTACTCAGAAATATTCAACCCGATCTTTTCTGTAATTTCAAGACAAATTTTTGAGTATGCGAAAGATTGTTATTATGATGAGTACGCTATGTGTAATGTTTGTATCAACTGCAAGTGCACAGGCACAAGAATGGACACCCGAGCAACAGGTAGAACTATTCGGTTATTGTGAAAAACCTGCTTTGATCAAGCAGTTGAAAATATCGGAAGCCATTGCAGACAGGATTGGACAAATACATCACTGGGCCAGACTCACCAAAATAAAAATTGAAGCGAATGCGAGTGACACTTTCGCTACAGCAGGCGAGGTAGAAGAAGAAGTGGTGAAAAAGTATAAAGCGCTTTCTTTATCCGGCGATCAGGTGAAGGCGTTGGTAGAGCGAAGAAAAAAAAGTTTAAGTGAGCCATGTGAAGTGATCACGTTAGTGGTCAACAGAAATTATGATACGATTGCCAGGCCACAATTGCAATTACAATTCCGTAATAAATTCAGAAGAACACTGATGGATAAGCTGGAAGTGAATGGTAAACAGGCTGATATGTTGATTGAGGCAGAAGTTTGGAAACAGAAAGAGGCTTTAGAGATTGCCAAAATACCCGAGACAGACTTTGAACGTATCCGTAAAACCGTAGGATTGTATAAAGAGTTAGAGCGTAAGTATGGGTTTATTGGAATAACGGAACAGCAGAAAGAGGGGGCGAAGAGTATATTCAAGCAAGCAGAGTAAGATGCAAATCATTTTATTTTTTGAATACAATTGGTGAAAAATTGATAAGCACCAATATCTGTGTTGATAATAAAGTGCTTATTATCCATCATAATATATACAAGGACTATACTTTACGATTGTAGACCTTTACAAACACTGGCTTTTATTTGCGTATCACCACAGTTTTATGGTAATATGGAGCAGGGTTGATTAATATCTCTATTTCAATCATGAAATATTTCAGAGTTTAGAGTACATTAGATAAACCCTAAGCAACCTGTAAAATGGATAAGCTCATATTACTGCATACACATTCCATCATGGCTTTTATACTCGCCACTACACAATTTGGAATGTTGCTTTTCTTATTAAGACTAAAACAGCATACACATATTAGAAAATGGATGATCATTAACTATATCGCTTCAATTGTATGGCAGGTAGATCAAACCATTCGTTTTAGCCTGGCACCTTCTGTACAAGGATCATTGGTATACAAAATTGAAACGGTACTCATTTATAGTCCGGCGTTGGCAATTCTGGTATTGAGTTATTTTCAAATACTATATCTCTTCTTACACCAGCCTTATGAAAAGGAACGCAGACTAATGGTTAGAATTGTGGTTCCGGTGGCAATAGGTTTGGTAGCATTGAATGCATGGAACGAATTTGCTAACGATAGTAATCTTTTTGTATTTCAAGTCACTTCCTTTTTGTATGGGTTGGTTACTAATATCTGGGCATTGTTCATCAGTTATAGAAAAGCTCGTTTTTTAAAACATATGGATGCACATGCTTCAAAAGCCCATCGTTTACTGGTTTGGGTAAATATTGGTTTCATTGTAATGTGTGTTGTTGCGGTAGTATTTGGGTTTTATAGTCCTGTTGGCTATTGGACTTTTTTCATTCTTATATGGATGTGCAACCTCGCTCAGATCGTTATCTATATTACCTATTCAGCAGTTCCTGCAAGCTTTCAAATAAAAATTGCTGGATTCAGTTTTGTAACGGTGGTAACTTTTCTAACCATGGTAACACTTGTTTTTTTCCCACCATTGATTCCTACTGAGATAGAGGCAAGATTACTTCAGCAGCAGGGATTAAAACAGATGTTCATCATTATAATCGTTGCAACTTTATTCATTGTAATAGTATTACCCGGATTATTAAGAAAGAGTTTATCAGAGCCTTTGAAACGATTGTTGATGGGTGTAAAACAGGTCAATGCAGGTGATTTAAAAGTGCAGGTATTGGTGGGTTCACCGGATGAGATTGGCGACCTCACCACAAACTTTAATCAGATGACACAATCATTGCAAAAAGCCAATGATGAATTGCGAGAATATGCAGAAAAGTTGGAAATAAAAGTGGAAGAGCGTACCGCTGCTTTGAAAAAATCATTGGAAACACTTCAAACCACTCAGGCGCAATTGATCCAATCCGAGAAAATGGCAAGTTTGGGGGAACTTACAGCGGGTATTGCCCACGAAATTCAGAATCCGTTGAATTTTGTCAATAATTTTTCTGATGTCAGTACAGAAATCATGACGGAGCTGAAAGAATACGTACAAGCGGGTCAACTCAAAGAGGCTGAAGATGTGATCAATGACCTAACGGTGAATCTTACTAAAATTCATCACCATGGGTCAAGGGCTGCAGGTATCGTCAAAAGTATGTTGGAACATTCAAAAGTAAGTGATGGCAAAAGACATACGGTTGATATCATTGCACTGTGTCAACAATATGCACAATTAAGTTATAAAAGTATTATTGCGAAAGATCAATCATTTGAATGTGATATAGTATTTCGGCATGAAATAGACTCTATCCAGATGGAAGTTATCTCTGAAGATATTGGTCGTGTTTTTCAAAACATATTCGTGAATGCTTTTTATGCGATGGGAGAAAAACTAAAACAAGAAAAAGCATCTGATAATGCATACCAACCAAAAATCACAGTAAGTATTCATAAACTATTAAAGCCGGGCGAATCAGCAGAAAGTATAGAAATCAGGATCAGAGACAATGGAACGGGGATACCTGACACAGTGAAAGCAAAAATTTTTCAACCCTTTTTTACCACCAAACCAACAGGAAACTATACGGGACTAGGATTATCGATCAGCTATGACATTGTTACCAAAGGTCATTCAGGTACCTTCATGGTTGAAACTGAATTAGGTGAAGGAACAGAAATGATCATACAACTCCCGCTTACAAACAGTCTTTAATTCAATTTTAAGTTAAAAATCCCCGGATCAATTGCTTATATTAGGAATCTAAACCCTTGCACATGAGTCCAAATCCGGTCATTGATACCTTAATGGTAAATGGCGTAAGCTATAATTTACCTGCTAATACAGATGAAGTTGTTTATCTGGTCAATCAAGCACAACAGGCTAAACAGGTAGTATGTTTGAGAGGAGCCGCACACTCTCGTCCTTTAATCAGTAGTCTGGAAGCAGAAGTAAATGCAGGCAGACTTTATATCCTGTTATCAAAAATGAAAGCGGTAACATTTAATGATGCATCAAGACAAGTTACGGTTGAAGGGGGCTGTCATTTAGGATACGACCCAAGTGATCCATTAGATGCAGCACCCGCAGCACTCGCAGCATATAGATCAACTTTGGAGAATTCCTTGGTATATCAGCTCGATAATCATAGAACAGATCCTCAAAATCCACTCAAAGGTTGGGCCTTACCCGATCTTGGTGGTATCATACACCAAACTGTAGGTGGTTTTCTTTCAACCGGTTCCTCCGGAAGTAATCTTTATGCTTCATTTAATGAGCAGCTCGTAAGTGTTACTATTGTAACAGGAGGCACTGATGGTGCAAGAGTTCAGGTGTTCAGTAAGGATGATCCAAAATATCCCAATAAAAATGAAAATCCTTTTTATGCAGTAGGTGTGGGCTTAGGGATGTTTGGAGTCATTGTATCAGCTACTTTTCAATGCGTTGATAATTTCAATATCAAAGGACAGGAATCAACGACTACAGAAGCTGATTGTCCCATTGATCTTTTTGGAGATCATCCTGAAAAAGAATCACTGGTAGATTTTTTTACAAAAAAAACATACAAGCGAATCATGTGGTGGCCACAGAGTGGTGTTAACAGAACAGTGATTTGGCAAGCCGAACCGATGCCGGTTTCGGCAGGATTTGTTCCCAATCCATACAAGGAAATACCCAATATCAAAATCATGGGTATAGAAACACCTCTTCCGCTTGAGTTGTGTGCTCATTTAATGATGAATGGTTTTTCTGACATTGATGTTTTTTTAAGTAAACTGAAAGTGCAGCATCCCGTTGCGTATGAATTTTTAAAGGCACTCGATGAAAAAGAGCTGGTACCCTTTCTGTTAAAACTTTTTGTGCCATTAGATCCTGTTGTAAATGGTACTCCACAACCCCAGCAGTTTCAGGATGTGTGGTATGGAAGTATACCCATGGATGATAAAATAAGTGATACACTGATTCCGGTTTGGTTTACTGAACTTTGGTTTCCGATTGAAACAGGGGTAAAAGTATTGAGTACACTCAAAACATTTTTTCAGCAGAATCCTGATATCGTCGGTAATTTTTCTTACGAAATTTATCCTGCCAGACACAGCGATTTTTGGTTAAGTGCTGCTTATCAAAGGGATGTTTTCCGTATTGATATGTTTTGGTATGGAGATAACGCCGGATCTCCATTGAATGAGTTTTATCCGACTTTATGGAATGAGCTGTACAATGCGGGATTGGTATTCAGGCCACATTGGGGTAAGTTTTTGCCGGCGGGTGATAGTCAGGAAGGAAAAGCGTATTTGAGAAATAATTATCCTAACTGGGATCAATGGATGGCAATTCGCGAACAAATGGACCCGCATCAGGTGTTTGTAAGTGACTATTGGAGAAGTCATTTGTTTGCATAGATTTTTTAGGATAAAAAGTATAAGGTCTACAATTAAAAATTGGATGCTGATTTCATAGTGATCTGATAGGGAAATTTCATTATTTTTGCCGCCACAACCGAAAGGTTAGGGCCTATAGCTCAGTTGGTTAGAGCACCTGACTCATAATCAGGGGGTCCCAGGATCATGCCCTGGTGGGCCCACAAAGCGAAGATCTAAGTCTTCGCTTTTTTACTTTAATATAGCCCGTGTGCGCATCCCTGGTTCTAACCCTGAACCTGTACCGAATTTGATCGGGATAAGTTTATTAAATCCATATTTTTTATTATTGTATGGACAATTTGTTAGAGCCGTCACTCTTTTAACCGGCACAAATGAAAAGCATAACTGGTGGTAAAAATCCTAAAAAAAAGACTGAGCGGAAAGGGTTTAGTAGCTTTCTTGAAAGTCTTTTTTATATTATTCTAACCATAAATTAAAAAAAATGAAACGAATCATCCTGATCATATTGATGTTTTCATTTGGAAACTTGTTCTCGCAAAATGGTTTAAGTCCCGAACAATTCATGAGATACTATGTGAAAGTTGTCAATGAGGAAAAAATAAAAGAAGTACAAAATTGCTATCATTTCCCGCATTCCATAATTGAAAATGGCCGAATTATGTATTACGATAATGCTGAAATACCGGTAATTGACTATAATACATTTAAAAAGACAGGATGGGTGTATTCTAAGATCAACGAAATAAAAGTTATAGCGGAGTCTGGGAATACGGCAATTGTGCAGATGGATTTTTCAAGGTTTGGGAAAAACGATAAAGAATATTTACGGACAACTATGTTTTATTCTTTAACAAAAGAGAAAGGTTATTGGCAGATTATTAATAGAACCGGGATGTTAAATCGTACTTTTTGAATAATATATACAAGCCGTCTAGGTAGGCACACTTAGCAATAAGTTAGTGATGATATAAAAATAGCTGCTTTTTATTTGCATAAAATTTGCAAAGAGATTTTATAGCAGTATCTTTTGGTATTGTTTTTGATCTAATTATTTATAATGGTCATTAACTTTCTCGTACGCTCCTTATAAAAAATAATAACTCCTGTTTTTATTCAGTACAAAAAAGGAATATGAAATCGAAACTATTTTTTTCTCTGTCACTTTTATTCGTAACTTATCTTCAGTCCTATTCGCAAACATCCCAAATCCGAAATGAGTTGGATAGGGTTATACAGCAACTGAATGATAGCTTACATAAATATGATGAAAGAGGGAGAACCGTTCATTTATTATCTGATTCAGTTTTTTCTGTGAAGAATAGAAACGGAAGCTTTATAACCGTAAATATTAAGCGACTAGAATCTTCAAGAACCGATTCTCTTCATCAAATGGGGATAGATTTTCTTCCCATTGACTACAAAACACATGTTCCCGGTAACTGGATCTATTTTCAGCAGAGGGATAAAATGACCCGTTTGATGTTTCAAAAAGCAACCGAGGCAGAAGCGAAGCAATTATATTATTTATTTTTAGAGCTGAGAAAATACATGCAAGCTTTACTTAGATAAAGTGATCCACTATCGAACTATTCCTTTTACAAAGGATTTTATATTAAGAGCTGGATACAGATTCTATATTACTAGCCTATTTGCAAATGCCTCCCAAAGGAGGCTCTATCGAAAAATAAATATAATGATTACTGAGTCGACCATATTAAAAGTCAGGATCGATAATATGAAACACACCAAAACGATTTGGTTGCCTACGAAAACATGAAGATCTTTGAACACTTTGTTTATAAAGTTAAAGCTGGAGTAATATGAACGTATTTATAGTATTATCTCGATGCAAATACTTTTATGGTATACCTATAAATCGTGATTTTAATCATAAATCAATACATATGTATTGATTCAAGACATTTTCATTATAGTTAGTTTGTGGAATTTAATAAATTGAAACATCTATTTATTATGAAAGATCAATTTGTTTATGTCTAATAATATGGAGTGTAAACATCGCTTAAAATCTAAGGGTAAACTTTTTACAATCATTCGCTGTATTATCGTATTGGTATTGATTACAATCAATACCATGGCACTTGCACAACAGGAAGAGGAGTATGGTACAGGATTGTTGTTTGATAGTATTAATACCAGATCTATTCCCCAGCATGCTGCTTTAACAAAGGACAGCTACAGGGGCTTGCCTTCCTCGGTTTCTTATGAGCAATATTGTCCACAGGCGGGTAATCAGGGTAAGTTTGGTACATGTGTAGGTTTTGCAACCGCTTATTCTTTGCGTACCACTTTATATGTAAAAGCTATGCGTGAAGCGGGGTATACTGCTAATCCGAATGACCATTTATTCTCACCCAGTTTTATTTATGAACAAATCAAGTTTGCTGATGATAAAGATTGTAGTAAAGGAAGCTATGTATCTGATGCATTAGAGCTCTTGCAATACATAGGGGTAGCCACGTTAAAAACCATGCCCTATCAATGTGGCACAACCATTTCTGAGGCATCTCTCACAGAAAGTGCGAATTATAAAATTGTTTCCTATCAACAACTTTTCAGTATAAAAGATACAGATGCTGATTTTAGAGTATTGATGATGAAAAAAGCATTATCAGAAGGTAATCCTTGTTTGTTTAGTTTTAAAACTACCAAAAGCTTCAAAACTAGCAGAGGTACCGATCTCTGGAAGCAACAAAAAGATGATCAAGAGCCCGGCGATATTAAAATGGGTCACGCCATGTGTTTGGTAGGCTATGATGATAATAAATATGGAGGTTCATTTCGGGTATTAAATTCTTGGGGAACAGGCTGGGGCGACAAGGGCTTTATATGGATACCCTATCGGGATTTAGCTAAATATACTTACCAATGTTTTCAAGTACAGGGTGAGAAGATTAAACCCCAAAAAGTGGATCCATTAATAGTAAAACCGGAGATCAAAGGAACCATTCGTTTTCAGCAGAATACCGGTGAATCGATGAATGCCTCTTTACTCTCTTTTTCTTTAGCAGAGGGGTTGCCTACTTATAGAATGAATGCTAATTATACCAGTGGCACCCGCTTTCGTTTTTACATGAATACATCAACAGATGCGTATATCTATGCATTTGCTTCTGATTTTTCAGGAAAGATCAATCAAATATTTCCTTACGACGCTCATATATCTCCTTTATTGGGTAAAAATAGTACGGTAGCATTTCCCTCTGAAACAAAAGTGATACGAATGGATGAGTCGAAAGGAACCGACTATCTCTTGATACTGTATTCTAAAAAGCCGCTTACGCAAAGCTCAATTTTACAACAATTACAACAAGCACAAGGTGGTTTTGTATCCAAAGTGAAAACCTCATTGAAAAATAATTTTATTTCTTCGCATCTGATTAACTATGTAAAAGATCAAATTGCTTTTGAGCTAAAAGCAGATTCTAATGCAGATATCCTCCCCATCCTTATTGAAATACCACATTATTAAATCTATGATTCTAAATCGTTTTCAATTCTGTAAGAAAACTGTATTACTGGTATGTACGGTGCTTCTTCATTTTTCTTTGTTTGGACAGTTTCAAATTGTAAACAAAGCCGGACTATTTAATGGGATTGATGGATTAGATATCTCTCCAAAGAATAATTATTTTTTAGGTTGGTATGAATACAACGGTGCTTGTGTTATCTGGGATATGCGATCAGGACAAGAAATTCAAAAATTCCAAGATGTAAAGACTGCCCGTTTTGCTTCGAATGGAGAACAAATTTATATCGTTACTAAATCAGGCGATATCAAGCTGGTAGATTTAACCGGCAAAACTATCCGACAAATTTCAAGGTCTCCGATCATGATTGGTAGTTATCGCAATTATAATTTCTATCCTGAACAGTTATCATTGATTATTGAAAATAAATTATATGATGTAAATGTAGGATTGGTTAGTACCTTAAATTATGAAGGACTAAAAGATAGACAGCAATATAACCTACGCAAGAATCTATTGGTAGTTCCTGATAATCAGAAAAATAAAGTCAGTATTATTCAGCTTCCAGGTGGACAACAAAAAAGTGTGAATTTGCCTTTCCGACCTTGGACTGTAGTATTATCTGCGATGGGAAATCATGCGGCGATTTTGGGAAGGGATACTTTGCAAATCATCCAGCTTGAAAATGGAGAAACAATAGGAAGTAGGAAATTTATTCCGCAACAGTATGGAGCTGTTCTCTTTGATCATAAAGGTGAAAACTTGATTTATACTTCCTATGATGAGAAATGGACTCGTGTACTTGTTTGTGAAAATGCGATCAGCGGAAAGACTATTTGGAAAAGAAGTTTTACAGAAAAATTAGCTTCGGATGAATCAATAGAGTATCGTAATCTACAATTATCTGCTGATGGAAAAATATTGCTTGCTGCAAACGGTTCACAAGGGCAATATGAGTTATTTGATGTTGCAACGGGTAAAACGATCAAAGAGATTAAAAGTTTTAAAAGAGATTTTGCTGTTTCCTTGGGTAAAATTGTTGCTAATCAATTACCTATTATATATAAAGATGAACAGGTAATATTGAATCTTACAACAGGGGTCATACAAGCCAAAACAAAGTATGATGATACTTATACAAGAACGCTTACAGATGCGGAGTATGAAAGTTTTCCAATTCAAGAAGTTATAAAATCTTTTGACAAAAAATTTGAGTTTGTTAAGTCTCCAATGTTATTAAATCAGGGTGTGGCATGTGCAAATAGTGGTGGAGTTAGTCAGATACTCAATATAAGATCTGTTCAAACAAAGCGTACTATTTTCAGCCGTAGTTGTAAATGGATCACTTATGGTGCAGCCAATACACAAAATATTATCGCAATTCAAGAAATACCTGCTGTTGATCGAATCAATTTTTACAACTATACTACAGGCCAAAAATTATTTACAATCCCTTTTAATATCAGAATGAAAGGCGGACATCGTCCTGTACTATTTTCTCCCAACGATGCTTACGTGACAGTTGAGCATGATGATGGTTTGCTGATATTAGATCTGAAAACAAAGAAATCTCTCAGCGCAAAACTTGGGAAAGAACCTAGTGAAGGCGTTGTCGGTTTTACTCCTGACAATAAATATGCATTGATCAATATCTGGAAAAAAATCAAATTCCTCGATTTGGCAACGGGTGAGTACAATGAATCGATGACCATTCATGAGATCGATCCAAGATATGGTTTCAATACAGTTTCGATGACTCCGGATGGTAAACATCTTTTTTATATTGATGGTGACAAAAACAATCGAATTCTTGTTTATGATCTTGTTGCCAAAAGGAACATTGCAACAGTATATCCATTCTTGAGTACCAATGATTGGGCGGTTGTTTCACCAGACGGTTTATTTGAAGCAAATAAAGGGGCACAGGATAATGTTTATTATACTACACCGAACTCTGTTGCCCCATTAGGAACAGTGTTCGATCAATTTTTTACACCTAGGTTGTTACCTCGTATTTTAAGTGGTGAAACTTTTAAAGCTCCTGATATCAATACTTTAAAAGCAATTCCCACAGTTGCTATTCAGTATAGTGAGGGCACCCGCAATTTGATAGTCGAAAATGAATTTGAGCAGTTGGTGACTACCAATAAAAGTACAGGGGTCATAACTGTAAAGGCGGATTGTCCGGTTGATAAAATCACAGAAATTCGTTTATATCATAACGGTAAATTAACCGGTACTACGAGAAACCTGATTGTAGAAGATGATACCGGTCAAAAATCAATGACACGTACTTTCAATGTTACGCTTTCGTCAGGTGATAATGTCTTCAGCGCAGTAGCTGTGAACTCACAAAGGTCGGAAAGTAAACAGGTTTTTATCAAAGCAAGGTATCAACCCAGTAATAATAGCATACCTGAAAATATCAAACAAACTAGTGCTCGTTTACATTTGATCATTGTAGGTATTAATGCATATAAAAACCCGCGCTATAGTTTGAATTATGCACAAAAAGATGCAACTGCTTTTAGAGCAGCTATAGAGAGAGGGTCAAAAGAAATTTTCAGTGGTATCAATACTTATTTCATTAGTGATGCAGAAGCCACGAAACAAGGCATACAAAATGCACTGGAAAAAGTAAAACTAAATGCAAATGCTGATGACCTATTTATATTTTACTATGCCGGTCATGGTGTGTTAGATGAAAAAAATGAGTTTTACCTGATCCCTTATGATGTAACACAACTCTATGGTAATGATCAATTACTTCGTCAGTCTGCAATTAGTTCTTCATTGATTCAACTCTATTCAAAAGATATCAAGGCTCAAAAGCAGTTATTCATATTGGATGCATGCCAGTCTGCAGGTGCTTTTGGTAATGCTGTAGCTATGAGAGGTGCAGCTGAAGAGAAAGCGATTGCACAACTTGCACGGTCAACAGGAACGCATTGGTTAACCGCATCGGGTAGTGATCAGTTTGCTAGCGAATTTAGTCAGTTAGGGCATGGGTCGTTTACATATTGCTTACTGGAAGCGCTGAGAGGGAAAGCTGATAATGGTGATAAAAAGCTAACAGTAAAAGAAATCGATGCTTATCTACAAAGTGTTGTACCTGAGATTACCAAAAAGTATAAAGGAACTGCGCAGTATCCTGCCAGTTTTGGGTATGGGAATGATTTTCCTATAATCATCATTAAGTAATAGTTATAAGAAAATATCAGCTACCATTAATAAACCCGAATCTTTATATTTCTTTTGTATTAAATGAAAATAAAGACGATTTTCTATTCATATTTAACATACTTAAAACTGAGTATACACAGAACAAAATAGTAATCGTATTTTATAAGTTTTAAAAAATCCCTATGCATACATTTAAAATAAAAAACAACCGACTCGGTCATGTAATTATATTAGTGGCCGTACTCTTTCTGATGGGAGTTACTTTTTGGGCCTTTTTTTTAAAGGAAGAGCCGGTAGAATTTAAAGGAGGGGGAATCATCATCGCATTGATCATTGGCGGTATAGGTGGAGTAGTTTTATTCATGTCCCTGAGAGCCATCATTTTGAATCCGGATGTTTTGGTGATTAATGAAAAAGGCTTTGAATACAATCCCGGTGGCATTTCATCCGGTTTTATGGAATGGAGAAATGTGGCAGAAATCAAATTCACAGAGGTTAGAACCCAACAAGGTCAACTTCCCGGACCTATTTGGGAAAAAGTATTGGCCATTAAGTTCAAAGATCCTTCTATATATGCCCATCAATACAATCCACTCTTGAGGGGCTTGATGCATATCAATAAAAATATGTACGATGCAGATATGTTTTTTCGTTTGAGCAGTTTTGGTAATCAAGTAGATGAGGTATATGAATTGATGATGCGATACTGGAATGCAAGTAAAACATCTTTATAACAGATGTTCGTAAGTAGACTATATTGCTATTTCAGTTTTATCATCATTACATTTTTGTGGTCTGATTTTTCGGTAGCACAAAAGAAAACCGATGCTTTTGAAGTAGCGGTTACTACTATCAAAAAAAATATTAAGTGTTGTTCAGTAGCTTTTCCGGGGAATAAATCAAATAAGGCAACAACAGTTATGATTTTTAGAACCGGAGAGATGACCATTGTTTACAGCAATAATAGACCTCCGGTTTCTTTTAATCTTTTCGAGCTGTATAAAGATGTTGAAGCGCCAAAGGGTATTTACTATAAACCTGGAACCAAGACAATAGTTTTTAATATTGGAGAATTCAATAAACAAGCCATACGCCTCAATACAAACTCAATAGCCCTTGAAACGTACCATCAATTTTTATCTATCATACAATTAGGTAAAGAAACAAACGCTAGAGTAAGTAAATAAAAGAAGTTTCAAAGTGTAAAAAGTGAATCCTTGAAATGAATCTAAAAAAAGATACAATAAAGTCAGAACTGGTATCTGTGTTTTCAAATAGAATTGCTATACCTATTTTTTATAGTTTGATTACATCCCTATTATTATCAGCAACAATTTGGTACATATTTACTTCTGGTGATGTATTCGATATCATTTGGGGTATTCTTGCATTTGTATTGGTATTAATGATATGGTTGGTAATGGTTTGGGGAGAATTAAGATTAAAAATTCATCGAATATATTTTACTACAAAAGGTATTGAGGTTCGATCATTTTTAGGAATCGGAAAAAAGAGAACCTATTCTTATGATGTGATAACCGGATTTATGATTGGTTTACAACCGGCATATCCATTTCCTTATGAGAGTATTACATTGATGCGGAATGAAAAAAACTACTACGGATTTCACAATTTTATTTTCGTAATTACAAAGAGATCAAATTATTGATAACTGAAAGATTTGCGAATTATCAAATCCAAAAATTTAGTTTACGAAAAGCAATCACTGAAATATTTGAATAATCTGATAAATACTACAAATCATCAGCTTAGCTGTTGAATTTTTACGGATTCAACAACTAAACTGATGTTTTTTTATTTATTTGATGATCATGAATGGCACAAATCGATTTAGTATTAGACTAATAAATAGTTAACTTATCATATAGAAGAAAATTTCAGTCTCAAACTGTTGCCAACAACACTCACGCTACTTAATGCCATAGCAGCTCCAGCAATCATAGGATTTAATAAAAATCCATTTACAGAAAATAAGATCCCGGCTGCAATGGGTATACCAATGATGTTGTAGATAAATGCCCAGAATAAATTTTGTTTGATAGTAGCCACTGTTTTCTTTGATAAGTTGATGGCTTTGGGTATGCTATTCAAATCAGAAGTGATCAATGTCATTTTAGCAACGTCCATGGCAATATCACTTCCCTTGCCCATCGCGATACTAACATCTGCAGTAGCCAATGCATGACTATCATTGATTCCATCACCTACCATGGCTACAATTTTTCCTCCTTTTTGTAACTGTTCAATATAAGCTGCTTTTTCAGCGGGCATGACTTCTGCTTTAAAAGTTTTTAATCCTACTTGTTCGGCAATAGCTTTTGCTGTTTGCTGATTATCTCCGGTTAACATGTATACTTCGATACCCATTTTATGAAGACGATCAATGGCAACAGCTGATTTTTCTTTGATGGTATCGGTGATTGCTAATACAATTCTGGCTACTCCATTTTTTGAAAAAATAATGACAGTTTTTGCTTGTTCTTGTAATTCCTGAATTCTGTTCTCTAGACTTTGATCCAGTGTTATGTTATTCTCTTTCATCATTGATGGACTTCCAACTGCATATTCTTGTTCATTATAATTTGCTAGTACCCCCTTTCCGGTTACACTTTCAATTTTATGAAGAGGTACAGCTTGAATAGACGTGTTTTCAAAATGTCTAACTACTGCTTCTGCCAATGGATGTTCTGATTGTAATTCGATAGATAATAGCACAGATTGTAACTCAGTCATATCATGTTCATCTCTAAAAATGACATCACTTACTGATGGTTTGCCTTCTGTAATGGTTCCTGTTTTATCTAATACTACGGCAGTAATATTATGTGCCAGTTCTAAGCTTTCTGCATCTTTAATAAGTATATTATTTTCAGCACCTTTTCCAATACCAACCATAATAGCAGTAGGTGTAGCTAAGCCCAAAGCACAAGGACAGGCAATAACTAGAACTGTTACTGCATTCATCAAAGCGTAGGTAAATGCATTTTCGTTGCCCCAAATCATCCAACAGATGAATGTGAGTATTGCAATCCCTATTACAATAGGAACAAAGATGCCTGCGATTTTATCAACAAGCTTTTGAACAGGCGCCTTACTGCCTTGAGCTTGTTCCACCATTTTAATGATCTGTGCTAAAAATGTTTCTGAGCCAATCTTTTCGGCTGTAAATCGAAAACTTCCTTTTTGGTTAATGGTTCCTGCATAAACATTTTTTCCTGCTACTTTTTCTACAGGAACCGGCTCTCCTGTAATCATACTTTCATCTACATATGAACTGCCACTGGTAATAATACCGTCTACGGGAATTTTTTCTCCAGGCTTTACTAATAGAATATTCCCTTTTTGTACGGCTGCAATAGCCACTTCTTTTAGTTGATCGTTTTCTGTAACCAAGGTTACAGTTTGCGGCTGTAGACCTATTAATTTCTTGATGGCAGAAGAAGTATTTGATTTGGCTTTTTCCTCTAATAATTTACCCAATGAGATAAAAACAATAATAACAGCTGCTGCTTCAAAATAAACATGGGGGTGTGTGCCACGCTCATGCCAGAAATCAGCAAAAAAAGTATTAAAGGCGCTGAATAACCAGGCAATACCGGTACTGAGTGCTACCAGTGTATCCATATTGGCTTTGCCATGCTTAGCTTGTTTCCAAGCATTAATGAAAAAGTTTTTACCAAAATAAAAGACTACAGGCGCAGATAACAGTAGCATGATATAATTTCCCCAGGTCAGATCCATAAAGAACATACCAAGAATAACTATTGGTAGAGATAATATGGAAGACCAGATCGTTCTTTTCTTTATTGACTCATAATGCTGAATTCTGGCAGCTTCCTTTAGTTCGTTTTTATTTTCTTCAGTAATCACCATATCATAACCAATCGATCGAACCACTGCTTGAAGTTTTTCAGGACCTGTTATTTGTGCATTGTACTCAACCCATGCATCTTGATTAGCAAAGTTTACACCAGCATTTAGCACGCCTTCAGAAGACTTTAGCATTGATTCAACACTTACAGCACAAGCTGCACAGGTCATTTCCAAAACGGGAAATGTTTTTCGTACAGATGTAAGATTTAGAGAATCTTTTTGTTTCATGTTTAATAATTTTAAACAAAGCTAGATGCTCTTGCATCCTAGTTTGTTATATAATGAATTGAGAGTTGTATAAAATTTATAGAGTGCTATTCATTTTAATTCTAGTAGCATGTATCATCTTGAAATCAGAAGGAGTCATGCCTGTAGTTTGTTTAAACTGCCTAGAGATATGTGCAGTACTGCTATATCCTAGTTTGAATGCTATTTCTGTTAAAGTATATTCAGTATATAGAAGAAATTCTTTTGCTTTTTCTATTCGATGTGCAATAAGATATTTTTCAATGGTTGTGCCCTCTTCAGCTGAAAATGATTGACTAATAGCATCATAACTTTTACCCATCGATTTTGATAGGTAGACCGAGAAAAGGAACCCTTCGGTAAAATCAAAATCACCATTGTATACATGATGTATTAATGCCTTTACCATACTGGCGATTTTCTCTTTTTTATTTTCGAGGATACTAAAACCCAATGGTTGGATTCTTGCATTTAGTAAAGTAAGATCTACATGGGAACTGTGAGATGAAAACCTCAACTCACCTAACATAACTTCTTCAGGACGAAGATCAATTTTCTCAAGCTCAGTAGTAATGGCTCTAATACAACGTTGACAAACCATACCTTTTACGAATACTGTCTGTTGCATAATTAAATTTTGAGATCAAAGTAAGCTTTAACATTTTGGACGATTGTTATAATTTTCAAGGAAAAATGTATATAATCTGTATTATCACACGATATAGTTTTGAATACACTACTGTTTGTATCTTTGGAGTACTATGGCTGAACAACTACATATCAAGAATATGGTTTGTGACCGATGTATTATGGTCGTAAAACAGCTATTTATAGATTTAGGTGTTGAATTTCATCAGATACAACTGGGACAAGTAGAGTTAAAAAAGGAGCCAGATCCAGAACAACTAGAGCAGATTCGATCGCTTTTACAACAAAATGGATTCGAATTATTGGATGATAAGAAATCTAAAATTGTTGAAAAGATAAAAACCACCATCGTTTCATTGATTCATGGGACGGAAGCTGAAGAGCTGAACTTAAAGCTATCAGCTATACTGGAAGAAAAGCTACAGACAGATTACCATTATCTCAGCACATTATTCTCTTCTGTAGAAGGTGTTACCATTGAACGATATACCATACTGCAACGTATTGAAAAAGTAAAAGAGTTGTTGATGTACGATGAGAAAAGCCTAAGTGAAATAGCTTACGAAATGGGTTATAGCAGTGTTCAGCATTTGTCTCAACAGTTTAAAAAAATAACCGGATTAACGCCTTCTCACTTCAAGCAGTTAAAAGAAAATAAACGTAAGCCTTTAGATAAAATAAATGATTGATTAGAGTCGGCTGAAAATTATATACATCTTAGTAAGGATTCTATAACAAGTAACCCATTTGCTGGATCTAATTTTACATTGTTATTTAACCGGGAGTTATCCTGAAAAATTTAAATGTGAAAATGGGAACACTAAAATTCAAGACAACCATTAAATGTATGGGTTGTGTATCAAAAGCCACTCCTTTTCTTAACGAAGTTGCAGGATCAGAAAACTGGAAAGTAGATGTCAATAATCCTGATAAAGTATTGGAAGTTGCAACCGATGGAAATACTTCTGTAAGTGATGTAGTAAAAGCGGTACAAGAAGCAGGCTTTAAAGCAGAACCCATTCATTAATGGGTTCTGTTATGATATCTTTCAAAAAGTAAACATCAAATACTCAACATATGAAACGAATACTGATCATTGTTATGTTACTCCTGTCAAAAATGGGGATAAGTCAAACCGCCTCATTACAGGATATTTTACGCCAATATCTTGATCTCAAAAATCAATTGGTAGAAAGTAATGCAGCTAACGCACAAAAATCTGCTACCGTTCTGACTGGGAAGATCGAGGGTCTGGCGGCACAGGCACTTTCTGAAAAAGAAGCCAAAGCGTTTGGCTCTTTGAAAGAGACGCTGAATAAGCAAGTAAAAGACCTTTCAACACAATCTGATTTGGCAAAACAGCGGGTAAGTTTTGCAGCACTTTCACAAACGATGATTGATTTATTTAAAGTTGTGTCTGTAAAAGAGTCATCGCTTTATGTGGATTATTGTCCAATGAAAAAAGCCTACTGGTTAAGTACAGAAAAAACCATCCGTAATCCTTATTATGGAAATGCCATGCTTTCATGTGGTAGTATTAAAGAAACAATAAAAGAGTAACGAAATGCGCTTATCGGCTATATTATATATCCTGCTATCCATCTCTATAAATGGATTTGCTCAGCATAGCGGTCATGCTGCTTCAGCAAAGCGTCAGCCTTTTATGGAACGCCAAGGAAAGAAGATCGTCTATCATTTATATGTAACAGATACTGTTGTTAATTACACCACTAAAAAAGCAAAAGCTGTTGCTATCAATGGGTCTATTCCTGCACCCACACTGTATTTTTCGGAAGGTGATAGCGCAGAAATACAGGTTCATAATTTAATGCACATGGAGACATCTATACACTGGCATGGATTAATATTACCCAATGAGCAAGATGGGGTTCCTTATCTCACTACTGCACCCATTCATCAGCAAAGCACGCATGTGTTTAGATTTCCCATTGTTCAAAGCGGTACCTACTGGTATCACTCACATACCATGCTGCAGGAACAGAGTGGTATGTATGGCGCTATTGTGATACAGCCAAAGCAGAAGCTGCCTTATAATGACATTCATAATTATCTATTGATAATCAAGCAACTTGAAGATTAATAGTACAGCCCAACTTCTCAGCTTCTTTTTTCAGACGTGCTATTTTTCTTTCTTTCAGTTTTGCTTCATCTAATGCTATTATTTTAGGATCGTAAGCAGTTTGCCTCTGAACCATATGATAGAAGATTACTGCCAGTCTTCTGGCCACAGCCTTGATGGCTTTTTTAGAACCCTTCGTATAAGCCAGCCTTCTGTATAAATGACCAAGCACTCCTTTTTGCTGCCACATGGTTTGCGCTGCCATTCGGAAGGCTTGGGTTGCGGTATTATTGGTAAATCGTTTTTGATGACCGATTGTTTTGCCCCCACTTTTCTTTGGACGCGCAGATAAGTTCAACCAGCTTGTAAAATGATCTGCAGTAGGCCATTTATTCATATTTAGTCCTGTTACAGCGATGATGCTTAAGACTGAGTTTTCATCCATTCCGTCTATAGCAGTGAGGTCTACACCAACAATTTTATGTAAGTACTCCTTAAGATTAAAATGATACTGATTCTTTCTAACTTTTGTTTTCTTAACACTAACAGGTGATGCTTGATGTTGTGGTGGTAATAGTTTCTGTAAAAGCTTTTCTATCTCTACTTCATATTGAAGCATTTGCTGTTTATAGAAACGATAGGCTGTTAAATGATTTTGTAGAACAGTAACATAATAAGACTTAAAAATACCGTTTAACGATTGTTCTAGCATTTCTCTGTTTGCCTTAAGCTTTTCAATAGGTAAACCCTCTAGTAATAATTGTGGGGTATTTACACCAGCTGCAATGCGTTCAATGATTTGCATGCCTATAATGCCCTCAATATCGCTTATCACATGCTGCAGTTTAATATTCATTTGTGTAAGCACTTTGTGAATGCGATTGAGTGTATCACTTTTATTCTTCTGAAGCAAGCTTCTTTCATGCGTATAGGTTCGCAATTCTCTGTATTGATCGGTTGCAATATGAGAAGAACGAAGTAAGCCATGGGCATGCAACTGTTGTAACCACTGACAATCTTTTACATCTGTTTTTTGACCATCTACATTTTTGTAGTGTCTGGCATTGACTAAGGTTACCTTTAAACCGTACTGTTCCAATACCTCATACACAGACATCCAATAAACACCGGTTGCTTCCATAGCAACATGTGTAACGGCGGCTTTTTTCAGATCACCAGCAAGTTCATGCAGATCGGTTGTAAAAGCTCCATACTCCTTAACAGTTTGAAGACCATCTGTATTAGGGTAAGAAACCATCATGTTCATGCTGCCTACATCTATTCCGGCAGCTGTGGGATAGATTAAGCCCAATTGTAGCGAAGACGCTTGTTTGTTTTGTTGATCAGCCATAACTTTAAGTTTTTAATACAAAAGCTAGGCTGACTCTGATGCTTGAAGAATATTAATTAAGCTTAATAAACAGGGTTGGTGAGTAAATCACCACCACTAATATATTTTTCAAAAAAGCATCAGTCCTAAACTCAGGCACGGACTCTCTCAAAAGGTACCAAATGAGCTTTCAGGTTATGTAGTTAGCCAGCTTTTGTTTTATTAGCAAGCTACTAAAATGTCATATTCTATATTTTCCTTGTCCCATGGTCGTAACTCAGGATGAAGAAGTGGTTTTATTAAGTGATTGGATTGATGAAAATCCCAATCAAGTAGAGCGATCCTTACATTTTGCCACAGACTGGTATGCCATCAAAAAAGGCGCTACGCAGAACTATGCACAAGCTATTAAAGAGAAACATTTCGGTACTAAAATCACCAATGAATGGAAACGTATGATGGCGATGGATGTTAGTGATGTTTATTATGATGCCTTATTTACCAATGGAAAGATTCAGGATGAACAGAAAAAATATCAGCCAGGTGATAAAGTACGTTTACGAATTATCAATGGTAGTGCATCCACCTATTTTTGGGTCAGATTTGCAGGAGGTAAAATGAGTGTGGTAGCCAATGATGGTGCTGATGTGGTACCTGTGGATGTTGACAGACTCATTATCGGTGTTTCAGAGACCTATGATGTTATCGTAACAATTCCGGATACAGGTAGCTATGAACTCTTATCAACCGCAGAAGATAGAACACGAAGCACCTCTTTATGGCTGGGTTCAGGTACAAAAAAATATGCTCCCGCATTACCACGATTGAAATACTTTGAGGGAATGAAGATGATGAATGGCATGATGAACATGGACGGATCCATGAATGATATGGGAATGAAAATGAGTCTGCAACAGATGGACATGAATACGGTAATGTATCCTGAGATTGTTGATAGCAACGAGAATATTGTAACGCTCAATTATGCCATGCTAAAAGCACCGGTCAAAACAACGTTACCTGCAGGACCGATTCGGGAGTTGAAATTTGAGCTTACCGGAAATATGAATCGTTATGTATGGACACTCGATAATAAAACGATTTCTGAATCGGATAAGATATTGATTAAACAAGGTGAGAATATTCGCATCATACTCACCAATAATTCTATGATGCGTCATCCCATGCATTTACATGGACATTTCTTTCGCACTTTGAACGGACAAGGAGAATATGCACCGTTAAAAACAGTCTTGGATATTATGCCCATGGAAACAGACACCATTGAATTTCATGCATCGGAAAAATATGGTGATTGGTATTTTCATTGTCATATTTTATACCACATGATGAGCGGAATGGGAAGAATATTTTCTTATGAGAATACACCTGCCAATCCACAAATTCCTGATCCGGTAAAAGCTTTGCGAAAAGTATATCGTGATGATCGTCGTTTTTTTGCAGGTGCTCAGATAGGCTTGGAGAGTAACGGAAGTGATGGTGAATTCATACTCGCAAACACCAGATGGATGATCCAAAACGAGTGGAGACTGGGACTCAATGCTGAGAAAGGGTATGAAAACGAATTTCATTTGGGAAGATTGATTGGAAGAAATCAATGGTTCATGCCATATGTTGGTTTTGATTGGCGATATAGAAAACACGGAGAGCAAGAGAAAAATCTATTCGGACAAATGAATACAAAGGATCAACGAGGTGTGATTTGTGTAGGATTTCAGTATACACTTCCTATGCTATTTCGTTTTGATGCGCGCGTAGATATGAAGGGGAATCTTCGTATGCAAATAGTTAGGGAAGATATACCGGTAACCAGCAGACTAAGAATGAATGTTATGTGGAATACAGATAAGGAATATACTTCCGGTTTGCGCTATATCGTTTCAAAATACTTTTCCGTTTCCTCTCACTATGATAGTGATATGGGATTTGGAGCGGGAATTACCATTACTTATTAATCGTCGGCAAGTATTAAAACTTGCCGACTCTTATTGCGGATTCGTATATTCATGATCAAACTTTCATGTTTCATGTACGACATCTGCTGCATCGGTCACCTCACCCACGATAAAATTGTAACGCCTCGTCATACGGTGCATATGGCCGGTGGTACTTCCTTTTACTTTTCGCATGCCATTAAACATATGCCCGTTCAATATCACCTGGTAACAGCATTGGCTAAAGCGGATATTGCATTTGTTAATGATTTGATACAAGCAGGAATTGATACAACAGTATTACCCAGTAAACACACGGTATACTTCGAGAATATCTATCCTGATCAAAGTGATCATCGAGAACAAAGAGTATTATCTACAGCCGATCCGTTCCGAGTGGCTGATATGATTGATTTGAAAGCTTCGGTATTTCATCTTGGCCCTTTATTAGCCGATGATATGTCTGTAGAGTTGATACAAACCCTCGCAACGAAAGGAAAGATATCATTAGATATACAGGGATTTCTTCGAAAAGTCATTGATCAGGAAGTGATGGCTACAGATTGGGTGTACAAAAAAGAAGTACTGCCTTATATCAATATTTTGAAAGCCAATGAAACAGAAGCAGAAAAGCTAACCGGATTATCTGATCATTATGATGCTGCTAAATCATTAGCTGATGTTGGTGTTCAAGAAGTGATCATTACTTTAGGAAGTAAAGGGTCATTGATTTATGCAAAAGGACATTTTTATGAAGTGCCTGCGGTACAACCAACCGCTATTGTAGATGCAACCGGTTGTGGTGATACTTACATGGCCGGTTATTTATATAAACGATTTCAAACAGCAAATTACTATGATGCAGGCCTCTTCGGCGCTGCAATGGCATCTATAAAAATAGCTGCTTCCGGTCCTTTCAATGGAACTGAAACAGCCATCACTCATGCATTGAAATCTTGATCAATCATTCTCCTCTAAGAAAGATGCTAAGTTTGCAACTGATAGAATTGTTATGAGCACATTTAAAAATATCTTATTTGATCTCGGCGGTATTTTTTTGAACATCGATTATCAAAAAACAGAGCAGGCTTTTATTGATTTGGGTGTCAAAGATTTTGGTCAATTGTTTAGCCAACAATTTTCAAATACCCTCTTTGAATCTTTAGAAACAGGAAAGATCACACCGAATGATTTTTACGAAACATTCAGAAAGGAAACCAATACTACGCTTTCCAATGAAGCTATTCAGCATGCCTGGAATGCCATGTTATTGGATTTTCCGGAAGAGCGGTTATTGTGGTTGGAAAGAATTGCCCAACAATACCCTGTGTACCTGTTTTCTAATACTAATCTTATTCATTATCAATCCTTTATAAAAAAATTCGAACAAACTTTCCCGCAATCATCTTTCAATGATTATTTCCGTAAAGCTTATTATTCCCATGAACTGGGACTGAGAAAGCCTTATCCCAAGTCTTACCTAAAGATCATGGAACTGGAAAACCTCGATCCAAAAGAAACTTTATTCATTGATGACACCCCTAAGAATATTGAAGGCGCTCAAGAAGCAGGGTTACAAACCATTCTGTTGAATAATGGGAGAACCGTGTTGGATTTGGGGCTTTAGAGGGATGGTAGTTGACAGATCAATAATAACAGTATAAATAAGTTGTAGAAGTGTAGAAGTCAAGGAATTCACTTACAGCTTGCATCTTGTGGCTTGAAGCTTCTATCTTCCTTGTTCCCCGACCCGTATTTCTTGTTTCTTTCCTATTTAACTTCCTCAAAATCAATATAATCCTCATCTTTCTGAGGTGCAGAAGTGGGATTGGCTGCTTGCTGCTGGAATCGCTGTTGTTCTTCAAATTCCTTCCTCGCCGCTTCTTGTTGTTCCTGCATTTTTTTCACTTGTCCCTTCATTTGGGAAGCTACTTTGCTAACCGGCACTATGAATTTAAAAATCAGGTTATAAAGGAAGTAAATCAAAAACCCCCATAAAAGAATCTTCACCATGCTACAAAGATAAAAAAAATGCCTCACCCCGGCATCGCTGCGCTCGCCACCCCTCTCCCTGCTGGGAGAGGGGAAGGGGTGAGGTAGATTTGGAACGTAAGGGTTAAATACACTACATTTGCAGCAGGAAAAGAACAATAGAAGGGAACGGAAGCGTTCCCTTCTTCTATTTAGATATGTCAATAGAAACACAAATAGGAAAGATCGAGCAGTTGATCGATAGTATGCTGGCAGAAGAACCTACTTATTTCTGTGTATCGGTTCGTATCAAACCTACCAACAATGTAAAAGTGTTTTTGGATGGGGATGAAGGGCTGGCCATTGAGAAATGTGTATCCTTCAATCGAAAGCTTTACAAGCTGATTGAAGAAACCGGCATGTATCCGGAAGGTGAGTTTTCGTTAGAAGTGTCATCACCCGGATTGGATGAGCCTTTGAAATTACATCGTCAGTATAAAAAGAATATCGGTCGTTTTATCGAAGTACTGTTAGCAGATGGAACCAAAAAAGAAGGCAAGTTATTAGAAGTAGCAGAAGCAGACATCATCATAGAACATACCGAGGGAAAGGGCAAAAAAGCAGTAACACAACAATTGGTAATACCATTCAATCATATAAAATCAACAACAGTTCAAATCAAATTCTAATTCAGTAAGACTTGTAGCTTGAAGCTTAAAGCTTGGAGCTTGTCTTCCGAATTTCTAAAACTTAAGACATGGCTAGTATCAACCTCATCGAAGCGTTTCAGGAATTTAAAGACGCAGAAAATATTGATCGTCCCACGATGATGAAAGTGGTGGAAGATGTATTCAAAACACTGCTTCGTAAGAAATACGGGAGTGATGAAAATTTTGACGTAATCGTAAATGCTGAGAAAGGAGATTTGGAAATCATCCGCAGACGAATGATTGTAGAAGATGGTGAAGTAATTGATCCCTTGTCGGAGGTGGCTTACACAGATGCGGTAAAGATCGAGCCGGATTTTGAAGTAGGTGAAGAATTGTATGAGGAAGTGGATATGGTTGACTTTGGTCGTCGCGCCATTCTTGCTGCCAAGCAAACACTGGCCAGCCGTATCAGTGATCTGAAGAAAAATGTATTGATCAAAAAATATGGGGATAGAATTGGAGAAATCATCAGTGCAGAAGTATACCAGGTTTGGAAAAAAGAAGTATTACTGTTGGATGAAGAAGGCAATGAACTGATTCTTCCTAAATCTGAACAAATACCTCAGGATTATTTCAAAAAAGGAGAAAATATCCGCGCAGTGGTAGAACGTGTGGATCTGAAAAATAATACACCGGTGATCATTCTGTCCAGAACCAGTCCTACATTCTTGGCGAAATTGCTGGAGATCGAAGTACCGGAAATCTTTGACGGACTGATCGCCATCAAGAAAATTGTTCGTGATCCGGGAGAGCGTGCGAAAGTGGCGGTAGAATCTTACGACGATCGTATCGATCCGGTGGGAGCTTGTGTGGGTATGAAAGGTAGCCGTATTCATGGCATCGTTCGTGAATTGAAGAATGAGAACATTGATGTAATTAACTTCACTACCAATATTCAGTTATTGATTCAACGCTCTTTAACACCTGCCAAGATCAGTTATATGGAATTGGACAACGATAAGAAACATGCGGAAGTGTACCTGAAAGCAGATCAGGTATCGCTGGCCATTGGTCGTCGTGGTGTGAACATCAAACTGGCTTGTGAGTTGACAGGATATGAGATCGATGTGTTTAGAGAAGATGAAGAAGTAGTAGACGAATTTGATATCGACCTCGATGAATTTAGTGATGAAATTGAACCATGGGTAATTGATGAGTTCAAGCGCATCGGTTGCGATACTGCCCGCAGTATCCTGAATCTGACAGCGGAAGAACTCGAAAGAAGAACCGATCTGGAAAAAGAAACCATTACCGAAGTAAGAAGAATCTTACAAGAAGAGTTCGATAGAGAAGAATAAGCAGCTATTAAGAAGCTATATTTGTCGGAGAAATAAATACTATCCGGTCAAATAGTAGCCATATAATTAGTCCATGGACAATAGTCCATAGTCCATGGGCCATTGACGATGGACTATGGACCAAAAAAATTTGAATGTCAGAACTGAAATTACCAAGACTGTTAGCAGCCGCCAAGGAGTTCAATATTGGTCAGGATACCCTGATCGACTTCCTGGTGAAGAAAGGATTTAATAAAGATGAACTGAAGCCTACCGCTAAGCTTTCAGAAGACCAGTACTATGCCCTTCAGGCAGAGTTTCAAAGTGATAAAGTAGCTAAGAATAAAGCCGATCAGGTAGAAATTCCCAAAGCTGCACAGGCTGAGGCTAAGAAGAAAAAAGACGAAGAAGATCTTTCCTTCAATAAAAAAGAAGAGAAAAAACCGGCCGCCGCTCCTGCTCCCAAGGAAGAACCTAAACCGGAAGTAAAGCCGGAACCGGTTGTAGAGGCGAAACTCGTTGAAGTACAACCTGAGCCGGTTGTTGAAAAAGCAGAAGTAATTAAGGCGGAAGCACCAGAGATCGAATCGCCAAAAGTGTTGGATAAGATTGATCTCTCTGCAATCGACTCATCTACGCGTCCTAAAAAAGCATCCAAGAAAAAAGAAGAACCCGTAGCTCCGAAAGAGCCGGCAGTGAAAGCGAAAAAAGAGGAGCCCACAGTACCGGAAGTTCTCGTAGCGCCGACACCTCAGGTAACAGAAGAAGCAGACAATAATGCTCCTCCTGTGATTGAAAATATCAGAGCCGAAAAATTAGAGGGTCCTAAGATCCTTGGTAAAATTGAACTTCCTGTTAACAGCGATACCCGTCCAAAACCTGCGGCCAGAGATGAGAAGCGTAAACGTAAACGCATTCCTGTTGACCGCAAAGAAGGTGGAGCACCTCCACCACAAACCGGCCCTGATGGACGTCCAATGACCGGTCCAAATCGTCCAATCGTTCCAGCCAATAATAGAAACAACCAAGGTGGCGGTGGTGGAGGCAACTTCAACCGTAACCAAGGTGGTGGAGGAAATAAAGGTGGTGGTGGTAACCGCGACAGAAATAGAAGAGGTGGTGGACAGGTTGAAGACAAAGAAATTGATCAGAAAGCGATTCAGGAAAAGATCCGCGAAACACAGGCCAAACTGGCCGGAACGGGTGGTCGTGGTAAGAGCCTGAAAGCGAAATACAGAAGAGCCAAGCGTGATGAAGCTGCTGAGGCCATGGGCAATGAGATGGGCGAAGACAACAAACTACAGGTAACAGAATTTGTAACCGTGAGTGAGTTGGCCAATCTGATGGATGTGAGCTTTGCAGATGTGATCGGAAAATGTATGAACCTCGGTATCATGGTTTCCATCAACCAGCGTTTGGATGCGGAAGTCATTGAACTGGTTGCCAGTGAATATGGTTTTGAAGTAGAGTTTATTGGTGTTGATGAAACAGATGAGTTTGATGATGAACAGGATGAGGATAGTGAAGAAGATCTGGTTCCAAGACCACCGATCGTTACCATCATGGGTCACGTTGACCATGGTAAAACTTCATTGCTTGACTATATCCGTAATGCCAATGTGGTAGCGGGTGAGGCAGGTGGTATCACACAGCATATCGGTGCATATGAGGTAACACTGCCGAATGGTAAAGCCATTACCTTCCTAGATACACCGGGCCACGAAGCCTTTACCGCGATGCGTGCACGTGGTGCGAAAGTGACGGATATCTCTATTATTGTGGTAGCAGCAGATGATGCTGTGATGCCACAAACACGCGAAGCCATCAGCCACTCACAAGCGGCTAATGTACCGATGATCTTTGCGGTGAATAAGATTGATAAAGACGGAGCCAATCCGCAAAAAATATACGAGCAGTTATCACAGATGAATATTCTGGTAGAAGCCTGGGGCGGTAAATTCCAAAATCAGGAATTATCTGCCAAGCAAGGACTGAATGTGGATCTGCTCTTGGAAAAAGTATTGTTGGAAGCTGAATTGTTAGACCTGAAAGCCAATCCGGATAGAGAAGCAGCAGGTACTATTATTGAAGCTTCACTCGATAAAGGGCGTGGTTATGTAGCAACCATCTTAGTACAAAACGGAACATTGCGTCAGGGTGATTTGATTGTATCCGGACAGTACTATGGTCGTGTGAAAGCGATGTTCAATGAGCGTAATCAGCGAATCGAAGAAGCACCACCTTCTACACCGGTTGTTATTTTAGGTCTGAATGGTGCACCACAAGCGGGTGAGAAATTCAAAGTGTATGAAGATGAAGCTGAAGCAAAAGAAACAGCTACCAAACGTGCACAGATCCTGCGTGAGCAAGGTTTGCGTGCAAGAAAACATATTACACTCGATGAGATCGGACGTCGTTTGGCGTTGGGTAACTTTAAAGAACTCAATATCATCATCAAAGGTGATGTGGACGGATCGGTAGAAGCCCTGAGTGATTCATTACAGAAATTGTCAACCGAAGAAATCGCCGTAAGGGTTGTACACAAAGGCGTTGGACAGATTTCTGAAAGTGATGTATTGTTGGCAACGGCTTCTGATGCTATCATTATTGGCTTTAACGTACGTCCTTCTATGCAGGCAAACAGGTTGTCGGAAAATGAAGGTGTGGAGATCAAACTGTATTCTATCATCTACACTGCAATTGATGAGATCAAGAGTGCGATGGAAGGGATGTTGGAGCCGAAGATCCAGGAGAAAATCACTGCAAACGTGGAAGTGCGTGAAGTCTATAAGTTTGATAAAGCTACTGTTGCCGGTTGCTTTGTACTCGATGGAAAGATCAGCCGTAACAGCAAGATCCGAATCATTCGTGATGGTATCGTTGAATATCCGAAGGGTGAAGGACAAAGTGCTGAATTGGGCAGCTTGAAACGATTCAAAGACGATGTGAAAGAAGTAGCATCCAATATGGAATGCGGTCTAACCATCAAAAACTTCAATGACCTGAAAGTAGGTGATATCGTGGAAGCGTTTGAAGAAGAAGAAGTGAAGAGAACTTTATAGAGCTACAAGCTACACGCTGTGAGCTACAAGAATAGGGAGGGAATGACTACTGTTTAAAGATGGTTTCATTCCCTTTTCTTTACATGATATCTTGTCGCTTGTGGCTTGCTGCTTGACGCTTTTTTTTTGTTAAAACCCTTATCCAACAAAGGAAACACGTCCCGATTAATTACATTTGAAGCAGATAATTTGATATGAAAAAGGTATTTCTGATAGTTATTTTATTAGTGACCGGGATGATGTCGGTCAAGGCGCAGGCCAAAAAAGTGGTGGCAGATAAAATTGTGGGTCAGGTAGGCGACAGAATTATTCTGCGTTCTGATATTCTCAATGAGATCGCTGATATGAAAAGACAGTATCAGGGTCAAGAGGGTGTTGTATTTCCTACAGAATGTCAGGTGTTGGAAAGACAGTTGATTCAGAAAGCGTTGATATTACAAGCCGAGAAAGATTCTTTATCTGTAACGGAAGAAGAAATTGATGCAACGATTGATAATCGTATCCGTGCTGCGATTCAACAATATGGATCAAAAGATATACTGGAAGAGATCGCCGGTAAAACCATATACCAGCTAAAGGAAGATTTTCGCACAAGTTTCCGTGAACAAAAACTGGCGGAACAAATGCAGAATAAGATCATTGAAACCATCAAGATCACACCAACAGAAGTAAAAGCGTATTATAATAAGATTCCGAAAGATAGTTTGCCTTTTTATGAGAGTGAAGTAGAGTTGAGCCAAATCGTCATCATACCCAAAGCCAATCGTGATATAGAAGAGTATGTATCCAAACAAATGTATGATTACAAAAAATCAGTAGAGTCAGGTGCGCAAAAGTTTGAAGCGTTGGTTAAATTGTATTCTGAAGACCCGGGAAGTAAAGATCAGGGCGGACAATACAACCTCAATAGAAATGATCGTAACTGGGATCCTGCTTTTCTGGCTGCTTCATTTCGACTAAAAGAAAATCAAATTTCTCCGGTTGTAAAATCAAAATTCGGATTGCACATCATTCAATTGATGTCGCGTTCAGGTGATGAAGCGGTGGTAAGACATATTCTCCGAATTCCTCCGGTAACGGAAGATGAGATCAAGGATGCGGTAAAAAAATTAGATTCAGTAAAAAAGCAACTCATAGCCGGTAGTCTTTCTTTTGGTGAAGCAGTGAGTAAATACAGTGAAGATGAGAATAGTAAATTCAGTGCAGGCTCAATCTCAGCTCAGGATGGCAATGTATTCTTGAGTATTGATATGTTGGATAAAGACATGGTTATCGCATTAAAAGATCTGAAGCCCGGAGAATATTCAGCACCACAAGTATATACCGATGAGCGTGGTCGCAAAGCTGTTCGTTTAATTCATTTGAAACGTAGAACAGAACCTCATCGTGAAAACCTTATGGATGATTATAACCGTATTGCACAAAGAGCACTGGAATCCAAAAAGACACAGGCTTTAGATAAATGGTTCAAGGAACATATTCCAACCTATTATATATCCATCGATAAAGAATTTAATGGCTGTGAAAGTATTAAGGAATGGAAAAGCGCAGCCGATAAAGCAGATAAAGAAAGAAAGAACTAATGACTTGTTTTCAGTGATCTGATTTATAGATTAATATCACTGTCGCCGTTTATTGTACCTGAGAGGAGCCGAAGTTTCTGCAAGTTCAATAAGCGGTTTTTTGTGTATTGGTGTTGGATTTACTTATAATGCGAATCAAGGGTTGAAAATGGTCAAATTGGGTAAAATGAAGTAAAAGCAAAGAGCGTTTTAGTAATGTGTTCGAAGCAAAACTAATAGCTCTCTACTTTTACATTTGCGAAAAGTACGACA
>Ga0208492_1000461_pt1 | contig 34407 bp, 18 predicted proteins | sample Subbioar_CSW14AB_FD_184820 | JGI IMG/M metagenome (GOLD analysis project Ga0208492, IMG submission 184820) | Serpentinite rock and fluid subsurface biosphere microbial communities from McLaughlin Reserve, California, USA - CR12Mar_CSW14AB (SPAdes) | ecosystem: Environmental > Terrestrial > Deep... | reverse complement strand
CGCGCGCAGCTTGTCCCAGCCAGGCGGAATTTGACCGGTGGGAACTTCCGGCCCGGCGGTCCAATCCCTGATATCCACGTCCGGATTTTGGGGGCTGGATTCGCGCACGGTGTAATAGGTGTCGCGCGAGAGTTTCAAATGAGTCAAGTTGGCCGCGAGGCCTTCGAGGGCGATCGAGGCCGGTTCGAAATCGTTGGCAATGACCGGCCCCACACCCAGCGGAGCTTCATAGACGATGCCGTCGCCGGTGATCAGACGATTGTCGATCCATAAATGAAGCGCCCGGTCCACATTGGCAAAACGAATCGCCGATTTGCTACCCGGTTTTAGGCCGCCATTTTCCCATTTCTTCAGTGAAGTCACCTGTGAGCCGCTCAGGCGCAACAGGTCGATCGCTCCGGTCTGACAATCGAGGCGGGCCTGAAATCGATCCGGCCCGCGAGAGAGTTCGAAAATCACCGCGCCCGGCCGCTGCTCGGGTTCGACCGTCGCCTCCAACATCAGGTCGGCAACCCAGTTATTGCCATAGCCCCCCGTGCTGTTTGAGGGGATGTCGTTATAGCCCATGATGTCGGTGATCAGTTGTTTGCGCGGCTCGCCGGTGGAGGCGTCGGTGTTTTTGCGCAAAAGGTGCTGGTAGCGCAGCCAAACCGGGCCTTTTTCGGGCGCGCCCTTCACCAGAAATCCGGTGTTTTCCACCGCGACGGCACCGCCTTGGGGCGCGATCCAGCGAGGCAATGAAGTCAAATCGGAAGGCGGGTGGTCATGGTTGTAAACCAGACGGCTTTCGGCGATGACCGCCGTCGGCGGCTTGCGCAAGATCTGGAACTTGCCCTTACGGAAATCTTCTTGGCCGGCATTTTCATACATGTTGGGGAACTGCCACAAATCGATTTCGCGCACCGGTTTTTCGGGCTTGGGCGGCTCGACCCCGGTCATCACATAAAGGTCGCCGCCATGAATCGCGATCCATTCGCCCGGCAAGCCGATCAACCGCTTGATGTAATTCATCGCGGTGTGCTCTTTTTGCGGGCCCGAAGTGGGGTAAGACGGGTTCCAACCGGAACTGTTATCGGAAGGATGACTGTTTCCGGGGAATTTGAAAACCACCACCGCCCATCGCAAATAGGGAAGGCCTAAAAGGTCGTTGAAGAATTTGGAAACGAGCACCCTGTCTCCCGTCGAGGGACCGGGATCGGGAATCGATTTATGCGCTTCGCTTGGACGCTGGCGAGGCAATTCGAGGTCGACCGTCTGCAAGCAGTTGGGGCAAACCCCATGGTTGGTGCGCTGCCCCATTTCGGGGTTTTCCACCTCTTGCGAGCAATTGACCGAATAGCGCAAGCCGCAGGAGGGACAATCGACCAGCTTGTGATACCCGTAAAGCGTTTCCGCCATCGACCCCGTGGGAATGACAAAGCATTCGGCGACGAACGATTTGAGGATGAGGACGAGCACGACGACGAACACAATCGTGTCGACGACCTCGCGCCAGGTCTCCACCGCACCCGCATGGGGCGACTTCTCTTGAGGCGGAGGCTTCCACAAATCGGCCCAGGTGGACAAGGCCACCGGGGTCATGGGCACCGCCTTATTTTGCTTGGAATCTTGGCCCGCGCCCGCCTTGGATTCTGGACCCGCGGGAGAGGGACTACCGGAAGTTTCGCCAGCCGGATGGGTTGGCGCCGGCGTCGTCAGAGCGTTCGTCGTCATTCGCCCGTCTCCAGTACCGCCAGGAAGGCCTCCTGGGGAATATCCACTTGCCCGATCTGCTTCATCCGCTTTTTGCCTTCGGCCTGCTTGGACAAAAGCTTGCGCTTGCGGCTGATGTCGCCGCCGTAGCATTTGGCGGTAACGTTCTTGCGCATCGCCGCGATGCTTTCGCGCGCGATGATGCGGCTGCCGATCGCCGCCTGCAAAACCACCTCGAACAGATGCCGGTCGATTTCCTCGCGCATCTTTTTGATCAGCTTGCGGCCCCGGTACTCCGAGACGGAACGATGCACAATCGTCGAAAGGGCGTCAACCCTTTTTCCGGCGACCAGGATATCGAGACGGACAAGGTCCTCGGTGCGAAAACCGATGACCTCGTAATCCATCGTCCCATAACCCTTGGTGATCGATTTGAGCTTATCGAACAGATCGTAGATCACTTCGCCCAAGGGCATTTCGAAGGTGATCATCGCGCGGATCGGACTAAGATACTCGGTCTTCAAAAACATGCCGCGCCGCTCGGTGCACAGCTTCATGATGTCGCCGATGTTTTCGGAAGGCACCAGGAAATTGATCTTGATAAACGGCTCGCGAAACTCTTCGATCTGACCGGCGTCGGGCACCTTTTGCGGATTGTCCACCACGATGACCTCTCCCTTGCGGTTGAGGATCTCGTAGGTCACGTTGGGCGCGGTTTGCACCAGATCGAGGTCGCTGTCTCGTTCGATGCGCTGTTGAATGATTTCGCGGTGCAGCATCCCTAAGAAGCCGCAGCGAAAACCCCAGCCCAAGCCTTCGCTATTTTCGGGAGCGTAGGTGAACGAGCAATCGTTGAGCCTTAGTTTTGCCAGAGCGTCGCGCAGGTTTTCGTAATCGTTGTTATTGCTTGGGTACAGCCCTGAGAAAACCATCGGCTTGGGTTCTTTGTAACCAGGCAGCGCCTCAGGGGCCGGGTCGAACGCATCGGTGACGGTATCGCCGATTTTGACGTCATCGAGCTTTTTGATCTGGGCCATCAGATAGCCGACCTGGCCCGCCGTGAGCTCCTCGACAATGGTTGGGCTCGGGCGAAACTGGCCCATTTCGATCACGACGTGCTCGGTACCCTGGCCCATCAACTTGATGCGCTGGCCCTTTTTAATCGTGCCTTGCTTCAAGCGGATGTAGATCACCACCCCCTTGAACGAATCGAAATGACTGTTGTAAACGAGGGCCTGGCACTTACCGTTGGGATCGCCCTGGGGGGGAGGAATCCTCTCGATGAGCGCGCCGATCAGCTCCTCGACACCTTGGCCGGTTTTGCCGCTGGCGCCAAGGACCTCGTCGGGTTTGATCCCCAGCACCTGTTCCATTTCCGATTTGACGTCGTCTGGCCGGGAAATGTCCATGTCGATCTTGTTGAGGACCGGCACGATCGTCAGGTCATTTTCGAGAGCCAGGTAGGCGTTCGCGACGGTCTGGGCCTGGACCCCTTGCGTCGAATCGACCAGGAGTACGGCCCCTTCGCAGGCGGCAAGCGAGCGGCTGACTTCATAGGTGAAGTCGACATGGCCCGGGGTGTCGATCAGATTGAGCTCGTAGTTTTGTCCCTTATAGGTGTAGTAGACCGTGACCGGATGCATGCGGATGGTGATGCCGCGTTCGCGTTCCAGGTCCATTCCGTCGAGGAGTTGCGAGCGGAATTCTCGCTGGGTGATGGCCCCCGTCTTCAGGAGGAACTGGTCCGCGAGGGTGCTTTTGCCATGGTCGATGTGGGCAATGATGGAAAAGTTCCGGATCAATTCGGTGTTCGCCATGAATATCCAGCCAAGCCTCCAGCGAAACAAAACACCCTCGTCCCGAACCGTGAGCGGGTCAGGATTTCCTCTTCGCCTATCCTATCATTCTAACAGGGCGAGGGGACCCAACTCCTTTCCCAGGGTCAACTCCCATGTTTTTCGGAGCCTCCACCATGATTTCCCGCAATGCGTTCCTCTCCCTGTCGCTCTGCGCCCTGGCGTTCGGACTGAACCCCATGGTCCGTGCCGAGGACAAGAAGGTGACCGATGTTTACCAGATTTCGATGAAGTCAAACAATGGCAAGGATGTGGATCTGAAGCAATACAAGGGCAAAGTTATCCTCTTTGTAAATGTTGCTAGCAAATGCGGCCTTACTCCGCAGTACAAGGGCCTTCAGGCTCTCCATGAGAAGTATGCAGGCAAGGGTCTGGTTGTGATCGGCGTGCCCTCCAATGAATTTGGCGGCCAGGAGCCCGGAACCGACGAGGAAATCACCGCGTTTTGCAAGAACGATTACGGGGTGACCTTTGATCTAATGGCGAAAACGAAGGTGAACGGCGCGGAAGCTTGCGACCTTTATAAGGTTTTAACTTCCAAGGAGACCAATCCGGCGGGAGCGGGCGCCGTGAAATGGAACTTCACCAAGTTCCTGGTGAACAAGGAAGGGAAGATCGTGGGGCGTTTCGAGCCGAACGTACCTCCCGAATCGAAGAAATTGACCGACGCGATCGAAAAAGCGTTGGAATAAGCGCGAAGCTGGGTGATCGAACCGGACGTCCATTTCCTTAGTGACATGGTCGGAAGCGACGCCTTCTCAGAAAAAGCAAAAGGGAAACTCATGGGCTGGCCATGAGTTTCCCTTTTTTTGTCTCGTAGGGCATCGGGTCAAACGCCCCGACCCAAGGCCAAGGCACGAATCCGTTTGGCGGGAAACATCGACCTAGTGGCGGGATCTAAAACAGATGGGCCAGTCCCGCGGCACGCCGCCATCCGGAAAGCTGGGCCTGGTGGAAGGAAAAATGACTGGTGAGCAGGTGAGCCAGGATATCGCCGACCGTCTGAATCGGGGTGCCGGAAAGGATCGCGGCACCGTGAGGCTTGGCGACCAATTCGGGATCGGCTTGCCTGACCAGCTCCTGCAAGCGGGGATAAGTCTCTTCAATGAGTTGCAGGAAACCGGCCTTGGAATAGCTGGCATCGGGTTGCACGTCGTCGCTTGAACCTGGACCAAAAACTCGCAGCCAATCGCGATGGGCTACGGGAATGCCGACATAGCGCAGGCCAAACTCCCCCGTGATCGCAAGATGCCCCCATAACCATGCCGGCGGATGGCCGTTGCCGGGCGCTCGTTCGTACATGCGTTCTTGTGGGATGTCGGCGCTAATCTTGCGCAAACCCGCCAACAAGAACTGATTGAGGGCAATTTCCCGTTCGAACATGAACTGGACCTTTTTCCCGAAAGGGGAGTGCGCCAGGGGGCTCACAAGAAAACAGCCCCATGGCATTTCTCGATCAGATGGATCGATGGGGCTCTTATTAGGCAATCAAAAGTGATGGCCTTATGGCCCGCAACTGATGGCCTTGCGGCCTGCGGGATCATGGCCTTACGGTTCGCTACTGGCACGAAGGCCGGGCTGGCCTTCGTGCCAATTTCGCGAAATTCAGATCTCAAAAGAAGATCTATAAGAGAGGGCGCGCCGACGGAGGATTCCCGGGTGGAGTCGGGAAGACCTGCCGAACCTTGCGTTTCCCCGTTTCCACCGGGGGAGCCGCACTGGCCGGGGCCATGCTCGGTTGAATATCGACTTTCCGGAAACCGCGGGGATCGATCGCAGTCCTTTACCGTATCCCCACAAAAACCGAAATGTGACCGGGCCTAGACCCAGTTAGTTGTAACGAACGCAAGCGTACCAACCCCGAGCGCCGCGAGCGACGCCGATTTCAACTGGGGTTCTCTGGCCGTAGTAGCAACAGTTGCGGATCGCGGCCTGAGCGCTTGAAGAGGAATAACCTACACCTTCGTACCGAAAGGAACCGCCCATGTGGGCGCAGCGGCCATTCGCAGCCTGCATTTCAGCGGATTGCTGCGCGGAAAGACCAGCGGCCGGGGCAGCGGAAGCGCAAACAATCAGAGCGAGAATCGACAAGAATCGCATCAATCATCTCCTGAAAAACAACGAAATCCTTCCGCTTCGCCCGATACGCACTCCCAGACGTGCTGTGAGAGCATTCCGGACGAAGGTGGCTCGTCTGCGATAACAAGCCACAGGCCATTTTACCCGGGTGAGAAAAAAGCAAGGGTTAAATCGCTCAAGACAGGAACAGCAAAAGAGATAAAGCCGGGAGACTGGAAAGAATCAGCCGAGTTTAACGCCTCTGACGCACCCGGCCAGAACCAGCCCACCCCCACCAAAAAAATGAGAAAATGGATATTTACGATCTAGTTAATCTTTAATACCGAAGAGCCATGGGCCAGCGGCCATTTCAAAGACAATGAAGATCCTGTTTCAATTGATCGATTTCCATATCGGCTTGAGCGCACCGCCGGCGGCTCTCGGGCAACGATTTCCCAAAGTCTTTTTTATAAACAAGTTACGTCATATACATCGCGTTTTAACTGGTGAAATCGGCGACTTCTCCGCTCTTCGTTGCCGATTTCTTGCAACTCGAATGACGATTTTCAGACTCTTCATTCGCAGTAGATAGCGCGCGGCATCAGGAAAATCGACCCATTTTGCGACCTCCTGGATCTCTAATAAGAGGCCTGCGCTCTCTCCCGCGCCGAGCAGTCGCCGGCAATGCACGAAATCATGTGAATCGATGATTTCATGCAGCTGGTGGCATCTCTGTTTTCCCCAGATTACCCGTCCGCCCGTTAAGGCTGTGCAAATCATCCATTTTCAAATTCCTTCACCAAAGTTTCTGAAAGGACTCGGACAACAATGCCCGCTGAACGAGTCAGGCGCGGCGAACTTTGCGGAAAATCAGGGGATTTCGAGATACCCGAGCACAGAAGCGGATCTAACCCTTTTGCGGATGGTTTTTATCTTGAAATGAGGAGCGGGCCAGTTCAGCCTGTTCTTTGGCGGATTTGACGACCGAGGGCCCATCGCCTTCGATGACTCAGTCCTTTCCTTCGCGGATCTGACGATTAAAGACCACATCCCGTTCCACGACTCCGCCATATCCTGCGCGGATTCGACGAGTGAAAGCCTCGCCACCTTCCGTTACTCAGCCGTTTTCTTGGCGGATTCGACGAGTGAAAGCCTCGTCACCTTCCATTACTTAGCCGTTTCCTTGGCGGATTCGACGATCAGGGGCTTCGCCGCGGTCAATCCCTCATCCGTTTCCGAGGTCGCGCCCTCCCCAGGCCCCGAAGCTTTTGCGACCGATGCTTTTTGCGACTGATGCCAGGCCTCGACCGTAAAGATCGCCAGGCCTAACCAAATCAGCGCAAAACTCATCGTGCGCTCTTTGCCAAGCTCTTCGCCGAGCATGGCCGTGGCGACGATCATCTGCACGCTCGGCGAGAGGTATTGCAAAAAACCCAATAAAGATAGCGGAAGTCCCTTGGCGCCGACCCCGAACAAAAGCAGCGGCGCGGCCGTGACCGGCCCGCTCAACATCAAATACAGAAGCAGCCGCGTATCTCCCTTGCCGATCGTCCCCGTGCCTTGCCAGGCCCACCACGAAAGAAAGGCCAGGGCAAAGGGCAGCAAAATCAAAGTTTCCAAAGTCAGACCGGCGATCGAATCGATTTTCATCTTCTTGCGCACCAGCCCATAAAGGCCGAAGGTGAACATCAAACCCAATCCCAAAAGGGGGATTTTTCCGACAAGGTGCATTTGCAGGCCCACGCCCGCGGCCGCGAAACCCAGCGAAATCCACTGCCAGACGCGCAGCCTTTCACCCAGGATGAAAAGCCCCAACAGCACGCTAAAAAGCGGCGTGATGTAGTAGCCAAGGCTTGCCTGCAACACCTCGCGATTGAGCGTGGCAACGATGTAGATGATCCAGTTGCTTGCGATCAACAGGGTAGAAATCGTCGCGAGCAGAACTTTCTCGGGGCGGGAAAGCCAGCGTAGCACTTCCGGCCAACGGCCAGTGAGAGTTGAAAGGACCGATAAAAGCAGCGCGCTCCAAAGAATGCGATGAGCAAGCACTTCGCCGGGGCTGACACCCAGCACCAGTTGAAAATAAAGGGGCATGAAGCCCCAAAGGAGATACGCCCCCAGCGCGCAAAAAAAAGGAAAACCGCTCATGAGTTGGGCCCGCGACCGGGCCGGACCTCATGGCGGTTCCCGCGAAAACTCGCCAACATTCAGTCGCCTATTCCAAGAACGTTTTCCATCTGGTAGGAACCGGCCCGCTTGCCCACCAGATACTTGGCCGCGGCCAGGGCGCCGCGCGCGTAACTGTCGCGGCTATGTCCCTTATGAATCAACTCGAGCGTTTCGCCAAGCGTCGTGAAAATCACCGTATGTTCGCCGACATTATCGCCGCCGCGCACGGCGTGCACGCCGATTTCCGAACTCGTTCTCTCGCCGACCAGGCCTTCACGCCCATGCAGCAACTGGGTCTGACCCATTTCTTCCTGGACGATGCGCGCGAATTGCAATGCGGTGCCCGAAGGAGAATCTTTCTTGAAGCGGTGATGCCTTTCGACAATTTCGACATCGAAACCCTTGTCCCGCAAAAGTCTTGAGGCAACTCGGGTCAACTCGAACAGAACATTGACCACCAGGCTCATGTTGGGGGAGTAAAGCACCGGGATCTGATGCGCTGCCGAGAGGATTTCCTGCTTTTGTTCCAGGGTGTGGCCGGTGGTGGCCACCACCAGAGGGATTTGCCGGTCCATGCAGGGTTTGAGAACGGTCATGGTTCCTTCCGGAACCGAAAAATCGACGAGCACATCGACTCGCACATCGCGCGGAATGCTGTCGGTGAGCGGCACGCCAATCGCACCAATGCCCGCGATTTCGCCGATATCACGTCCCAGCTTGGGATTGCGCGCCGCATCGAGGCCCGCAACGACTTTCATGGAATGATCTTCGGTTGCCAGGGCGATCAGCCTTTGTCCCATACGGCCGGCGGCCCCATTGAAAGCGACCTGGATCTTCATGCTCATCGGGAGGGATTCCTTTCAAATTCGATCAACTTATCTTAGGAAAGAATTCGCCATCGGTCCCACCGCATTTCCTCGAAGCGTCCCACCGCATGGCCTCGAAGCGCCCCACCGCTTTCATTCTGGGAGAGCCGGCCGGCGTTATTGCAGAAGTCCCAGCCGGTTTTCGACTGGTTTTTCCCTGGACCGAACCCCCTAGCATACTCTCTATACAGAAGCTCTCCCTCGGAGTTATGCCAATGCTTCTTCGACCGTTTATGTCTTTTGGACTGGCGCTTTTCGCCATTGTCGCGGCAATCCACACCCTTCGCGCCGACGATTGGCCCCAGTGGCTGGGCCCCCGGGCCGATGCCACCTGGACCGAATCGGGCATCATCAAGGCATTTCCCAAAACCGGCCCGGTCATTTCCTGGAAGGCCGAGGTCGCCGGCGGTTTTTCCGGCCCGGCCGTCGTCAAAGGGAAGGTCCTGGTCAGCGACTTCGTCCGCTCCGAAGGGAAAGTCACCAATGACTTCAATGCGCGCGACACCAATAAGGGGACCGAAAGGCTCTTGTGCCTCGATGCGGAAACCGGCGACCTCCTCTGGAAATACGAGTATCCGGAAGAATACAAGATTTCCTACCCCGCCGGGCCGCGCTGCACCCCGACGGTTGCCGCAGACCTGGTTTACCACCTGGGAGCCGAAGGCCACCTGGCCTGCCTGTCGCTCAAGGATGGCAAACCGGTCTGGAAATTGAACCTCAAGGAAGCCTTCCAATCCAAGACGCCCATGTGGGGTTTCTGCAGCCACCCGGTCATCGACGGCGACAATCTTTACCTGATAGCGGGCCCGGAGGATGGCGCCCTCTTGTGCCTTGAGGCGCAAACCGGCACCCTGCGCTGGAAAACCATTCAGTCAAAGGAACCAGGTTACGCTCCCGTGGTCGTCATCAATCATTCGGGCAGGAAGCAGATCATTGCCTGGACGGCCACCTCGCTGAACTCGGTCGATCCGGCACTTGGCAAGGTCCACTGGTCGCTGCCGCTTGAACCCAAGTATGGCATGTCGATCATGGCTCCGAGACTCAGCGGCGATCTGCTATTTGCTTCCGGAATTTCGAATACCGCGATGGTGGCGAAGCTCAGCGCCGACGCTTCGGGCAATCCCGAGGCCAGTGAATTGTGGAGAGGCACGACGAGCAATGCCGTCTATTGCGGCAATTCCACCCCATTCGTTAGCGGCGACACGATTTTTGGCTGCGATTGCAACACCGGCGCGTTCCGCGCCGTCGACCTGCTTTCGGGCTCTCGATTATGGGAGACTTTCAAACCGACGACCGGCAAGCGGGCCAACCACGGAACCGCTTTCATTGTGCGCAACGCAGATCTTTATTATCTTTTCAGTGAAACAGGGCACCTGATCATCGCGAAACTGGATGCCAAAGGTTACAAGGAATTGTCGCGGGCAAAGGTCATCGAGCCGACGAATTCGAGTTATAACCGCGGAATCGTCTGGGTCCATCCGGCCTTTGCCGACAAGGCGATGTTCATCCGCAACGACAAGGAAATTGTCCGAGTCGATCTGTCCGTCAAGCCTTGAGGCGCGTTCGTTCGTCGAGCCTTCAACTCTCCGTGCGGCCTTGAGACGATCGATCGCGAAGGAGTCATGGCGCCCTCGCCTTGGCAGGGCGACCTGACCCATGCCTGTTGGGGGAAATGACCACTCGCCAGGTCCAAGCCGGTCCTGACGAGGGAAGTTTTTGATTTTTTGGTTTTTTGGTTTTATGTTTTTTTGTTTTTACGCAGTCGATTCCGGCTCTCCCCGGCGCGATCTGGTTTCTTACGGGGGGGTATTGGCGCGCATGGGCGATCTTACGTCGGTTTCCACGGTCGAAGCACTGGCTCGTCAGGCAAAAGATATTCATCTGCTCGAAGATCTCTTGCGCCAAACGATAGGCCGCCTGGCGGGCAGCGATGTTTTGACCCGTTTCGATCAGATCCGCGAGGCGGCCAACGACCTGCGCAGCAAGGGTGCCGCCGATGCCGCCCGTTTTCTGCGCGAGCATCTCGATAGCCTGGATGTTTCGGCGCTGCGCGAATTGATCCGCGCTTTCGGCATCTATTTCGATCTCAACAATCTGGCCGAACAGCACGCGCGCATTCGGGCGATCCGGCGGCGCATCCTGCGCCAGCATCCCACCCCCATGACCGAATCGGCCGCCGAAGCTCTCGGCCAGCTCAAGGAACGTGGTTTCCCCGCGGCAAAGCTCCAGCACCTCCTGCACCACTTGCGGATCTGTCCGGTTTTTACCGCGCATCCGAGCGAGGCGCGGCGGCTGACCATCCTCGAGAAGCTCGGCCTGATCTCCAAGGAACTCGACCGGCTCGATTACCAGGAACTGCTTCCGCAAGAGATCGACGCCGTTCATGAGAATATGCGCCAGCAGATCGAAATCCTTTGGCTCACCGAAGGGGTGCGTGCCGAACGGCCAGGCGTGATCGACGAGGTTCGGCAAGGGTTGGAAGTGGTGGAAGGAACGCTCTTCGAAGTGGTTCCCGATCTGTACCGGGAGCTGGAAACCCGCTTGAAATCGGTCTACCCGGATCATCCGTGGATTCTGCCTCCGGTTTTGCGTTTTGGTTCCTGGATCGGGGGCGATCGCGACGGCCATCCCGATGTCAATTCCAAGGTGACCACCGAGGCCGTCAAACTCCATCAGACCGCCCTGCTTGGGCATTACCGCGCCCAGGTACAGGACCTCGGCCAGCATTTGAGTCATTCGGGCCAGCGCCTGCGCCTTAGCCAGGCATTTCGCGAATCTCTTGAGGCGGAAGCGGCGGCGCTTGAGATTTCCACCAGGCGCTTGCAGCGTGAACCGTTCCGGCAAAAATGCACGCACATTGCCCGCAAGCTGGATCTGACGATTGCCCATATCGGAAGTTTGGCGACCGGCTGGACCGACCCGCCCCCGCCGGCCAAGCATGGCGTTTACCTCAAGGTCGAACAGTTCCTGGCCGACTTGAATCAGCTTGCCGCGGAACTTCTGGCCAATCGGGCCGACGCCGCCACACGCATGCTTGCGAAGCTTGCGCGCAAGGTCGAGGTTTTCGGTTTTCATTTGATGACGCTCGATATTCGCCAGCATGCCGATCGCCACCGCCAGGCGATGGCCGAGGTCCTCGCTCATGCCGGTATCGAGCGCAATTACCTGCACCTTAATACCGAAGAGCGCATCGAATTGCTTGCCGAGCAATTGTCCAAGCCGCGGCCGGTCATTCCTGCCCACCTTGGCTATTCGGCGAACACCAATGAAACGATTCGGACCTTCCGTGCGATCTCGGTCATCCTGGAGCATCACTGCCCCACGGCGATCGAGAACTACATCATCAGCGGCACCGAAGACGCCGCGAATCTCCTTGAGGTGTTATTGCTCGCGCGTGAAGCCAGGCTTTTCCGCAGTGCCGATGGGATCAGCCGTATCAACATCATTCCGCTCTTCGAAACACTGGGCGCGCTTGGCCAGGGGCGCGAGATTCTGGAACGGCTGCTTGAGGTGCCCGCCTGGCGCGAACACCTGATTTTGCGCGGCGACCTGCAAGAGGTCATGATCGGCTATTCCGACAGCAACAAGGAGAGCGGGTTTGTGCAGTCGGCCTGGTCGCTGCACGAAATTCAGCGCTCCCTGGCGGCCTTTGCGAAGCAGTCGGGGCTGACGATCCGCATATTTCACGGGCGCGGCGGTGCCGTGGGACGAGGAGGAGGCCCTGCGAACCATGCGATTCTGGCCCAGCCGCCCGGATCGGTCAACGGTGCCCTGCGCATCACCGAACAGGGCGAAGTCATCGCCGACCGTTATGGCCACAAGGCGATCGCGATGCGCCATCTTGATCAGATTCTCAACGCGTCGATACGGGCCAGCCTTGGGCTCGATCTCGACAAGCCGGAAGCGGCGTGGGAAACCTTGATGGACCGCCTCGCCGAAACGGCGCGCGAACATTACCGCGGCCTCGTTTACGAGGACCCTTCGTTCTTGAGCTATTTCAACCAGGCCACGCCGATCAATGAGATTTCGCAGCTTCGGCTGGGATCGCGGCCGGCGCGCCGGGGCACGGCCACGGCAATTGAACAGTTGCGCGCCATTCCCTGGGTGTTCAGTTGGATGCAATCGCGCCACACCCTGCCAGGCTGGTATGGCCTGGGATCGGCCATCCGGGAGGTGTGCCTGGAGGTTCCCGGGGCCGAGGCCGACCTGAGACGGATGTATCAGGACTGGGCGTTTTTCCGGGCGCTCATCGACAATGCCCAGATGATCCTGGCCAAGGCGGACATGAACATTGCCCGACTCTATGCCGACTTAGTGGAAGACGGAGAAACGGGCCGAAAAATCTTCACGCGCATCGAAACCGAATTTCACCGCACGGTGGAAGGAATTTTGTCGATCACGGGACAATCGGCCTTGCTTGAAAAAATGCCGATCCTGCGCGATTCGATTGCGAGGCGCAACCCTTATGTCGACCCGTTGAGCTTCATTCAGCTGGTGCTGCTACGGCGGTTGCGGCGCGGCGAATCGGACACCCCTGGGCTGCTTGAAGCGGTGCTTGAAAGCATCAATGGCATTGCATCGGGATTGAAGAATACCGGTTGATTTTTCGTTGCACTTCGCACGGAGGTTTCGTTAACGCCAATGTGAGTTCGACGACGCTCCCCGAACAGCTAATTGGGTTGTGAAAAGGAAAATGATTTTCGACTAGTGCAAATCAAACGCCTCATCACCAAGCACCCGGTTTAGGCGCTACAGCCAAAGACTCTGGTGATGTGAGCGTATTCTGACACTTTCTTCATCTACCGAGCCGCAGTCTTGGCGTCCGCCCGTTGAGCCTCGCCTTCGTACTGCTCGGCCACACGACGAAGGGATGCAGCAGTTTTAGGCCATTCATTTCTTGAAACGTCGGCCCACTCGGAATATTGTTTCGCGAGTGCTCGTTCCTGGTCACCGCCCTCATCGAGCGCTTTCCAGTACGCACCACGCTTGTTGATAATTCCAATTTCAAATCCTTCCGAGAGTGCTTCGGTTCCGAGCTCATCGATCGCGTCTCGAACGGCGATGCAGGGCCAAGAACCGTCTGCCTCTTCCGATGCGTGTGCGAATATCTTCCCAATCTCGATATCTCCTACCTCCCGGCGAGCTTCCGCCTCTGCCAAGCGTTGCACTTCTTTCACCCATGTGCGGAGATGATTCTCGTCAATCGATCCATCCGGTCGAGATCCCGGAACCTGCTGCCAGGAACTGAGTAGGCGGAATACCTGGGCGGCTCGCAACTGTGAGCTGTCAGATGGTTCGCCCATGGGAGCTTCCACTTCTTTCTCATCGCTTCGCCGAAAGAGGATCTTAAGCAACTCGACAAAGGTATTAGGTTCTTGTGCGAGCGACATGTACAGTGTTTTGGGAACGGTTGGGTCACCATCGAGAAGGTCTAGATACGTCCATTCAAGATTCGCCACTATGTTGGCGTCCAAGCCATGCTCCTTGGCAGAGAGGCGTTCTTGAAGTTCCCCGATTAAGTTGTTAAGGTCGTAGCGCGCATTCTGCAGTATCTGTAGCTGGGTATCGTCCGAAAGAACTCCTCTACCGGATTCGAGGACCGAGATTATCGACGATGAAAGGACTTTTACACCGCGAAGACTTGCCATTGCGAGCTGACCAACCGCGATGAATGGTCGACCCGATTTCGTGAGCATTTCAGCGGCATGTGAAACGTCCTCCACTGATTTACTGGAACACAACAACGGTACCCTCTTCCAATAGTCCACAATTGCCTTCTCACCACGTTGAGCAAGCAGATTCCACACTTCCCTTTCCGATGGGAGTGCGAGCGCAAATTCGACTATTTGATCGTCCGACCACTTCTTGAAGCGCAGTTTCTTCATCCATTCCCACCCGTCGCGGTATTTCCTCTCCCATGCGTAACCTTTAGCGAAAGCGACCAACTCCTTTCTGGAATCTGTTAGAAAGGCCGGAAGAATACGCGCCGCATCCCCTATGGTTCTCGATCTAGCAACGGTTTGGCCAACTTGGTCAGGTCTCATTGCGACTTCGATAAGCGCAAGCACTCCCTCCCATTTCTGTTCCGACCGAACTTCTTTAAGAGCAGCTACCCGAAGATCGGTGACCACCTTTTCGGCAGCATTCACGTCCATTTCGGACGGGGGCATGCTACGAAGTATTCCATGCTGAATCTTCCAGTAATCATCGAACAACCACGCGTTCTTCGAGACGGCATCCGCAGGTTCGATATGACGCTGAACTCTCTCAAGTTCCTCCAGTAGTCCCTTAAGTGGCCAGTCCTTGTCTGCAAAACGCTTGTGCAGCTTTACTTTCTCACGAATCGTCTCAGAAAGAGCCTGCCGAATTTCCATTTTCATTTCATTCGGATTGAGATTCATGATTTGCTCTAAAAGTTTCTCTCTCCCTACACGGGGAAAATTCTCGAGCAGTTGAAAAGCCTCTTTAAGTCTCTCCGGGGCCCTACTCGCAAGCGATATTACGAGATATGACGAAGCTTCGACTTGGAAAGCGCGGTCAGCTCGCGCGTCTTCTTCTGACCAATGGAATGCCCAGGGTTGAAACACCGGTCGGCGGTTTATCATGGCATGCGAATATGGAGTCGGTAGAAGTTCGAGGAGGAGGTCCCATCCGGCTTTCGAGAACTTTCTCGAGATAATTTCGAGGACTTGTATGCGCTCACCAACGGGCGCGGTAGTCTGTGCGTACCATGGCATAAAAGCATGCTTAAGGGACTGCATTGGACTATTTGCCAGCTTCGTTGCCGGTGCGATTTCGTGAAGCCTCGCTAACGCTAGGCTCGCCCTCGAAAGCGAATTTCTATCCCATAGCACCGTTTCGAGAGCAAAAAGGAGACCCGTATACGGGTTCGACCCCAATAATGGTGATTTCGAATCAAACAACTCTAGTACTGCAGGGAATCGTCGTAGAAGATCCTCTTCGAGTGCAGATAGGAATGCGTCCGGTGCGGCTTCGGCGAGAAGTGAGATCACTGAGGAAAGAGATGCCCACACCTTCCATTTTTTCCCATGGAGGAGTTTGCGTACGATGTGATTGGCAAAGCCTCTCGGGTCGAACGACGGACGTTTCCCTTTAGGCGGTCTGGCTCCGAACAACGCTAGCGATTCGGCAAGACCGGTCCGAAGTACCTCGGAATGTAGGCGGACTTTCCCCAGTATGTTGGCCTTCCACCGTCCGTCGCTCGGCAGCTCGCAGGCCGGGTCGAGTTCTCCGAGCACTTCGAGGGCCACCGTTTCGAATCGCTTCAGGTCATCCTCGTTCAATAGATGAGCAGCGAGGGTCCAGGAATCGTCGCGAGAAATTAGCTTCCATCCCGTCAGCGTGCTGGCCACCATTGGGTCCGGGCATGACGACCACTGCTCTGCTAGTTCCGCAACATCACGATAATCGCTGCCTGCGATTTTTGTGATTGCCTCGCGGTCACCCTCGGACGAGTGGTCCCACTGCCCGGCTAATAGGAGCGGTGTGATCGTCCGCGTCTTGCTCCAATCCGGTTGGCGTGTCCCGGGGTGCCGCGACGTGATGCGCTTCAATACCTCGATACTTCCTCCAGATTTGGTTGTTAGATCTTCCGCCGCAATTCGTGCAATTCCTTGTGCTTCCAGAGCTTTTTGAAGTGAGAGCCCGGAAACACTTTCGAGATCGATTCGCTTATGTTGAGAACCGAGAGGAATATTCGCGCAAACGACTACATGGTGCCCATTCCGGACGGCTTCTGCCACAAGCTCCGCTTCGATAGCGAGCTTAGGATGAACCACCAAGATGAGCTTTGCATCTCCTACGGCCACCGAACGCCAAGCGTCACGGGTCTCGACAATGAGAGCCCGAGCGGCGAGCTCTTCCCCAAGTTGCGGTTTCCGACTTGACGCGACAACGAAGTCTAGCGCCTCAATGGGTGAAGAACGACTTTGGATGAGGATGGTGTCAGGCGGGCCTTCGACCCACTTCTTTAGTTCATCGAATTGTTTTTCGCGTGATGCAAGGTAAACTTCGGGCGCGAGGCAAGGGGCGGTTAACGCCTGAAGATTCTTCCAATACTCATCCAGTTCGGCTAGCCCGGGTGGGCAGATCCCCAGCTGGCGAGCGAGCCAAACATCCACTGCGGGAGCGCTTTCCAACCATTCTTCAAGAGACGCGGAATCGTATACACGCACCTCTTTCCAACTCTTGAGTCTGGTTTTGGTCTCAACCCATTCGGCCTTCTTTTGCCACTTCCGCGGCGTGACGAAGACAAACGCGCTAATCCTCTTCGTCAAACCGGATGAATTCTTTAGACGCTTTGCGAAATCATCGTCGGCCTTCTTCTTTGGATCCTTATCAGCACCCAGTTCCCACCGACTCGCACCCATTGGAACGAATTCGGACTTAGCAGTGGCCTCTGCAATCACATCCCATCCGGGCCGCTGAGTTTGTTCGCCAGCCGGTGCTTCGACGCTGACGGCGCCATTTGCTGTCGCGCGTATAAGCCGTCGAATGAGTTGTGGCAGCAGAGTTCTCGCGTCCTGAGTTCCTGCCCAATCTTCAAGATGTTTGGCTGTTACCCAGTTCCTGTGCCCAAGTCCGCGTCGAGGCTTCGTTGGTGGTTTCGCGAGTGCCATGAAGCGCTCCCACCCAGCGGAGTCCGGTTTCAGCTTCAGGCTTTTAGCGTAGGACTCGAGAACTTTTTCGCTCTTCGGAGGAGCAACGATTCCCCGCTCGATGCGGCTCACGTTCGCTTGGTCGAAGCCCGTTTGCCGACAAAACTCCCGGAGTGAGAGGCCGAGTGCTTGCCTCGTCCCTCGGAAAAATGCTCCGAAATCATTAGTTGTGGCCATATCAAGTTCCGCCATTGTTGTATTGATTATACAACGCCTATCTGCTCGATCAACCGTTGTGCCTACGAACCAACGTTCAGAGGAAACATCAATCAGACTTGCAGGGAATTGTCAGTTTCCTTGGGGTTTAGACGGCACCAATGCCGTCGGTTCCGGTAGACAGAATGGCCATTAATTTGAGAAAATACCTTAAAGGCTCATTTACGCGAAATGGAATACAAAATGCCCCTGCGCATCGGAGAACTGGAGGTTCAAGCACTCGCTTACCTTCAGGCAAGAAAACTGACATTGATATCAGCTGGCAACCTCGCTGGTGTTTTTCGTTGGAAAGCCGAACAAGAACGGAAGGTTTTAAGCCAGCTTGCTCGAAAAGGCCTGATCGCTCGGGTGCGTCGGGGACTGTACCTTGCTCCAGATCGACTGCCAGTCGGAGGCAAATGGAATCCCAGCGAGATGCTCGTGTTAAAGACGCTAATTGAAGACTCCGGCGGAAAATATCAGATTTCGGGCCCGAATACATTCCAACGCTACGGGTGGACCGAACAGATCCCAAACCGCGTCTATGCTTACAACAATCGCATCTCCGGTGAGCGGGAAATTGGGCCCGTATCCCTCACACTAATCGAAGTCGGCGATGATCGGCTTGGTTCGACTGAAGTCGTCCGAACTCCGGAAGGTCTCGCCATTGTTTACGCTTCCAAATCACGGTCGCTCGTTGATGCGGTATACGACTGGTCACGATTTAACACGCTGCCGCATGCATACGAATGGATTGAACGCGAGGTCGCCAATGAGGATGGTTTCGCGGCCGAAATCGTTCAAAATACAATCCGGTACAGCAATCAAGGTACCATTCGACGGATCGGCTCGATTCTGGAAAGGCTTAGCGTCCAAGAACCTCTCCTGCGCCGCATGGAGCGCGCACTCCGACCGTCATCCAGCTTCATCGCTCTTGACCCAACCTCGGAAAAGCGCGGCAAGCCCGGAGGATTAAAAACGAGCAGGCGGTGGGGAGTGATATTTAACGATGAGTGATGAAACAACGACAGAATATTACCATGAAGACACCAACCGTTTTCTCGAAGCATTAAGCCACACGGCCGCAGGCACCGGCTTCAGTAAACGGCTCATAGAAAAGGATTACTACTGCTCCATTCTCCTGCAGGATTTCACACCGCTCTTCGAAAAGGGACTTGTATTCAAGGGTGGCACGTCCCTGAGTAAGATCCACATCGAATTCTTCCGCTTAAGCGAAGACCTCGACTTTGGAGCCTCCGTCAAAGCAGAGGCGTCACGGACGACAAGACGAGAAGCGATTGCCCCCGTCAAGAATCACCTGACCGAATTGACTAATCGATTACCGTTCATCGCTGAAAAAGTAACACTATCCGGTCACAATAATAACTCACAGTACAACGCCGAGTTTACCTACTTGTCGTCAATTACTGGTGAACAAGAGGCGATCAAATTCGAAGCGTCGCTTCGGGAAGAAACCCTGCTACCCGTAGAGAACCTTCGGGCAAAAACAGCGCTAATCGATCCGCTCACCGGCCTGTCAGTGATTGAACCTTTTCAAGTCCAAACACTATCGTTAATCGAAGCTTACGCCGAGAAGGCCCGCGCCGCGCTTACCCGGCGCGAACCTGCAATACGAGATTATTTCGATATCGAAATCGCCGCGCAACGAGGATTAATTCGACAAGATACCCCGGAGTTCTTGGCTCTCGTGTCTCAGAAACTCCGCATAACGTCCGATCCCGTCAATATTTCGGACAAACGAGTCGAGGACCTGCGAAGACAACTCGAAGCACAATTAAAGCCCCGTCCTTCGGCCTGCCGATTATGTTCGCTTTTCTTTGGACCGAGCAATCAAACTCGTCCGCGAAATCAGCGGAGGTTAGAACAGCAACCCTTCTCCCGTGCAGCCTCTCATCGAATAATGTTAACCCAATTAAGTTTTTCTGAGGGCTCTTAATAGCGCGATCAGGACGATGGCACCGACTGTGGCGGTGATCAGGCTTCCGGGCAGACCGATCGCCACAAGACCCAACATACCGAAAAGCCACCCGCCCAAAATGGCGCCGATGACCCCGACGATCAGATCGGTGACGAGGCCGGAAGGCGATTTCATGATCTGCCCCGCGAGCCAACCCGCCGCCAACCCGATGAGCAAGAAGTAGAGGAAATCCATGTACGGCCCCTTTCATCTGGGGAAGTGAACAAATTCGAAGTGGTTATGGACGATGCTACAAAAAAAGCCTCCCGGTTTGATCCAGGAAGCTTTGGAAAATTGCGGCGATCGGAATCGAACCAGACGACCTCCAGGTTATGAGCCTGGCGAGCTACCTCTGCTCTACACCGCACTTCAAATATAACCGCCTGCTCGAACTAAGCAAGGCACGAACGAAAAAATTTGGTATTGGAAGGAGACATAAAAAAAATCTCCGGGTTTCATCCCGGAGATTTTCAAAGTTGCGGCGACAGGATTTGAACCTATGACCTCCAGGTTATGAGCCTGGCGAGCTACCCCTGCTCCACGCCGCGTCCATGTGGAAGGTTTTTTCCTCCACAAACATATGATAACCGCGGCACGCAGTTAAGCAAGCAACGATCGTGGAAATTGGTCAAAGTTTGCCTGCCCGCCTTCTCTAACCACCTTTGCAAAAAAGAGATAGGTCGACTCAGGCTGGTTTGTATTCGGTGCCTTGGGCCACCGATGCGCGGACGGCGTTCGCGCCGTGGGGGAAAAGGAACTGAAAAGGAACTGCCGAGGTCACGTTTTCGGCGTTTGAGAGAGGCCAGTGCGGCTAAGTCGCTATAGTGTGAGATCACCTCTTCCCCCTTGATCCACGCTGGGGTCTGAACATGAATCGATCCTTGAGCCGTCGATGCGCGAATTTTGCAATTCTCTTCCTTTCCGTTGTTTTGGTTGGGGACTGGGTTAGAGCCGGCGATCCGCCCCTGCCGCGAGATTTGCCCGAGATCTCGCGGTTGCCCGATGCCAGGACCCGACCCGACGGCACCGCCGTCATGGCCCTGGAAGAATGGCCGGGACGCCGGACCGAACTGCTCTCTCAATTTGCGCATTACATGTACGGGAAAATCCCTCCCAAGTTGCCGGTACGGGCCACCGTACTATTCGAGGATAAGCAGGCACTCGGAGGCCTGGCAACGCTCAAGGAGGTCAAGCTTTCCTTGGGCGACTGGGAAGACCCGGCCATCGTTTTGCTTATTGCCACTCCCAATGGCAAGGCGGGCAAGGTTCCCGCGTTCCTTGGGATCAATTTCAACGGAAACAGCGCGGTTCTCGACGACAAGCGCATCGCCTTGCCCGTTGGCTATGTCATGAACTCGGCGCCCGGGCAAAAAGACAACCGGGCCACGGAAGCGGGCCGGGGCAGTGAAACGAGCAAATGGGCCGTTGCGGAAACGATCAAGCGCGGTTACGCCGTCGCCGTGTTTCATTGCGGCGATATCGCTCCGGACAAACCGGGGCTCAAGGAAAAAATCTTCGCCAGACTTACGCACGACGACAAACAGGGCGATTTCACCGCCACGATCAGCGCCTGGGCCTGGGGAATGATGCGCGCCCTCGACTATCTCGTCACGGTCGATGCCATCGATGGCGGCCGTGTCGCCGCCGTGGGTCATTCTCGCCTGGGCAAGACGGCCCTGGTCGCCGGCGCCTTCGATGACCGTTTCGCCCTGATCATCCCCCATCAGGCCGGTTGCGGCGGCACGGCGCCCAGCCGGGGCACGGTCGGCGAGTCGATCAAGCAGATCAACGACCGCTTCCCGCACTGGTTTTGCAGCAATTTCAAAGAGTTCAACGATCACCCCAAAAAACTGCCGTTCGATCAAAATGGGCTGGTCGCCTGCTGCGCGCCGCGGCCGGTTTTGTTCTCCAATGCGCTCGAAGACACCTGGGCCAATCCTGACGGCCAATTTGAGGTCTTGAAGGCCGCGGACGACATCTACCGCATGGCCAGCCGGGGCGGCCTGGACAGCTTCAACATTCCGCCCGTTGGCGAATTGAGCCCCGGCCTCTTGGGCTACTGGAAACGCAAAGGCAAGCACTCGATGACTGCCGAGGACTGGAAACTGTTTTGCGACTACGCCGACCGGCACCTGAAACCCAAGGGGAGCTAGCTTTTTATTTTGTTTTTATATTGAAGCATATCTATCAATATCCGAGTGCGTTGCCCGCGAGAGAGTCGTTCTCCCGATTCGTTTCGCCTGCGAGGGTTGGTTCGTTCCCTCGGGGCGGCCCGTCTGGGATTCCGCGATTTTGACTCACCGGCATAAGATAAGGGTGACCTTGAGGATTGAATCAACCCAAGCGGGTGGTTGCGTTCACAGGATTTCGGCCTTGACCCCATAAAGGTTGAGGTGTCCGATTGGTGTTTGGGTCGGCGGTTCTTGATTGCGGGAGACTGGGATGGCGGAATCCAACCAAATTGAGCTTTCCTTGTGGGAGCGATTGAATCAGGGCCTGGGCAAGGTATCGGATGGATTTGGCAATCTGCTTTTGAAAGTGTTCGGGTCTCGCAACGAACGCTACGTCCGCAGTCTCGGATATAACCGGGTCAATCGCGAGGGCGCGGTCCACGAAGTCATTCGCGGCTCCTACCTCGAAAAAATCAATGCTCTTGAAGAGACGATGAAGGCCAAATCCGACCAGGAATTGGGCCAAACCACCAACTTGTTGCGTGAAAAAAGGGCCAAGGGCGAAAGCCTGGACGACCTTTTGCCCTACGCGTTCGCCGCCGTGCGCGAGGCAGGCCGGCGCACCAAGGGGATGCGCCATTACGATGTGCAGATGGTCGGCGGCGTCGTGTTGCACCGCGGCAAAATCGCCGAAATGGTGACCGGTGAAGGCAAAACTCTCGTGGCCACCCTGCCCGCCTACCTCAATGGCATTGAAGGCAAGGGCGTGCATGTCATCACCGTCAACGATTACCTCGCCCGGCGCGACTGCGAATGGATGCTGCCCATTTTTCGCGCCCTGGGCATGGAGGCGGGGTTCATCCAGTCGGACATGGAATCGTCGCAGAGGCGCCGCGCCTACGAATGCGACATCACCTACGGCACCAACAGCGAATTCGGTTTCGATTACCTGCGCGACAACATGAAGCCGGCCCGCTGGGGCGATCCGGCCTATCCGCCTCACTCTCAGCAGTGCCAGCGCGGCTTGCATTTCGCCATCATCGACGAAGTCGACAACATCTTGATCGACGAAGCCCGCACCCCGCTCATCATCTCCGGCCCCAGCTCGTCGGACCGCACCCGTTTTGCCAAGGCCGACGACATTGCGCGCAAGCTCACCGAGCTGGAACGCAAGGCCCGCGTCGAACGGCTCAAGGAATTGCGCGAGGAAGCGCAAGCCAAGGGCGAGAAAATCGTCGACCCGGCGCTCTTGCATGCCGAAGCAACCGTCGGCGATGGGCTGCCCCCGCTCCCCTTGCCCAAACCGGGCGAGGAAACGCTGCAAGGCGTGCTTTTTGAAATCAAGGAAAAGGAACACTCGGTCCACCTGACCGACAAGGGCGTACGCGAAGCGGAAAGGCTCGCCGGAGTCGAGAGCTTTTACACCGCCGGCAACATGGAATGGCCCCACTTGATCGACAATGCCTTGAAGTCCCATCACCTTTACAAGCGCGACAAGCAATACGCGGTGATGAACCATCCCGAAACCGGGGAAAAGTGCGTCATCATCATCGATGAATTCACCGGCCGCTTGATGCTCGGCAGGCAGTGGTCCGATGGCCTCCATCAGGCCGTGGAAGCCAAGCATACCCGCGACGGCGTCCAGATCAAGGAAGAGACGCAAACGCTCGCCACGATCACCCTGCAAAACTTCTTCAAGCTTTACAAAAAGCTTGGCGGCATGACCGGTACGGCCATGACCGAAGCCGACGAGTTCTGGAAGATCTACAAGCTCGACGTGCTCGCCATCCCCACCAATCGCCCGCTGATTCGTAAAGAATCCAACGACATCATCTACCGCACCGAAAAAGAAAAATGGACCGCGGTGGTCAACGAAGTCACCGAGATCCACAAACAGGGTCGGCCCGTGCTCATCGGCACCACCGATGTCGCCAAATCGGCCAAGCTCAGCCAGCACCTCAAGCTCAAGGGGATCAAGCATGAGCTTTTGAACGCTTTGCCCGAACATGCCGCCCGCGAAGCGGAAATCGTCGCGCAAGCAGGCCGCATCGGCGCCGTGACCATTTCCACGAACATGGCCGGCCGCGGTACCGACATCATCCTCGGCGGCAACCCCGAAACGATGGCCTGGGCGCGGCTCAAGAACCAGTACCCGACGCGACTTGAGGTTCCGGAAGATCTCTGGAAGCAGACCGTCACCGACATCGAACAAAAAGAACAGATGAAGGAGCAGGGCCGCCAGGTGGCCGAACTGGGCGGTCTGCATGTCGTGGGCACCGAACGCCACGATAGCCGCCGCGTCGACAATCAGTTACGCGGCCGCGCCGGCCGGCAGGGAGACCCGGGCTCCAGCCGTTTTTATCTATCTCTGCAAGATGACCTTCTGCGCGTCTTCAACGGCGAATGGGCAAGCAATATCATGGGTCGCCTCGGCATCCCCGAGAACGAGCCGATTGAAGGCCGCCTGGTCAACTGGCAGATTCAGAAGTCGCAAAAGAAGGTGGAAGAGCGCCATTTCGAAACGCGCAAGAACCTGCTCGAATACGACGAAGTGATGGATATGCAAAGGCGGCGCGTTTATAACTACCGCCAGTCCATCCTCAATGACACCAACTGCCGCATTTTGATTCTCGAAATGCTCGACAAGCAGGTGGCCAACGCCGCCAAGACCTTCCTCAAGCCCGAATACGGCGCCGAGTGTTTTGCCAAGTTCGTTTCCGAACGATTCGGCATCGATTTCCAGCCCCGCGATTTCCGCGGAAGCGATTTCGAGGCCGCCGAAGATCAGGCCCGCACCCGCGCCAAGACGCTGGCATTCGACCAGGTCAGCGAGATGATCGAAGAAAACCTCGGCGGCGAGGAAGAATCGGAATTCAACTGGCAGGCGCTCAGCCAGACGCTCAAGCGCCGCTACGATCTGACGATCGACGAAAACGCCCTGAAAAAAATCGGCAAGGAAGAAATGCTCGACACCCTGTTGCCCAGGGTGGAAGAGTCGCTTGACAATGTCGACCTGAAGCAAGGCAGCCAGTTCTTCGAAAAGCACTTTGGCGCGGCGACCCTGCGCAACCAGATGGAATTGAACTACCGGCTCAAACTCGATCAGGAACGCTTCCTCGAAACGAGCCCCGAAGCCGCCACCAAGATCCTCAAAGAAGCCATTCGAGATCTTTATCGCCAAAAGGATATCGAGTTCCCGGTCATGGCGGGGATCGAGAAGTTCCTGCCTGCCAGCGGACAATCAGACCGTGAACAGCTGACCTACTGGTCGAAGCTCCGCTTCTCGCGTTCTTCCCTGGTGCCCAACGAGGAGGTCATCCTCACCGAGACGCGCGAAAAAGTGCGCGATGAGCTCCTGCGTTTAAGCGCGGCAAATATGCCGCCCATGACGCAGGATCAGGTCGACCTCAAGCTTCGAGAAATCCTGGCCGGAGCCAAGAGTCCCGAAAAGGAGGATGCCAAGGAACTCGAAGCGCTGGCGCGCGACGGCATGGCGCTGCAGATTCCGGCCGAGAAATTCATGGGAGTCACGGCGGAATCGATTCGCCAGCTTTTGTGGAACGAATACGACAATGCCTACCGGCCCGAAATGCGCACGATGGAGCGGCATCTCGTGCTCATGCTCCTGGACCAGGCCTGGAAAAACCACCTCTATGTCATGGACCAGATGCGTTCGGCCGTGGGCCTGCGCGGCTATGGCCAGGAAGATCCCAAGATCGTCTACAAGCGCGAAGGCATGAAGGAATTTGAGACGATGTGGGGGGGAATTTCGGAGCGTACCGGCGAACTGGTCTTCCGCATGGAAGAAGCCGAAGGCTACGAAGAGAGCATCTGGACGATCAACACCGCCCGCCACGAAAACAGCCCTTCGATCTACACGCAAGCCGAAGCGGAGCAAGCGGCCGCGAAGGCCGCCGACGCGGCGAAGAACGGCGCGCCTCCCGATGCCAATCAGGCTCCACCCAAGGTGGAAACCTTCCGCAATTTCGGCACGAAGGTCGGCCGCAACGACCCCTGCCCTTGCGGTAGCGGGAAAAAGCACAAGAACTGCTGCATGAAGCAAAGTCCGGGAAAAGCGCCCGTGTAATTTCCGCCGAGGGAAGGATCCCATGGGCTGGCTACTCGATGGCGTCTACGGCGCCGGATTGATTGCGGTTTCCCCCTGGCTTTTGGCCCGATCGCATCGGCGCCGGCTGCTTCCCGCGCGCATCCTCGGGAGAGGAATTCCCAGCCGTCCCGAAGGGATCGTCGTCTGGTTTCACGGGGTGAGCGTCGGGGAAGTGATCATCCTCGAAACGCTTCTGAAAGCGTTCCGGCAGGCTCGCCCCGATGTGCACGCCATCGTTTCGACATCGACCGATACCGGCATGTCCGAAGCGCTCAAAAGGCATGCCGATTTCCAGCCGTTTCCTTTTCCTTTCGATTTTTCCAACACGGTCAGTTACGCCCTCGATCGTCTCCAACCCGACTTGATCGTTTTGGCCGAAAGCGAGCTCTGGCCCAATTTCCTCAATGCGGTTCACCGGCGTGGCATTCCACTCGCCGTGATCAATGCGCGCATGAGCCCGCGCAGCCTGAAGCGTTGGAAATGGGCCAAAGGCCTGGCCAACTGGCTCTTTCCCAAAGTGAGCGCCTGGGCCGCCCAGCAGCCTGAACATGCCCGGTCGCTTGTGGAACTGGGCGTGGACCCCCAACGCGTGCAGGTCACCGGATCGGTCAAATTCGATCATGCCAGCCAAAGCAGCCAATCCGCGAAGGTGCAGGAATTGCGCAACTGGTTAGATCTGGCCGAAGGAGAACTGCTCTGGGTTGCCGGCTCGACACAGCCAGGCGAGGAAAAATTATGCCTGGATGCTTTTGATGCCTTGCACCGGGAGTTTCCCGCGCTGCGTCTGGCGATCGTTCCGCGCGATGCCTCGCGCGGGGGCGAAATTGCCAACCTGGCGCGCGCACGCGGCTTTACCACTCATCAAAGATCTCAAAACGACTCAACAAAAAAAGAGAAGCCCGTTTTTGTCGTGGATACGATCGGCGAGTTGGCCGCGCTTTGGAACCTGGCCTCCTTCGCGCTGGTCGGCGGCAGCTTCGATGGCAAGCGCGGCGGGCAGAACATGATCGAACCGGCGGCTCAGGGGCTGGTCGGCATCTTCGGTCCGCATGTCTGGAATTTCCAGGCGATCGCCAAGGCCTTGGTGGAAGGCGGGCATGCCGACATGGTGCGCGATCCGGCCAACCTGACCGCGGTCATGCACGCCCAACTGGCCGATCCGCAAAAACGCGCGCAGCGTGGCGCCAAGGCGAAGTCCTTTGTCGCCAGCCAGCAAGGTGCGACCCGGCGCACGGTCGCCATGCTGGAGGGGTTGTTGCCGCCTCCCTTATCGGCCGCGCTTGGTGCCGCCGCTTCATGAGTGATCCTGGCAAGAGCGGCCCTGGCAAGAGTGGTCCTGAGGAGTTCACGGTTTTTCGCAGTGGCGACTGGATCGCGCAGTCGCAAGCATCGATTGCTTTAAACGACCTGGGATTCGTGCAAGGCGCCACCATCACCGATCTGGTGAGGACCTTCCAGGGCACGCCTTACCTTGCCCAGGAACACGCTCGCCGATTTTTGGGTACGGGCAAGCAAAGCGGCATCTTGCCAGACCCTCAGCTATCCTGGGGAACCCTCGACGAGACCGCGCTGGTCGCAATCATCGAAACGATCGTCGCGCGCAACTTGCCGCTGGTGCCTGCCGGGACCGAACTGGCAATCGTTCTGCTCGCGACTCCGGGAATTGCAGAACATTACCTTCCCAGGGGATCGAGCCCCGCGTTCAGCGGTCCAACCGTCATCGTTCATTGCTTTCCCATTCAGAAAGAACGCTACGCCTCCTGGTTTCAACAAGGGGCGGCATTGCGTCTTGTCGATGCACGGCAAATTCCGGTCGACTGCTACCCCTCTCAATGGAAGACTCGCAGCCGTTTGCAGTGGTGGTTGGCTGATCGCCAGGCCCGGCAAAAAGAGCCGGGCGCGTTGGCTCTACTGCAAAACCAAAAAGGAGAAATCCTCGAAACCGCGCTGGCCCATTTGATCCTGGTTTCTGAGGGAACCATGTGGTCTCCTCCATCCAAGGATGTTCTACAGGGTATTTCATTAACTAAGTTAAAATCATTAGCTGAGCAAGCAGGGTTAAACTGGCAAGAGAGGGCGATTCTGCCAAAGGATCTTTTCGAGGCAGACGAGGTCCTTCTGACGGGAACGATATTCTGCCTGGCAGGGGTCAGCCGTTTCGAGGGAAGAGAGCGACGCTGGCCGGGTCCAACGTTGACCCGCCTGCAGGAATTGTGGTGGAGTGAAATTGGGCAAAATCTTTCACACTGGTTTGTGAAGAATCCGTAGACCATCCGAAACGACTGCTGTAGATTCTCCCTTACGAGGATTTCATGCGCGTGCCCGGGTGGTTGCCCGGGATGGCCGTTCTCCAATCAACCCAGTCTCCCATCGGTTGACCTTCGCGGCCGCAACGCGCGATCCAGTCGATACCCATCCAACCGGTCTGATCGGACCGGGTTGGTATCCTTTTTTGTTTTTTTGCGTGGAGCCTCTTCCCCATGCGTAAAGCCAAACCCGTGATGCGTCATCCCAATCGAGCAGCCAATCGGTGGCTCCTTTTTTCCCTTGGCTTTTTAGCCATCGGGCTTATGGGGTCGCAAGGAATCGGCGTGTTCGCGGCGTCTGCCGGCGAAAACGAATGGTCCCCCTTCAATTTGTTCACCGACCCGGCGTTCAGCGTGGGGGAACGGTTTGCGTTGGTCTTGAATATCCTGGTGGCTTGTTCGGGACTGGCTTACGCTTTTTGGCTGACAAAATTTGTTCTAGGTGCCGAGTCGGGCACCAAGGCGATGCAAGAAATTGCCAAGGCCGTGCGCGAAGGCGCCGATGCCTACCTCTTCCGCCAGTTCCGCGTCGTCGCCGTACTGATCGTGCTCTTAACCCTCGTGCTCATTGGGACAAAATGGCCCTGGGACCATCCCGAAAATGGCGTCGAAAAACAGATTGCGATTGGCCGGGGAGTCGCCTTCCTCATGGGTTCGCTTTTCTCCGCGCTGGTTGGCTTTGTCGGCATGCGCATGGCAACCCTGGGTAACTTGAAAGTCGCCGCCGCCGCCCGCGAGAGTTTCGGCAAGGCACTGCAAATTGGCTACCGCACCGGAACGATCACCGGCATGCTCGTGGACGGCCTGGGCCTTCTGGGCGGCACGCTGATCTTCCTTTACTTTGGAGAAAAAGCCTTCGAGGTACTGCTCGGCTTTGGATTCGGCGGAACCTTGCTTGCCTTGTTCATGCGGGTTGGGGGCGGCATCTACACCAAGGCGGCCGATGTCGGCGCCGACCTGGTAGGCAAAATCGAAGCCGGTATTCCCGAAGACGATCCGCGCAATGCCGCCACGATCGCCGATAATGTTGGAGATAATGTCGGCGACTGCGCCGGCATGGCAGCCGACATCTTCGAAAGCTACGAAGTTACCATCGTCGCCGCCTTGATCCTCGGGTTGGCTAGCTTCGGCCACATGGGGGTCATCTTCCCCTTGCTCGTGCATGCCATTGGGGTCATCGGCTCGATCATCTCCACAAGCCAGGTGCGCGCCGATAAGGCGGAAGGGGTCAACGCCGCCATGGGTGCGGTGACCAAGGGGTTCTGGCTGGGCGCCGCCATTTCCGTCGTGGCCATCTGCACCGTGGGAGCGATCTACCTGCGCCCCTCGGGCGAGTACATTGTCCGCGAATCGATCAAGCGCGGCCTTTATAAAGAGACCGCCTTTGCGACCGAGGTCAAAACGCTTGCTGGCGACAAGGGGAAGACCTTCGAGGTGCAAACCCCGGAACAGATCGACAGCGATCTGAAAAACGCCAAAGTGGCGCGTCAGCAAAACAAGGTGAAAGACGCCGAAGCCTTGGACAACAAGGTCAAATCGTATTACGACACTCTCTTCAATCTCTACACCGGTTTGAGCCCAGAGAATCAAACCAAGCTTCTGGCTTTGAAACTCAAGGTGGGCGACAAAGAGGGCACGGTCGTTCAGGCGGCTCAAAAATATATGCCGCTTTATGAAGGCTTCGACTATCGCCCGATCCTCACCTGCTTGATCGGCATTGCCCTCGCCCTCGCCCTGCACTGGTGCACCGACTACTGGACGAGTACGGAACACGAACCGGTCAAGGGGCTGGCCAAGGCTTGCCGCACCGGCCACGCCACGAACATCATTCAGGGATTGGCGCTCGGCTACGAATCGGCCGTCTGGGCGGTCATCATTATTTCCGCGGCATTGCTCGGATCGGTGCTCATCTACTCCGACACGAACAACCCGATCTTCATTGCCTACGGCGTGGCGATGTGCGGCATCGGTATGCTCACCCTCACCGGCAACATCATTTCGATGGACGTCTTCGGTCCCGTTGCCGACAACGCCAACGGCATCGGCGAAATGGGGTACAACCGCGACACCAACTATCAAGCGCTCAAGCCGACCGATCCCGATTACATGGACGACGCCAGCTACAAGAAAGCGCGCCAAATCCTGGCCGACCTCGACGCGGTGGGCAACACGACCAAGGCGATCACCAAGGGGATCGCCATCGGTTCGGCGGTGCTTGCCGCCGTCTCGCTTTTCGCCAGTTTCATCGCCATCGCCGCGACGGGCAAGGGGGAAGATGCGATCACGACCCTGTCGATCGAGGAATTCACCGCCGGCGCGAAGATGCTCAACCTGGCCGATCCTTATGTATTCATCGGCATGCTTCTGGGCGGGGCCGTTCCCTTCCTGTTTTCGAGCATGACGATCCGCGCCGTGGGCCGGGCCGCTTTCCTCATCGTCAACGAATGCCGCATGCAATTTCGCGACAAAGAGATCTGGGAAGGCCGCAAACGCCCCGATTATCACCGCGTGGTCGATATCTGCACGTCGACCGCGCAAAAGGAACTGGTCGGCCCGGGCCTGCTTGCAATCTTTGCGCCCGTGGTCGTCGGCTTCGCGATGGGCCCATGGGCCCTGGGCGGCTACCTCGCGGGCATGATCCTCATCGGCCAGATGATTGCCGTGTTCATGGCCAATGCCGGCGGCGCCTGGGACAACGCCAAGAAGACGATCGAAGATCAACCGAAAACCGCCACCACGGGCAAGGGCTCCGAAGCCCACAAGGCCTCGGTCACCGGCGATACGGTGGGCGATCCGCTCAAGGACACAGCCGGCCCGGCGATCAATCCGCTGATCAAGGTCATGAACATGGTCAGTCTGCTCATCCTGCCCTTGGTCATGACCTACAACCTCAAGGACGGGACCGATCTGGGCGCCCGCTACACCATTGGCCTCGGCGTTCTTGGAGTGTCGCTGCTTGCGGTAGGCTGGGCCTGGTGGCAATCCAAGCGCGAATCGGAAGAAATGCGCAAAATCGACGAGGAATTCGAACGGGCCGTTCAAACCCATTAAGCGGGTCATTGACCAATTTCCAGAGAGACCTAGGAAAACCCCGTCCACCTTGGGCGGGTTTTTTTTCACTCCCTTTTCCGATCCTCCCCCTCTTAAACACCTTTGATGGGCAGGGCGCTAGTTGGGCGGTTCACTGCAACATGTCCAGGCCTTGGGACCACGGCACGATCATCCGGAGTTGGGTGGAATCCCCGGCGGGCGAAAACCGCTTGAGAGTTTTGCAAACCATCTGCGGCTGTTTAATTACCGGGACCCTCATCGGCTTGTTGTTTTTCGTTTTTGTCTCCCCGTTTCTCGATAGAGACGAGGAGGCGACCTGGATCTTTTTTGGTTTGGGCGTCTTTTTTTCCGTCTCCTCCGCCCTGATCGCCCAGTTTTTTTGGATGAATCTGGCTCATGGCCAAAAAGCAGGAACCGCACCGGAACTCATTGTGAATCAGGTGATGTCTCAATGGATCGTGGTCATGGCCCTCCACGAAGGGGCCTGCTTTTTGTGCGGCATTTTGTTTTTTGTCTGCGAATCCAACCTGGAAAAGGGCCTTTTATTGGGTTTGACCCTTTGCCTACTATCGTTGATGGCGTTCCGGTTTCCCACGAGGGGCCGGCTGCTTCATGCCATGGGCGGATCCCATTGATTAATTGACGATTTCATTGACTCATTACTGACCTAATGATTTGACGGCTCAGTTGATTGGGATCCCGACGAATCGGGAAGCGGGAATATTTCACCACCTTCCATCATGGATGTGCGCTATGGGTTGGGAATTTTGGCAAACTTTGCCCGATGGTCGAGTCCTCCTCCATGCGCTCCCGGTCATGCTCACAGCCTTGGCCGTGCTCGCCATCGCTTATCGCTATTACAGTGCTTTTCTGGCGGCGCGGGTTGCCTGCCTTGACGATGCGCGCCAGACGCCGGCGCATGCCTTGAACGATGGGCAAAACTATCACCCCACCTCGCGCTGGGTCCTTTTCGGCCATCATTTCGCGGCGATCTCGGGAGCCGGACCGCTGATCGGACCCGTGCTTGCACTTCAATACGGGTACGCGCCCGGCTTGGTCTGGCTGCTTGTGGGAGTGTGCCTGGCCGGGGCCGTACAGGACATGCTCGTGCTCGCGGCCTCGGTTCGCCATCAGGGAAAATCGCTTGCCGAACTGGCCCGCGTTGCGCTGGGCCCCTGGGCCTGGCGTTCCGTGGCCCTCGCCATTTTGGTCATCGTCATCATCGCCTTGGCCGGTCTTGGTTTCGTGGTCGTGAAAGCCCTGGGCGGCGAAGAAGTCAACTTACCCAGAGGGACGGTCATTCTCTTGCCCGGCGGCACGGCGCCCATAATCGAAGAAGCGCGCAGCGACGCGCGGCGCGTTGTGTACCGATTTCCAGGCGAGTGCCGGATCGTGCTTCAGAAGGGCGTCGACCCGATCACGCGGGCCGAATCATTTCTCCTGGCGTTGCCCGCCGAGGGCAAGCTGCCTGGCCAGGCTCTGGAAACGGCAAATCGTTCCATCAGTTTGCCCAATGGCGCGGCCCAGGTCATTCCCGGCAGTTCCTGGGGCGTGTTCACAATCGCCTGCACCATTCCGATCGCATTCGCGGTGGGCCTTTACATGTACAAGATCCGGCCCGGAGCCGTCATTGAGGCGTCAATTGGCGGCGGCATCGCCGTGCTTGGGGCCACCTGGGCCGGCAGCCTCATTCCCGGATCGTTCCTGGAGCCCTGGTTTTCGCTCGACAAAACCCAGACGATCTTCGCCTTGTGCGGTTACGGCTTCATCGCCTCGGTTCTGCCGGTTTGGATGCTCCTTTGCCCGCGCGACTATCTGTCGAGCTTTTTAAAGATCGGCACCATCGGACTGCTGGTGGTCGGCACGATTGTGGCGAACCCTCCCCTCATGCACCGGCCGATCGAACCGATCTTCGCAAGCGGCGGCCCCACCTTCGCCGGCACCATGTTCCCCTTTGTTTTCATTTGCATCATGTGTGGCGCCATCTCCGGCTTTCACAGTTTGGTTTCCAGCGGCACGACACCCAAAATGATCTCGCGCGAGTCGGACATCCGACCCATCGGTTACGGCGCGATGCTCATGGAAGGGCTGGTCGGGCTGGTGGCGCTGATCGCGGGGGCGTCGATCGATCCGAAGCTTTACTACGAGATCAACACCGACCTGGCGCGCGTGCCGGAATTTCAGGGCAAAATCGACAAGTTGCACGAGGAACTGGGCTCGGCCAGGGACCTTGGCCATTTGCAATTGCCGCAAGTGGAGCAACGGGTGGAAGAGACCTTGCGCGGGCGCACCGGCGGCGCCGTCACGCTGGCGGTGGGTATGGCGCAAATCCTGACCCGACCGCTGGACCGCTGGGGGGTACCGGAAGAAACGGTCGCCCACTACTGGAAGTACTGGTACCACTTCGCGATCATGTTCGAAGCGCTGTTTATCTTGACCACCATCGATACGGGCACGCGCATTTCGCGCTTCCTGGTCCAGGAGTTCATGGGCCAAATTCGACCGTCGTGGGGTCGCCCCGACTGGCTGCCCGGATCGCTCTTCGCGACCGCCTTCGTGACGGCGGGCTGGGGTGTTCTGGTGGCGACCGGTTCCATCGGCACGATCTGGCCGATGTTCGGCATTGCCAATCAGATGCTTTCGGTCATGGCCCTGGCCATCGTGACGACCCTGCTCATCGAAGCGGGTAAGGGCAAGTATGTGTGGGCCACGATCATTCCGATGGGATTCGTGCTGATTACGACCACAACTGCTGGAATTGAGATGATCGGTTGGCGGTTTCCGGCGATGATGAATTCGAAGGTGGACTCTGTGCGCCTGACCGGGCTCCTCAGCCTGCTTCTTACCCTGTTTGTGATGCTCAGCGTCTTGAATCTGGTGTTGATGGCCGTGGTTCGCTGGGTTCTGGCGCTCTTGGGCAGACCTCAACCACCGAACGGGCAAACGATCAAGCTCACCGGCGGTCGTCTTGGGGATTCGAGTCCCGGCGGCAGCGCCTAGTCTCGGCGGCAGCGTCTGGGCTCCCGCCTGGCTCCTCATCGAAATAAGAGGTTTGCGCACATAAGCCATGCCAATCCCGATCGGCACGCAAACACCCCGCTGCTAGAAACGCAGACGCAAATTTGGGTCCATAAACGAACGAAGGTTGGGTCCGATCCAGGACCCAACCTTCGCTTATTTTGTAGGGGGGGAAGTCAAACCTTAGTAGCGGCCGCCGCCGCCACCGTAACCACCTCGGTCGCCACCACGGCCGCCGCCGCCGCCACCGTAGCCGCCCCG
>Ga0208492_1000459_pt1 | contig 34465 bp, 33 predicted proteins | sample Subbioar_CSW14AB_FD_184820 | JGI IMG/M metagenome (GOLD analysis project Ga0208492, IMG submission 184820) | Serpentinite rock and fluid subsurface biosphere microbial communities from McLaughlin Reserve, California, USA - CR12Mar_CSW14AB (SPAdes) | ecosystem: Environmental > Terrestrial > Deep... | reverse complement strand
CACGTTCAACCTCGGCGTGCGCGTGAGCACCAAGGCCGGCGGGTTCGTCCTCGCCATCGCCAACGCCATCGGGTTCTTCCCCATCCGCAGTGAGGGTGTGCCGTGAGGATCGGCGCGGCCCTCGCGTTCGCCGGCGTGCTGCTCGCCGCGACGACTGCGGACGGTGCGCTCGCCGTCCGTCCCGCAGTGCTGGCGTGGGACAAGAGCGGCGTGCTCCGCGGGACATTCTCCTTTCGCGATGCGATGGATGACAAAGAGGTCAAGAAACGCCTGGCGAACGGACTGCCTGTCACCGTCGTGATGCGCGGATACGTCTATCCCAACTCGGGCGGCGACCCCGTCGCGCTCACCGCGCACACGTGCCGGGTCGCCTACGACCTGTGGAACGAGGTGTTCCTGGTGATCGAGAACGGCGGCAAGAGCAAACCGATCGTGAACATGACCGGTGTCTACAAGCGGTGCACGGACATGGTCGATCTGCCGATCACCGATCGCGCGCCGCTCAAGGGCAAGCCGCAGGACTACTACCTCGCGGTGAAGGTCGAGGTGAACCCGGTCAGCCAGGCGCTCCTCAAGGAGATCCAGCGCTGGGTCACGCGGCCCCTCGGAGTGAGCGGCAGCATCACCGCTGGCGACGCGCTCTTCGCCACGTTCGTCGGCGTCTTCATCAACAAGCAGGTGCAGAGCGCGGAGCGCGTCGTGGAGTTCCGCACCGCTTCCTTCCCGCCGTGACACGGTTGCTCGACAAATTCGCGCCGCGCCCGGACGCGCCGCCCCGCGAGGTCCGACTCGCCGGCGCCCGCAACGCGCTGCTCGGCCTATTTCTCGCGGCGTTCGGGGTGCTCGTGGTGTTGTCGCTCGATCGGCTGACGAAGGGCGCGCTGCTCGACCCCACTGCCGCGAAACCCTCGAAGCTCCGAGCGGTCAGCGGTCTTCCCATCGTGCTCGGCTTCCTTGCGATGGTCGTCGGCCTCTACCGGGTGGTCACCGGCATCCATCCGGCGACCGACGGAGCGAGTCTGCTCTCACGACTGGGTCGGCTCGTGATCGTCACGTTGATCACGGCCGCACTGCTCGCCGCGATCGTCGGGACGCTCCTCACCCTCGCGAGGTGATCACTCGAGGTGCCAACCACCCGAGACGGGGATGCGGACAGTGATCGCACCCTTGGAGAGCAGGTCGGGCACCGGCTCCATCGTTCCGCCGCCCCGGATGCGCGTGACGACGTTCTGATCGAACTCGTCGAAGCCGCTCGGTCGCACCACGATCACGTCGAGGACACCGCCGCCCTTGGCGATTATCAGGTCGACGATCACGGTGCCGTTGCGGAGCTCGGCCTCGCGCTCCTTGGGGAACGCGCCCTTCAACATCGGCCCGAGCCGGTTCTTCAGGCCGCGGAACCATTCGGTCCGCTCGATCGCGAGCGGTGAATCTGCGCTGCCGCTGCCTGCACCGAGGGCTGCCGTTTTGGTGCCGCTCCCGTCGCTGCCCCCCGCACCAGGCGAGCCCCCGCCGCCCGAACCGCCCTTGCCGTCGCCCAACGCGGCCGCGCCCGCGGTCGAGTTCGCCACGACCGATTTGAGGGCCAGGGAGACCGCCTGATCGGAGTCGACCGTGTCGGCCGGCGTACCTTTGAGGTCGGCTGTGACCGATGGCTTTCCCTTGTCGACATGGGGACGCGCCTTCACGACCGCCGCGCCGATCTGCTGCGGAACGCCGATCCAGGTCTTGCCGTACGACGCGCCGCCCTTCGGCGAGGGAACGACCCCACCGAGCGCCAGGGCGCCCGCCGTTTGCGCGAGCATGCCCTCACCGGGTGCCACCGGGCCCAGGCCTTTCGCGGGGCCGCCCGCGGGCATGCCCTTGCCGCCCGCGACGCCGAGCGTCGCGTCGCTCGCGGCGACCGGATGTCGCTCGTAGCGGAAGCCCTTGCCCGAGGCGACGAACGTGAGCTCCATCGGCTCGAGCGCGAGCCGAAGATCGACGCGCGACGCGCGCTTCTTGGCGGTGAGCAGTCGGTTCTCCTGCTCGTCGTCGATCGCGTCGCGGAAGGTGTCGATCGTGGTGCGCTCCTCGGGACGCGGCGCGAGGTTCCGAGCCTTGGCACTCACGGTGACGTCACCGCCGGCGCCGGCATGTTCGTCGTCGACGCGGGCGATCTTCGCCCCACCGGTCGGCACCGGCGTCGGTGTGGGGACGACGGGATCCGTCGCCTGCCCCGGCACCGTCGCGAGCTGCATGGTCGGCAGCTCCACGATGAACGGCGCGTCGGGGTCGGGCATCGGGTAGATGCGGCCGAGCTCGAGGATGCGCGGATCGACCTCGTGGACGGGAGGGACGGATCGGAGCGCGAACACCGCGACGACCGCGTGCGCGAGCAGGGAGACGATCGCCGCGACGTGCCACGCCGAGACCACGCGGCCTGGAATGCCCGCGGGCGTCGCGTCGTCTTCGGTGAACCGCTCGGCCAATCTCCTCCCTTGGACGTGGACTGCGAGATCAGAATTCGACGACGGCGCTCGCCCAGGTGAACCCTGCGCCGAACGCAGCCATGAGCACCGTCGAGCCCTCCCGAATCTTGCCATCCTTCCACGACTCGGAAAGGCCGATCGGGATGGTCGCGGCGGTGGTGTTTCCGTAGCGCTGGATGTTGTGGACGACGCGGTCCTCGGGGATCCCGAGCTTCTGCGCGACCATCTGGTTGATCCGCATGTTCGCCTGGTGGGGCACGAACAGATCGACGTCCTGCGGCGTCTTTCCCACCTTGGACAGGGCGGCGAGGGCGACCTCGGGCATCTTCTCCACTGCCCAACGAAACACCTGTTTGCCGTTCATCTTGGGGTAGTGCCGTCCCTCCTCGAGCATTTGTTGGCTCAGCCGCGGCTCGAGCATCGAAGCCGGCGCCTCGGTCCAGAGATCACGCGCACCCACACCATCCGACGCGAGCTCGATGCTCTTGATGCCCTTGCTGTCGTCGTCGCTCGGCTGGACGACGACCGCGCCGGCTCCGTCGCCGAACAGCACGGTCACGTCCCGCCCGCGTTCGGTGAATTCGATCCCCGTGGAGTGGACCTCTGCGCCCACCACGAGGACGTTGCGATACACCCCCGCGCGGATCCACGCGTCGGCGACTGACAGCGAATAGAGGAACCCGGAGCACTGGTTTCGCACGTCGAGGGCAGGAATCTGGCGGCACCCGAGCTTGTGCTGGAGGAGCACTGCCGAGCCGGGGAAGTTGATGTCCGGCGAGAGCGTGCCGAGCACGATCGCGTCGATGTCCTCGGGAGCGAGCTTCGCCTGCTCGAGGGCGATCTTCGACGCGTTCAGCGCGAGGTCGCTCGTCCCGATGCCCGAATGCTCGATGTACCGACGCTCTTTGATGCCCGTGCGTTGGACGATCCACTCGTCCGTGGTGGGCATGAGCTTCGCGAGGTCGTGGTTGGTGACGACCCTCGTGGGAACGTAGTGGCCGGCTCCGGTGATGCGTGCGCGCATGACCGCCACGTTACTGCGCCTCATTCACCGAGAAAACGTGCGTAGAGCGCTACGCGCCGTGACGCGCCGCGTAGCCCTATGGAGCAGTTCTCGATCGCGTTGATTCTGGTGACCCGTTCCCCCCGGCTTGAAAACTTTTCAAGCCGGGGGGAACGGGAATCCCTTCGGATCGATCCGGGTGAGACGTGCTCTACCGCAGAAAGCAGCGATCGGGGATGCCGCGGTGGGCTCGCACCAGCTCGGTCGCGGCGATGAACTTCTTGGTGTTCGGATCGCGGTAGCCGCTGGCCGTGGGAATCTCGTTCGGGCCGAGGTGTTCGGGGAGCGCAGCCGCCCGCATGTACCGGACGACGCGCGCCATCATCAGCTCGCGTACCCACTTTCCCACCAACGAAGCCAGACCGACGAGCGGATCGCGGGCGTCGGCGTCTTGCACGAAGGCCACGCGGCCCAGGCCGGGGAACCGGTAGGCGCTGGTCTTCTTGTGCTCGACCTCGATCGCGTGGAGGCGTGACGAGAGCGGCCCGAAGTTGTCGCCGTAGAAATCCATCCCGCCGACCTTGCCGCAGACCGCGTCGACCGGGTCGGCCGCGCCAGCATGGAGCGCGAGCACGAGCCGCTCCATCTCGTGGAGGTCGACGAGGAACCGATGACGGCCCTCCGCGGCTGCGGTGTTGAGCCGGCTCGCGCACACCACGGACGACCGGACCGACACGAGCTCGAGGGGTGTTCGCCGGGAGAAGCGACCGCCGACCTTCTCGCCCGTCCACCCACGGATGGTGTCGCGGCACTTTCGGACCAACGCCTCGTCCGCGACGAACGCCTCGGGAAGCGGAGGCCAGCACAGCGTGCTCGGGGCATGCTCGGCCTGACTCGACCCTTCACCCGACCGTCGCGGGCAGGGGGCGCGCATCGTGGCCTCGTCGTCCAGGCACAGCCGTGAGAGGGCCTCGACGGGAGTGGCGGGCTCCGGGCCGCCCGCAGCCAACAGCGCGCGCGCCCAAGCCTCGCCGAGCGCCCAGTCGTCGTGCGAGACCAGCGCCTTGGAGTCCCCGACCAACGCCCCGAGCGACTCGGGCCGAGGTCCCTCGAAGCGGAACGCGACCCCCGTCACGACGAGCGGACCGAGCACCGGGCCGAGGCCGTTCTCGTCCACGCCGACGTGGACGACGGGGCCGTCCTTTCTCAGCGGTTCCAGCACCGGTCGGGCGCGCGAAACGTAACCTGCAGGCATCGAATGGTGACCGCCATCGTCCCTACGGACTCCCCACGGACTCCAGAGGACTTTCGCGGCTCCGAGTCCCTGCCGTGTCTTCCGCCGCGGGTCCAGGTCCGCGTCGGTTTTTTCGCGCACCGCCGTGATTCGTCTTGCCAGACGGACCCGTTAGGCGGCACGCTCGTCCGCCACTCCCGGAACGGAAACCATGCCTAGCAAGACCTCTTCCAAGACCGCCGCGAAGACTCCCGCCAAGCCGGAGAAAAACGCCAAAGCGGACCCGAAGGCAGCACCGCCGAAGGCGGTCGCCAAGGAGTCGAAGGCCGACCCGAAAGCCGCCCCCAAGGCCGCGGCCAAGGCTCCGGGCAAAGACGTCAAGCCGGAGCCCAACAAGGGCGACCGCGTGTCTTCGCCCAAGGCGGAGGCCAAGCCCCGCGACGAGTCCAAGGCGATCACCGGCAAGGACGAGCCGATGACGATGCCCCGCATCCCCGTCGCGGCCCCGGCCGTCGAGGAGCGCGTGACGTTCACGACCACGATGTCCAAGCCCCAGTTGGAGCACTTCCGCAAGCTCCTCGAGGACAAGCGCGACGACATCATCAAGAAGGCCAAGGAGACGCTCGAGGAGGACATGACCCTCGACACGAACGATCTCCCCGACGAGATGGACCTCGCGTCCAGCGAGTACCTCCAGTCGTTCACGTTCCGCCTCCGCGGCCGTGAGAAGTCCTTCCTCGACAAGATCACCAAGGCGCTCGAGCGCATCGACGACAACTCGTTCGGCGTCTGCGAAGAGTGCGGCGACGAGATCAGCGTCAAGCGCCTCGAGGCCCGCCCCGAGACCACGCTCTGCATCCGCTGCAAAGAGGACCAGGAGCGCGCCGAGAAGGACTTCGGCTGAGAGCCGTCACGACTTTGGCGTCGTCAGACCGGCGAGCGTGATCGGCGTGACCGACCCGCTCGCCGGGTCCGTTTTGACGATGCGATCGTGGTTGGTGTCCGCGATCCACAGCGACGGCCCGACGAACGCGAGGCCGGCGGGCTCGAAGAATGCCGCGTGATCCTTGCCGCCGACCACGGTCTTCACGGTCCCGGTCGCCGGATCGACGCGCTTCAGCTTCGAGTTGTAGGTATCGGCGACCCAGAGCGAGCCGCTGCCGTAGGTGAGCCCGATCGGATGCTGCAGACGTGCCTTGTCGCCGGGCCCGTCGGTGTCGCCGAACACGAACAACCCATGCCCGACGAGTGTCGTGACCGCGCCGCTCGCGAGCTCGATCTTGCGGACGCTCGAGGTCTCGCTGTCGAGCACGAACAGGTCCTTGCCATCGGTAGCGAGGCCGCTCGGCTGCGCGAACGTGGCCTTCAGGCGCGAGCCGTCGGAGAGGTACTCCTGCCCCGTGCCCGCGAAGAGACGAACCGTCGACGCCTTGGGGTCGACGATCGCGATCTGGTGCGAGCCGGCGAGCGCGACGTATAGCGTGTTGCCCACCACCGCGAGGTCCCACGGCGAACGGAGCGCGGTGGTCCTCGCGGGCGCCTCCTCGTCCTTCAGGCGCCCGAGGCCGAGCGCGCCCGTACCGGCCACGGTCGTGACGGTCCTGGCTTTGCGATCGACCACGCGGATGGCGTGGTTTTCGGTGTCGGCGACGTAGAGCAGGTCGCCCATCGCGACCATGCCCTGCGGGTGGGCGAACCGCGCCGTGACGAAGTCCCCGTCGACGAAGCCGCGGCCGGCTCCCACGACATCCAGCACCTTGCCCGTGTCGTCGGTGAGGACCAGGCGGTCGTGTCCGCTGTCGGCGATCGCGACCCCTCCCGGAATCTTGGCGAGCTTCTCGGGAAACGCGAGCGGGTGCGCGGGATCGACCTCGTGACCGAGGAACGTCGACGCGTCCTTGGCAAGCGCGCCCTCGGCAGCCCCTTCGGCGAGCGCGCTCTCGACGACCGCGTCGAGGTCGGCCTCGTCGGGCTCACCGCCGTCGGCGAAGACCACACGGCCTTTGGCATCGAGCACCACGACCGTGGGCCATGCGCTGATCCCCCACGACTCCCAGATGCCGCGATCGCCGTCGATCGCGACCGGATGTTGGATTCCGTACCGGATGACCGAGGCGCGAAGGCGTTCGACCTCGGGCTCGGCGTCGAACTTCTGGGTGTGCACGCCGACGACGAGGAATGGATCGGTGGCGTGCTTCTTCTCGAGGCGCGCGAGCGTGGGCAGCGTGTGCATGCAGTTGATGCAGCACGACGTCCAGAAGTCGATCACCACCACGCGCCCGCGCAGATCGGCGTCTTTCGGCGGCCGGGTGGTGTTGAGCCACCCACGCGCGTTGCCGAACCCCGGCGTCGTCGGCCGCTCCGCGACCTTCGGCAGGTCGACCTTCTTGGTGTAGGTCCGCGCTACCGGCGCAGGCGGCGCGACCGTCGTGACCGAGCTCGCCGGTGCGGCGTGTTTGGCGTGTTTGACGGAGTAGACGCTCGCGGTTCCGACACAACCGACGGCGAGCGAGGCGAGGAGGAGGACGCGGCGTTTGGACATCCGAGAGGGAGGACGTCGCGGAGCGGGGTCTGGTTTCGGTCCGATTCAGTGCTTGGACGCGCCGCCGGGCAGCACCGCACACTTCTTCTTGCCGCTCGGGGCGTTCGCACACCCGCAGTGGTTGAAGTTGCAGTCGAGCGTGCCACCCCGGCAGTCCATCGTGCACATCGTCCCCGGCGGGAGCGAGCCCGTCTTGCCCGCCGAGACGCAAGCGTCGGGATGACAGGTGGAGATCGGCGCGCAGTCGCTGTCGGCGTTGCAGTCGTCGTCGCTGAACACCGGCGCCTTCACCGCGGCGCCCTCGGGCTGGATGATCGGCACGTCGGGCGCGGATGCGACCGGCTTGGGCGATGAGCTCGGCACGACGCTGACCGAGGTCGACGGTGCGGTGGCCGGGGCCTTGGGCTCGGGCGTCGCGGCGGGACAGGCAACGAGGGCAAGGCAGGGGAGGGCGATGAGGAGCACGCGTGACATGAGTCGACAGTCTACAGTCGACTCTCAGAGGTCGGTGATCTTGTAGTCCTTGAGCTTGTACAGGAGCGCTCGGTGGCTGATCTCGAGGATCTCCGCGGCGCGCGTGCGGTTGCCCTTGGTCTTCTGCAGCGCACGCCGGATCAGGACTTCCTCGATGATCCGCGTGGTCTTCTTGATCGAGAGCTCGCCGCTCGCGAGCTGCATCTGTACCGGATCGCGCGCCTCGCGCACGCGCTCCGGCAGGTCCTGGATGTGGAGGAGCTCGGTGTCTGCCAACACCATCGCCCGCTCGATGGTGTTCTCGAGCTCGCGGACGTTGCCGGGCCACGCATAGTCGATGAGCGCCTTGCGCGCCTCGCCGTCGAGCCCGCGGATCTGCGTCCCGAGCCGCGCGTTGTTTCGCGCCACGAAGTGGTCGATGAGGAGCGGGATGTCCTCCTTGCGCTCGCGGAGCGGAGGCAAGGGCAGGGGCAGCACGTTGAGCCGGTAGAACAGGTCTTCGCGGAACCGCCCGGCCTTCACCTCGGCCTGCAGGTCGCGATGGGTCGCTGCGATGATCCGGACGTCGATCTTGATGTCCTTCACGTCGCCGAGACGTCGGATGTGCTCCTCCTGGAGGACCCGAAGCAGCTTCACCTGCAACGACAACGGCAGCTCGCCGATCTCGTCGAGGAACAAGGTGCCCGTCGTCGCCTCCTCGAACAGCCCTCGACGATCGGCGTTGGCGTCGGTGAACGCGCCCTTCTTGTGGCCGAACAGCTCGGACTCGAGCAGGTTCTCGGGGATCGCGCCGCAGTTGATGGCGACGAACGGACCGTGTTGCCGGTTGCCGCGTCGGTGGATCGCGCGTGCAACCAGCTCTTTGCCGACGCCGCTCTCGCCGATGACCAGCACGGTGGTCTTGTAGTCGGCGATCTTCCCGATCGTGCGGAACAGCTCCATCATCGGAGCGCTCTTGGCGAGGATCTCGTCGAACTTGTGCTCGGTGCGGATGGCCTCGCGGAGCTTCTGGTTCTCGCGACGAAGGGTCTCCCGCTCCTCCGCCTTCTTCAGGACCAGGAGGATCTCGTCGGGCTTGAAGGGCTTCTGGACGTAGTCGTAGGCGCCCGCCTTCATCGCCTCGAGGGCGAGGTCGACCGACCCGTACGCGCTCATCACGATGACCACGGCCGAGGACGCCTTGGCCTTGAGCGCGGCCAGCAGGTCGAGCCCGCTCATCCTCGGCATGCGCACGTCGGTCAGCACGACGTCGGGACCGAACGACTCCACGCGCTCGAGCGCCTCTTCACCGGTGCTTGCGGTCTCGACGTCGTACCCCGCGCGACGCAGGAGCGTGCGGAGCACGAGGCGGAGGTTCTCCTCGTCGTCTACGACCAAGATGCGGCGCATGGGTCCGCAAACATTTCTAGGTGGATCTGACGGGAATGCAAGTATCTCGTTGCGAGCCGAGGCTCAGCCGAGCAGCTTTTTCATAGGCGGCTTCTTCTTCGTCAGGTGACGAACCGGGCCCACCTTCGGCGCGTGCAAGAGGTCCAGATCCTTGAGCATACCCTTGGCCTCGGCCTGGTTCGGGTTGATCTTGAGGATCTCGTCGAGCCGCGTGCGCGCCTCGTCGAACCGACCCGCGGCGCGGAGGGCGCGTGCATCGAAGATGCGGGGCTCGATGGCGTTCTTGTCGGTGCCGCGCCCGAGCCAGGCGATGCATGCCTGGTGAGCTTCGTCCGGATGGCCCGCGGCGAAGGCCGCCCGAGCCCACGCGGCGGCGGACGCAGCGGTTCCGTCTTCTTTGGCGCTCCGAGCGAGGTCGAGCGCGACGTCGGTGTCGCCCGCCGCGATCTTGGCGTCGACGTCCGAGAGGGCGGGCTTCTGCACCGGCTCGATCGGCGTCGCCAGCGTGGCGCCCGCGGGGCTGGCGAGGATCGGCGCCTTGACCTCGGGCTTGTCGCTCGGCTTGCTCGCCTTCGCTGCCACGGTCGCGGGCACGATGGCCTTGGGCTCGAGGGGCAGGGCGAGCGGCGGGACCACGACCCTCTGCGGATTCTCGAGCAGGGGGCTGTCGACCACGGGTTCCGCCGCAGCGACGACCTTCGCCGGCTCGACCGGCTTCGGCGACAAGCGTTGGGTCGCGTGCACGAACGGCGCGATGCGATCGACGATGCGCGCGAGGTCCTCGCGGCTCAACGGCTTGTGACCGGTCCCGATGAACGCGGCGATCGCGGCGCTCGCCAGACCCGCGAAGATCATCGGGGCGAAGACGCGACGGCGACGCCGCTCCCGCGAGCTCGCGGATTCGCGCGGCTCGACCGGCTCCTCCGACGAGATCACGATGTCGAGCGAGCCGTCGTCGTGAACGATCGTGGCGGGCCTGGCTTCGGGGTGCTTGGTCGATGCCGTGGAGGCCGGCGGCTCCAGCCGAGGGGGCGCGGCGCCGGGCAACGTGGAGTCGACGAAGAACCCGCCGTAGCAGGCCTCTTCGAGCGCCTCGCGCATCTCGCCCGCGTCGGCGAACCGCGCGCCGCGGTCCTTGGAGAGGGCCTTCATCACCACGCGCTCGATGGACTCGGGAATCCCGCGCTGCGGCGCGACCTCGCGCGGAGGACGCACGTCGTCGCGCAGGTGGCACGACATCATCAAGATGGGCGACGGCGCATCGAACGGCATCCGGCCCGTGAGCATCTCGTAGAGCACGCAGCCGAGCGCGTAGATGTCCGCCCGCCCGTCGACGTCGCTGCCGGTCACCTGCTCGGGCGCCATGGTCTCGGGCGTGCCGAACACCGCGCCCGCCTTCGAGAGATTCGGGTCGTCGTGGCCATGCGCCTCGGTCGCCGAGGGCGGCGCGCCGTCTCCGCGCAGCTCCTTGGCGACACCGAAGTCGAGGAGCTTGAGGCCCACCTCGGAGAACGCGCTCGGACGGCGTCCCTGGAAGGTGAGGAACAGGTTCGCGGGCTTCAGATCGCGGTGCACGAGCCCCGCGCTGTGGGCGGCCTCGAGCGCGCGGCAGGTCTTGATCGCGAGCTCGCAGGCGTCGCGCCAGTCCACGCCCTTCTCGCGATCGAGGAACGAATCGAGGGCCTCGCCTTCGAGGCGCTCCATCACGAAGAACAGACGGCCGCCCCACTCGGAGTCCTCGGGCTTGCCGGCGGTCTGACCGAAGTCGTACACGTGCACCAGGTTCTGGTGAGAGAGCGACGCGATCGCGCGTGCCTCACGGCGGAACCGCGCGACGAACTCGGGCGACTGCGAGTGCCGCCCCTGCAGCACCTTCACGGCGACCTTGCGGCCGAGGTCGACGTGCTCGGCCTCGTACACCACGCCCATCGCGCCTTCACCGAGGCGGCGAATGAGGCGATACCGCGTTCCGGGCAGTGCATCGGGCACCTGGGTGACGGGCTCGGGCGTGAGCTCGCGCTTGCCCCTGGCAGGTGCGGAGGGCGAGAGCTCGGCGAGCTCGGTCGAGAGTACGCGACGCGCCTTCGCGACGAGGCGGGTGAACTCGACGCGCGACGCAGCGGGCTCGGTCGGATAGAGCCGCGAGAGCATCGCCTTGACGCGTGCGCGCACGCCCCGCTCCTCGACCGGGCGGCGTGGCGCGCTCGAGAGCAATCCCGCGAGCCGCTGCGCGGCCTCTTTGGCGCGCCCGCAGCGGGCCGAAGCGACCGGCTCGGTCAACCACTCGACGATGCGATCGAGCTCGGGAGGCACGGGTCCGTCGCCGAGCTGCGCGAGCACCGGATCGCCGGCGAGCTTCGCGGGGCGCAGACGTCCCTGCGTGATCGCCGCGACGTGCTCGGCCGGATCACCCTCGAGGAACCGCCGCCCCGCGGCGAGCTCCCAGAGCATCACGCCGAGCGCATAGACGTCTGCGCGTGGGGTCGCCGAATCGCCGCGCGCGACCTCGGGTGCCACGTATCCCGGCTTGGCGAGCACCGTCCCCGAGACGGTGTGACAACGACGGTTGTCCCCGCGGGCGGTGCCGAAGTCGATGAGCTTCACGTCGCCGGCGAAGCCGACCATCACGTTCTGCGGAGAGAGATCGCGGTGGACGATGCCGAGCGGCGCGCCGTCCGCGCCGGTGCGTTCGTGACAGTGCGCGAGCGCCGACGCGATCTCGAGCGTGACGGCCACCGCGTCGGCCCAGGGCAGGGGCTTGCCCAAGCGCGAGAGCCGCGCGCGGACGTCTGCGAGCGAGCGACCTTCGACGTACTCGACCACCACGTAGGGATCGCCGTGCTCGTCGACCGAGGCCTCGATGATCCGCGCGACGCCAGGGTCGTCGAGCTGCGACTGCACCCGCGCTTCGTCGAGGAACCGCGCGTGGAACGAGGGATCGGTGCGGTATTCGCGCCGGATGCGCTTCACCACCACCGGCCGCTCGGCGCCTTCGATGCCGATCGTCGTCGCCAGGTAGACCTCACCCATGCCGCCCCGCACCAGGAGGCGCAGCAGCACGTAGTGACCGAGGAGGCGCGGGAGGACGTCGGCAGCCTCGGAACCGTTCGCGTTCGTCGAGCTCTTTTCGGCGATCGTGGCGGCGTTGCTCATGCGCCGAACGTGAAGGTGTAGGTGAGCTCCGTACAACTTTTGATCGTCGATTTTTCGGCCCGCGCTCGGCGTTCGTGTCAGCCACGCCCTCGAACGACCTAGAATCCACTCGAACAACACGCCTTCAAGACGCTGAATTCATTACAACAACCATCGGCCAACCAGGCCAGAGCAGCTGGCCTCGCGAGAAGCCTGCGAGCACTCGCGAATTTCCTCTATTGTTCGGAGCAATGTCGGTCTGCCCGTGGTGCAAGGCGAAGAACCCGCCTGCGGCGAAGGTCTGCCTCAAGTGCGGGAAGAAGGCTTCCGACCACCCCTCGGTCACCGGTCGTACGGTCGGCGACGACTTCGGTGACGAGGACGAGGTCATCGACGCGCCCGCGCTCGATCTCGACGTCTCGACGACTCGCGCATCGTCGGGCCACCAGCTCGGTCACACCGTCGACGACGGCTTCGGCAGCGAGGACGAGGAGGACGCTCCGCACGAAGGGCTCGATCTCGATCTGCGCGCGCCGACCAACGACGTCCCGGAGATGCCCAAGCAGGAGGAGGAGCCTCCGAAGAAGAGGGAGATCATCCCCCGGGGCAACGTCCCCAACCCCGACGCCATCGAGATCGATCCGATCGACGTGAAGGTGCTCGCCGACTACGGCCCCGAGCCGAAGGCGATCTTCGAGACGATTCCCTACGCGTTGCGGGTGGTGAAGCGCCAACGCGAGCTGAAGCGATCGCTCGACGGTGTGCGTGCGGCGGTGAAGGAAGCCGAGGCGCGCCGTGACGAGCGCCTGGTCGAGCTCGGCACGTTGCTGCGGCCGGTGATCGCCGGCAATCCGGACTTTGCCAGCTACGCGCGCACCCTCGGGGAAGCCGAGAAGAACGTGCAGCAGCGCGAGTCCGCGCTCGCCGCGACCAACGCGACGTTCCGCGAGAAGGCAGCGCAGATCGACGCGGAGATCGCGAGTCTCGAGCCGGAGCAGCAGAAGGCCAAGGTCGAGGCCGACGCCAAGGGCAAGGCGTTCGAGGAGGCCGATCGGCTGCGCCAGAAGCACGAGGCACGGCGCAAGCGCGTCGAGATCGACGTGCGGGCGGCCCAGACCAAGCTCGCAGCCGTCGAGACGTCGGCGGCCGACCGCGCCCAGGCGCAGGCCCTGATCGCGACCGCGAGCCAGGAGCGCGAGACCCGTGCGGCCGAGGAGAAGATCGCGGTCCAGGCCGCGCAGCGCGCCGAGTCGGAACGTGCCACCGCGCGGGGACTGCTCGACCGCGTCGAGCAACAGATCGAAGCGCTGCGGCAGAAGCGTCGTGTGCTCGAGCAGGAGTACTCGCGGGCCGGCGCGGCGCGCACCGAGGGGGTCGCCGAGGCCTCCAAGGAGATGCGCTCGGTCATGCTCGAGATCGGCCGCAAGTCGTGGAAGGGGGGCCCCGACGCGCCCGGCGCCGATCTACGGCGCAAGGGCGTCGCCGACGCGATGGCCCATCTCAAGAAGCTCCAGATCGATCTCGAGAAGCACGTCCGCGCGCTCGCCGCCGCCGACAAACCGGCCGTGACCAAGGGGCTCGCGCTCCTCGGCGGCACCATCGTGCTCGTGCTCGGCCTGTTCATCGCCTGGCGCGCGCTGCGGACGAACCCCTATATGGAGCAGCAACCCAAGTCGATGCTCCCGTCTTCGTCCCAAGTCGTCGGGTGATGCCCCCTCACGTGAAAGTGTGCGGGGTGACGAATGTCACCGACGCGCTCGGCTGCGTCGAGCGGGGCGTCGCGGCGATCGGGCTGAACTTCGTGCCCAGCAGTCCGCGCGCCGTCTCGGTCGAGACCGCGCGGTCCATCGCCGAGGCCGTCGGTGCTCGGGCGCTGATCGTCGGGGTTGTCGCAGACCTCGAGGTGCAGACCATGCTGCAGCTCCGGGCCGATGCCCAACTCGGGTGCCTGCAGCTCCACGGCGATGAGCCTCCCGAGCACCTGATCCCGCTCCTTCCGCATGCTTACAAGGCGATTCGCGTCGCCGACGCGGCCGACGTGGCGCGCGCCGACGCGTACCCGGGCGAGCACGTCCTGGTCGACGCCAAGGTCGTGGGTGCGCTCGGAGGGACCGGCGTGCGCGTCGATCCGTCGCTGGTCGTGCAGCTCGCACGTACGCGGAAGGTGACCCTCGCCGGGGGCCTGCGCCCCGACAACGTCACGCAGGCAATCGCGGCCGTGCACCCCTTCGCCGTCGACGTGGCGAGCGGGGTCGAGATGGCCGGGGATCCCCGTCGGAAGGACCTGGCCGCGGTCGCCGCCTTCGTGCTCGCGTGTCGAGGCTAGCCAGGGTTTTTTGACCGGCCTTCCGGCACCATCTACCGTTGGGCAGGATGACCACGGAAGGCGCGCTGGCAAGGTTCAGCCGCGAGTTGCCTCCGGGATCGGTGCTGTTTCGCGAGGGTGACGAAGGCAACGAGATGTTCGTCATCCAAGCCGGGCAGCTACGAATCACCAAGCGCGTCGCCAAGGGCGACAAGCTCCTCGCCACGTTGGGGCCGGGAGAGTTCGTCGGCGAGATGGCCATCCTCAACAACAAGCCGCGGACCGCGACGGCGACGGTGAGCGACGACGGTCCGGCCAAGGTCCTTGCGATCGACGCCAAGCGGTTCGAGCAGATGATCGCGAACAACCGCGAGATCGTCCTGCGGCTGATCAAGCGACTCGCCGCGCGCCTCGACAGCGCCGACGCCCTCATCGAGATCCTCATGCACCAGGATCCGAAGGCGCGGCTGGTGCGCGCGCTCGCGCGGCACGCGGAGTCGTTCGGCGAGCCACGCGCCGATGGCGTTCGCGTGGCGATCACCGCAGAAGACCTCGCGGCGCAGGTGAACGTGGATCTGCCGCAGACGCACGACGTCCTCTCGCGGCTCCGCCGTGTGCGGGTCATCAGCATCGACGAGCACGATGGGTCGCTGCTCGTGCACGATCTGGATCGATTGTTCGATTTCCTCGAGTTCCTCGAGATGCCGCAGAAGTTCGGCGGAGAGACGAGCGCCTGACATGGAGCTTCGGGTCGTCGGCTGTCATGGCGGGGAAACCCCCAAGCACCGCACCAGCGGGTTCGTGCTGCGCTCGGGCGCTCACATGATCGCGATCGACGCGGGCTGCCTCACCAGCGGCCTGACGCTCGCCGAGCAGTCGCGGCTCGAGGCGGTGCTCGTCTCGCACGGGCACATGGACCACCTCCGCGACCTCGCCACGCTCGCGGACAACCGCTGTCAGAACAACGCGCCGCCGCTGGTCATCGCGAGCTGCAAGCAGACCATCACGATCCTGAAGAAGCACTTCTTCAATGGGCTCCTCTGGCCTGACTTCGCCAAGATCCCGAGCGAGAAGCACCCGACGATCTCCTACCAGGTGCTCGAGCCCGAGAAGGTCACCGAGATCGCCGGGTTCGAGGTGCAGGCGATCATGGTGAGCCACACCATCGACTCGTGTGCGTTCCTCGTCCGCAAGAAGGGCGGCAAGGGCGGGGCGGTCGCCTACTCGGGCGACACGGGCCCGACCGATAGGTTGTGGGAGGTGCTCAACGAGGCCAAGGACCTCCGGGCCATGCTGATGGAAGTCAGCTTCCCCAACGAGCAGCAGAAGCTCGCCACCGTCAGCGGTCACCACACGCCCGAGACGCTCGGTCGCGAGCTGCTCAAGCTCGATCGCCGGCGTGACGTGCCGATGCTGCTCTATCACATCAAGCCGACGTTCGAGCGCACGGTCGAGCGCGAGCTCGGCAAGATCAAGAACGGTTGCGAGCTCGCGGTCCTTCGCCTCGGCGAAGAGTTCGACATCTGACTCGGACTCACGCGCGCGGATAGAACAGGCTCGCCCAGGCCACGACGGCCTTGGCGTCCGGCTCGACTTCGCCGCTGTGGCCACGCGCGACGAGCTCGCCAGGTGCGCCGCCGAGCGCGCGCATGGCGTGAACGAACGTGAGGAGCGCGCCGAGACCGCAGGTCTCGACGATCGGGGTGCGTCCGTCGAGCCGTGCGCGGAACGCGTCGACCAGCGCGTCCTCGTCGAGCGCACGCGCGGCCTCGGCGATGGGCTCGGCCAACGTCGGAATCGCTTCGCGCGGAACGTAGTGCGCGAGGTCGGTGGTCGCGACGAGCGTGACGCCGCCACCGCGGCCGACGATGGCATCGGCGAGCGCGGCGCCGATCCGAGCCGCGCTCGCCGGCGAGACGTCGTAGATGGCGATGGGGACGATCGAGAGCCTCGACTGCTTGGCGACGAGCAACGGCAGCAGGTCCTCGATGGCGTGCTCCGCGGTGAACACCTCGGGCGCCTCGGCGAGTCCGCCGAGTGCCCGGATGGACTCCGCGAGCGACTCTTCGATCGGCACCTGGGCGCCACCGGGCAACACATACGCGCCGTCGCAAACGATGGCCGAGCGTGGGCCGCGACCTTCGTGGTTCGGTGCGAGGACGACGACGGTCTCCTCGAGGACACCACGCGCGAGCGCCGGACCGGCGAGCCGACCGACGTACGACCAGGGACCATGCGGCAGGACCAGACCGAGCGCGCGGCGCGTCGGACTCGGCGTCGCGTTCGCAGAAACCAACTCGCCGGCCATTCGCCGGAGCTCGACCGGGTCGGCTGGGTAATGCGTGCCGGCGAACCTTGGCGGGCGAACCCTGGGCGCCTTCGGGATGCCCGTGTCCGGGGTGTCGCCGAGATCGAGCTCTTCGTCCGTGGTGGGAGCCATGGCGGGCCGGACTCTACACGAACCACCGAGAATCCCCGCCCACCCAGTTAGTTTACATAATGATGATTATGCGCAGTTCGCATGGCGGGTCGAACCGGGGTGCTTCAGGCCGTTCCCAGGTCCAGGTCGGCCCCGAACAGCCCGGCTTCGAGCATCGAGACGTGACCGTCGCGGGCCACCACGACGTGGTCGACCAGAGTGACTCCGAGTGTGCTCGCCGCGACGTGCACCTTGCGGGTGAAGCCGACGTCCTCGCGGCTCGGACATGGATCGCCACCTGGATGGTTGTGGACCAACACGAACGCGGACGACGCCTCGCGGACGACGGGTCGCAGCACGTCTCGCGCCGTCAACGCGCACGCGTGCAGCCCACCACGCGCCAGCATCCGCTCGGCGACGATCCGGTTGCGCGTGTCGAGGAGCAGCGCCCACAGCTCTTCGTGCGCGAGGCCGACCAGACGCCTCCGTGCCCAGCGCTCGACGTCGAACGCCGAGGTCGCCGGCGCGCGCTCCACGTCGTGCGCGAGACGTGCCGCGCGGACCCCGAGCTCGATGGCCGCGGCGAGCCGTGCGCCGCATGCCAGGCCGAGGCCGAGCTCGCTCACCATCGCCCCCACGCCGCGACTGCACAACCCGGGAAGCCCCCCAGCCTCGCGCAGCAGTCGCTCGACCCGTTGCTCGAGCGGCTCACCCTCGGTCCCGCGTTCGACGAGCAGCGCCACGAGCTCGTGGTCGCCGAGGAGCTCGACACCTCGCTCGAGCGCGTGCTCGCGGAGGCGCGGACGCGCACCGGCGCGACCTCTCAGTTTGGCTTCTTCTCTTGCTTCTCGTGCTTCTCGGATGGTCGTCGACGGCATCTCGTGGCGTTCAGCACGCGTCGTGCCGCCGTGACGCACGAAATCGGATGGACGAATCTTTTGCCCGTGATTCCAAAGACTCCGACCCGGATCTGCGAGACCGTTTCGAGCCCAAATCGAGCGGCGGATCCGGCGGTCCGCCGGCGGTCCGCCGGCGTGCTCGCGAATCGACAGGTCCAATGAGCGAGCACAGAGAGCATTGCGATCGACCTCGTCCGTCGCGCGCTCGAGTTGCTCCGATTTGTTGACCCTGCTGAACGATTCGAGGTAGCGGTCCGACCAGCTCGACACGGTTCCCTTCGACGATCTCCGTCGAATGTGGTCTGCGTCGCGAGCGTTCTGGATTAGGAGGAGACCGTCCCCCATGAGCAGCGCCAGCAACAAGACCAAGCGAAAGATCGGCGTGTTGATGGGTGGGTGGTCCTCGGAGCGCGAGATCTCGCTGCGCTCCGGCAACGCCGTCGCGGACGCGCTCGAGAGCAAGGGACACGACGTCCTCCGCATCGACGTCACCGAAGACGCCGATCGCACGCTGCGCATGGCCAAAGCGAGCTTCGGCATGGACGCCGCGTTCATCGCGCTCCACGGCACCTTCGGCGAGGACGGCTGCATCCAGGGCATGCTCGAGTGCCTCGGCGTTCCCTATACCGGCTCGGGCGTGCTCGCCTCCGCGCTGGCGATGGACAAGCTCAAGTCCAAGGAGCTGTTCCGGCTCCACAACGTTCCCACCCCGCCGTACTACACGGCGCGCGCGCAAGACCTCAGCGACCTCGAGGACCTGCACGGCAGCTTCGGGTTCCCGGCGATCGTCAAGCCGCGACACGAGGGCTCGAGCATCGGGATCACCAAGGCGCAGAGTCACGCCGAGCTCGCCGCCGGCGTTCGCCGCGCCCTGGAGTTCGGCTCCGACGCGCTCGTCGAGCGCTTCATCAAGGGCTCGGAGGTGCAGGTCGGCATCCTCGGCGGTCGGGTTCTCGGCGCGATCGAGATCGTCCCCAAGCGCGCGTTCTACGACTTCACCGCGAAGTACACGCCCGGCATGGCCGACTACCACATGCCCGCGCGCCTCTCGCCGACCCGCATGCGCGGCGTGCTGAACCTCGCGGAGCGCGCCGCCAAGTCCCTCGGCGTCGAGGGCGCGTGCCGCGTCGACCTCCTCGTGACCGAGGGCGAGAACGAATACGTCCTCGAGGTCAACACCCTCCCCGGCATGACGGAGGCCTCGCTGCTCCCGAAGATCGCCGCCGCCGCCGGCTACGACTTCCCCTCGCTCTGCGAGGCGATCGTCGATCTCGCGAAGCTCCACGTCGGTCGTGGTCGCGCCGCCGCCGCCGCGAACGACGTCGTCGCCCTGCCCGCCGACGTCAGCGCAGCGCGCCCCCTGCCCGCCGTCGCCACGCGCACCGCCAAGGCTGCGCGCGCCCGCTGATCACGCAGGCATCGCGAAGAGGATCAGCGCGTAGTCGCCGATCACCCGATAGCCGATCGACAGGTACGCTCGACGCGCGGCCTCGTTCGTCTCGCCAGTGAACAACAGCGAGCGGCGAACGCCGCGCGAACGAGCGTGGAGCAACGAGCCGGCAACGACCGACCGCGCGTAGCCGCGGCCGCGCAACGACGGTGGCGTCCACACGCCGCCGATCTGCACGGTGTCGGGGAGCTGGGCGTTGAACGTCGACGTGGCGACCCGGGCATCGCTCGTCTCGAGGACGAACAGCGTGTCGCTCGCGAGTGCGCGCTCGACGGAGGCCCGAGCCTCGGCGCGCAGCTTCGGTCCGTCCTCGGCGCCCAGCGTCTCGAGGCAGTAGTCGACGCGCCACCCGGTGAGCTCGTCGAGCTCGTCGGCGCGCCCGAGACGGCATCGGAGCTCGCCGCGCTCGAGAGAAGGCGGCACCACCAGCTCGTCGAGCGCGAGCGAAAACAGCTCTTCGCGATCGCATTTGAGGGTCGGCGCCGCATCGAGACCGAGCGCGGTCCTTGCCGCGACGCAGGTGGACCAGGCCCCGGACAGCCCGTGCACGGGTCGGCCCGACGCACGCACCGCAGCCGCCGCGACCTCGGCGACGTGGAGCTCGGGCGCCTGCACCATCAGCATCCCGTTCCAGTAGTGCGCGGCAGCCGCGACGATCCCGTCCTCGAATCGGGCCACGTACACGCCGTGGTAGGGCGCGGGCCGGTACGACAATCCCGCCGCACGCGCGTTGGAGCGGAGGAACATCGACGTCTCGGCGTGCCCCTGGAGGAACGCCTCGAGCGCGGGCGCGTCGGCGTCGGTGAGCGTTCGCGTGCTCACGTTCTCAGTACGCGGCAAAGCCGGCGAGGGCAGCGAGCGTCCAGCGGTTCAAGGTCTCGTCATTCGCCTTGAGGAAATCGAAGCTCGGGACGAACTCGAAGGTGAACACCGGCCGCTTCCAGGTCTTCAGCGAGGGCATCAGCGCGACGTGCCAGCCAGCGGCGAACACCACCGAAGGACCGCTGTATTCGCCCCCCTCGTAGTGCGACGTGCTCCAGGCGCCTCCGAGCCGAAGGTGCGCGATGTCTCCCCACAACGCCGCGGCGACGCCAAAACGAGGCGCGACTTTGCCGGTGCTGTTCGCCCCGACGATGGCTTCGGAGTCGAAGGCGCCATCGACGAACAGCTCGGCGCCGAGGCTCTGCGTCCGCTTCACGGTCCACGCCCAACCCGCGCCGAGGTGGAAGGCGGCGCCGTGGGCGACGTGGGGATCGTGCCCCTTGATGGCGGTGAAGAGCCCGCCCGCGTACCCAGCGCCCGCCTCGATGACGAGGTCTTCGGCGGGCCCGCGGACCTTTTCTTCCTGCTTCTTCGCGGGTTCGTCGGCGCTCGCGCCCGACGAGAACAGGAGCACAGCCGAAAGGACGCCGGCCCTACGCAAGAGGTCGACCATGGCTCATGGTCTACACGAAGCCGACGGGCCCGGTCTCCCCTTTCGACAACGGCCGGACCTGTGCTAAACAGCCGCCCCCCTTCCTCGTCGACCGGGAAACCGGCGCCGGGGTCGAAGGGCCGCAGGGCACCTGCCCCGCGGAAACCTGGCCCGTCCTGCGCAAACCGCAGCGTCCCGGTGCCCCTGTTCGCAGGGGTCGGCGCTCGGAGGACGAATCGGCCTCCAACCGAGCTGGAGCGCACACATGACCGACACGACGACCGCCGAGGCGATGCCCCGGCTCCCGGCTGAACTCCCGTTGCCCCTTCGCTCGCTGCTCGACGCGGGCGTCCACTTCGGCCACCAGACCAAGCGCTGGAACCCGAAGATGCGCCCGTTCATCTACGGCGCGCGTAATGGCATCCACATCATCGACCTCGACCAGACCGCGCGCCTCTTCAAGCGGGCGTACGAGAAGATCGTCGAGGAGGTCTCGCGCGGTGGCTCGGTGCTGTTCGTCGGCACCAAGCGCCAGGCGCAGGACATCATCGGTGAAGAGGCGACGCGCGCCGGGATGTTCTACGTGACCAACCGCTGGCTCGGCGGCACCCTCACCAACTTCCGCACGATCAAGACCGGCCTCGAGCGCCTCAAGTCGATCGAGCGCATGAAGGAAGACGGCACCTTCACCTCGCTGACGAAGAAGGAAGTCGTCTTCATCGAGCGCGAGCGCGAGCGCCTCGAGAAGTACCACGGCGGCATCAAGAACATGGGCGCGCTCCCCTCGCTCATGTTCGTGGTCGATCCCCACCAGGAGACCATCGCTGTCGACGAGGCGAACAAGCTCGGCATCCCGATCGTCGCCATCACCGACACCAACTGCGACCCGGACAAGATCGACTTCGTCATCCCGGGCAACGACGACGCCATCCGCTCGATCAAGCTGATCACGGGCCGCGTCGCCGACGCGTGCGTCGAGGGTCTGCAGCGTCGCAAGGACACGGGCAGCGGCCGTGGTGGCCAGCGCGAGGAGCAGGCCGAGGGCGGCCAGCAGCGCGAGCCGCGCGGCGGCGGTCCCGAGGTCGTGATGGGCGGCCGTGGCGGTCGTCCTGGTCAGGGCGGCGGCCAGCGCGGCCGCAACTGATCCCAAGTCGTCAGTCGTCAGTCGTCAGTCGTCAGCCGAGAAGACCACTCGCTGAGACTGGCGCTGGCCCTGGCGGATCTACGCCGTGAGCACCAGCTAGCTCCGGCTGCGCGCCCCGCGCGGCGCGCTGATGACTGATGACTGATGAACTGACGACTCCCGTCAGTGACAACTGGAGTACCAAGACATGGCCGAGATCTCTGCCAGCACGGTGAAGGAAGTCCGCGAGCGCTCAGGCGCCGGCATGATGGATTGCAAGAACGCCCTCGTCGAAGCCAGCGGCGACGTCGAGAAGGCGCTCGAGATCATCCAGAAGAAGGGCCTCGCCAAGGCCGTCAAGAAGGCCGGCCGCGTCGCCAGCGAGGGCCTCGTGCACTCGTACATCCACGCCGGCGGCCGTCTCGGCGTCCTCGTCGAGATCAACTGCGAGACCGACTTCGTGTCGCGCAACACCGACTTCAAGCAGTTCTGCGAGGAAACCGCGATGCAGATCGCGGCGATGAACGCGCAGTACGTGAAGAAGGAAGAGATCCCCGAGGCCGCCCTGGCCAAGCAGAAGGAGATCTTCGAGGCGCAGCTCAAGGAAGAGGGCAAGCCCCAGCAGGCCTGGCCGAAGATCCTCGAGGGCAAGATCGCCAAGTGGTCGCAGGAGATCTGCCTCAACGACCAGCCGTCGATCATCCACGAGGGCAAGACCGTCGAGCAGCTCCGCACCGACCTGGTCGCGAAGATCGGCGAGAACATCAACATCCGTCGCTTCGTTCGCTGGGAGCTCGGCGAGGGCATCGAGAAGAAGAAGGAAGACTTCTCGGCCGAAGTCGCCAAGATGGCCGGCGGCGAAGCCTGAGCTGATCTCACGACCCCGTGTGTGCCGTCGGTGCTCAGCATCGGCGGCACCGCGCTTTTTGTCGCTCGGATCGGCGATGACGGGAATCTCTTTCGCCCCTCGCCCGGTCGTGCGAGTGCTCCTCCTCGCGATGGCGCGGCACCTCCTCGGGATCGAAGAGCTCTCGGCTGAAGAGATCGTCGGCTACCTCGACGCAGCGGAGCGGTGGTTTGCGCTCTGTCGAAGCGGCGACGCCAAGGCCACGGTGCTCCGCGGCAAGACGGTGATCAACCTCTTCTTCGAGGCGAGCACCCGGACGCGCACCTCGTTCGAGATCGCCGGCAAGCGCCTCTCGGCCGACGTGGTCAACGTCTCGTCGAGCGGTTCGAGCGTCACCAAAGGCGAGACACTCCTCGATACGGCGAAGAACCTCGAGGCGATGCGCCCGGACGCCGTCGTGCTCCGCCACTCGGCCTCTGGGGCGGCACACTTCCTCGCGCGTCACCTGCGCTGCGGGGTCGTCAACGCCGGCGACGGTCTCCACGAGCATCCGACGCAGGCGCTGCTCGACGCGTTCACCATCCGGCGCCACAAGGGCAAGCTCGCGGGTCTCACGGTCGCGATCGTCGGCGACATCCAGCACTCGCGGGTGGCCCGCAGCAATGCGCATCTGCTCGGAAAGCTCGGCGCGCACGTGCGGTTCTGCGCGCCCTGGACGCTGATGCCCAAGGGCGTCGACGACCTCGGCGTCCAAGTGACCACGAGCCTCGACGCCGCGCTGGACGGCGCCGACGTGGTGATGATGCTGCGCATCCAGCGCGAGCGGCTCGTCGACGCGATGCTCCCGTCCACCCGCGAATACAGCCGCACGTTCGGCCTCGGCCTGCGCACGCTCGCGCGCGCCAAGAGCGACGCAATCGTCATGCACCCTGGCCCGATGAACCGCGGCGTCGAGATCGACGACGCCGTCGCCGACGGCGCGCGCAGCGTGATCCTCGATCAAGTCGAGTCAGGCGTCGCTGTCCGGATGGCGGTGCTCGAGCGCGTCGCCTCGGCTTGACCGTCACGCATCGCGCCACGCGCGAAGGCGTTCGAGCTCGTCTGGTTGCACGAACCAGGACAGCGCCTCACCGTCGTCGGTGTCGCGTGTGTCGAACGTGTCGTCCTCGGCCCGGTCGCCGAGCACCGCACGAAATCTGCCCATCGCGGCCCGCGCCAACGCGGCGACGCCGGGATGCGGCGCGTTCGCCAGTCGCGCGAGCTCCGGCGAGAACTCCGTCAGCCGGAGCTCGCCAGCGATCGCTGCGATGAGTCCCCAGGGATCGCCGACCCCGTTCGCCCCTCCCCCGAGCGCCCGCAGTGCGCGCGCCGTCTGGGAGCCATCGACCGAGACACTTCGCGCCTCACGGTAGGAGCGCGCGGGCAGTCCGAGCCGGGTGTCGCCCTCGAGGTGAACCACGCGACGGGCCGAATCGAGCACCCGTTCGACGAACGGCTCGCCATCCTGCGCGGCCGTATCGGAGTCGAAGTCGACGGCGATGGGGCGAGCGGATGCTGCAGCGACGTCGTGCAGGTTGCCCGCGAGGGCCCCGAAGTCGACGGCATCGGATGCCCAGCCGACGAACGCACCGCGAATCGAGTCGACCTCGACCCGCGTCTGCACGGTGCCTTCGCGGGAGGCCCTGTACCGAACGTCGAGCGCACGAACGCCGCTCCACCGAATCGCGACCAGGTGATCGGAATCGTCGACGAGCACTCCCCAGGGCACGAGCGCGAACCCCTTGGCTGGCGTTCGACCGCGAAGGAGCAAGCCCGTGACTGCGCCGAGCGCTCCCCCCAGCAACAGGCCAGCGAGCGCGTGCCCGGTCGCCTGGACGGCGATGGAGCCGGCGATCGAGGCGCCGACGATCCCGTTGCGGAGCAGGCGCGCCCCGAGCGGAAGGTCGGCCGTGGTGTTGCCCGGCGGCCGTGCGGAGAGCACGACGTAGCGGACGTGCCGTAAGTCGGGCCAGGGATCGAGGCTCGGCAATCCTCGCCGAGTCTACCGTGCCTTGGCAGCGGCTGCCGGTGCGGCGGCAGCGCCCCCGGTGACCCAGTTGCGCTCGCCTGCGAGTGCGACCCAGGTGACGGCGATCTTCGCCTTGCCGGCGGTGACCGAGGCCCCCGAGGCGGCGAGCGTCGCGGGAGCAGGGATCTGCACGTCCTTGGACGCCTCGATCGCCTTGAGCCCGGCGTCATCCACCTTGAGACAGAGCACGCCGTGACCGGCGAGCTGCGTCACGAGGCCGAGCGGGAGGTGCGTGGCGAACACGGCGCGCAGCTTGGCCTGCGCAACCAGGCGCGCGGAACGGGCGGCGACCTGACGGACCTCCGCTGCGTTCTTGCAAACGGCTGCCCACGGCCCTTGCGCGATCTCGCCGGGACGCGGCTCGGGGCCGATCGGCTTGTTCGAGACGCGATTGCCCGGCGTGTAGACCAGGAGCGTTTCGGCGGCCTTGAGCGGGGCGGCGAGCGGCGGGACGGGCACGGTCGGAGGCTTCTTGGTGGAGCCCGGTGCATCGCGACGCTCACGAACCACGAGTTGGTCCTCCGTGGGCAGCTCACGCGGGATCTGGACCCGAACCGGCCGTTTGAACGCCCGCGGATCGCCGAGCTGCGAGTGCGCGACGGTGTACGCGAGGGTCTCGGCCGAGACGATGTACGAGCCGGCTCCCGGCGCGCAGGGCTCGACGTCGCTGGTGCGAACGGCGAAACCGATGTCGGTCGACGGGGGCGGATACAGCTCGCCCTGGGTGACCAGCCGATCGGGCTCGATGAGCCGCGCGCCCGTGGCGAGCAGATCGGTGAGCGCACCCGTCTTCGCGAGGATCTCGAGGATCTGGCGCGAGGGCGGGCAGATCAGGAAATCGAGGCGCGGGCCGATCTTCTTCGACTTGAGCAGCGTGGCTGCTGCGAGGAAGTCGCGCGCGGTCGCGGTGCCGTCTCCGCCGAGGATGACCTGGGCGACCGGCTTGCCGGCGACGTCGCGAACGTTGCGGATGGCACCGGTGGGGTCCATCACGAGCGGGTCGACCGCGGCGAGGTCGATGTTGACGACCTCCTCGCTCGGCGCGCCCGCGTCGGGGACGAGTGCCCGGTGCGCCTTGCTGCGACGCTGATCGCGCAGGTAGGCCTCGGTCTTCTCGTCGCTGATGAACAGCGAGCCGACCGCACCGACCAGCGGCGCGATCGAGGCGAGGACCGCCCGCTCGGCCACCGAGAGGAGCTTCGCGCTCGGCCCGGCGAACTCGAGGACGATCGGGGCCCCGGTGCGCTGCTCGACCTCGCGCACGGTCTGCTCGAGGCCGCGGCGAATGAGCTCGTGAACGACGTCACGCGCGCAGACGAAGGGCCTCGTGCGGCCCGACAGGAGGATCTGCAGGCTCCGCGGGGCGCGGATCATCGCGTACCCATCGACCAGCGCCTTGGCGAGCTGAGAAGAGGGCGCGATGAGCGTGAGCATGCCCGTCCCGCCGACCGTCGCGAGCTTCGGGTCGTCGGTGAGCATGAGGCGACCGGGGGCCGCAAAGCGCTCGAGGTGCACCGCCGGAGGCACGCCGATGCCCGCCCGGGCGAGCGTGAGCGACTGTGCCGTGGGGTCGAAGGAAGGATCGTCGAGGACCGGCTCCGGCTCCTCCGGTCGCGGGTAGGTGCTGGTGACGCAGCGACCGTCGTAGATGACGGCAGCCTCGATCTGCGTCTTCTTCAGACCGAGCGCGAACGCCTCGGCGAGCACCCGGGAGGGACTCCTCGTCAGCACGACCTGATCGACCTTGGCCTTGATCAGATCGGTCTGCGGAGCGCTCTCGTCCGAGCGGGACGCCAGGATCTTCTGAGCCATCGTGCGGGGGGGATCCCCGGCTCGCGCGCGCATTCTCTCGTTCGCCTCCGTACGGGACGGTTTTCTTCGTGCGAAACCCGGCGAAATCCGGCAATTTGCGCCGATTGACGCGCGGTTCGGCCGGACCGTACCAACCCCGAACCAACCCGGTCAAGGACTGACTTGACGCGCACTCGTGAACGGGACGGGGGTCGTCCAGTTCGTGGGCGAAATCAGCCCCCAGCAGCTGCGAGAGCCTTGTCGAGCTCCGCCTCGCTGAAGCCCACGAGCAGCTTCCCGTTGACGTCGAGGACCGGGATGCTGTGGCTCTTGATCCCGGCGTCTTGCAGCTTGATCTGCATCTCCTCGTTGGTCTCCGGGTTGTCGATGTCCCGGTGCTCGAAGGGAACCCCCTTGGATTTCAAGTAGTTCTCGGCCATGTGGCACGGCTTGCACCAGTCCGCGCCATAGATGATGACCTTGAGCTTCTTGTTCCCAGGGCTCTCGCCGCCCTTGTTCGCGGGCGGGTCGACGGTCGCGACCGGCCCGGCGCCGTTCACGGGGCCTTTGGGGCCGCCCTTCTTCGACTTGTCTCGCCGCTCGGCGGCCATGCCCTCGAACTGGGTCCGGGCGATGACCTCGACCTTGTAGGAGCCGTCGGCGACCTTGTTGCGGAGATCGGCCAGGTAGACCCAGGGGCCGGCGATGCCGTCTCCGCTGATCTCCGACCAGACCCGGACCGCGTCGCGTGCCTCGTACGGCACGTCGGCGACCTTCTTGGCGAGCTGGAAGCCACCGTCCAGGGTGATGTAGCTGAACGTCAGCCCGCTGGACTCGTCGCGGACGACGAGGGACGGGAGGTTCGGCGCCGCCGCGGCGGCGGGATCGGCGCGTCCGTCGCTCTTGGCGGCCTTGCAGGCCATGCCGGGGCCGGCCGCCACCGACAGGACGAGCGTGAGGACGGAAAGTCGGAGGGGGATCATCCGGCGAGCTGCTCCGACAGAGATGTCCACTCCTCGACCATCGATTCAAGTCTACGGGACGCGGCCCGCTCCTGCTCGGCCTTCTGCGCCAAACCCGCCCAATCGCCCTTCGGATCCTCGGCGAGCGCGGCGCGCATCGTCACGAGCTCGGCCTCGGCCTCGGCGATCTTGCTCTCGAGCTCTCCCACCCGCCGTTTCTTGCGCTCGAGGTCGCGGGAGGCGGCCTTGCGGCTCTCGTGACTGTTCTTCGTCTCGACTTCGGGCTTGGGCGCGACCGACCGTGGGGGCGGCTTGGACGGCCTCGCCCCCGTCCCGGAGGAGAAGGCGACCTCGACCTCGTCCACCTCGGCTGGACGTTCTCGTGCGGCTGCGTATTCCCGGTAGCCGCCGGGCAGGACCTCGGCGCGACCGTCTCGGACCACGATGAGGCGACTGGTGACGGTCTCGAGGAACTGCCGGTCGTGGGAGACGAGGATCAACGTGCCTTCGTACCCTTCGGCGAGGGCCTGCTCCAGAATTTCGCAGGCGGGGATGTCGAGATGGTTGGTCGGCTCGTCGAGAAAGAGCAGGTTTCGCGGTTCGAGCAGCAGCTTGGCGAGCGCCAGGCGTGAGCGCTCGCCGCCCGAAAAACCGCCGATGACGCGGAGCGCGTCGTCCCCCGTGATGCGGAAGCGGGCGAGGTACTGGCGGGCGCCGTCGGCGTTGAAGTCGCCGCGCACGCTGCGAATCTCCTCGACCGCGGTGCGCGAGGGGTCCAGCGTCCCGAGGTGCTGGTCGAAATAGCCTTCGGCGAGGTTGGTGCCGCGGCGGACCGCGCCTTGATCGGCCGCGTCCCCCCGCCCGGCGATCGACTCGGAGGGAGGGAGTGCCGGCGTGCTACCTGCACGCCGGCCGATCAGCTTGAGAAGCGTGCTCTTGCCGGCGCCGTTGGGACCGACGATGCCGATGCGATCGCCGCGCCGGACGAGGAGGTCGACGCCTTCGAACAGGCGTCGGCCGCCCCGCGACGCCGAGAGCCCCTTGCAGTCGAGGACGATGTCGCCCGAGCGAGGGCAATCGGGGAACCGCACGCGGAGCTTCTGTGCGTCGGCCCAGATGTCCTCCGGTCGCTCGTTCTTGTCGAGCTTGTCGAGCATCTTGCGACGCGACTGCGCCTGCTTGGTCTTCTGTCCCGCGATGTTCTTGCGGATGAAGTCCTCGGTCTTGTCGATGAACGCCTGCTGCCGCTCGACCAAGGCGCGCTCGCGCTCGAGGTCCTCTGCGCGCATCTCGATGTAGCTCCCGTACGACACCGGATAGGTGCGAAACGAGCGTGAGCCGAGCTCCGCGGTGTGATTGGTCACCCGATCGAGGAAGCGACGGTCGTGCGACACGACCAGCAACGCGCCGCCGAATCCGCGGAGCAACTCCTCGAGCCAGGTGATGGTCTCGAGGTCGAGGTGGTTGGTGGGCTCGTCGAGCAAGAGCACGTCGGGCTGCCGCGCGAGCACGGTACCGAGCAGCAATCGACCACGCTCGCCGCCGGAGAGACTCTCGACCGGACGAGCGAGGTCGTCGTCGGTGAAGCCGAGCTTGTGCGCGAGGATCTCGATCTTCCGCTCGAGGTCGTCACCGTGCGCGATGTGATACGCGTCCTCGAGCTTCGCGAGCCGGTCGAGCGCGGCGTCCGCATCGGCCGCATCGGCGAGGCCGTGCCGGGCGTCGTTCAGCCGATGGCGGAGCTCGACGACTTCGCCGAAGCCCGACAGGAACGCGTCCATGACGTCGCGATCCTTGGCCGAGAGATCGAGCTCGTGCGACTGCCGGTAGTAGCCGAGCGTCGCGTCCTTCTTGCGCACGACGCGACCGCGATCGGGCGCGATCTCCTGAGCAATCACCCGCAGCAGCGTGGACTTGCCTGCTCCGTTGGGGGCGACGAGCGCCATGCGATCGCCGCTCGAGAGCGAGAATCCGACGCCCTCGAAGAGGCGATCGGCACCGTACCCGAAGGAGAGATCGTCGACTTGGACGAGATGGTTCGACATGACCCGAGCGATGGCAGTGCTGAGCAGAGCTGACGATGGCGAGCGAGGTGTGTTAGCACGCGCAATTGCTGGATCACACGGCCAGTGCTACAGAATGCACAGCGCGCGGCACCGCGCAGGAGATCTCCCCGATGGGCCTTGGAACCACCGAAATTCTGCTCATCTGTCTCCTTGCCCTCATCCTCTTCGGCGGCGGCAAGCTCGCCGACATCGGCAAGGGCATGGGCGAGGGAATCAAGAACTTCAAGAAGGGCCTGAAGGAAGCCAACGAAGACGACGAGGACGAGGACGAGAAGAAGCCCGTCGCCAAGAAGAAGGGCGACACCAAGGCCGAGAAGGCCGCGGAGTAGCCTCCCCCTCCTTCCTGCCTCAGCGAAACGAAACGCGCGTGACCCTGGTCGCGCGCGTCGTCGCTTTTGTCACCAGCTCTTCGGGGTGGTCGACTCGCGCATGGGAGGCACGACCTCGAGGCCGATCAGCACGCCCGCGTTGGTCAGGACGAACGCCTTGTTGCCGAACGCGGCGGCCCCGGCCGCGAAGCCGGTGCCCGGGTTGATCGCATCGATCGGACGGCCCTGCTGCGGCTCGAAGAGGAACAGCCCGAGCTTGGAGGACGTCACGAGCAGCGCGCCCGCGAGGGAGACCGGGTGACCGAGCGTGCCTCGCGGTCCTTCGCGACGCCAGCGCACCTCGCCCGTCTTCGGGTCGAGCGCCCAGAGTCCGGTGGTGCCGGAGCCCGCGACGAGCAACGCACGCGCGGGAACCTCGGCACCGCTCGCAGGATCGACGTGCGGAGGCTCGCTCCAATGCGTGAGCCAGGACACGCCCTCGGCTTCGGGGCGACGCCACACCTGCGTCCCCGCCGTCGCATCGAGCGCGAAGACGCCCGTAGCCACGTTGGCGACGAAGACGCGATCGCCCACCACGGTGGGCGTGGTGTCGACGTCGAAGTACTGCTGCTGCTCGCTCTCGGCCGGGTTGCCGACCGCGGTCAGATCCACCTCGGGCCATTTCTCCTTGCCGGTCTCGGCGTCGTACGCGACGACCCGCCCGGTGGAGAACGCGCAGTAGACGCGCTCGTTGGCGTACGCCACGCCGGCGTGACCGGAGATCTCGAGGCCGAGGGCCGGGTTGCGCACGTGCTTCCACTTGGGCTGGCCGGTGTCGGCGTCGACCGCGAAGATGCCGTCTGCGGCGTTGTCGAAGACGAGGATTCCCTTCCCGTTGTCCCGCTGCACGAGCACTGGCCGACGCTGCACCTCGGCGCCCGTGCGGTAGCGCCAGAGCAGCCCGCCGTCGCTCGCGCGCAAGGCGTAGAGGCCGTCGTCGTCGCTCCCGAAGTACACGACGTCGCGGGTCTCGTCGTAGAGAGGCTCCGAGTGCACGCCACCCGCGGTGTTGAACCGCCAGATCACGCTGCCGTCGCCGGCGCGCACCGCGTACAGACCGTGATCGCTCGTACCGACGAACAGTCGTCCGTGGGTGTGATCGATCGCGGGGATGCTCTTCTCGATGCCCGTCTTCGACGAAGTCGTGCCGTCGGTGAGCGGCCTGCGGAACGTGAGCGACATCGCCCAGCCCGGACGATGCAGCCAGAGCGGGTTCGTCGGGTTGAGCGCGTGCTCGCGCTTGGCGCACGACGCGAGGCCGAGCACGGTCAACGTCGCGGCGGCGAACGCGCGACGCAGCATCACGGGCTCCCTGCGGGCGCAGGCGCGGGCGGCGGAGGCGGAGGCGGCGGTGGAGGCGCGCCGCCGGGACCACCGGGACCGCCCGGTCCACCACCAGGAGGGCCACCAGGACCACCAGGCATGTTGGTGCCCATCGACTTGAGGAACGCGTCGATCTGTTCCTTGGTCAGCTTGCCGCCGGGTCCGGCTCCCGCGGGCAGGCCGGGGATGCCTCCCGGAGGCGCTGCGGGCTTGGGAACGGCGGTGGGATCGAGACGACCCAGCAGCTTGTCGACCTGGTCCTTCAGGTAGCGTGACGACGGCGCACCCGGCGCGTCGACGGCTTCGCGCGCCGTCTTGAGCTTCTCGATGGCGGCGGCCTTGTCGCCCTTGGCCACGTCGAGGCGCGCGAGGTGATAGAGGCCGAGCGGCTTGGCGCCCTTGGTGTCGATGTTCGCGAGCTCGTTGAACGCGGCGCGCGCGTCGTCGAGGAGGCTCTTGCCTTCCTTCGCGTAGCCCAGGCCCTCGAGGCAGCGCAGGCGAATGCTCGGATCGGCCGCGGCGAGACCCGTTCCCTTGACGTCGTTGTAGGCGGCGATGGCCTGATCCCAATCGCGCTTGTCGAGGTAGACACCCGCCTCGCCGAGGCGAGCGAGGATGCCAGGGCCGGTGTCGCCGTACTTGGCGCGCGCGTCGGCGTAGGCTGCGAGCGCTTCTTGCTGCTTCTCGGCCTCGCTGCCGTAGAACTTGAGGCGGCGCGCGATCTCCGGATCCTCGTCGCCGGTGCGCAGGGGCGCGAGCTCGGCGCTCACGCCCTTGGCGACGATCGCCGTGGCCTGCTCCTCGCGGTGGGCCCGGTAGTAGCTGACCCCGAACGCGATGCCGCTGCCGGCGACGATGATGGCGAGGCCGTAGAGGATCTGCGTGCGGCGCTTTTGCGCCCATTCCATCGCGCGCAGCGTCGCCGTCATCAGCGCATCGGGATCCTCCTCGAGAGGCTCCGCGCCCTTGGCCGGGCGTCCCTTCCCCTTCGCCGCGGGCGGCGGGGTGGACTTGCTCGGGGTCTTCTTGCCTTCCTCTTCGGCCAAAATCGTCTCCTTCGCGCCTGTACTTCACGCGGTGAAGATGAGCGCGCGCGCACCCTAGCCAAAGCGGCGCGAGGAACCAAGGGCGAGCCGGCACGAGGTTGGCGGTTCGGCTATCGTGTCGGGGTGGCCCGGTCCCTCTCGCGCGTGATTCCCCTCGCCGCGCTCGCCGTCACCGCGCTGGCGCTTGCGTGCACTTCGCCGAACCAGGCCGCCAAAGGCGGCGCCTGTGACCGTGCTTCGGACTGCGTGGGCGGGCTGTTCTGCGTCGACCGCACCTGCACCGACGACCTGTCCAAGCTCGACGGCGGAAACCTCCCCGTGCTCGACAGCGGCCGGGTGGATGGGGCCGGCGACGCGACGGACGGAGGAGACGCTCCGCCTCCGATGGACACCGGCCTGCCCCCTGCGGACACCGGAAAGCCGCCGGTCGACACGGGCACGCCCCCGCCCGACACCAGCACGCCGCCCGACACCAGCACGCCCCCGCCGGACACCAGCACGCCGCCCGACACCAGCACGCCGCCCGACACGTTCGTCGAGGACACCGCGACTGGGGATTGATCGACCATCTACTTGCGGCGCGACGAGACCACGTACTCGTCGAAGACGTTCGCCATGAAGTCCGCGATGATTCCGTCGGCCACGCGAAGTCGTCGCGACAGCTCTCGCGCGACGTTGAGCACGATGAGGGAGTAGGACTTGAGATCCTTGCGGTAGAGCGCGTCGAGCGCCTCGCTGTTGATGACCAGGAGCCGGGTGGGCGCGACGGCGGTCACGCTCGCCGAGCGCGGCTGCACGTCCATGATGCTCATCTCGCCGAACCAGTCGCCCGGGCCGAGCAGCGCGACCCGCGTCTCGCCGCCCTTCTTACCGCGCTTGAGGACCTCGGCCTCGCCGCTGAGGACGACGAACATCTCGCGGCCGGTGTCGCCCTCCTTGAAGATGTGCTCGCCCGCGTCGACGAGGTGGACCGGGAGTGTCTCGGCGAGGTAGTCGAGGACCTCGTCGGACAGGGCTCCAAACAGCCCGATTTCGCGCAACGACTCCGGGGTCGGCGGCGCGGAAAGCCTGCGCTCGGATTCGGTGGGCATGGCTCGTCTTACGCCTCCGTCAGGGAATGCTCAACAAATGCTGTCAGCGGTCAGTACGTGCAAACGCCGTATTCGATCGTTGCGATGGTCGGGGCGGAGGTGAGCTTGCCGCAGGTCTTGCCCGTGGGACAGTCGCCGGCAAAGCCGATGCGGCACCAACGACGGCAGTCCCCGGTGCCCACGCAGACATGACCCGGGGCGCAGGCGAACCCGTCCGTCGCGCACGATCCGGCGGTGGTGGACGTGGCGGCCGCCGCGCAGGTGGTCGTGGTGGGCGACGAGAAGAGACACGTCGTCGAGGCGCCGCAGACCTTGGAGGGGTTGATCGGATCGCACTGCTGCATGCAGACCCTGAAACCAGGGATGTCCTTGGTCGTGCCCGCCTCGACGTACTGGACGTTGCGACACGTCGGGGTCCCGCTGCCGGTGCAGTCGGTCGAGCTGCCGCAGAAGGGCATGCAGACGTCGTACAAGCAGGAGAATCCGGCCGCGCACTGGCCCGAATCCGTACACTTCTGGTTGAGCGTCTTGGAGCCGCCGGTCACGCAGGAGGTCTTGCCGTCGACCCCGGTGACGTCGCACGCCAGCGAGCCCGAGCAGCCGCACTGCGGGAAGGTGGAGCAGACGGCGCCGCTCGGCGGGGTGCAGGCGGCGTCTTTCACGGCCGTGTCCGCCGGCGTGGCGGTGTCCTTCGCCGGAGCCGAATCGACCAGCACCGACGTGTCCTCGAGCGGGAGCCCGAAGTCGTCGAGCCCGACGTCCTCCTCCGGCTCGACCTCGCTGCCGCCGATCACCGCGCCGCAGTCGCGCCGCAGGCAGTTGTCGCGGGCGACGCCCGGAGTGGTGTCGCCCTCCGCACACGCGAGGAGCGAAGATACAGCGACGATCAAGAGGCCGAAGCGGGTCATCGGGCGATCCGAGCGGTGGTCTACCACCGGATGCGCTCCGGGTCGAAACCAGAGCCGACTCGAGAGCCGTCGAAGAATTGCCCCCGGACTGAAGTCCGGGGCACCGACTGCAAGACGAAGCCCTCCGGGCTGGCGGGGGG
>Ga0208492_1000458_pt1 | contig 34476 bp, 30 predicted proteins | sample Subbioar_CSW14AB_FD_184820 | JGI IMG/M metagenome (GOLD analysis project Ga0208492, IMG submission 184820) | Serpentinite rock and fluid subsurface biosphere microbial communities from McLaughlin Reserve, California, USA - CR12Mar_CSW14AB (SPAdes) | ecosystem: Environmental > Terrestrial > Deep... | reverse complement strand
TTGCCGACAACGAGGTCGTCGTCGACACGTAACTCCGCCAGCCCGAAGGGCTTCGTCTTGCAGTCGGTGCCCCGGACTTCAGTCCGGGGGATTTTTCGACAGATCTTCAGGTAGGACAACGCGCGCCGACGCAGGCGGCGAACTCTTTGTCGCACTGCTTCTGCAGGCAATCGAGCGTCCCGCCGGTGCCGCCTCCGCGACACTTGGGGAACGCGCGAACCGCGCAGGTGAACGCCTGATCGAAGAAGAACTGCACGTCGGCGCAGCCGCGCGACACGCAGGTGGCGATGCACGTCGGGCTCGGGAGCCCGTCGACGCCGGACTCGAGGCACTTGAGCGCGCAGGTGAGGACCTCGAGGCAGCCGATGTTCTCGCACTTGCCGCAGTCGTCGGAGCAGTTGGCGCAGGTTTCGTAGGGCGGCTCGCACTTCTTGTTGCCGCACACCGAGCACACACCGCAGTCGAACGCGCACGACGCGCAGGTCTCGGAGCCCTTGCAGCGACCGTCGCCACACCCCTCGCACTTGCCGCAGTCCGCCGGGCAGGTGAAGCAGTTCTCGGTCGACGGGTTGCACTTCTTGTCGCCGCACGACTCGCAAGCCCCGCAGTCCGGCGCGCACGAGAGGCAGTCCTCGGAGCCGTTGCAGAAGCCGTCGCCGCACTTCTCGCACGAGCCACAGTCGCCTGGACACGAGTCGCAGGTCTCGCCGGCGTCGCACTTGCCGTTGCCGCAGGTCTTGCAGAGGCCGCAGTCCTTCGGACAGGTCGTGCAGTCCTCGCCGCCCTTGCACTCGCCGTCGCCACACGCGGCGCACTTGCCGCAATCCTCGGCGCACGACGAACAGCTCTCGCCGAAGTCACAGGTACCGTTGCCGCAGGTCTCGCACTTGCCGCAGTCGGTCGGACAGCTCGCGCAGGTCTCGCCCGACTCCGCCTTGCAGGTGCCGTCGCCGCACCCGGCGCACTTGCCGCAGTCGGCGGAGCACGAGCCGCAGGTCTCGTCGGTCTCGCACGTGCCGTTCCCGCAGTTGACGCTGGTGGCGATGGTGGGATCGGATTCGATGCTGGTTCGCGAACCACAACCGAAGCCCAGACCGACGAGAATCGACCCGGTAAGCATCACGCGGCTCAAGCCGCGCCACGTGAAGTTCGTCTGCATTGGGTCCTCAGCGTACCCCGTGGCGGCCCCCTAGCCCAACTCGACGACAACCGGCGCGCGCGTTCAGTGCGCCTCGGGGCTAGGATCGAGGCATGACCGGTCTGCTCGCCTACGAGGATTCCCGTGGTTCTGGCACGCCCGTTGTCCTCGTCCACGCGTTCCCGTTCGACCGTCGCATGTGGCGTCGCCAGCAAGAGTCGCTCGCGCGACATGACGTCCGAACCATCGCAGTCGACCTCGCCGGCTTCGGCGACTCCCGCACGATGGTGAGACACTCGGTCGACCAGCACGCCGACGATCTCGTGCGCGTGCTCGATCACGTGGGTGCAACGAACGCAATCGTCGTCGGGCTCTCGATGGGCGGCTACGTGGCGATGGCGTTCGCCCGTCGTCACCCCGAGCGCCTCGCCGGCCTGCTCCTGGCCGACACGCGATCGAGCGGCGACACCGATGACGCGAAGCAGGGGCGCGCCGCGAACATCGAGCGCGCGCGGCGTGAGGGTTCGGTGGCGGTGTTCGACGCGATGACCAAGGCGTGGCCGAGCGCACCCGATCCGGCGCACGTCGCCGAGATGCGCGCGATCGCGAGCGACCAGTCGGCCGAGGGTGTGATCGCCGCGCTCGAGATGATGCGTGATCGTCCCGACGCAACCCCCCGTCTCGCGGAAATTCGTGTGCCAGCGAGCATCATCGTCGGCCGCGAAGACGAGCTCACGCCACCTCCGCTCGCAGAGATCATGGCGCGTGCCATTCCTGGTGCGACGTTGCATGTCCTCGAAGGCGCTGGCCATTTCACCAACGTGGAGCGGCCCGCCGAATTCGACGCAGTGCTCCTGAATCTCGTGCACCGAAATTCGGATTGAAATCGGTTTTCAAAACCTTTCCGTGCGATGGCCGGACCTTAGGTTCAGCTCGCGATCGACGCCGGCCTGTCGAATGGGTCGACCGCACTCGAACGAGGGTCGCCATGCGCGCACTACAGTTCCTCACCGCTTGGGCCAACGCGCCCTTCACCGTCGCCTTCGGCGTCGCGACCGGCGTCGCGCTGCTGCAGGCCACAGGAGCGATGTCGCTGTTCGCCGGCGATCACGAGGGTGATGCCGATCTCGACGGCGACGCCGATGTCGATGCTGATGTCGATACCGACGTCGAAGCCGATGCCGATGCCGATCACGATGCCGACCAGACGTCGGCCCTGGATTGGCTCGGCATCGGTCGCATCCCCTTCTCGCTCGCATGGCAAACGGGCGCGATCGCCTTTGCCCTCACCGGTTGGGCGTTGAACGCACGGTGGTTGGGCGGAGGCGAGCCGCCACCGACGACGACGCTCCTGTGGACGATCCCCACAGGGCTCGTCGCGGCGCTCGCGTCGATCGCGGGCGCCGCTCGCATCTTGGGCCCCTTGTTCACTCCACCCGAAGCGACCTCGCGCGCAGCGCTGATCGGTCGCGAGGGTGTCGTCATCTCCACCAGCGTCACCCCCGAGTTCGGCGAGGTGCGCATTCGCGACGACCACGGCCACGACCTTCGGTTGATCTGCGCGCTCGCTCCGGGCGCGGAAGTGGTCGCCGAAGGCCACCACGTAGTGGTCGTCGACATGGACGGCGGAAAACCGCTCGTCTCGTCACTGCCTTAGTCGACAGTCGACAGTCGACAGTCGACAGCCCCGACCCGCGGGGCAGCCACGCCCTCGTCGTGCACACCAAGCACGCTTCGAGGAAGACGTGCCAGCGCACGAGGCGCATGCGCTGCACGCGAAGCCCCACTGTCGACTGTCGACTTTCGACTGTCGACCCAGTCTGCGCGGGCGTCGTTCACCCGACGGCCCGATGGAGGTACTCATGCTCGCGACACTCCTCAACGACGACAAGCTGGTCGTCATCCTCGCCGCGATCTTCGGCGGCATCATCCTGTTCGTCAGCTTGCTCGCGATGGTCGCGCGCTTCTACCGCCGCTGCGGCGCCGACGAGGCGCTCGTGCGCACCGGCGCCGGTGGCAACAAGGTCGTCATCGGGGGCGGCATCCTCGTCTACCCGATCCTCCACCAGCTGCAGCGCGTCTCGCTGCGCTCGGTGAAGCTGTCGGTCGAGCGCGCGGGCAAGATGGCCCTCGTCACCGCCGACAAGATCAAGGCGAACGTCTCGACGGAGCTCTACATCAAGGTGGAGCCGATCGTCGAAGACGTGCTCGCCGCCGCGCGCTCATTCGGCGAGCGCAACCTCGACGAGCACGCCATCGGCGATCTCATCGAGGGCAAGCTGACCGACGCGCTGCGCTCGGTCGCAGCAAACAAGACGTTCATGGCGCTGCACACCCAGCGCAAGGAGTTCGCCGAGTCGGTGCAGGGCGCGCTCGCCGAGGAGCTCAAGAAGAACGGGCTCACGCTCGAGAACGTCTCGATCACCGCGTTCGCGATGGTTCCGGTCACGGACCTCGACGCGCGTGACGTGTTCGACGCGGACGGTCTCCGTGCGATCACCGAGTCGGTCGAGCACAACCGCGAGCGGACCAACCAGATCCAGCGCGAGAAGGAGAACGCGATCCAGGAGACCAACGTCCGCACCCGCATGCGGTTCCTCGAGCTCGAGCAGGCGCAGCGCATGGCCGAGGCCGATCAGGGACGTCGCGTGCAGGAGTACGCGGCGGCGCAGGCGGCCGAGACCGCGAAGGCCCTCTACGTCCAGGAGCAGTCGCGAGACCTCGCAGCCTACGAGAAGGCCAAGGCGGTCGAGACGGGGCGCATCCAGCAGGAGGCCGCCATCGCAGTCGCCGAGGCCGACAAGCAGCGCCAGGAGCGGGAGGCGCAGATCCACGCGATGAAGATCCTCGAGACCGCCGAGATCGCGAAGCGTCGCGAGGTCGAGGCCGCGAACATCGAGAAGGAGAAGACCGTGCAGGCCGCGGAAATCGAGCGCGAGAAGGCGATCGAGGTCGCGCGCGTCGGCAAGGTCATCGCCGTCACCCAGTCCGAAGAGGAGCAGGCGCGCGCCGCAGCGGCGAAGTCGCTGGCCCTCGCGGAAGAGGAGCGCGCTCGCCAGGCCATCATCACGGTCGAAGAGACCGCGAAGGCCGAGCGTGAGCGTCAAATCAAGGTCATCGAGGCCGAGGCCCTCGCCCAGGAGCGCGCGGCCATCGCGCAGGCGCAGATCGCAGAAGCGCAGGCGAAGATGGAGGCTGCTCGTCAGGAGGCCGAGGCCATCCGCATCCTCGCCGAGGCGGCGCTCGCCAAGGGCACGGCCGAAGCGGCGGCGCGGAAGAAGGTCGTCGAGGCGGAGAACGCCGTCTCGATGAGGCTCGTGATGCGCGACCTCGCGGTCCGCGCCATCGAGGTCATGCCCGCCGTGGCGCACGAGCTGATGGAGCCGGCGCGCCACATCTCCGAGATCAAGGTGCTCCAGACCCAGAGCCCGGCGAATGGTGGCAGTAATGGCAGCAATGCCTTCGGCACGGCGTCGCCCATCCTCAAGACCATCCTCGAGGCGGGCGCCGCATACCCCGTGATGCGCGAGCTGATGGGGTTCGCCAGTGACGAGAAGCTCGGCGAGAAGGTGCAGGCGCTCATCGGCGACCTCTCCGCCGAGCCCGAGGCCGAGCCGCGGGTCACCGTGACCTCGGCCGCAGCGGAGTGAACCATGACGAAGAAGCTCGATCCCAAGGTCCTGATGGCCCTCGCGCTCGCAGGCGGTCAAAGCCTCCGAGCGCAGGGGATCGATTGGAACCAGATCAAGACCGGCCTCCGCGAGGCGGCCGCGAAGGATCCGCTCGACGCGTTGGCGACCACCGTCCTCGGAGGCTCCCTCCTCTTCTGGCTCGCCGAGCGCGACGTGAACCCGGACTGCCGGCGCTTCGAGGACGCGCTGGTGTTCGTCTCGACCTGCCTCTCGGTGGGGTACGCCAAGGTCTTCGCGGTGACCCCGGCCGGCAAGGCCATCGCCACCGCTCTGATGAGCATCGGTCCGGCGCTGGCGGCGACTGCCTTGGCACCTCCCTCACGGGTGGGGGCGCAGGAGGTAGACCCCTCCGCGGCGATCGTGTCTAAGCTCGACGCGATCCTGGACGAGCTCCGCCGGGCCCGTCCCCCTACACCCCCGTGAACCCCGAAAAGCTCCTCGCCGTCTGGTCGCGTTTGCGCATCGCCCTCCTCACGGCGGTCGTGGTGGCACTCGCGATGTTGGCGATGCGCACGACGAACGCGCCCCGTCATTTCGACCGGGGCGCGTTCCTCATTTTCGACGACGCGGTCCCTGCCACCATCGGCGCGGGCGTCCTGGCTTTCCTGCTCCTCAGGTACGGCGACCGGGTGCGGGCCCTGCTCGAGAAGGTCCCCCGCTGGGTGATCGACGTCGCGTTCTTCGGCATCGCGATGTTCGTCACCATCCGGATGACCTACCAGGCGTTCGGCGGGTTCCCGCAGATCCAAGACGAGATCTCCTACGACCTCATCGCGCGGCGCATGGCCATCGGCCACCCCATCCCCGCGTCGCCGCCCGCACCGGAGTTCTTCCGCACGCGGTTCCTCGTCGACGACGGACGCAACTATCCGCTGTTCCAGCCGGGTTGGCCGCTGCTCATCGCGATCTTCTACAAGCTGCGCGCACCAGGGCTCGCGCCTGCGTTCGCGGTGGCGTCGTTGGTCGTGGGCGCGTCGCGCCTCGCCGAGCGGCTCTTCGGTCGGATGACCTCGCTGTTGACCGGCGCGCTCCTGGTCGCGAGCGGGTTCTTGATGGTCGTGGGTGCAGCGTTCTTCGCGCACGCGTGGGCCGCTGCGCTGTTCGTGCTCGCGCTCGAGCGGTTCGTCACCGCGCTCGTCGAGGAGGATCCGACCAAGGCGCGTCGTGCAGCGATCGTGGGTGGCTTGTTCGGCGCGTGGCTGGTGTTCACGCGCCTCCCCACCGCGCTCGCGTTCGTCGTCACCGCGTTCACCGCGGTGCTCGGGTTCGCGGTCGAAGCGTGGCGCCCGCGCCCGAAGCTCCTCGAGCGCACCAAGAAGCCGCTGATCGCGTTCGCGCTGGCGTTCATGGTCGGTCCGCTCGCGCAAGCGGGCTGGAACCTCGCGACGACCGGTCACCCGACCCAGCTCCCCCAAGACCGCTACTTCGCCCAGACCGAGCCGCTCGCTCACTGCCACCGGCTCGGCTTCGGCAAGGACGTCGGCTGCCCGCGCGAGCACCCGCGCGAGGTCGGCCCCGAGGGCTACACGGTCGAGCGTGCGTTCGTGGTCAGCGGCATCCGTTGGCAGGTGTTCCGCACCGACGCGTGGGGCACTGCGTGGCCGATCGCGCTCGCCGGCCTCTTGCTCATCCGCCGCAAGTTGGGCGCCCGCGAGGCGGTCGTGGTCGTCGGAACGTTGGCCCCGGTGTGCGTGTATTTCGGCTTCTACTACCACGCGAACCAGCACGGCGCGCGGCTGTGGGCAGACCTCCTCGGTCCCCTCGCGGTCGCCATCGCCGCCGGGGCGATCGGGCCATTCGAGCGAGATCCAGAAGAGCCCGCGCGGACCTCGCACTGGCTGCAGCGAATCGTCGGCGCCGCCTCGCTCGTGATCCTCGTGTTGGTCATCCACGACGAGCTCACCCGCGACATCCCCGAGCGCATCGCCAACATCGGCAAGACGCGGCAGGCCGAGCGCGTCGCCAAGGGCCTCGACGAGGCCAACGTGCACAACGCGGTCGTGTACGTCGCCAACTGCATCGAGCCGGATCGCGGTGACGTCGTCTACGGCTGGGCATCGGTGCTCAACGCGCTCGACCCCGAGAAGGGCGATCGCCTCATCGTCCGCGATTTCGGCCCCGATCACGATCGGCAGCTCGCCTCGCTCTACCCGAACCGCACCCACGTCCGCGTCGACTGCAACGGACACTTCATCTCGACCGAGTCGGCGACGCCGCGCCCGGAGCTCGTGGTCACCGAGATGGAGGCGAAGTTCCCGCCCGACGATCGCGCGGACTGCTACGCGTCGATCAAGCCGAACTTCGCCGCCTCCAACCGCCAGTTCCTCGAGGTCCGCACGACGGCGCCCAAGGCGTGGGCTCGCTTCCGCCAGTACGTGTACGAAGACGGCACCTACGACCTCCGCGTCATCGCCTATCGTCGCCCCGACGGCGGCAAGTTCACCTTCGCAGTCGACGGCGTCGAGCTCGGCCCCATCGACTCGAGGGGCGACCCCGAGCTCTTCAAGACCACGCTCGGCGCGGTGACCCTGACCAAGGGCGTCCACCGCCTCGAGCTCCGCTCCCTCGAGGGGCCGGGCATCTTCTACTTCGTCCTCGACCGCCTCGAGCTCGCGAGGAAATAGTCATCAGTCGTCAGTCGTCAGTGCGAGACGAGACGAGATGGTGCACAGGGAGACACGGAGGCGGGGAGTCTCCGTGCCTCCGTGCCTCCCTGTGAAGTCTCTCTCGGTCACGACTGACGACTGACGACTGACGACTGACGACTCAGTCGAACGGGGCGCCGCGGGCGAGCCAGGCGTCGATGCGGGCGACTTCATCGGCGGTGAGCTTGCGGTTGCCGAGCTCGTCGACCACGAACGGCATGAAGTAGCCGTCCGCCGGTCCCACCGACTTGGAGAGCGCGCTGACCGGGCGACTGTCGCCTCCAGGCACCGGCGTCAGCAGGGTCTTCGGTTCGATCCAGGTCTTGAACGCGACCATCGCGTCGTACATCGACTTCGCGGTCCAACCCATCGCGAGGCCCTGCATGCCGCGTTCGCCGCCGTGGCAGCCGTAGGTCTGGCACTTCGCCACGCCCGCGTGCGCGAACAGATCGCGATAGAGGTCGCAGAACCGGGTGCCCGATGCTGCGTCGGCGGCCGAATCGTCGCATGCCCCCGCATCGCTCGGTCCGCCGAGCCAAGCGTCGACGTCGGCGTCGGGCCACGGCGGATAGCTCGCGAAACGCGTGTCGGGAGCTCCCGAGTCGGTGACGGCCACGTCGTCGTCTGCGTCGGCGTCGATGACGAAGGTGTCGACGACGCTTGCGGCGTCTGCCCGCCCGGCCTCGGCCTCCTGCAAGGGCGGCGCGTGCTCGTCGGCGTTGCAGCCGGCCAGCAACACCAAGACCACGACCCGCCTCATTCCGTCAGCGTATCAGGGCTTCCGGCGCCGAACGTCGTGCGCGAAGGCCTCGGTCTCGAACAGCTCGAGCGTCTCGCGCAGGGCGGTGAACAGCCTCTGATTGCTGTCGTGGTGGAACGTCGACACGCGCTCGGCGAACTCGGCCGTTCGGGCGACGAACGTGCGGAGCGGCCCTTCGGCGATGTGCTCCTCGAACATGCCGTAGCCGAGCTCGCGGAGGTACCACGCGTTGAGGATCTGCTCGTACTGGTTGCGCACGGGCACGGTGAACACCGGGCGATGCAGGCTCACCGCCTCGCCCAGCAGCGAGTACCCACCGTTCGACAGCACGCCGCGCGAGGTCGCGAGGTCGTTCACGAACCCCACCTCGCTGAACGGCTTGAGCGTGCAGTTGCCGATCTGCTCGTCGCGGTTGAGACCGTAGACGACGAACTTCTGATCGCTCACCGAGTTCAGCGTCGGGATGAGCGAGGTGTCGCTCGTGGAGGTCTGGTAGACGATGTAGTGCTTGCCTTCGGCGACCGGCGTGGGCTTCGCGTCGAGGATGGCCTTCCGCAAGATGGGCGGGACCAGGATGGTCTTGTCCTCGTACTTCTCGCGGATCGGCGGGTAGAAGAACGAGGTGATCACGTAGCGATCGCAGCCCGGCAGCTTCGCCTTCACGAAGGCCTTGGTCGCGCGGAACCCGCCCCGATCGGCGTCCTTGGCGGCCTCGGGGATCTCGCAGCGCTGGATGATCTGCTGGTTGTCGATCGAGAGGATCGGCAGGCCATGCGCCTTGGCGAACAGGTAGGCGAACGAGTCGAAGTCGCTGATGACCGCCTGCGGCCTCCAACGAACGACGTCCTCGTAGTAGGCCCCGACGTTCTCCGCGATCATCCCGGGGACGCGGAGCACGTTCTTGAGCACGGAGCCGACCTCGTCGAACGCGCCCTCGACGTAGCGCATGACCAGGCCGGTGATCTCGATGACGTCGATCGCCCCCTGCCCTTCCTGCGCTTGATCGGTGCGCGGGAACGACGAGGTGAACGCCTTGTCGAGGAACCCGTACGCCCGGTTGCTCACGACCACCTTGACGTGGTGGCCCTGCGCGAGGAGCCACTCGAGGCTGGTCTTCGAACGGGTCGCGTGACCCATGCCTTCGCCCACGACGCCGTAGAGGATCCGCATCGGTCACGAGGGTAACCCCGAAGGACGCCGGAGCGATGGTCAGTTCTTCGCCGGCTTGGGCAGCTTGATTTCTCGCAGTTTGAGCTTGAGCGGGCGGACCGAGGCCGAAGGCTGGGGCTCGACGACTGTCACCGACGGTACCGGCGCCGGGGGCGCAGCGACGCTCGGCACGACAGGATCGGCCGTGAGCGAGGCCTCGACCTTCACTTCGTGCGGGCCGCGGCTCAGACCGACCAGACCCACGAGCGCCAAGGCCATTGTAGTGACGGCCAGACCGGCCTTCAGCCTGCCCCCATCGCGTGAAGCGGGCGCCTGCACGGGCTGCGTGCCGGAGAGCTGACGATCCAACGCGCGTACGGTGATCGGCTCGACGCTGGCGGCGGGCCGGACGCCTGAATCGAGAGGCGCCGGATCGGACGAAGGCACCGGCGTCGGGTGAATGGCGCGCGGCATGATGCCGAACCCGCCAAGGTCGACCCCGGCGGCCGCGGCGAAGGCTTCGGCCATCTCTCGCGCGCTCTGGAAGCGATCGTCCGGCGACTTGGCGAGCGCCTTGGTCATCCAGACATCGATCGCCTTCGGCAGCGCGGGCACGACCTCGCTCGGCGGCCTCGGCATCAGCGTGACGATGCGCACACCCATCTCCGCGAGCGTGCCGTTCCCGAACGGGAGCTCGCCCGTGAGGATGCGGTAGACCGTCGTGGCCACGCCCCAGAGGTCGCTGCGGTGGTCGACCGGCTGCGCGAGCAGCTGCTCGGGGCTCATGTACGAGGGCGTGCCGATGACCGCGCCGACCCGGGTGGTCGACGGAGGCGCGGACTCGGCCCCCGCGCCGTCGAGCAGCTTGGCGACGCCGAAATCCATGAGCTTCACGAACACGGCCATGTTCGTGTGCGGTCGCGCGAGGAACACGTTGCCCGGCTTCACGTCGCGGTGAACCACGCCCTTGTGGTGGGCGACCGCCAGTGCGCGGCACAGCTGAGCGACGATGTGCACGGTGTCGAACAACGACACGCGACCTTCGCGGCGCAGCTTCGTCGCGAGCTCCTCGCCGCGGAGGTACTCCATGACGAGGAACGGCCCGACCTCGTCGACGACGCCGTAGTCGATGACCCGGACGACATAGCGACAGCGTTCGCCGAGCGTGGCCGCGATGCGCGCCTCGCGTGCGAACCGAAGCCGAGCCTCCTCGGACGCGACGGTCTCGGGGTGGAGGAACTTGATCGCGACCGAGCTCCCGAGGGCGACGTGTTTCGCCGCCCAGACCCAACCCATCGCGCCGGCGCCGATCGGGGAGACGAGCTCGTAACGACCCGCGATCACCTCACCAGGCACGAGGCGATCGTCGCTCGAGGCGACGGAAGCTACGCCTGGCGCTGTGGATGCGGGTTCGCCCATCGAGGAAGACTGCGCCACGGACAGACCTGGCGCGCCTTCGACAATGCTGTGCGCTGACCAGGCAGTTCGCACGCAAGAACAGACACGTTGTCGATCTCGATCAGAGAAGGCTCACACCCACGCCTACTCGATGACGACCTTGCTCTTGTACATACCCATGCCGCACTGGAAGGCGAGCGTGCGCGCCTTGTCGACCGGGACGTCGATGGCGACGGGCTGGTTGAGCGGCAGGTCCTTCTTCACGCCCAGCTCGGGGAACACCACCGCGGTCGCGCAGGTGTCGTTCGTCGTGCGCGTGAACACGAGCGTCGTCAGCTCGCCCTTTTTCACCTTGACCGAGCTCGGCTGGAAGCCGTCGCCGTTGGCGGCGATCTCGACGCGGCGGTTGTTGCCGGCCGGGGCGGTCAGGGCGGTCAGGGCGAGGGCGAGCGCTGCAACGCGGAACATCGGTTTCCATGTGTAGCACCGCCCAGCTCCAACGGCCCATGACAACGATCCTGTCCATGCCCGAGCACGCACGCTGCCCCTCGGTCGTGCCGTGGTCGGCACATACGGGCGTGGTCTCAACCGGGCGACGACGGCAGCGCGATCTCGAACGTCGCGTTGGTGTCCATGGTGCACGACTTGCCGAGACACTTGGTCGGACGACAGCGGATCGTCGCCGCGGTGAACCCGGCCGAGAGGAACGGCGTGTACGTCTGTTCGAAGCAAACGCATGGCGCGTCGGTGACGATGGTGCGAGGCGCTCCGGGCGAGAGGACGCCGCTGAAGAGCGGGACGTTCACCGACGCGCCGCACGGCCCCGTCGTCCCCGCAGCGACGCGCACCCCGATCGCCTCGGCGCCGGCGACCGAGAGGAAGAGCGGCGCCATCCACAGCTTCGGGATCGGCGGCGCGCCGTCGGCGCCCGCGCGCGAACGCACGAGCAGCCGCAGAGGTGATGCTCCCGCGACATGGACGAAGCTGATCGGCACGCCGAAGTCGACCTTCGTGAACGGCGCGCGTGTCTGCGCGACGCAGAAACGATACGCGTCGCTCGACACCACGAGCGGCTTCCCCTTCTCGAGCAGCCCCTCGAAGATGGGGGTGGCGAACGCGCAGGGCGCGCCCGAGCCCTTGCTGATCGGCAGCGCGAGGTTGAAGGCCGAGACCCGAATGGAAACCGGCTCCGCGTCCACGAGCTCGAAGGTGAACGCAGGCGAAGCCGCATTTGCCCCCGGCTCCACCAGCAGGACCGCGGCCACCAGGAGGCACCGGCGCATCAGGTCTTGGCCTCGCAAGATCCGTGCTGCGCAGTGTCGCGGGGCTCTCGACGAATCGACGCGACATCCTGTCCCAACGTCCTCCTCGATGCCGCATGTCCCACCGGACTCACGGGGTCATGGAGCGAACACACGCTCCGGCTCGGGGGCGGATCGGCGTCGGCGCTGATCGACGTGCTCACGAGAAGGCGCTGAACCACCCTCCTCTTCAATCGGGCACGCACGAGCTTCGCGCTCACGAAACCTCTGCGCACGCCTGCACCGCAGCAGCCGCCTTGCGTCGCAGGTTATATGATGGATCGCGCGATGCATCGCTCCGCCCGTGGAGGTTTCTGCGATGCACATCGAACTCTCCAGCGAGGAGCTCGCCACCCTCAAAGCCGCCGTCGATCGGACGCTCCACATGCTCGACGCAGAGCTGGTGCGAACCGATGCGCCGTCGCTGCAGCACGCGCTGGCGGCCGACGTCGACCGCCTTCGCCGCGTGCGCGAGAGACTCGGCAACTAGCCGACTCTAGAGCTGGGGTACACTCGCGCGATGCGCCGAGCGTTCACCCTGATGGTCCTCTTGATGGTCACCGGGTGCGACCGCAAAGACGCTGGTTCGAGCGGCTCGTGTCCCGCGGAGTGGCCGGCCGCCAAGGGCTGCCCGGCCGCGAACCAGGAGTGCCCGTACGACAAGGACGGCAAGAAGTGGAAGTGCACCTGCACGCCGGACACCCAGGGTCCGGCGACGTGGCAGTGTGCTCCTCTCGAATAGTCAGGTCGCGTCGGCTTCGACTTCGGCCGGCGGTTTCTCGAGGGTCGCCCAGTACGGCGCGGCCTCGGGCGCGAGGAGCACGTGCTCGAGCACCTCGCTGACCTTCTTCACCGGCACCATCTCGATGTCTTTGAGGATCTCCTCGGGGATGTCCTCGAGGTTCCGGGTGTTGCGGTGGGGGAAGATCACCTTCTTGATGCCGGCCCGGTGCGCCGCGAGGACCTTCTCTTTGAGGCCGCCGATCGGTAGGACCATGCCGCGGAGCGTGATCTCTCCGGTCATCGCCACGTCGTGACGCACGGGGCAGTGCGTGAGGCGCGAGACGATCGCGGTGAACATCGTGATGCCCGCGCTCGGACCGTCCTTGGGCGTGCCGCCGTGCGGGACGTGCAGGTGGATGTCGAGCTTCTGCTGGACCTCGAGCGGCACGTGCAGATCGGCGAGGTGCGCGCGGACGAACGACCACGCGGCGTGTGCGGACTCCTGCATCACGTTGCGCAGGTTGCCGGTGAGGGTGAAGTTGCCCTTGCCGGGCATCGAGTTGCACTCGATGAAGAGCAGGTCTCCGCCCGAGGGCGTCCACGCGAGACCGGCCACCAGGCCCACCTGCGCGCTGCGTTCGGCGAGCTCCGGCTCGTGCTTCTCCGGTCCGAGAATCTCGGTGACCAGCTCGGGCGTTACCGAGGCATGGAGGTCCTTGCCCTCCGCGAGCTGGATCGCGGCCCAACGGCAGACGCCGCCGACCTCGCGCTCGAGCCCGCGGACGCCGGCTTCGCGCGTGTAGCTGTCGACGATCTTCTCGACGCCCTCGACGGTGAAGTCGAGGCGTTGCGGCGTGAGCCCGTGCTCGTTGAGCTGCTTCGGGATCACGTAGTCGATCGCGATCATCTTCTTCTCTTGTCGCGTGTACCCCGCGATGTCGATCACCTCCATGCGGTCGAGGAGCGGACCGGGGATGGTGTCGCGGTTGTTCGCGGTCGCGAGGAACATGACCTGCGAGAGGTCGAACGGCACGTCGAGGTAGTGGTCGGTGAACGTGTCGTTCTGCGCCGGGTCGAGCAGCTCGAGGAGCGCCGCCGCTGGATCGCCGCGCGTGTCGACGCCGAGCTTGTCGACCTCGTCGAGCTGCAGGATCGGGTTCTTCGACTTGACCTTGCGGAGGCCCTGGATGATGCGGCCCGGGAGCGCGCCGACGTAGGTGCGGCGGTGGCCACGGATCTCGGCCTCGTCGCGCACGCCGCCGAGCGAGATGCGGTGCAGCTTGCGACCGGTGGCCCGCGCGATGGAGCGCCCGAGCGACGTCTTGCCGACGCCGGGCGGGCCGACGAGGCAGAGGATCGGGCCCTTCTTGTTGGGGGCGAGCTTGCGCACGGCGATGTACTCGACGATGCGCTTCTTGATCTTCTCGAGGCCGTAGTGGTCCTCGTCGAGGCAGCGGCGGACCTCCTGCACGTCGAGCTTGTCGTCGGTGCGGATGCTCCACGGCAGATCGGCGATCCAATCGAGGTAGTTGCGGGTGACGCCGAACTCCGCGCTCTGCTGCGGGATGGTCTGCAGGCGCGCGAGCTGCTTCTTGGCGATCTTGTCGACGTCGGCAGGCAAGCCCGCCTTGGCGATGCGATCGCGGAGCTCCTCGAGCTCGTCTTCCTCGCCGCCCTCGCCGAGCTCCTCGCGGATGGCCTTGAGCTGCTGGCGGAGGATGTACTCGCGCTGGGACTTGCCCATCTCCTCCTGGACCATGGAGGAGATCTCCTTCTTCACCTTGAGCAGCTCGAGCTGACGCGACACCAGCTGGAGCACGAACTTCACGCGGCTCTTCACGTCGAAGGTCTGCAGCACCTGCTGCTTGTCCTCGATGGAGGCGACCTCGGTGGGGAAGTTCGAGGCGATGAGGTCGGCGAGCGCGCCGGGCTCGCGCACGTTGTCGAGGATGCCTGCCGTCTCGCGCGGGAGGTTGGTCGAGAGGTCGAGCACCTCGCGCGTGGTCTCGCGCAGCGTGGTGCCGAGCGCGTCGAGCTCGACGTCGCGGTCGAGGCGGTCGTGCAAGCGCTGGATGCGTGCACGCATGTAAGGCTCGAGGCCGAGCGGCTCGAGAATGCGCATACGGGCGGCCCCTTGGAGCACGACGCTGTAACTGCCGGCGCTCATGCGGATGACCTTCACGACCTTGGCGATGACGCCGATCTCGTAGAGGTCCTTGAAGGTGGGCTCCTCCACCTCCGCCTTGCGCTGCGCGGCGATGGCCACGTACGGCCGCTCGCGGCCGAAGAGCTCCTCGATCAAGCGAACGCTGCGAGGGCGCCCGACATTGATGGGGACGACCTGGGCCGGATACAGCACCGCGTTGCGCAGCGGGAGGACGGGCAGGGTCTCGAGATCACCCATGCCCTCGCCCTTCGGGGGGTTCGCCATGTCGGTACGATGTACGTACGGCGGGGTGCGCTTCCGCACAAGCACGTCGTTGGCGAGGACTTCGCACCGCACCCGCACGTACCCCGTCCAAGCGGCAAAACCTGGGTCCATTCGTGCATCGAAGACTGGAGGCCTCAGGCTGCGTCACATCGGCCGCACGCGCACCTCGTGGCACATGAACCCCCAGATCGCTGAATTTCTTGAGGAAAAACACTGGACGGGCGCGATGCCATTTTGCATCCTGAGAAGCATGAAGTTGAGCACGACGACGAAAACGGCGTTGCTGGCCGTGGCCGGCGTCGCGCTCGTCGTCGCCTCGGCGACGCCCCGGGCCGAGGCTGCGGAGGTGCTCGCCGCCCCTCGCCTGGTCGTGGCACCCGCCGCCCAGCGTTCGGTCACGGTCCTGAGCCTCTTCGTGGTTCCCGGCATCCTCGATCTGCGCGGCGTGCAGGCGGACCCGGTGATGCGAGCCCGTCTCGAGTACTCCCTGATGACGGCCCTGCCGGTCGTGGAGCAGACCCACGCCACCCCGCTGCCCATTCTCGGAGAGACCAAGACCTGGAAGCTGAGCCGGACCGTCCTGCTCACGTTCCCGCTCGCGATCACCGGGCGCAACCTGGTCACGGCCGAAATCAGCGGCACCGGCCAGCTCGCGGTGATGCCGACGGGGCTGGCAAACGGCGGAGTGTTCACCTTCACCGGCGCATTTTGAGCAAACGCGCACCGGCGCGTTAGGCTCCGAGGCGCATGGCGCCCACCGAACGGCTCGTCGCCGCCGGCTTCACCGGCAAGGTGGTGGCCGGCCGCTACAAGCTCGATCGGATGCTCGGCGCGGGTGCGGTCGGCGAGGTCTGGCTCGCCGAGCACGTGCACATGCGCAAGCGCTACGCGATGAAGCTCCTCGACGCGCGCATCGCGACGCCGGAGATCGTGGCGCGCTTCGAGCGGGAGGCGGTCGCCGCGGCGAACGTCGTCCACCCGTCGGTCGCTGCCGGCACCGACTTCGGTCGCGACGAGGACGGCGCGTTCTTCCTGGTGCTCGAGTACGTGGAGGGGCGAAGCCTCCGCGCGGTCATCAAAGAGGGCCCGATCAGCCCCGCGCGCGCACTACACATCGCGAGGCAGGTGCTCGGTGCCGCGGGGGCCGCGCACGCCAAAGGCGTCGTGCACCGCGATCTCAAGCCCGAGAACGTCATGCTCGCCGAGAAGGAGGGCGCCGATCCACGCGCGCCGCGGCCGAAGGACGTCATCAAGGTGCTCGACTTCGGGATCGCCAAAGTCGACCCGGCGACGCTCGGGACCAAGGCGAGCATTCCGCCGCCGCCCGGCAACAAGCTCACCCGCGCGGGCGCGGTGTACGGCACGCCGATCTACATGGCCCCCGAGCAGGCGCTGGGCGAGTCGGTCGACGCCCGCGCGGACCTCTACGCAGTGGGCGTCATCGTCTTCGAGCTCATCGCCGGCAAACCGCCGTTCGAGGGCGAGCCGCTCGAGGTCCTGGCGCACCAGGTCAACGAGGACTCGCCTGCGCTGTCGAGCAAGACCAACGTACCGATCACGCCCGAGATCGACGCGTTCGTCGCCGCGCTGCTCACCCGCGAGCGCGACAAGCGACCGGCCGATGTCGCCGCGGCACTCGCGCTGCTCGACGAGGCGGAGCGCTCGCTCGCGACGGCGCTCACGACGCCGGCCGAGCCGATCGTCCCGCCCAAGCCGCCGTTTCCGCGCAAGCGACTGCTGTGGATCGGCGCGGCGGCGCTCCTCCTGATCGTGCCGCTCGCGATCGTGCTCGCGACACGCGCTCCCGTCGAAGACGAACCGACCGAGGCGCGCCCCAAGCGAAGGCCCCCGGCGCTGACGGCGTCGCCGTCGACCAGCGTCAGCGCCTCGGCTTCGGTCTCGGCGTCCTCTTCGTCGTCGGCGGTGGCGAGCGCCAACACGACCGCCAAGCCGGCCACTGCAGGCAAGAAGTCCAACGAGAAAGGCTTCGGCAAGCTCAAGGGCTTGTTCAAGTGAGGTGATGTGATGCCCTTCGATCGTGCAGACGATCCGGCGTGGGATCCGCTGATCGACGCCGCCCGCGTCGCCATGGCGCGCTCGTATTCGCCGTACTCCCACTACCCCGTCGGCGCGGCGCTCCAGTGCAGCGACGGCTCGGTCGTCGCGGGCTGCAACGTCGAGAACGCGAGCTACGGCGGAACCATCTGCGCCGAACGCGGCGCGTTGATGGCCGCCGTCGCGGGAGGTCGGCGGGTGTTCGACGGCTGCGTGGTGATGACCCGCGGCCCCGAGCCGGCGCACCCGTGCGGGCTGTGTCGCCAGGCGCTCTACGAGTTCGCGCCCGAGCTGCCGATCCTGCTCGTGACGCACAACACCGACGCGCGACGGCTCGTCTTCATGCAAGACATCCTGCCGGGCGCTTTCGGGCCCAAGGACCTGAAGAAGTAGCCGCGGCGTGCATCCCCGGGCCCGCGTGGTACGCCTGGGCTGCTTTGGCGCACCGCATTTTCATCCTGTTTGTCGTGCTTTTCGGGTGTGTGGCGTGCTCGACGGAGTCGTCGGAGCCGCCGGTGCCGATCGAGAGCGAGACCTCCGTGCCGATGGAGACCGGCACCGAAGAGACCGGCTCCATCGACACGGGCAGCGAGGTCCTCGACAGCGCGCCGGTTGATCCCGGTGAGACCGGGGCCGACGCGCCGAAGGACACGGCGCCTCCGAGCTGTGAGCCGAACCCCTGTTCGTCGCCGAGCCGCATGCGCTGCGTGGTCTCCGACGCGGGCATCGAGTGTCTGTGCAACGCAGGAACGCACGACGAGGGCGGCACGTGTGTGCCCGACGTCACCTGCACCGCGACGACTTGCAACGGACACGGCACCTGCGCCGGGTCGGGCAGCACGATGGGCTGCACGTGCGACGCGGGGTTCGCGGGCACCCGGTGCGAGAAGTGCGACGAATCCAAGGGGTTCCACGCCGACGGCGTCGGCGGATGTACGACCGACGTGTGCAAGCCCGACCCCTGCGCCGCCGTACCGAACAGGAAGTGTGTGGCGGGTTCGTCGGGCGCGACGTGCGTGTGCATCACCGGGTATCACGCCGACGGCATGGGCGGGTGCGTGGTCGACGAGACGTGTACCTCGACGACCTGCACCGGTCACGGCACATGCAGCGTCGTCCTCGGCAAGACCACTTGCGCCTGTGACACGGGCTACACCGGCCCGAGCTGTGCGGCGTGTGCGACGACCCATCACTCCGATGGCATGGGCGGCTGCACCAACGATCCCTGCAAACCGAACCTCTGCACGACGCCGAACAAGACGAGCTGCGCCGCCGATGCGACGCGCACCGCTGGATATCGCTGCGACTGCAACACCGGCTACCACGACGACGGCGTCGGCGGCTGCACCACCGATCCGTGCAAGCCCGATCCGTGCGTGGCCGCGAACAAGGCGTGCGAGAACAAGGGCGACGGAACCTACGTCTGTTACACGCCACCGTGCGACGACGGCAACCCCTGCACCGTCGACGTGGTCGAGGGCGGCGTCTGCAAACACACCGCGGCGGTCGACGGCGTCACGTGCTCGACGACGCTGTGCAAGTCGGGGGAGACTTGCCTCGCCGGTAGCTGTCAGGGCGGCAGCACGGTGACCTGCAACGACGACAACCCTTGCACGAAGGACTCGTGCGACGCGAAGAAGGGTTGTCAGTACGTCAACGACGATACGCTCGTCCCGGCCGACACGTACGACTGCACGGTCGACACCTGTGCTGCGGGCGTCGCCAAACACGTCGCCACCGATGCGCGGTGCGACGACGGATTGTGGTGCACCGGCGTCGAGACCTGCAAACCGACCGACCCGACGGCCAAGAGCACCGGCTGCGTCGTCAGCAGCGTGCCCACTCCGCCAGCAGCGCCGAGCCCTTGTCGCTATTACGGCCCCTGCAACGAGTCGAGCAAGAGCTTCCCGCTCGTGACGCGCCCCATCGGCGACACGTGCGACGACGGCCTGCTGTGCACGACCAGCGACAAGTGCGCGGCCGACGGCGCGTGCCGCGGGACCGTGGTGGCCAGCTGCACGACGGCCACCTCGTGCAGCACCACGGGCGCGCTCTCGCCGGTCATCGACTTCACGATGGCCAAGCTGTCCGGCAAGCTCACCCAAGGCGGCGGGGCGATCCCGACGTCGAGCAAGGGTGGCGACGTCGACATCTATCTCGTCAACAAGGTCACCGGGTCGCGCCAGCGAATCGGCGGCCCCCGATACAGCTACGCGAGCTCGAGCTACGTGCTGGTCGCGGGCACCGACGTCTACTCCACGTTGGTGATGCCCGGCATTTTCGACGTGCTCTATCGCCGCGGCTGGAACCAGGCCGACAGCGGCAACTGGGTCTACACCACCACCGCAGGCGACACCCTGCCCGACGGCGACCAGATCCTGAGGCGCGACTTCGTCGTCGGACCGGGCGACAACGTGCTCGACGTCGACTGGAGCATGTCGACCATCTCCGGCAATTTCACCCTCGGCGGCGGCGCGATCCCGAGCACCAGCAAGGGTGGCGACGTCGACATCTACTTGATCAACAAGGTCACCGGTTCGCGCCAGAGAATCGGCGGCCCTCGCTACAGCTACTCGAGCTCGAGCTACGTGCTGGTCGCCGGCACCAATGCGTATTCGACGCTGGTGATGCCGGGCACCTACGACGTGGTCTATCGCCGCGGTTGGAACTCCGCAGCCGGCGGCAACTGGGTCTACACCACCACCGCGGGCGACACCCTCGCCGACGGCGATCAGATCCTCCAGCGCGACGTGGTCGTCCCCGCCGGCAGCAAGACGCTCGACGTCGACTTCGGCTCGACGCTCCTCTCGGGCAATTTCACGCTCAGCGGCGGGGCCATCCCGACCAGCAGCAAGGGCGGCGACGTCGACATCTATCTCGTGAACAAGGACACCGGGTCGCGCCAGCGCATCGGCGGACCGCGGTACAGCTACGCGACCTCGTCGTACGTGCTCGTCGCCGGCACCGACAGCTACTCCACGTTGGTGATGCCCGGCACCTACGACGTCATCTATCGCCGCGGCTGGAACTACGCGGCGGGCGGCAACTGGATCTACACCACCACCGCGGGGGACACGCTCGCCGACGGCGACCGCATTCTCCAGCGCGACGTGGTCATCGGGGGTGCGAGCCAATCGTTGAACGTCGATTTCGGCCTCGCCACCATCTCGGGCAACATCACCCTCAGCGGCGGCGCGATTCCGGGCACGAGCAAGGGCGGTGACGTCGACCTCTACCTCGTGAACAAGGACACCGGCTCGAGGCAGCGCATCGGCGGACCGAGGTACAGCTACGCGACCTCGAGCTATGTCCTCGTCGCCGGGACCGACAGCTACTCCACGTTGGTGATGCCCGGCACGTACGACTTGCTCTATCGCCGCGGGTGGAATCAGGCCGACGGCGGCAACTGGGTCTACACCACCACCGCGGGTGACACGCTCGCCGATGGCGATCGCATCCTGCAACGCGACATCGTGGTGAGCCCGGGCGCGAACACGCTGAACGTGGATTTCGGCATCGCGACCGTTTCCGGAACGTTCACCCTCTCGGGCGGTGCGATCCCCACGACGAGCAAGGGCGGCGACGTCGACATCTACTTCGTCAACAAGGACACCGGGTCGCGCCAACGCATCGGCGGGCCGAGGTACAGCTACGCGAGCTCGTCGTACGTGCTCGTCGCCGGTACCGCCAGCTACTCCACGCTGGTGATGCCGGGCACCTATGACGTGCTCTACCGACGCGGGTGGAACTACCAGGCAGGCGGCAACTGGGTCTACACCACCACTGCGGGCGACACGCTCGCCGACGGTGACGTGGTGCTCCTCACCAACGTCGTCGTGCCCGCGAGCGGCAAGTCGCTCGACATCGATTTCGGCAAGGCCGACATCGCCGGCTCGTTCACCTTCAGCGGCGGTCCCATTCCGACGACGAGCAAGGGCGGCGACGTCGACATCTACCTGGTGAACCGGGTCACCGGCTCCCGCCAGCGCATCGGCGGGCCGAGGTACAGCTACGCGAGCTCGTCATACGTGCTCGTCGCCGGCACCGACGCGTACGCGACGAGGATCATGCCCGGCGTGTACGACCTGCTCTATCGGCGCGGCTGGAACCAGGCCGCCGGCGGCAACTGGGTCTACACCACGACCGCGGGCGACACGATCCCGGACGCCGACGAACGGCTCCGCGCTTGCCTCGTCGTGCCATGAGTCATTCGGGGGGCACCGGACCCAGCCCCGTCGACTGCGCCCGGCAGGGCCCGAACGGATCGCAGCCGCACTGATTGCCTCCGAGGTCCTCGAGCATGGGTGTCGCGTCGACGGGCCCGTCGGGGCCCATTGCCGCGGTCGACTCCAGGTCGATGTCGATGCCGTTGCACGTCGCGTAGGTGCCGCCGACGCGGAGCGTCGACCCGAAGAGCCCGATGCCCGCGCGTGCGTTGCGTTCGAACAGCGAGTCGGACACCGTGATCGTCGAGGGCCGCACCCCGAGCGCAGGGAACACGACGCCGGAGGCGACGACCCCGTCGCCGAAACCGCCGGTGACTACCCGCGTCTCGCGCACCACACAGCGTGTCAGCTCCCCCCGCGCCCCCGCGAAGAAGAGCCCCGCTCCCATCACACGCTCGACGACGAACGAGGTGAGGAACGCCTTGGGCTCGAGCGTCGGAGAACGACGCGAGATCATCATGCCCACACCTGCCTTCCCTTCGGCGCTGGAAGACACGTCGCGCACGCGCACTCGGTCGGCCATCAGCGTCGCCCCCGCGAACACGACGCCCGCGACGCTCGTGCGCTCGATGAGGACGTCCTCGAGCGCGAGGTCCGGCTGAGTGTCCCCCTCGGGCTCGGCGTACACTCCTTGTCCGGCCTTCTCGCCCGCGATGCCGACGATGACCGTGCGCGCGAGCTTGCTCGTGCCACCCCGCAAGAGAAAGCCGTAGGTGCCGTTGCCCGCCACTCGCGAGCCACTCACCTCGACCCCACCATAGGCGAGCACGCCGGCGATCGCGTTGCGCTCGATGGTCGAGTCGGCGATGGCGAGCTTCGGCGCGACGCCGGTCTTGTCGAGCCTCAGCGCGACGACTCCCGCTCCGGAGGGACCGATCGCCCGGGTGTCGGCGATCAGAGCGCGCTCGAGGAGAACGTCCGCCGCGCCCACCGCGTCGACCCCGGCCTCGTGGTTCTGGAGGATCGCAGAGTCGCGGATCACGAGCTTCGCGATCGCCTTGGTCGGCCCTTGCGCCGCGACGCCCCGACCGAGGGTGCCTCGCTTGACCTCGGGCTCGGTGCCGCGCACGACCGATCGATCGAGCGACACGGTCGACGAGTTGGCGACGACGCCGAAGTAGCGGCTCTTGTCGACGACCGAACGGACGAAGCTGAGCGAGCCGGATTGCCCCGAGGGCGGGTGGACCTCGGCATAGCCGCCGACGCCCCAGGTGCCGTCGGGGTGGGGAAGCGTGTCGCGGATCACGCTCGATTCGATGGTGATCGGCGCGCCGCTCGCGCGCACCGCGACGCCCTCGTTGCGTTCGAGGACCGACCGCTCGATGCGGACCGAAGTGGCTGTGGTGCTGGTATTGCTCGGGTTCGCCTGCACGCCGACTCCCACGTCGACGTGCTTCGTGCCGCGAACGACGCTGTCGGCGATCGTGGCCGTCGCGCCGGTAACGACGACGCCGTAATCGGTCCCGTGCTCGACGAGCGAAGCCCCGAGCGTGCCGATCGCACCGCGACGGATCCAGACGCCGGCTCCACCGGTGTCGTGCACGCGGAGCGCATCGAGCTTCACGGTCGTGTTGTCGACCAGGACTCCGTGCGCCGGCCCCGCGATCGAGAGGTGCGCGAGCGACGCGGCGGCACGCACGGTGACCGCGGCGGCCTCCGTGCCGGTCGCGACACCGGCGATCTCGACCTTCGACGAGCAGACGCCGATCAGCTGGACAGCGCGGTCGACCACCAGATCCCCCGGGTAGCTCCCGGCGGCGATCGCGAGGGTGGTCGCGTCGGTGCGGGCCAACGCCGCCGCGATCGTGCGATAGGGCTTCCCCTCGGTGCCATCGCTGTCGGTGCCTGCGTACGCGCCATCGACGTACAAGGCGGCGCCGGTCACTGTGGGATACCGCGCGGTGCCACACTCGTCGATCGCGCGGCAGGTCGACTCGCCGGGACGTGCGAACATGCCCGGATCGCACTTCGCAGGGAGCACCGGCGTACAAGCGCCTTTGCCGTCGTGGGTGAACCCCTTCGCGCACCCGTCGGCAGGCACGCCGACGGCGCGACAGCCGCCCCCGAGCGTCGCGATCTGCCCATCCGAACATGCGTCGAACCGCGGCGCGCAGGCGAGATCGATGGCCTCGTGCGTCGGCGCACAGTCTGCCGTTCGGGGCACCGGCTTGCTCGGCGCGGGCTCGGCCGGCTCGCTGCTGCGACAAGCAGCGACGAGCGTGACGATCAGCAGGAGGGAACGCATCGAGCCGGAGCGTACCCGGTTTCTTCGGCTACTCTCCGCGCCCGTGAAGACCGCGTTCGTCACCGGCGGAACAGGGTTCATCGGCCAGCACGTCGTCGAGCAGCTCACGGGGGCCGGCTATCGCGTGGTGGTCATCCACCGTTCGAGCTCGAACACCTCACGCCTTCGGCGCTGGGCGCCCACGTTGGTCGAGGGCTCGCTCGAGTCGGTCGATTCGATCGCCGCGGCGATCCCCGAGGGTTGCGACGCGCTGTTCCACATCGCGGCGAACACCAGCCAGTGGTCCGGCGATCGCGCGCGCCTCGAACGCGACAACGTCGAGAACACCCGCAACGTCGTCGAGGCCTCGCTGCGCTGCGGGGTGAAGCGCTTCGTGCTCACCTCGAGTGAATCGGCGTGGGGCGAGCCCGCGCGTCAGCCGCTCGACGAGACGGTGCCTCAACGCGGCGCCGAGTCGTTCATCGACTACGAGCGCACCAAGTATCTCGGCGAGGTCGAGGTGCGCCGGGGCATCGATCGCGGGCTGCAGGCCGTCATCTGCAGCCCGGCCCACGTCCTCGGGCGCTACGACGAGAACAGCTGGGGGCGCACGTTCCGTCTCGTGCGCGACGGCAAGATCCCGGGCGCTCCGCCCGGAAGCGGCTCGTGGGGATGGGGCGAGCAGATCGCACGCGCCCACGTCGCCGCCGCGGAGCGTGGTCGCGTGGGAGAGAACTACCTGCTCGGCGGCGTCCAGGCCCGCTACACCGACGTGCTCGGTGAGGTCGCGCGCCTGCTCGGCAAGAAGCCTCTTCCCGCGGTTCCCGGCGTGATCTTGAAGGGTCTGGGCCGCGTCAACGCGCTGGTCGCGCGGTTCACCAAGAAGGCTCCCGACGTCACCCCCGAAATCGCGCACGTCGCCTGCGAGCACCGCGTGGTCCGCTCCGACAAGGCGATCCGCGAGCTCGGCTACGCGACGATGCCGGTCGAGTTCATGCTCCAGGACTGCTTCGACTGGCTCCGCGCCGAGCGGCTGATCTGAGTTTCAGCTCGAAGGTCAGCCCTGCCATTCGCGCCGAACCGCTTCGCGTTCCTCAGGAGTGCTTCGGATGCCTAGCTTCTCGACCACGCGACGCCGTGCCCGCATCTGCCGTTCGAGGCGGAGCGCCTGCGAGACCACGGCGGACAAGCTCGTGTGCTCGGCTTTGGCCAAAGACTTCGCCCAGGTGAGGTCGTCCGAGGGGATGCTGACGCTGACCTTCTTGGCTCGCGAGTCCTTCGCCATGTTCCTACCAGCGGTAGCAACGAGTCCAGGCACCAGCAACCCCCGTTGCGGGACAAAAACAGAAGAAGGCCCGCTCCGTCGCCGGAGAAGGCCCTCTTCGCAAGACTCGGTCGTCAGGCCTTGGCGGCGCCGACGATGGCCTTGAACGTCTCGGGGTGGACGATGGCGAGATCCGAGAGGACCTTGCGATCGATCCCGATGTTCGCCACCTTCAGCGCGTGGACGAGCTTGCTGTAGCTCGTGCCGAGCGTGCGGGCCGCGGCGTTGATGCGCGCGATCCACAGACGGCGGAACTCGCGCTTCTTCGTGCGGCGGTGGATGTAGCCGTACTGCCACGCGTTGTGGACGGCCTCGACAGCCGACGCGAACTGACGTCCGCGCGCCGAATAGAAGCCGCTCGCGTGCCGCATGACACGGTTGCGACGACGACGCGCCTTGAACCCTCGTTTGACCCTGGGCATGGCTTACCTGTTCTGCCTTTCAGCCGTAGGGGAGCAGACGCTTGATCTGCTTCTCGCGGGTCGAGTCGACCATGTCGTTGTCGCGGCAGCGGCGAAGTCGCTTGCGCGACTTCTCCTGCATCATGTGGTTGCCGCCAGCCTTGGAGCGCCGGACGCGGCCCGAGCCGCTGATCTTGAAGCGCTTGGCGGCTGCGCGGTTGGTCTTCATCTTCGGCATGGGTGCCGTCCTTTCAGAGGGGTCTCGACCCGCTCGGCCGGGTCCGCGCGGACCGAGCTCGATGCGGAACCCCTTTGAACCAGTAAGTCCTTGGGGGGGTGCGCACTCTAGTCGGGCCGTTGCGTTCGTCAAGCCAGAGTGCACGGGACGAGAGCGGGCGGACGCGCTAAGGGAGGAATCGCCTGCAATGTCCGCCCTTCCCGTGATCCAGCCCGAGGCCGCCCCTGAGCCGCGTCTCGCCCGAAAGCCGTCGGACTGGAAGTGGCAGGCCCGGAACGCGGTCACCACGGCCGAGGGCCTGGAGAAGGCGCTCCGCCTGACCGACGACGAGCGGAAGGGGGCGCGCCGGGCGGTCGAGAGCGGGTTCCCCCTGTCGATCACGCCCTACTACCTCTCGCTCGCCGACAAACGCGATCCGAGCTGCCCCATCCGCAAGCAGTGCGTTCCGAGCGCGTCCGAGTCGGTCGAGGTCGTCGGCGACCTGCGCGATCCGCTCGGCGAGGAAGAGCACGAGGTCATGCCCTCGCTCGTCCGACGGTACCCCGACCGGGTCCTGCTCCTCGCGACCGATCGCTGCGGCGTCTACTGCCGGTTCTGCACCCGTTCGCGCATGGTCGGCGACGGCGGCGGCGTCATCCCCCGCGACAAGCTCGAGCGCATCGTCGCCTGGCTCCACGCCCACCCCGAGGTCCGCGACGTCATCGTCTCCGGCGGTGACCCGCTGGTCATGGCCACCGACCGCATTCGCGCGGTGCTCGCCGCGGTGCGCGCGGTGCCGTCGATCGACACCATTCGTCTCGCCACGCGCTGTCCGGTCACCATGCCGCAGCGGATCACCTCCGAGCTCGTGCGAGCGCTGAGGGACCTGCACCCGATCTGGGTGATGACCCACTTCAATCACCCCAAGGAGCTCACCAAGGCGAGCGAGCGTGCCGTCGCGCGCCTCGTCGATGCAGGCTTTCCGGTGATGAACCAGACGGTGCTCCTGCGAGGCATCAACGACGACGCCGACGTGCTCGAGCAGCTGTTCCGCGGCCTGATCAAGCGACGGGTGCGGCCGTACTACCTGCTCCAGGCCGATCCGGTGCGCGGCACCGGCCACCTGCGCACGCCGATCGCGACCGGCATCTCGATCATGGAGAAGCTCCAAGGGCGGCTCACCGGGATCGCGCTGCCGAAGCTGATCGTCGACACGCCCGGAGGCAAGGGGAAGGTCCCGGTCGGCCCCGAGTGGATCGTGTCGCGTGGCGTGGGTGTGACCACCTTGCGAACCTTCCGCGGCGAGATCGTCGACTACGTCGACCCGCCAGTCACATGACCCTTCGTCTCCACCTCGTGCGGCACGGTGAGGTGCACAACCCCGCGGGCGTGGTCTACGGAACGCTGCCCGGGTTCGGCCTGAGCGATCGCGGAAGGGCCCAGGCTGCGGCGACCGCACGCTATCTGCTTGGTTTCGTGCGCGAACGACCATGCATCGTCGCGAGTCCGCTCGATCGTGCGCAGCAGACCGCTGCGGTGATTTGCGGGCTGTTGGCCGAGCGTGTCGGAGACCTGTCGGTGTCGACCGACGCTCGGCTCATCGAGGCGCGTTCGTTCGCAGAGGGACTGCCACGCTCTTTCGCACCCGCGCGCTATCTGCGACGGCTCCTCGTGGAACAGCGCCCGCCGACCGATTCGCCGAGCGAGGTCCTCGATCGAATGGTCCAGGCGGCGCGCGGCGCGTGCGGCGTGCACGAGGACCTGATCCTCGTCTCCCACCAGTTCCCCATCTGGATGGCGAGGACGGGCCTGGAGCAGACTCCCGAGCAGCGGGCGCGCGCCTTCGTCGCCCGACGGGCTCCGTGGATCTTCGTCCGCGAACGCTGCTCCCTCGGCTCGGTCACGACGTTGCGGCTCGACAACCCACGCCCTTCGACCACCACGTACTGGGAGCCCTCGGTTTGAACCCCGCCGAGTGGTGCCAGGAGGAGGCCGAGGGAGGCGTGCTCGCCACGTTCTGATCAATATCCCTTGGGCACGCCGCGATCCGCCGGCGGCTTGACCAGATTGAACGACGGCGCGTCGACGGCGATCACGCGCGAGGCCTCGGTGACGATGTCGGGGAGCAAGCGCGCCTCGGTCTCGCGTCCGCTCACCGCGCCGTGACACCCGCCACAGTTGCCGTCGAACAACTGCCTGCGGAAGGAAGCCTTGGCGCGTTCGCCAGGATAGAGCTGCCCCTCTTCGAGCTGCACTGCGAACGGCGCGGAGCGGGTGTCTTCGGCGAGCTCGAGCACGAACGGCATGCCTCCTGGGATGCGCCAGGCGATGGACGCGTCCTTGAACGTCGGCGCGAAGCCGAGGCGACGACGCTTCACCCACAGCTTGCCGTAGCTGTCGGTCGCGACGAAACCGGGATCGGCGCCGTCGAGCGAGAGCAGGCCGTCGGGCGGCGGCAACGACTCGTTCACCCCGAGCGCGTGCACCCGTTCGTCGATGGCGCGAGCGCCGCGCCGGTTGTCGAAGAAGAGCGTCGCGAGCATCGGGAGGTCGAGGTTGCGCACCTCGGCGTCGCGCGCGCCCGCCTCGATGCGGAAGCTCTCGCCGGTCGGCACGAACACCTCGCGACCGAGCCGCGGATAGATGGCCACCGCGTCGACCACCGACTGACCAGCCACGGCCACGAGCTCCCGACGGACCCCGGTCGGGAGCTCGACCTGCACCAGCCGATACGCTCCGTCGAACGCGCCGACGTCGACGCCGGGCGCGAAGCTCGCGAGCAGAGAAGGCGCAGGGAGCGGCGACGGCGAACGATACGCGCCACCCGCGGAGCCGGGCTTTCCGGTCGCACTCGGGTCGAGGATGGTCAGCGATCGAAGGAAGAACCGGTCGTTGGGATCGCGATCGATCTGATCGGGACCGAGCGACCGGTTGGCGACGCCGAGCGTTCCGCCGCGCGCGAGGGCGCCGCGATCGCTGAACACGCCGATGAAGTCACCGTTCGCGAGCTGGTGCACGTCGACGAGCTGCTCGAACCCGACGCTCTTCCGCTGGGCATAGAGCGGGTGGTAGTCGGTGCCGTCGAGGTTCATCCGCCGACCGGCGAGCTGATAGAACCCCGGCGCGCGCTTCTCGGTGGTGAAGATCAGCTGCCCGTTGCGCTTGAACGACGGGGCGAGCTCCTGCCCGAGGAGGAAGGTGAGCTGGCGGATCTTCCCGCCCTCGAGCACGTACAGGTTCGCGTTCGGGCGGAGTCCGTCGGGCGTGCGCGTCGGTCCGGAGTAGTCGAGATCGCTCTGCCCGATCGCGCCACGGGTGGACGCGAACACCAGCCGTCCGTCGGGAGACCAGGCCGGGTCGAAGTCGTGGAGGAGGATGCCCTTCTCGCTCGCCGCGTGCGCCGCGATCGTCGCCTCCTTGGCGCAGGACGAGCCGTCGGCGTTGGCGACGTAGATCGACAGCGGCGCGTCCTTGCTCGTACGCGCGGCGAACGCGATCTTGGTGCCGTCGATCGAGACCGCGGGGCGGCGCACGTCGCTGGTGGCCGGATCGAGCCCGCAGTCGACGGTGCGATCGGCCCCGAGCACCACGTGACCGTCGGCATCGAGCGAGGCGTCGACGCGATGGAGCCGCGCGCCCGGCCTGTACGTATCGAACTCCTGCGGCACGTCGCGGTCGGGCGGACGCGTGACGTAGACGATCGCCGAGAGCGGCTCCTCCTGCAGGACGCCCGCGGCGATGGCCTTCTTCCGCTCCTTGGCGTGCCACGCGACGATCACGCAGTAGCCGGGGATGCTCGAGAGATCGCCCTTCTCGACGTCGACCCCGGCGCACGCGGCAGGTGTCGCGCGGTCGACGCCGGGCACGTCCTCGAACAGCGGCCCTCCGCGGTGGACGATGCCGACGGCGCTCGGATCGATCGTCCGATCGAACGAGAACAGGTTCTTGGCGACGAGCCGGCTCGCACGCGGATCGGGCGCTTCGAGCGCGAGCATCTTCCGCGCGAGGTCGTAGTTGTGCTTGGTCGCGACCGCCGAGAACCGGCCACCACTCCCACCGCGCAGCGGCAGCTCGTGGAACGACATCGACGAGTGGCAGCCCATGAACAGGCAACCCTTGCGCACGAGCAACGGTTGCACGCGATCGGCGAAGAACCGATACGCCTCGTCCGCGTCGGTCTTGGCCGGCCCGCGTAGGCGTGCCCATTCGAGCAGGGCCTGATACCCCTCGTCGCTCGTCGAGGAGAAGATCTCGCCACCCGCGTGCCACGTTCCTCCGGCGGCGGGCGCGAGGCCGCGGCGGAGCAGCTCCGAGGACTCGATCGGCGCGGCGAGGAACTTCGCCGCGTTGGCGGCGTTCCACGCCTGTTGCTCGGGTCCTTCGCCGCAGGTCAGCGCGAAGTCCGCGCTCTCGGAGCCGTGGCAGGTGGCCGCGCTGCACGACTTCGCGAAGACGGGCTGCACCTTGGAGACGAAGACGTCGAAGCCAGGGCCACCCTCGGGGGTCTTGCCCGGAGGCAGCGCATTTCGGCACGGTCCGGTGGCGACCGGCGTGCTCGTGATGGTGCCCACGTTGCTCTTGGTCGCACCGTTCTGCAGCCAGCGCAGGAGCGTGGCGAAGCCGTCGCTGGTGATGTCGATCCCCGCCGCGGCCGCGTGGCGAATGTCGGTGCGCACGGGAACGGGCGCGTCGAGGCCGTGCACCTCGATCGCCTGCGGTGCGATCACCTTCTGCAGGAGCCCCGGGTACGGGTACGGCCCGTACGTGACGAGCAGATCGCGGCGGCGCGCGAGCTTCTCGTACGACGTGGTGTCGAGGTTACCGGCAGCGTTGCCCTTCGCGTCTTCGACGTGACACCCGGTCGTCTGCCGCGAGCACGAGCCGCGGAGGATCGGCGCGATGGTCCGATCGAAATAGCTCTGCACCTCGGGCTCGGGCCGCTCGCACGAGGTCGCACCGAAGGCGCCGAGGAGCATCGCGAGGCCAACGAGGGGGAGGGCCGAGCGCATCTGTCGAGCGTGCGGTGAACCGGGAGAAATGGACTATGACATCCATCATTGGTCGTGTTCCGCAGCCTGATCCGGCTCGGCTGGCGGTACGATCGCGCCATGTCTCGGTCCGTCGCGCTCCTCGCGTTCGCCCTCGCCGCACTTGGTTGTTCCAGCAGCAATCCGCCGCTCGACGTCGCCCAGGGCGTCGAGCTCACCCGCTTCCAGGGTGCGTGGTACGAGGTCGCGCACCTCTCGCGGTCGACGCAGCTCGATTGCGTGGGGACCAAGGCCTATTACAAGCTCGTCGACGGAGCGAACCTCGAGGTCATCCACGAGTGCCACACCAAGACGGTCGATGGCCCGACCAGTGCGTCGCGCGTCACCGCGCGCGTGCCCGACGGCGCCGTGCCGGCGAAGTGGACGATGAGCTTCGGCGGCCACGAGGGCGACTACTGGATCCTCGAGATCGGCGACAAATACGAGTACGCCGTCGTCGGGCATCCCTCGCGCCGCTACCTCTGGATCCTGAGCCGCACGCCCAAGCTCGACCCCATGGTCCTCGCCGGCATCCTCGATCGCACTCGCGACAAACAGTTCCCGGTCGACAAGCTCGAATACACTCCCCAACCGTGAGACGCGTCCTCGTCGCGCTGTCGATCGTCTGCATCAGCTCGACGGCGCGAGCTTCGAGTACGTTTCCTTCCGTGGTCGAGCGCGTCACGGCAGCGAAGGTCACCTGCTCGACGTGCCATCAGGCGGTCGACGCGGGCCCGTGGACCGACCTCGGGCCCTTCGGCGCAGCGCTGCGGGCGCGTGGCGCCGTCGGCAAGGACGACGCTGCGCTCGAGAAGGCGCTCGGCCGCATGCGCGACGACAAGGTCGACAGCGACGGCGACGGCGCGCGCGATCTCGACGAGCTCGGTTGGGGCGGCGACCCCAACGTGGCCGATCTCCCGCCCGAGGTCCCCGAGGAACCGCACTACGGCTTCTGCACCACCAACCCCGGCCGGCAGGCCACCTGGTTTCCCACCGTATTTCTCGCGCTTCTGGCCCTACGACGCCGCACCCATTGACTTTGAGCATAGAATGCTCAAACTATCGATCGAGAAGTCGATACGCCGGTCTCTCTCGTCTCGACTGATGACTGACGACTGACGACTCGAAGGAGCTGTGTCATGTCCCTGGCCCTCCACACCGATCGCTATCAGCTCACGATGCTCGCCGCGTACGCGCGCTCGGGGCTCGCAGAGCGAAGGGCGGCGTTCGAGTTGTTCGTGCGCCGGCTGCCTCCCTCGAGGCGGTTCCTCGTCGCCTGCGGCATCGGTCGCGCGGTCGAAGCTCTGCGTGATCTCCGCTTCTCGTCCGACGACCTCGCCTGGCTCGAGGCCGACAAGTTCCTCGGCCCTGCGTTCCGCGACCGCGCGGTGCGCGACTTGTTCGAGCGGTTCCGGTTTCGCGGGCGGGTCCTCGCGATTCCGGAGGGCCGCGTGTGTTACCCCGGCGAGCCTCTGGTCCGCGTCGAGGGAACCCTCGCCGAGGCGCAGCTCGTCGAGACGCTCTTGCTCTCGATGATCAACCACGACACGCGCGTCGCCTCCAAGTGCGCGCGCATCGTGCTCGCCGCGCAGAACCGAGCCGAGTGCTTCGAGTTCGGCACGCGTCGAACCCACGAAGGGGCGGCCGTCGCGGCGGCGCGGGCCGCGTGGATCGCAGGCTTCGCCGGCACCTCGAACGAGGAGGCGGCGCGTCGCTGGGGCGTGCCGGTGAGCGGCACCATGGCCCACGCGTTCGTCCTGGCGCACGCGGCCGATCACGGCGAAGACGGCGAAGAGGCGGCGTTCCGCGCGTTCGCCGAGACGTTCTCGACGCCCGCCACCGCGTTGGTCGACACCTTCGATACCTTGCGCGGAGTGGACCGTGCGATCGAGGCGGGCCGCGCGGCCGAGATCTCGGGGGTGCGCATCGACTCCGGTGACCTCGCCGACCTCGCGCTCCGCGTCCGCACCCGCCTCGACCTCGCTGGAATGAAGGGCACGCGCATCGTGCTCTCCAACGACCTCGACGAGTACTCGATCGACACGCTGATGCGTGCGCACATCCCGGTCGACATGTTCGGCGTCGGCACCATGGCCGTCTCCACGCCCGACGCCCCCTCGCTCGGCGCGGTCTACAAGCTCGTGGCGCTCGAGGACGCGAACGGACACCTCGTCGCGGTGCAAAAGCGCGCGAGCGGCAAGGGCTCGTCGGCGGCGCCCAAGCAGATCTTCCGCCACCAGGGCCGCGACACGGTGGCCCTCTCGACCGAGCGGCTCGAGGGAGAGCCGCTGCTCCAGGAGGTGTTCGGCGACTCGGTCGCGGTCGATTTGTCCTCGGCCGCGGCACGCGCCCGCTGCGCGGCGGACCTCGCGGCCCTCGACGATCGACTCCGCTCCATCGAGCCCCGTACCGACGAGCCCTTTCCCGTCACGAAGAGCCCTAAGCTGCAAGCGCTGCACGATCGCGTCGATCGCGAAGGCCGCGCGGCTCTCTAGCGAGGTCGAAGGTCAAAGGTCAAAGGTCGAAGGTACGAGAGACTGCATTCTCGTTCGGGAGCACGGTTCGACCTTCGACCTTCGACCTTCGACCCAGGCAAGCACAACGTCTCAGTGGCCAACGACAGACACGAGGCACCCATGCGCCCCATCCTCATCGACGTCGACACCCAATTCGACTTCTGCCACCCTCGAGGCGCGCTCTTCGTGCGCGGCGCCGACGCGCTCGCCCCGAAGTTCTCCGCCCTGGTGTCCCGCGCCGTGGCCACGCGCACGCCGATCATCGGCTCGGTCGACTCGCACGCGTTCGACGCGTGGGAGTTCGCCGGCGCGGTCGAGCCAGGACCGAACGGCGAGCGGCCCGGGTTCCCTCCGCACTGCGTGAAGGGCACCGCCGGCTGGCTCAAGGTGGAGGGGACGATGGCACAGCGGACGCGTTTCGTGCCCAACGTCCGAGCCAACGACGACGACCTGCACGCCCTCGTGATGCGCAACGAGCCTCACGCGTTGATGCTCGAAAAAGAGGTCTACTCGCTGTTCGCAAACCCCAACGCCGACGCAGTGCTCGCGAGGCTGGTCTCGACCGAACCGAGGTTCCTCGTCTTCGGTGTCGCCACCGACTATTGCGTGCGCGCCGCGGCGCTCGGGCTCGTCGATTGGCTCGGCCGCAGCAACACGAACGGCGAGGTCTGGTTGGTCGCCGACGCGATTGCAGCCGTGGACCCGAACGGCGGCGAGGCCGCGCTCGCGGAGTGCGCGCGGCGAGGCGTGGAGAGGGTCTCGACCGCGCAGGCGCTCCAAGCGATGGGAGGCTCGTGATGCTCACCAAGATCGCGCTCGCCCAGCTCGACACCACCATCGGTGACCTGGAGGGCAACACGAGGCTCGTGCTCGAAGCCTGCGCCGAAGCAAGGCAGCAAGGCGCCAGCCTGGTGGTGCTCTCGGAGCTGATCGTCAGCGGGTACCCTCCGCGCGATCTGCTCAACGTCGGCGAGTTCCGAAAGGCGTGCGACGACGCCGTCGAGCACATCGTGCGAGAGCTCCCCACGGGTTTGTTCGCCATCTTCGGTGCGCCGCGAGCGCGCCCGCGCGACGGCCGCGGCGGACGTGCGCTGTGGAACACGGCGATCGTCGCCGAACGCGGCCGCATCCTCGCCGAGGTCCCCAAGGCCCTCCTGCCGACCTACGACGTGTTCGACGAGCGCCGGTACTTCGAGCCGGCGCCCTCGTACGTGGACCGCGTCGTCGAGCTCTCGGGCACGCGGGGCGG
>Ga0208492_1000457_pt1 | contig 34552 bp, 28 predicted proteins | sample Subbioar_CSW14AB_FD_184820 | JGI IMG/M metagenome (GOLD analysis project Ga0208492, IMG submission 184820) | Serpentinite rock and fluid subsurface biosphere microbial communities from McLaughlin Reserve, California, USA - CR12Mar_CSW14AB (SPAdes) | ecosystem: Environmental > Terrestrial > Deep... | reverse complement strand
TTGTTGGTTTGGCGTACCGATCAAAAAAACACTCCCCTGCGGCCGCCGATTGACGGCCCGGGCACCGTGGGGGTTGTGTGTTGAACGGGCCGACGAATCGATGCCGCGCCGACCATTTGAGTGGCGCTGCTGAAGGAGGTTGTGATGGATTACTTACCTGGTTCGGACAGCAACTATCTCGCGTGGGTGCAGAACTTTCAGGCGTACGTGGCGGCCAATCTGGCGGCGCTGAATCTCGCGGCCGGGGACCTTGCTCCCATCACCGCAGGAATGAACGACTTTGACGCGGACCTGTCGGCGCACGTGACGGCGAAGGCCGCCGCGATGGCCGCCAAGCAGACCAAGGACGACGCACGCCGCGACCTCACCGCGAGCATCCGCCCCCTGGTGCGCCGCATCCAGTCCAATCCCAACGTGACCGACGCGCAGCGGGCGGCGATGGCGATCACCGTGCCCGACGTCAACCCCTCGCCCGTCAACACGCCCACGACGCGGCCGGTCACGAGCATCACGCTCGGGCAGCGTCTCCAGCACACGCTGAACTTCGTGGACGAGTTGACCCCCACCCGCCGCGCCAAGCCGCCGGGGGCGATCGGTGTGGAGGTGTGGGCCAAGATCGGCACCACCCCGCCCACCGGTGAGGGGGACCTCCAGTTCATGCGGATCGACAGCAGCACCCCCGCGGTGCTCAACTTCACCGCCGCCGACGGCAGCAAGACCGCCTACTACTGGGCCCGGTGGGTCACGGCCACGGGCGAGCGCGGCCCCTGGAGCGAGCAGGTCGCGGCGACCATCGCGGCCTGAGGTAAGCAACGACAGACGGGAGAGAACAAAGGACGCGCCGATGGCGCGTCCTTTTTCGTTGTGCGCGTGCGGGGGCGGACGCGGCCCCGCCGGGGCGGGTGGTCCGCCGCTGCGGAATGGCCGCGAGCCCCCGGCCGCCGGTATGCTGGCCCCATGCGCACCCTGCCCCCCTTCGCCCCCGCCTTCCTCACCCTCGTGCTCACCGGCGTGCTGGCCAGCCCCGCCCTGGCCCAGCAGAAGGTCGAAGAAGGCGAGCAGAAAGAAGCCGCCGCGAACGCCGGCCAGGCGAAGGCCCCCGTCCCGCTCCCGGCCAAGATCACGACGCAAACCCAGTTCCTCCGCGAGTACACCCGCTTCGCGGCACAGGCGACGTTCTACGCGTACAAGCACGCCAAGCCCGAGCTGACGGAGGACGACTTCCTCGATGTGTGGGACATGATCTGCACCTTCGAGGACCCCAGCGTCGCGCAAACCGAGAAGAACAAGCAGCTGGTCGCCCTCACCTTCAGCAAGAAGCTCAAGCACCCGCTGCTGGAGGCGATGCGGCTGGACGACCTCCCCAAGGACGCCCGCACGCTGGAGCAGCACGAGCGGATGTACCCCCCCGCCATCAAAGCCTCGGAGGACGCCAAGGTCGGCATCAGCCTCCAGATCCGCTACACGATCGCGCTCGGGGCCGTCCGCGAGAAGCTCGGCAAGAAAGAGCTCGCCGACCAGGACTTCGCGCACGCCTTCGAGCTCTTCGGCACGCTGCTGCGGAGCGCGGGCACGACGCCCGTCACCGAGCGGATGATGCTCCGCCGCCTGCTCGACAGGCTCGAGTGGATCCCGCTCGAACGCGGCGACGCGCTGCTCGCCGCCCTGGAGGGCGAAGGCATCCTGAGCGCCTGGACCGCCGAGATGCTCAAGGGCGAGTGGCACATTCATGCCGGCTGGGAAGCCCGCGGCGGCGGCTTCGCCAACACCGTCACGCAGAAGGGCTGGGCAGGTTTCCACTTCCACCTCGGCGAGGCGGCCAAGCACTTCAAGCGGGCTCACGAGCTCAACCCCGAGGCCCCCGAGGCCGCGACCCGCATGATCCAGGTCGCGATGGCGGGCCACGCCGAAGAGGGGGAGGACGAGCGGTTCTGGTTCAACAAGGCGGTGGCGGCGTGCTTTGACTGGGAGCCCGCGTACGACTCGTACTCGTGGGCGCTGCAGCCGCGCTGGGGCGGGAGCAACGAGGCGATGCTGGCCTTTGGGCGCGAGTGCAAGGCGACCGCCCGCTACGACACCGACGTGCCCTTCGAGATGTTCAAGATCGCGGTGGCGGTGGACGTGAACCGCAAAAAGGACGGGGCCGTGTGGGAGCGGGAGTACACCCCGCTGCGTGTCATGCTGCTGACGTACGCGGACAAGAACCCCGGTTGGGCCCTCTATTCCCACACGCGGCTGCTGGTGCTGGGCTGGCGCACGGGCCACTGGGAGGACGCTCACGCGGCCTTGGTCGCGCTCGGGAAGGACCAGCCCGTCGAAGCACTGGTCGAGGCAATCGCCGGGAGCAAGGTGCCCATCCAGACCATCGTCGCGGAAGTGCGGGCCCAGTCGGGCAAGAACGGCGAGCGGGTAGTCAAGGCCCGTGAGCTGCTCAAAGAGGGCGAGTGGCAGCAGGCCAAGGACTTGCTGGAATCGGCCCTGCAAGCAAGCAAGGAAGAACCGGTCGAGGTGCAGGCGGCCGTCAAGGAGCTTGCCTACCCCGGACTCCAGCAAGCAGAGTTCAACCTCGGCAAGCCTGTGGACCTGCGGCTCGAAGAGGGGCTCCCCGGATGGATCGCCGGTCTCCCCGATCGCGGCCGCTTCAAGGTGATTGGGCCCGCGTCATTGTCCGCCAACGCAGCGTCTATTAAGACCGCGGCCCGTTTCGGCCGCAAGTACGTGATCGAGGCGGACCTCTCCTGCACGCCCAACCCCAAGGCCTACGCCACAGGCGCGGTGATCGTGCTCGACGAGCGTGCCCCTGTGAAGGTGAGCCAGTTCGTGTGCAGCTTCGCAATCGTGTCCGCGAAGCAGGGCATGGAGACCCGCTGCAACGGCGTGCAGAAGAAGACGGAGAAGCTCGAAGCGAAAGAGGGGCCGTACAAGGTCAAGATCCAGATGTGGAATGAGCACTGGGTGGTCGAGGTCGACGGGCGCGAGATCACCCGCGGCCAGGGAACCATCAACACCAAGCGTCACGCCGAGGGCGACCAGATCGGCCTCAACGCCTGGGGCGACGCGAAGTTCGAGAACATCCGGATTCAGAAACTCACGGAACGACCCGCCGGCCTGACCGAGGAGGCCGATGTGGTCGAAGAGGAGCCGGCCGAAGTGCCAATTCCGCAGCCGGAACTCGAAGAGCCGCCCGCGCCGTTCAGGCCGCGGTTCTAGGCGCGGGATGGGCCTGTCAGCTGCCGCACCAATGACCGCACTTCAGCGAGCGGCTGGCCGCGCCGGTGGATGGTCACGCCCGGGCCTTCGAACCGGTGATCCCCGGGCTCAACCCCAAGCACGAGTGCCCGCCGTGGCGACTGGGCGAACTGCCGCAACTGCTCGGGCGTGGCGGACGCCGAATCCGTGACGAGGAGGAGCGGATCACCATCCGCCGGTTCGTCCGACGTGTCGACCTCCCATCCTCCCGACGCCAGCACCGCGGCCACGAACGCGCGGTGCCGCAAGTCTTGGACGCGCACCACCGCTCGCGGGCGGTTGACCTGTTGGGCCACGCCCTCGGCGAGGACGCAGGGGATGAGCAGGCGGAACGTGGCGCCGCGGCCGGGTGTGGAGTCCACCTCAACCCGCCCGCCCGCGGCCGCCACGATGCCCGCGACGATCGACAGCCCCATGCCCGTGCCCGCGCCGCTGCGCCCGGCGGTGCGCGTGCGGGTCGTAAAAAAAGGCTCCATGCAGTGACGCCGGACCTCCTCGGTCATGCCCGAGCCATTGTCGCGCACGCCGACCTCCACCAGTTCGCCGCCGCGCTGCCCCCGGAGCTCGATGTCGATCCGGCCACCGCCGGTCTCCCCTCGCGCGAGGGAGACCGCGTCTCGTGCGTTCTGCACCAGGTTGAACACCGCCTGTGTGAGCCGGTGCGGCGCGATGGCGAGAGCCGGACAACCCGGCTGTGCCGTGGTGGTGACCTCGATTCCCCGACCCACCGCCGACTGGAAAATCCGCCCCGCATCCGCCTGCCACTGCATCGGGTCCGTCGCGCCCGGCCCCTCCTGCGAGGGGTCCATGGCGATCATCCTCATCCCGCGCGAGAGTTCCGAGAGGTACCCCACCACCGCGGAGATCGCCGCCGCGTTCTGGCGAACCTTGGAATCACTGGACTCGCTCTCGAGTTCCTCGACGTGTACACGCAGCGGGAGCAGCGCGTTGTGCAGGTCATGCCCCAGGCCGGCCGCGAGCGTGCCCAGACTCGCCAGCCGCTCACTGTCGCGCAGGCGCTTGCTCGCGGTCTCCAACTGGAGCGTCCGCTCCTGCACCATCACCTCCAGGCGGTCTCGGTACCGGGCGAGCTCATCCTCGGCCGCGCGGCGTGAGGTAATGTCCCGCTGCGTGCCCCACACGCGCAGCAACCGCCCGTTCTCGACCACCCCCACCATGCTGTTGGAGAAGTACACGGTGTTGCCCTGCGCGTCCCGCTCCTCGCTCTCGACATCCACCAGGCGGTAGCCAGATTCCAGCACGTACTGGATGTACTCGCGGGCCTGCGGGTCCGTGGACGGGAGCATCATCTCCAACCCCTTGCCGATGAGGTCCGCGGGTGACGCCAAGCCGTACATCCGGGCCATCACGTCATTGCACTCGGCGAATCGCGCGTACCGGTAGACGTAATCCACCTGCTGATCGATCGGGAGTGCAGTGTCCAAAGGAGGGTCCAGCTCCAGCCGCCAGGTCCCCTCCGAGCTGTTTCCAATGAACGCACGGTAGCGGACCTCGCTCGCGCGCAGGTCCCTCGCCACCCTCGCCCGCTCGATGGATTCCCAGCACCGCGCCGCCACGGTCTGCACAATCTCCACCTCGTCCGGCCTCCACGCTCGTGGCGTGGTCGCATGTACCGCCATTGCCGCCACAAACTTCCCGCCCTTGTGCAGCGGCACGCAGATGACTGAACGGATCTTCGTGAACCGGTAGGAGTCCACCACCTCCGAGCACCGGGGGTCAGATTCTGAGTCCTCCACGATGCACGGCTGGTTGGCGAGCATCAGCCGCAGGCACTCCGACCCAAACTGGTCGAACGTATACCGGCCCACGATGCTCGGCACGCCCACGTTGTAGTCGCCCGTCAGATTGAAGGTGTTCTGGTCCGCCTCAACATCCGCGTAGGCGCAGCGGTTGGCGAAGAGGTGCTCGCCGAGCAGCCGGGCCGCGGCCTGCGTGATGGCGTTCGGATCATCCAGCACGCGCGTCGCATCCTCCAGCGCCAGCAGGAGCTGATTGCGGGCCTGCGCCCGACGACGCTGCGTGATGTCCAGGAACAGAACGGCGACGATCCGGCTGCCCGGACCGCCCACCCTGGCCGCGTACACGTCGTACCACCGCCCCAGGGCGCGGGCCTCATCGATGAACCGCTCGTGCTCCCCCGTCCGCGCCACGCGGTCATACTTCTCGAACCAGTGCTCCTCATGCCCGGGCACAATGTCGCGTATCCACTTGCCAACCGCGTCGGTGAGTCCGGTCTGCGCAGCGAACGCGCGGTTCGTCTCCAGGAACCTGTAGTCCAGCCGTCCATCCTCGCGCGTCCCGACCTCGATCAGGCAGAAGCCCTGGTCCAGCGATTCAAAGAACGTACGGAAACGCTCCTCGCTCCCGCGCAGCCGCCGGTCCGCCTCTTCTCGCAGTTCGTCATTCCGCTTGCGTTCATCGATGTCGATATTGACACCCACAAGGCAGAACGCGTTGCCATCGCTGTCACGCTCCACGCGTCCGATTGCCGACAGCCAGCGCACCCCCCGCGTAGCGGTGCGCATGCGGAACTCCAGAGAGAACTCGTCTCCCGTCTGCAGGATCGCTTCAACCCGGGCGGCCAAGGCTTCGCGGTCCTCGGGCACCACCATCGCCATCCACAACTCAAAGGTTGGTTCCACAAACCCGCGGTCCAGACCAAGCAGCGAGTAAATGCCGTCCGACCACACCAACTTGTTGCTCCTCAGGTCCCAGTCCCGGGTCCCGAGCAACGCGGCCTCCTGCGCGCGTCGCAGTCGCGCCTCGCTCTGTCGCAGCGCCTGCTCCGCCCGATGACGGTCCGTGATATCGACGATCGCCGCGACGAACCCGATGACGCGCCCCTGCGCATCCAGACGGGGTGTGTACCCCGCGTGGACGAACCGCGCCTCACACCGCTCATACGGCAACTCGGCCTCGAACTCCACCGGCGTCCCGAGCAGTACCTTTTCCACATGCGGCGTGAGGCGGCCCGCGGCCTCAATCCCCAGCACTTCCGCCATCGTCTTCCCGACAATCTCCACGGGCCGGAGACCGAACCGAGCCGCGTAGGCCTTGTTCACGAACGTAAAGCGCTGGGCCGTATCGCAGCAAGCCAGCATCACCGGCGCGCTGTCCACCAGGAAGCGAATGGCCCCTTCATCCAGCATCCGTAAATCCGCTGCGGGATCCCTGCTCCCGTCGTCAGCCTTCGTTGTCGACGAGAGTTGTCCGGCTGACTGCCGCATTCAAAGCGCACTCGCTCCGCAGTCTTGGGTGGACTCCTGCGGTAGATGACAGAAGCGGTGAGGACCGCCTCAGAACCATACCAACGGACGCCGATTTGTCGAGAATCGCAGAGCAATTGCGAGCCTGCGATAGATGAAACTTGCTCATACCAAAATCAAGAAGCGCTCACCCGGTCACGACCTTGCCCATATCCACCGTCGCACCCGGCGGCGCGAGCACTTCCAGCCGCCCCCCGCTCTGCTCCCTCAAGGAAAGCACCAGCCGCCCGATATCCCCGCGGAGTGGCGCGGTGAACTCCATGGCTTCGCCCTTGATAGGGTGCTTGAACCCCAAGATCGTCGCGTGCAGCGCCTGCCGTGCGATGATCGGCTCGCCCGTCGCAGGGTTCGTGTAGGGCCGCCCGCCGTACATGTCATCGCCCACGATCGCGTACCCCAGCTCGCTCATGTGGACGCGGATCTGGTGCGTACGACCCGTCTTGAGCTCAAGCTCGACGAGAGAGTACCACTCGTCACCGATGGTTCCGTCCGTGCGCTTCTGGTTTGGAACGACATACCGCTCGCGCACGCGGTAGATCGTCACCGCGTGCTTGCCGAGCTCGTCGTGCCGCACGACGTACTTCTCGCGGTACCCCTTCTCGCGCGAGGGGTGCGGCCCGATGGGCAGCTCCACCACCTCGATCGCTGGCTCCACCTTCCCATGCACCACGGCCATGTACCGCTTGTCCACCTGCCGGTACTCAAACTGGTGCCCCAGCTTCCAGTGCGCCTCATCCTGCTTCGCGAAGACGATGCAGCCGCTGGTGTGCCGGTCCAGCCGATGCACGACACCCGGCCGCGCGAACTCGTTGCCCACCTGTGAGAGCTGCCCGCCGGTGTGCGTGAAGTGCCATGCGAGCGCCGACAGCATCGTGCCCTTGAGGTGCGACCGCGCCGGATGCACGATGATGTCCGGCTGCTTATTGATGACCAGCAGGTACTCGTCCTCGTACATCACATCCAGCGGGATGTTCTCAGGAACGATGTCCTTCGAGGGCGGCGGAGGGATCACCACCTCGACCTCGTCACCGGCCCGCAGGTTCGTGGAGGCCTTGCCGAGCCGCCCGTTCACCATCACCCCGCCCTCGCCGATCAGCTTCTGGAGCTGATTGCGTGACATGAACGTGATGCGGTCGGTGAGGTACTTGTCCAGCCGCTTGTTGAGGTCGTGCTTGAGCGTGAACGTGACCGTGCGCAGCTCCGCATCATCATCCGCATCCCCGCCCGTCGCCTCCGACTCGGCCATCGCGCGCCGGATCGCCTCGGCGTCAACCTTGCCCCCGGGGAGCACAAAGCCGGCGGTGCGTGCGACGTCATCAGACATAAGAAGTCAGCGCACTTACTTAGGCTGCACGGGCGGCTGCGCCGGGGGAGTCGTCGGTTCAGTCTTCGGTGCCTCGGCCGGAGGCGTTACAGGTGCCGGCTCCGTGGGCGCGGGATTCACCGGCGGCGTCGTCGCGGGGGCAGGCTCCGGCGTAGTCGGCTGACGCAGCGGGTCGGTCTGCGGCGCCTCCACGGGAGGCGTCACAGGCGCGGCCGGGGCCGTGGGCGGAACGAGCCCGGGGGGCAACTGCGACGGATCGATCGGCGTCATCGTCGGCTGCGCGGGCTTCGGGGCCTCGGGAACCGGCGGCAGGTCCGCCTTCGCGAGCGGCGGAACCACATTCTTGAGTTCATCCAGCTTCGCGATCCGCGCCTTCGCAACCTCCGCGTGCGGCGTCAGGCCCGCAGCCTCCGCGACCTTGGCCAACTCCTCGTAATGCGACTTCGCCTTCGCGAGGTCATCCTGATCCTCCGCGACCGCGGCCATCCCATACAGCGCACCCACCGCCAGCACGCTCTTGCCCGCGTCACCCTTCAGGTCGTTGTACACCTGGGCATACAGGTCCCCCGCCTTCGTTAGAAACCCGGCCTTTTCCTCCGGCTTCAGCAGGTCTTCGGCCTTCTCGACCGCCCCATCCTGACCCACCGTCACGCCCGGCCGTACACCCTTGCGGACCGACTCCAGGTACGCGTCCGCCGCCTCCAGCCGCGCGATCGCCGCGACGGAAGACCCCGCCCCGGCATGATCCGTCGCGATCTGCAAGAGGCTGTCAGGACTGGGGTTAGAACCAGAAACCGCCGCCTCGAGCTCGGCGAAGGACTGGTCGAGCTTCACTTCCTTGCTCTGCGTCCAGCGTGTCTTCAGCCCGTATCCGGCCGAGACAAGGGCGACGACGAACAGCAGCGGGACGCCCCACTTCCGGAGCCAGTCGATGAAGTCCTGGTTGTACTTGGACTCCTCGAGTCCTGCTCCCACTCGGATCTGACGATTGTCGGCCATGGCGTCCCCAGGCGTAAGCATCCCCGAAGCCGGGGAGCACGCCGCTCCCCCGCCGGGACGCAAGTGTAGGTAACAGCAAGGGCGCAGGGGTTGCGCGAATGCGCAACTCAAACGCACGACGCCGGGACTGAGGAGTCCTCGACGAAGTCCCGGGTTTGGTGACCCTTCGCGCACGGACCCGGGACTTCGACCAAGGCGGCTCAGTCCCGGCGTCGGGGTGGCACGCCATTCGCGTTTACGCCCTCCAGCGCATGTCCTACGGCCTCAACATCTCCGCCTCTGGCCTCATGACCTCCATCTACGCGCAGGAAGTCTGGGCCAACAACCTCGCCAATATGGATACCCCGGGCTTCAAGCCCGACATCCCCTCCCCCCGGGCACGGGCGGCCGTGCGTCAGGAGGACGGGGTGCACCACTTGCCCAGCAACGACCTGCTCGAACGGCTTGGCGGGGGCACCCTGCTCCATCGCAACCGCGTCGACTTTTCGCAGGGCACCATCAAGTCCGGCGGCCCGCTGGACCTCGCGATTGAGGGCTCGGGCTTCTTCGTCCTGAGCGCCGGCGCTTCGGACGGGGCCAATGCCGTGCGGCTCACGCGCGACGGGCGTTTCTCCCGCAGCGCCGACGGAACACTCGTCACCATCACCGGCGGCCACCCCGTGCTCGATTCCAGCGACCGGCCCATCCACCTCGGACCGGGCTCCGCGGAAGTGAGCGGCGACGGCACCGTGCGGCAGGGTGGTCGCGAGGTCGCCCGCCTCAAACTCGTCGACGTGGCAAACCTCGAAACACTGCGCAAGGTCGATCACAGCCAGTTCATCGCCGACGCCGCCGCCCTCTCCGGCCGCAGCGGCGCCTCCGGCACCATCAAGCAGTACGCGGTCGAAGACTCCGCCTCCGACGAGGTGCGTTCACTCATGCGCATGTCCTCGGCGGCCCGAGACGTCGAATGGAACGCCGGCATGATCCAGGCCCACGACCGGATCATGGAACGAGCACTCGGTATGGGCCGCTTGGCATAACCCGGAGATTCAGGCTTGGCCATCAACGCACTCCAATCCGCATCCTCCGGCCTGACAGCCCTCAACACGGCCCTGGACGTCACCGCGAACAACCTCGCGAACGTCAACACCCAGGGTTTCAAGGCCAGCCGCGTCAACTTCCAGGACCTCTTCTACCAGCAGAAGATGCAGCCCGGCGCGAGGAACATCAACGACGACCAGCGCCCCACCGGCCTTTACGTCGGCCTTGGCGTCAAGGTCTCGGGCACGCAGCTGGACTTCGAGCAGGGCTCGGCCCAGAGCACCGGCCGCCCGCTGGACATCATGATCGAGGGCTCCGGATTCCTCCAGGTCACCGTCGAAAACTCCAAGTCCTCCGATGGCCGCGCGTACACCCGCGCCGGCAACCTCGCCCTCAACTCCGACGGCGAGATCGTGCTCGCCAACGACCAGGGCCGCCGCCTCGAGCCCGTCATCAGCATCCCCGCCAACGCCATCGCCGGCACGATCACGATCGGGTCCGACGGTCGCGTGACCTACGAAACCCCCGGCGGCACCGAGCCCAGCGAGGCTGGCCAGCTTGAGATCGCCACCTTCGTCAACCCCGCCGGGTTGCGCCAGCTGGGCGAAAACCTCTACGGCGCCACCGTCGCGAGCGGCCCCGCGAATGTCGGAGTTCCCTCCGCCGAGGACCGCGGCGCCATCGTGCAGGGCTCCCTCGAAGCCAGCAATGTGGACCCCACCCGCGAGCTGATCGAGCTCATCCGCGTGCAGCGCGCCTTCGAGATGAACAGCCAGAGCATCAAGGCCGCGGACGACACCCTCCGCACCGTCAGCCAGCTCCGGAGGTAAGAGATGAACCGTCGCCGGATCACATGGCTGGTCGCGCTCCTCGTTCTCTGCGCCGCGGCGTTCTCCGCGCGTGGCCAGTCCGCCTCCCCATCCACCATCACGCTCAAGTCCCTCGCCCGCGTTCAAGCCGGCGCACCGATCACGCTCGCGGACGTCGCCGCGCTTTCGGGCGAAGCGGCCTCGTGGGCTCTGGCCGTGGTCGTCCCCGCTGCCGAAACCCATGTCGGCGACATCCGCGTCGGTCTCCTCCAAGTGCGTCAGGCCGTCGAGAAGGTCGCCCGCGGCGCTGAAGGCCGCACCTCTTTCGGCGGCTCCTCCTGCCTGGTTCGCATCGCAGCCGCCGAACCCGCCCACACCCCCGCAGCAACGCCATTCAACTCCGCCCAGCCCACAAGCGCGGCCGCGACCGGCGAGACCGTCCGCGACCACGTCCGCGCCCGCATCGCCCAGGCGTGCAACGCCGACGCGGCGGACCTCCGCCTCACCTTCGAGGATGGGGCCGAACTGCTCGACACCCCCACCACTGGGAGAACCGTCGCGGTGTCGCCCACCGCCACCAGCGACAAAATGCCCGTGAGCGTCCGTGTCTACCGGGGCGACTTCCTCCAGGCCCAGGGCGTCCTCCGCGTCACCGTACAGGTCCGGCGCGATGTCTTCGTCGCAACCGCCGGCCTCAACCGCGGCAACCCCATCGACCTAGAAACCCTCTCCCAACAGGAGCAGTGGCTGCCCCCCTCCATCCTCCCCGCCACCCGCTCGCAGGTCATCAACAGCATCGCCCGCGCCCGCGTCGAACCCGGCCGCGTGATCCTCGCCCGTGACGTCGAGCCGCCCGTCGTCATCAACCGCGGCGACCTGGTCAGCATCGATTGCATCTCCGGCACCGTCGTGGTCACCAGCACCGCCCGCGCCAAAGAGCCCGGCCGCGAGGGCGACATCATCCAGTTCCAGAGTGTGAACTCCAAGCGGACATTCGGCGCCCGCGTGAACGGACCGGGCAAGGCCGTGCTCGTGGCGGAAGAAGGGGGACGTTCGTGATCAAGATCGCCGCCACTGTTTTGCTTCTCACCGCCGCCGGGTCGCAGGCCCAGAGCCTCCTCCGCCGCCCGCCCGAGCCCAAGCCCCCCACTCCCGCGTCGATGTCCCCGGCAGCGTCCCCGGGCATGATGGCCCCAGATCCCTCAGAGAAACCAGCCGAAAGACCCGCGCAGCCGCCAGCGCCATCCACGCAGCCCGCGCCCGCGACCACCAGCACTCTCACCCTCCGCAACGCCAGCCTCATGCTGGTCGAGGCCCCGCTGCCCAAGCCCTACGCGATCCACGACAAGGTCACGATCATCATCTCCGAGAGCAGCAGCCAGACCAGCCAGCAGAAGCTGGACGCGAAGAAGGACGCGAGCCTCAAGGCCGCGGTGAACAAGTTCCCTGATCTGGCGATGTTCCTCGAAGGCAACCTGACCAACCTCGGCACCGGCGTCATCGCCAGCGCCGACGTCAACGCCGCCAGCAAGTTCAAGGGTGACGGCAAGTTCCAGCGCACCGACAAGTTCCAGGACAAGATCCAGGCCACCGTCATCGACGTCAAGCCCAACGGGGTCCTCGTCCTGGAGGCCCGAAAGACCGTCGGCCAGGACCGCGAGGTCCGCACCCTCGTCCTCAGCGGCGAGTGCCGGCGCGAGGACGTCACCGACAACAACACGGTGCTCAGCAGCCAGCTCGCCGAGCTCACCATCCTCGCCCACGCGGAGGGCGACGCCAAGGACGCCGCGAGCAAGGGCTTCCTCACCCGCATCATCGAAGGCATCTTCAACTTCTGACCTCGGGTGGCACGACCCGACTTTGGGTCGTGCTCTCGCGCGTGATGAGCACGACCCCAGGGCGGGTCGTGCAACCCTTGGCATTCAGGTTGCGATGATCCCCCGCATGCGCCTCCTCGCATGCCTCGCCGCAATCCTCTTCGCACTCCCCGCCCACGCCACCACCGTGAAGGAGCTGGTCCGCATCAAGGGCCAGGGCGAGTCCATCCTCCGCGGCTACGGCCTGGTCGTCGGTCTCCCCGGCACCGGTGACTCCGGCAAAGAACTCGCCGTCTCCCGCCCCCTCGCCGAGCTCCTGAAGCAGTCCGGCAACCAGCTCGGCACCCCCCGTGAGCTCGCGAGCGCCAAGTCCGTTGCGCTCGTCTCGATCACCTGCGTGATCCCCGCGGGCGGCGCCCGCGCCGACGACACGCTCGACGTGCAGGTCTCCGCGGTTCTCAGCGCTAGCAGCCTCAAAGGCGGCGAGCTCTACCTCAGCGCTCTGCTGGGCCCTGTCCCCGACACCAACCAGAAGATCTGGGCCTTTGCGCAGGGCCTCATCGACCTCCAGGACTCCACCGTCCTCACCAACGGCAAAGTCCGCAACGGCGCCCGCATCATCGAGGACATCCTGATGCCCGCAGTGGGCGACACTTTCGAGCTCATCATCGATACGCCCTACGCAGGCTGGGCGGCCGCGAGCCAGATCGCGATCTCCATCAACGCCAAGGCCCAGCCTCAGGGCCCCAAGGTCGCCACCGTCATCGATGAGCGCACGATCCGCGTCACCGTCCCCGAGGCCGACCGCTCCGACCGCGCTGGCTTCCTCGCCGACGTGCTCTCCGCCGACGTCAACCAGCAACTCCTCGACATCCCCGCGCAGGTCATCTGCAACCAGCGCACCGGCTCGATCATCGTGACCGGCGACGTTGAGATCAGCCCCGTCGCCATCACGCACAAGGACCTCACGATCACGACGACGATCCCGGCGCCTCAGCCCAGCGTCGTGAACCCGATCGTCACCCGCGACCGCTGGGCGCCGATGGCCTCGAGCGCCAAGCCCAGCGAGATGGCCAAGCTGGCCGACCTCATCCGCGCCTTCAAGCAGCTGGACATCCCCGTCCAGGAGCAGATCAACATCCTCCAGATGCTGCACAAGACCGGCAAGCTGAACGCGAAGCTCGTCGTCGATTGATACGTCTCCCGCCGCGAGCCCGCTCAGATGACCCCCTCAACCCTCAATCCCCTCAGCACCACCGCCCTCGCTGGCCGCACCGTCGACCCCTCACTCCTGCGCCCCGCGAACACCAAGCTCGCCGACGACCAGCGCCAGTTCGCCGCCATCCTCGCGCAGCAGTCCCCCACCGACTCCACCACTCCCGAGGACCGCGCCCGCAAGGCCGCGGAGCAGCTCGTTTCCACCGCCCTCGTTCAGCCCATCTTCAAGCGACTCCGCGAGTCCAACAACGCGCCCGCCCCCTTCGGCCCCAACCAGGCCGAGAAGATGTTCGGCTCCATGCTCGACACCACCTACGCCGAGCGCATGGTCACCTCCCAGAACTGGGGCCTCGTCGACAAGTTGGCACGCGGCATGCTGTCCAAATCTCAGCCATCGCCCGCAACCCCAGGCCCAACTCCGGGCATCGTCGCCTAACCATGACTCCCCGCCCCCCCATCACCGCCCCCACCGCCATCACGCCCCAGGCCCTCAGCGAGCGCCTCGATTCGCTCCTGACCGCCCTCGCCACCGCCTACACCCGCCTGGGTGACAACACCGCCGCCCACCGCGACGCCCTCCGCGCCGCCGACGCCCCGGCCCTCGCCGAGGTCACCGCAGCGCAGTCCCGCGCCGTCGAGACCCTCGCCAAGCTTGAGCAGCAACGCCGCGAGCTCGTCGCCGCGGCCTGCACCCGCTTCGCCCCACTCGCCGCCAAGCGCGCCACCGCCATCACGCTCACCGATCTCTGCGCCTGCGTTCCCACAACCGACCGCGACGGCCTCACCGCGCAGGCCAAGGCCCTCCGCACCCTTATCGAGCAGGTGAGCAACGAAACCACCACCATCAAGGCCGCCACCGTCTCACTCGTCGCGCACATGGAGGGCCTCATGCGCCAGGTCGGCCGCCAGCTCTCCCACGCCGGCACCTACACCCGCCGCGGCTACGTCGAGGCCGGCGGCTGCGTCGTCTCGGCACTGGACCTGAGGAGCTGAATGAGCCTCACCAACGCCATCCAGATCGGCCGCTCCGCCCTCGCCGCCTCCCAGATCGGCATCCAGGTCGCCGGCAACAACATGGCCAACGCGGCCACTCCCGGCTACTCCCGCCAGGTCGCCCGCTACCTCCCAGCCCGCGGCGATTCCTCCCTCCCCGGTATCCAGATCGGCAACGGCGTCCTCGTCCGTTCCGTGCAGCGCCAGGTCGATACCGCGCTCCAAGGACGCCTCTGGAACGGCGGCTCCGACTTCTACTCCGCATCCACCAAGTCCAACATCTTCTCGCAGATCGAGGCCACCCTCGGCGAGCTGGGCGACAACGACCTTTCCAGCGAACTCAGCGACTTCTTCAGCAGCTGGTCCGAACGCGCCAACCAGACCGAGAGCAGCAGCAGCGTCGTGCAGCAGGGCGACCGCCTCGCCGGCTTCATGCGCAACCTCCGCTCACAGCTCACCGAACAGCAGCGCCAGATCGACGACCAGCTCTCCGCCACCGTCTTCCGGGGCAACGACCTCCTCAACCAGGTCGCGCAGCTCAATGGCACCATCGCCAACGCCGAGGTGAGCGGCTCCACCGCCAACACGCTCCGTGACCAGCGCGACGCCGTAATCTCCGAGCTCGCCTCGATCATGGACGTCACCGTCGTTGATCACGGCCAGCAGGGCGTCGACATCCTCGTGGGATCAAACCCCGTCGTGCTCGGCACCACCACCCGCTCCATCGAGCTCAAGCGCACGGTGACCGACGGCCAGGTGCAGGTCTCCGTCGCCACCGTCTCAGACAACCAGAGCCTCGACATCCGCTCCGGTGCCCTCGGTGCGCTGCTCGAATCCCGCACCACCGCCATCAACAGCACCGTCACCAAGCTCGACCGCCTCGCCAGCCAGCTCATCTTCGAGGTCAACAAGATCCACAGCACCGGCGTCAACGCGACCGGCCTGAGCACCACCACCGGCACCCTCGCCTTCGGCGCCAGCGATCGCGCCCTCTCGCTCAACAGCGCCGGCAACCAGGTCACCAGCCGCCTCCCCTTCGCGGCGACAAACGGCGGCTTCAGTGTCAACGTCCGCAACAAGGACACCGGCGCGATCCAGACCGTCCGCATCAACGTGGACCTTGACGGCATCACCAGCACCGGCGCACCCGGCACGGGCGACGACACCTCGGCCGCGGACATTGTCTCCGCGATGGGCGCAATCCCCGGCCTGACCGCCTCCTTCACCCCCGACGGCAAGGTCAACCTCCAGGCCGCGACCGGCTTCGACTTTTCCTTCTCCGACGACTCGTCCGGCGCGGTCGCGCTGCTCGGCCTCAACTCCTACTTCAAGGGCACCAGCAGCAACGACATCGGCATCCGCGAGGACCTGATCCGCGACCCCAGCCTGCTGGCCGCGGGCCGGATGGTCAACGGCCAGTTCATCGAGAACGGCACCGCGCTCGCGATCGCCGGCCTTCAGGACCGCAACCTCGACAGTCTTGACGGCAAGTCCCTCCAGGGCCTTTGGCGCGACTCGGTACAGGCGGTCGGCGGCCAGGCTTCGTCCGCCGCGACCGCCGCGCAGGCCTCCGCTGTGGTGCTCGAGTCCCTCGAATCCCAGCGTGCCGGCATCAGCGGCGTCAGCATCGACGAGGAGTCCATCAACCTCCTCGAGTTTCAGCGCCAGTACCAGGCCGCGGCCAAGATCATCAGCACCGCCCAGGACCTCACCAACATCCTGCTGGGGATCATCTGATGAGCAGCATCCCATCCAACCTCGCGCGCGTCTCGAACATGATGGCTTCGCGCCTCGCGCTCACCAACCTCAACCGCACCAACGTCGCGCTCCTCCGCACCAGCGAGCAGATCTCAACCGGCCGCAGCGTCCTCCGCCCCAGCGACGACATCATCAAGGCCGCGACCATCTCTGTCCTCGACGACCGCCTGGACCGTTCGACGCAGACCCGCCGCAACCTCTCCCACGCCGCGGCCTCACTCGACGTCCTTGACTCCTCCCTCTCCAACGCCTTTGACATCGCCCAGGAAGCCAAGACTCTCGCGAGCCAGCAGCTCAACGTCGGGTCCACGCCCGGCGAGCGTGCCTCCCAGGCTTCCGGCATCGATCAGATGATCCGCAGCCTCCTCGACATCGCCAACACCAAGTCCGTCGCCGGGTACGTCTTCGGCGGCTCGACCACCTCCAGAATCCCCGTCGAGGCCTTCGGAACCGGCTACCGCTACCGCGGCCAGGGCTCCGGCCTCATCACCGACCTGGGCCAGGCCACCGGCGCCCCGATCACCATCGGCGCGACACCCATCTCCGGCATCTCCGCCCGCGTCCGCGGCTCGGTGGACCTCAACCCCGGCCTCACCCTTGGCACCCAGCTCACCGACCTCGATGGCGCCCGTGGCCTTGGTGTTGCCATCGGCACCGTCCAGATGTCCATCGACTCCGGCGCCGCGATCACAATCGACCTCAGCGGCGCGGCCACCGCCCAGGACGTCGTCACCCGCGTCAACGCCGCGATCCGGCAGTATGAGACCGATAACTCGGTGACCGTCCTCGGACCCGGGGGCGTCGGGGTCGGCGGCGAGTCGTTTAATATAGATGTGGCCGCGGGCCACGCGATCCAGTTCTCGGACGTCGGCAGCGGCACCGCCGCTCTCGACCTCGGCCTAGCCGCGACCACCCCCTTCTCCTTCGACCCCTCCAACGCTGCCGGCGTGGGCACCGACCCCCGCCTCACCCTCCAGAGCACCGTCGCCTCCCTCACGGGGATCACCGGCGCCCTCGGCTCCATCAAGCTGACCAACGCCGGCCGCTCGGCGACCGTCGATCTTTCGACCGCAACCACCGTTCAGGACCTCCAGAACCTCATCGAGAGCACCGGCCTGGGCGTCCGGGTGCGGATCAACAGCACCGGCACAGGCATCGACATCGTCAACGAGGTCTCCGCCGGCAGCGGCGGCGCCCTCTCCATCTCCGAGGTCAGCGGCAGCAACTTGACCGCTACTCGCCTGGGCATCCGCTCCCTTTCCGGAGCCACCCGCATCGCCGACCTCAACTTCGGCAGCGGCATCAAGGTCATCGACGGCGTCATCAACCCCGCCACCGGGATCTACGACCAGACGCTCAACGACGACTTCGAGATCACACTCGGCCAAGGCACCAAGATCAGGGTTGACCTCCGCCCTTCCGACCTGACCGACGTCCAGTCCATGCTCACCCGCATCAACTCGCAGCTGAGCACCGCCCTCACGGCCGCGGGCCTGGACCCCACCGACCTCGTCGCCACCCTGAGCGACAGCACCAACGGCATCACGCTGGTCCAGAACAGCACGTTCCCCGACCCGCTCGTGGTCAAGCAGCTCAATAACTCCCAGGCCGCGGCGGGCCTGGGGCTGATCAACGCCACGTACGACGTCGCCAGCGCAACTTTGATCGGCCGCGACACAGGGAAAGTGCGCGTCGACGATCTTTTTACGCGTCTCATCGACCTTCGGGATTCCCTGCTGGCCAACGACAACTCTGGCATCACGCTTGCTGGACAAGGGCTGGACGCCACCATCGCCACGCTGGTTGAGACCAGGGGCACGGTCGGCGGGTACGCCAAGCGTGTAGACGACGCCGACGGACGGGAACTGGATCGGGCCAATGCCGACACCAAGGCCCGCAGCAACCTCCGCGACGTTGACTTCACCGAGGCGGCCTCCCGTTTCTCGATGCTGCAGACGCAGCTGGAAGCGGGCCTGCGGATCACGGCCATGACACAGTCCAGGAGTCTCCTCGACTTCCTGGGTTGATCGGAGAGATCGAAACACCTGTGCCGCCTGGGAAATAGGCGGAGAATCAAGACGGAGCTGACGCAATGGAAGTGCGTACGACACGATTCGGAGTGGTGCATGTCGCGGAGGACCGCGTGATCCACTTCCCCAAGGGCCTCCTAGGCTTCACCAACCAGTCCCGCTTCTGCCTGCTCGAGCCCGGCGAGGACGCCTGCTTCTTCTGGCTCCAGTCAGTGGACGAGCCCAGCCTCGCCTTCGTCATCACCGACCCCAGCCTCTTCGTCCCCGAGTACTCGGTCCCCATCCGCCCCGAGCAGATGATCGAGCTCAAGCTCAACAAGCTCGAGGACGCCCAGGTGTTCGTCATCGTCAACAAGGTTGACACCACCCTCACCGGCAATCTCCAGGGCCCGCTCATCATCAACACCCTCACCCGCACCGGTGAGCAGATGGTCCTCGCCGAGAAGCGCTGGACCACCCGCCACCCGCTCGTGAAGGTCGCCAACCAGCAGACCGCTGCCGCCCTCTCGGCCTGACGCCGCCACCGCTGACCACCATGGGGAACCCGAAGTTCCACAACCCCTGCAATACACCCCCGGACAGCCGGCAGGCCGCGCCGCGCCCATCTGTATGGCGCGATGAGAGAACGCGGCCGACCCCAGACGGGCATGGACGCCCGGACACTGGGTTCAAGGAGCCAACTGATGCTGGTGCTATCCCGGCAGCGCGACGAGACGATCATGATCGGGGACGAGATCGAAATCACCGTGGTCGACATCCGCGGCGACAAGGTCCGACTCGGCATCACCGCCCCGACACGCATCGCCGTTCATCGCAAAGAGGTTTACGAGGCCATCAGGCTGGAGAACGAGCAGGCCGCGCGGATCGCGGGCAGCGAGCTCCCCTCCCTCAATGGCGAGATCCTTCCCGGCCCGGCACGCTCCCGTGTCCGCGCCCGGACCAGCGGCCTGGCCAGCCAGGCCCCGCAGCAGCCACTTCCGCTCAACGGTGTGCGCACCCCGCGCACCGGCGAACAGAGGCGGGCCCTGTGAACAACCCAGATCCGAACACCCCACAGTGGGGTTTCCTTGTAGCGGGCCGACGCCCGCAGCGTCGGTCCCGTATCGCAGAGCACTTAGCCTCAATCACGGAGGATTGCAATGGCTAGGATTAACACGAACGTCGCCAGCCTCGTCGCACAGACGAACCTTGCCAACACGAGCGCCGAGCTCAACCTGCGGCTTGAACGCCTCTCAACAGGCCTCAAGATCAACCGCGGCAAGGATGACCCCGCGGGCCTCATCATCTCCGAGCGCATCCGCTCGGACCTGCAGGGCATCAATCAGGGCATCAACAATGCCCAGCGAGCCAGCAGCGTCATCTCCACCGCCGAGGCCTCCCTCGCCGAGGTGAACGACCTGCTCAACTCGATCCGCGGCCTGCTGGTCCAGTCCTCCAGCACCGGCGGCAACTCCCAGGAGGAGCTGAACGCCAACCAACTCCAGATCAACTCGGCCATCGAGTCGATCACCCGCATCAGCAATACCGCGAGCTTCGGCGGCCTCAAGCTGCTCGACGGCTCGATGGACTACACCCTTTCCGGTGTCCGCACCAGCGCCATCACCAACGCGCAGATCACCGGGGCCGCCTTCGCCGGCGCCACCTCCATCGGCGTCGACATCGATGTCGTCACCTCCGCGCAGACCGGCGCGCTCTACTTCCCGGGCGGCACGCCCGCGGGGCAGATCCTCTCGTCCATGTCCATTGAGGTGAAGGGCCCCAAGGGCGTCCAGGTCTTCAGCTTCACCAGCGCCCAGAGCCTCGACAGTGTCATCACCGCCATCAACCGCTTCAGCTCCCAGACGGGCGTGCAGGCGGCGGCGATCAACGGCGATATCAACTCCGGCATCGTTTTCAGCTCTGCCGATTACGGCGCCGACGCCTTCGTCAGCGTCCAGCGCCAGAACCCGCCCGGGGCCGCACTCAACAGCTTCACAACCTACGGCTTCACCAACAACGCCCCCGTCCCCTCCGGCTCGCCATTCGACTGGGCCACCTACATCGGCGCAGGCACGCTCACCGAGACCAACAAGGACAATGGTCAGGACGTCAGGGCCCTGGTCAACGGCAACCTCGTCAAAGGCCGCGGCCTCACCCTGAGCATGAACACCTCCGCCCTCTCGGGCAGCATCGTCCTCGAGAGTTCCTTCGCCACCCGCCCCAGCACCGGCACGACCACCTTCGACATCACCGGAGGCGGAGCTCTCTTCCAGCTCGGGCCGAACGTCACCGCCCTCCAGCAGTCCAACATCGGTGTCCCCTCGGTCGCCGCGTCCCGCTTGGGCGGCGTCCGCACCGGCAACGGCGTCGAGTTCCTCAACTCGCTCAAAGAGAACGAGTTCAACAGCCTCATCGAGTCCGCCCGCAGACAGGACTTCACTGGGGCCGAGGCCGTGCTCTCCGCGGCGATCGATCAGATCACCTCCCTCCGCGGTCGCCTGGGCGCCTTCGAACGCAACGTCCTTGACACCAACGTGAGCTCTCTCCAGGCCCAGTACGAGAACCTCAACGCCAGCGTCTCGCAGATCCGCGATGCGGACTTCGCGATGGAGACGAGCATGCTCACCCGAGCCCAGATCCTCTCCAGCGCGGGCACCTCAACCCTTCAGCTCGCCAACCAGCAGAGCCAGTCCGTGCTCCAGCTGCTCTCTCGATAACCAACCAGACCCCGCCCAAGGCGCATAAACCGCCTGTTCGAACCCCTCAGGAGTCCTCCTGAGGGGTTTTTCGTGCGCCACAACGCCCCCGCCAAGGCCATTTTCCCGATTTTTGGACCCTGCCGCTAAACCGACCCTCCCGGCTTCCCGATCCCAACGGTGTTCGCCAGTCCTTTCGGGCTGGTGGGTGTGGAGACCCGGGATGGATCCCGAGTCCCCGCGAGTCACGGGCCTGTCGGCGCCGGGCTCAGCGTGGGGAAGTGTAAAGCCCCTCGCCTGACAGACAGTCCGCGGCTCCAGACGCGGAAGCTCGTACTCAACGCACGGAGGGTCCTCGAAATGTCACGCATCAATACGAACGTCCAGTCTCTCGTCGCTCAGCGTGTTCTCTCGCAGAACAACATGGGCCTGTCGTCCAGCCTTGAGCGCCTCAGCACGGGCCTCAAGATCAACCGTGGTAAGGACGACCCGGCCGGCCTCATCGCCAGCCAGAACCTCGAGGCGGGCCAGAAGGGCCTCAACGCCGCCATCACCAACGCCCAGCGCACCGACCAGGTCGCCAACATCGCCGAAGGTGGCCTCCAGGAAGTCTCCGGTCTGCTGACCGAGCTCCAGGGCCTGCTCACCGCCTCCGCCAGCAAGGCCGGCCTCTCCGCCGAGGAGAAGCAGGCCAATCAGCTGCAGATCGACTCGATCCTCCAGACCATCGACCGCGTCTCCAGCGCGACCAACTTCCAGGGCATCAAGCTCCTCAACGGCAACTTCGACTTCAAGACCTCCGGCGTCGCCGCGGGCGTGTCCGACAGCAAGGTCAACGGTGCGAAGTTCTCCGGCGCCAGCCTGCAGGTTGACGTCGCCGTGACCGCCTCCGCTCAGCAGGGCGGCCTCTTCCTCTCGGCCGGCGCGACCACCCTCTCCGTGGCCACCGACAGCTCCTTCGTCATCGAAGTCTCCGGCGCCAAGGGCAGCCGCGAGCTCACCTTCGCCAACGGCACCACCCTCAACACCATCCGCGACACCATCAACAGCTTCACCGACGTGACCGGCGTTGAGGCCGCGACCTCCGGCACCGGCATCAAGCTCAACAGCGAGAACTTCGGCACCAGCGAGTTCGTCTCGGTCAAGGTCCTTCACAACGGCGGTAACGCCGGCCAGACCGGCGTCTACGGCCTCGAGTCCGACGACTTCAACACCGCCGACACCGCCACCGGTACCCTCTTCACCTCCAGCGGCGCCGCCAACGGCGTCACCGACAAGGGCCAGAACATCGCCGCGACCATCAACGGCATCGCCGCGACCGCCAGCGGCAAGACCGCCCGCATCAACACCGACTTCCTCGACGTCGCCCTGACCCTCGACACGTCCACCAGCCAGACCCTTGGCATGGTCGGCGGTTCCTCGGGCGCCTTCACCATCACCGGCGGCGGTGCTGACTTCCAGCTCGCCGGCAACGTCGACATCGCCGGCCGCGTCTCCCTGGGCATCCAGGACGTCGCCGCCCGCAAGCTCGGCAACAGCGACATGGGCTTCCTCAACTCGCTCGCCTCCGGCCAGGCCAACAACATCGTTGATGGCGAGGTCGAGGACGCGCAGAAGATCGTCTCCGAGGCCATCAAGCAGGTCTCGGGCCTCCGCGGCCGCATCGGTGCCTTCCAGAAGAACACCGTCGGCGCCACCATCCGCAGCCTCAACGTCCAGAGCGAGAACACCGCGGCCGCCCAGTCGGTCATCCGCGATGCTGACTTCGCCGCTGAGACTGCCATGATGACCCGCAGCCAGATCCTGGTCCAGGCGTCGACCAACGTCCTCGCCATGGCCAACAGCCAGCCCCAGTCGGTGCTCTCGCTCCTCCGCGGCTAAACCCCGCTGAGCTCGAGAAACCCCTGAGCTGATCCCAGGTCCCTCCAAGCCCCGGCCCTCATCGGCCGGGGCTTTTCATTTTTGCCGTGATCGGCCGATGTACCGTTCGTGAGCGTGACCGCCAAGCCAACTCCGAATCCAACTCCGACACCCCCGCCCCGCCGGCGCAAGGGCGAGCCCCGCCCCGCCCTCCCCGACCACTTTACCAAGCACATCTCCCACTTCCTGGGCTTCCTCCGCGTCGAGTGCGGGCTGTCAACCAACACCCTCGAGGCCTACGAGCGCGACCTCTACGACCTGCTCATCGACATGCACCAGCAGTCCGTCGCCGCGCTCCCCGACATCACCCCCCGCCAGCTCTCCACCCACATCGGCGAGCTCAAGAGCAAGCGACTCATGGAGGGCAGCTCCGTCATCCGCCACCTCGCGGCCATCAAGGTCTTCTTCCGCTGGGCCCTCTCGCTCAACCTCATCCCCAAAGACCCCACCGAGATCCTCGACCGGCCCACCCGCTGGAAGAAACTCCCCGACGTCCTCTCGCCCAAGCAGGTCGAAGCCCTCCTCGCCGCGCCCAAGCCCGACTCCCGCCCCTCACTCCCCGGCCAAGAAGACCTCCAGCTCTGGCTCCGAGACAAGGCGCTCCTCGAACTCCTCTACGCCAGTGGCCTGCGCGCTTCCGAAGTCGCCGGCCTCACCATCAACGAAGTTCACCAGACCCTCGGCGTCGTCCGCGTCACCGGCAAGGGCAACAAGCAGCGCCTCGTCCCGATGGGCGCGCCCGCCAAGCAGGTGCTCGAACGCTACATGACCGAGTGCCGCCCCAAGCTCGACCGCAAAGATGGGCGTGACAAGGGCCGCGTGCTCCTCTCCCGCACCGGCCGTCCGCTGGAGCGCGTGGCCGTGTGGCAGATCGTCAAGCGCAATGCCCAGGAGGCCGGCCTCCGCAACGTCCACCCGCACACCCTGCGACACAGCTTCGCCACCCACCTGCTCATCGGCGGCGCCGACCTCCGCGTCGTCCAGGAAATGCTCGGCCACGCCGACATCGCCACGACGCAGATCTACACCCACGTCGACCGCTCACACCTCAAGCAGGTCCACCGCAAGCACCACCCGCGTGCGTAGCGTGCCCGACATCCGACATCCGACATCCGACATCCGACATCCGACATCCGACATCCGACATCCGACATCCGACATCCGAAATCCGAAATCCGAAATTCACTCACTCACTCCCGATCCGCCCCCTGCACCGCCAGACAAAACGCCTCGATCAACTCCAAGTCCTTCACCCCCGGCGCATGCTCCACCCCCGCGCACGCCTCCACACCCCACGGCCTCACCGCCAGAATCGCCTCGCCCACATTCCGCGGCGTCAGCCCACCCGACAGCACGATCGGCTTCCGCACATTCTCGAGGTGCGGCGTCAGCTGCGCCCAGTCGAATCCTTCCGGCACCTCCACCATGATCGCGCACACCTCATCCAGCTCGTCCCACCGCAGGAGGTCCCGCGCGATCGTCGCCTCATCCCACCGCACCACCTTGATCACATCCGGTCCGCACGACCGCACCAGCTGCACATCCTCTTCACCCGCGAACTTCGTGTAGATCGTCGGGCACAGCTCCTCCGCGTCGCTGAACTCATCCAGCGTCGGCTCGCAGAACTCGCCCACCGATGCCACCAGCGGCGGCAGTACGCTCATGATCGCGTACGCCTCCTCCGGATCGATCGCCCGCGGGCTGGTCCGGTGGAACACGAACCCCACCGCGTCCGCCCCCGCCTCCGCGGCCGTGATCGCCTGCTCCTCCTCCGTCACCCCACAGATCGTTACTCGCGTCCGGGCCATACACCGCTCCTTGCGTCCGTAAAATCCGCCGCGCCGATCGTAACCAAACGGCCCGCCTCCCCCACCCTCATCCTCACCCCACCTGAACCCGGCCCGGGGCGACACCCGGAAAAACCCTCTCTATAGTCTGCCCCCCCGCCGGTGTGCGACCGCCGGGCAACCCCCGTTTCGAGAAGGATTATTCCAGATGGCATCGTTCTCCAAGGGCCTTGAGGGCGTCGTTGCGGCGGAAACTCGGATGTCTTTCATCGATGGCGAAAAGGGCGTCCTCGAGTACGTCGGCATCCCCATCGGCGAGCTCGCCAGCAACTCCACCTTCGAGGAAACCGTCTTCCTCCTCTGGAACACCCGCCTCCCTAATCAGGGTGAGCTGGCCTCCTTCAACGCCGCCATCCGGGCCCGGTACGACCTCCCTACCAAGATCGAGTCGCTCCTCACGGCCATGCCCAAGGACGCCCAGCCCATGCATGTCATGCGGACGCTGGTCTCCGCCATGGGCCTCATCGACCCCGAGCCCAACGCCACCGACCTCGCCAAGGTCCGCGACAAGGCCGTGACGATGCTCGCCGTCACCCCCACCATCCTCGCCGCCTACCACCGCCACCGCCAGGGCAAGCCCATCGTCCGGCCCGACAAGAGCCTGCCTATCGCCGAGAACTTCCTCTACATGCTCAACGGCGCCAAGCCCACCGCCGCGATGGCCAAGGCCCTGGACGTCTGCCTCGTCCTCCACACCGACCACGGCTTCAACAACTCCACCTTCGCCGCGCGCGTCGTCATCTCCACGATGAGCGACCTCTACTCCGCCCTCACCGCCGCCGTCGGCTCCCTCCGCGGCCCGCTCCACGGCGGCGCCAACGAGGAAGTGATGGTCATGCTCAACCAGATCCCCACGGTTGAAGCCGCCGAGAAGTTCGTCCAGGACAAGCTCGCCAAGAAGGACAAAATCCCCGGCTTCGGCCACCGCGTCTACAAGGCCTACGACCCCCGCGCCAGCCACCTTAAGGGCCTCGCCAAGCAGCTCGCGCAGGACACGGGCAACATGGACCTCTTCGACAAGTCCACCCGCATCGAGAAGACGATGGAGACCGCCGTCGCCGCCAAGGGCATCTACCCCAACGTCGACTTCTACTCCGCCACCACGTACCACTGCATCGGACTGCCCCTGGACCTTTTCACGCCGATGTTCGTTGTCGGGCGCGTCGGCGGCTGGTCCGGCCACGTCCTCGAGCAGCTCGCCGATAACCGCCTCTTCCGCCCCGCCGCGGCCTACGTCGGCCCCCACGACGTCCGCTACACGCCGATGGACAAGCGGTAAACACAGAAGATCACAGCTCAAACAAAGGGCGGACCTCCGAAGGCTCGCCCTTGCTTCTTTTTTGTGCTGATGCAGGCCGTCAAGAACGAATAGGCCCCGCGGCCCTTGTGGTTCCCGTGTTCCTTGGTAGTGTCCTTAACCAAGGGAGAGCCAATGACGATGTCCACAGCTTTGATTCGACGGACCTGCTGGCTGCTTTGCGTCAGCGGCCCCGCGGCACTCTCGCACGCACAGCTCTCAATCACCGCGATCGACAACGTCCCCGGCGGTCTGGGAAACACCATCGCCGCCCTCAGCGCCGATGGCCAGGCCGTCACCGGGCAGACGTACAACGCAACCGCGACCTCCGCCTTCCGCTGGACACGCGCCGGCGGCGTCCAGAACCTGGGCAGCCTCCCCGGCGGGGTCAACGGCGCAGGCTCAGGGATCAGTGGCAACGGTTCCGCAATCGCGGGCGTGGAGTTCACGGGGGGTGCAAAGGCGTACCGATGGACCGCCGCGACCGGGTTCGTGAACATCGGCACGCTGCCCGGCGGCGCGGCCGCCCTCGCCAATGGCATTAGCGTCGATAGCAACGCCATCGTCGGGCTCAGCGACTCGCCGAGCGGCACCCGCGCGTTCCGCTGGACCTTGTCGGGGGGGATGCAGAATCTGGGAGTCCTGCCCGGCGGCACCAGTTCCGAAGCGATCAGCCTCAGCGCTGACGGCTCAGTTGCAATGGGGCAAAGCGATTCTTCCCAGGGCCCCCGCGCGTTCCGCTGGACCAGCGCCACCGGGATGCAGAGCCTGGGCACACTCCCAGGTGGGACGAGTTCGATCGCCTGGGGCATCAGCGGCGACACACGAACCATCACGGGGTCGAGCAACTCCACGGCAGGCACCCGCGCGTTCCGCTGGACCGCGACCGGCGGGATGCAGAGCCTGGGCATCCTCCCCGGCAACCTCTTCTCCGAAGCCTACTCGCTCAGCGAAGACGGCTGGACCATCATCGGCGGCTGCGGCTCAGACGTAGGAGGCGCCGCGTTCCTGTGGACGCCCGCGCTAGGCATGGTGGACCTCAACACCTACCTCCCGACCCTCGGGCTGGACCTCACCGGCTGGACCCTCGACTTTGGAAAGTCCATTTCGTCCGACGGCAGTGTGATCGCCGGCGACGGCACCTTCAACGGCGAGGCCCGCATCTGGGTCGTCTCCGGCCTCACCCGATCCGGCCCCTGCTCTGCCGATTACAACGGCGACGGAGACTACGGCACCGACCAGGACATCGAAGCCTTCTTCCGCTGCCTCGCCGGTGTCTGCTGCACGCCCTGCATCAGCGCCGACTTCAACGCCGACGGCGATACCGGCACCGATCAGGACATCGAGTCCTTCTTCCGCGTGCTTTCCGGCGCGGCCTGCTGAGCGCGTTACTTCGCCGCCGCCACCTTCGCATCCTCCTGGCAGTGCGAGCACCACAGGATCGGATCGCCCAGGCCACCGAACGAAGCATCCGTCCGCTTCGTGGACCCCCGCAGCTTGGTCAGCATCCGCCGCTGATACACATCCGCGTTCAGCGTCTTCTGCCCCAGGTTCGCGTTGTACGTGCTCTTCAGCTGCTCATTGATGTTCGCGATCCGGGTGTCCGGGTACGGGTGGGTCGCGAAGAACTCGCTCCCCCGCTTCTCCCCCATCGCCTTCGAGAGCACCTCCATCACTCCCAGCAGCGCGGCCGGGTCGTACCCCGCCTTCGCCATATACCGCATGCCCAGCGAGTCCGCCTCCGTCTCCTGCGGCCGGCTGTACTGGAGCAGCACCGTGTTCCCCGCAAACTGAATCAGTGTCGGCGCCAGCTGCCCCCCGAGCCCGGCCTTGCTCTCCAGCAGCGAGCTCGCAACCTGCCCGCCCACCGACGCCACCTGCTCGCGCCACACTTGGTCGTTGATGTGCCGCGCCGTCACATGCCCCACCTCGTGCCCCAGCACGCCCGCGAACTGCGCCTCGTTGTCCAGCTGCGACGCCAGCCCACGCGAGAAGAACACCTTCCCCCCGGGCAACGCAAACGCGTTGATCACGTCCGAGTCCAGCATCGTGAACTCCCACGGCAGGCTCGGGTTCTCCCCCTCCGTCAGCTTCGCCAGCTTCATCCCCACCTCAGCGGTGTACGCCTGCACATCCGCATCGGCGTACTTCCCGCCATACTGCTGGACCACCGCCGGCATGCTCTGTACCCCCAGAGCAATCTCCTGCTCGGGGGAAATCGCGTTGAACTGGTTCCGCCCCGTCGCTGGGTTCGTCGAACACGCCGCCATCAGCATGGCCGTGCCACACACCCCACCCACCAGCCAAGCCCGTCCGCCAGCATTGATCGACGACCGCATGCGATGCACTCCTTGTGGCCCCCCGCCTTCGGGGGCAACCAAACGATACACACTCCTTCCTACCATCGTTTCATGAGTTCCGAGTTCAGGAACGCCTCAACAACCGCCAACCCCGACGCGCCCGCAACCGCTTGGACAGCCCCCGAGCTGACCAACCCCCACCAGTCCGCCGACAAGGCCACCAAGGTCCGCGGCATGTTCTCCGCCATCGCCGGCACCTACGACCTCAACAACCGCGTCCACTCAGCCTGGCAGGACCAGCGCTGGCGCCGCAAGGCCGTGCGCGCCGCCAACGTCAACCCCGGCGACCACGTCCTCGACGTTGCCTGCGGCACCGGCGACCTCACCCAGCTGTTCGCCAAGTCCCCTGCCGCCAAGGTCATCGGCCTGGACTTCACCCCCGCGATGCTGGACATCGCCCGCACCAAGCTCACCCGCCAGCCCCCGAGCGCCGCGGCCAAGGTCTCCTATATGGAAGGCGACGCGATGGCCCTGCCATTCGCCGACGCCTCCTTCGATGTCCTGTCGATCGCCTTCGGGATCCGCAACGTCACCGACCCCGCCAAGGCCCTCGCCGAGTTCGCCCGCGTCCTCAAACCCCGCGGCCGTCTCGTCGTCCTTGAGTTCGATCAACCCTCCAATCCGGTGATGCGTTGGTTCAACCGCATCTATTGCGCCAGCATCATGCCCCACACCGCGACCGCTATTTCCCGCGACAAGTCCGGTGCTTATCGGTACTTGCCCGCCTCGGTGGGCACCTTCTGGACCTCGCCGCAGATGCAGCAAGCCCTTGCCAAAGCTGGGTTTACAGACATCTCGGCGACCACCATGACGCTCGGCATCTGCACCTGTTATCGGGCCCTCCGCGCCTGATCACGCCCCCAAACCCACGCGCAGATAACGCCGAACGTTTTCGGACCCAAAATCGTCCTTGCGCGAAAGGGGGGTCACTTTCCCGTGAGCGATCCTTTACCGGTCGATAGGAACGTCGCACCCGTGGCACTGTCAGCCACGACCGGCGAGGACGCCGGACAACGAACCCGGACGGTGGAACCGATCCTGTCAGCCAAGTTCCTTAGCGGGAGTTTCCACCATGAGCCAGGAAGTACTCGTCGAGCGTCTCTTCGAAACCCTTGTCGCCGGTGACCGTCAGGCCGCGCGGGCCCTGGTGCAGGAGGCTGGGACCACGGCGTCTGCCCAGACCGTGCTGAGTGATCTCTTCTGGCCCACGCACGAGATGATCGAGCGGCTGTTCAAGAGCGATCAGATGACGGCCGTGGCGTACCAGATGTCCACCCGCCTGCTCCGCATGCTCGTCGACCAGACCGCGGCCCACCTCCCCCACCCCGCCATCACCGAGCGGACCGTGTTCGCCGCGTGCGGGCCCAGCCAGGGCGAGGAGCTCGCGGGTCAGATGACGGTTGACCTGCTGGAGGCCCACGGCTTCGACGTGACTTTCACCGGCGGAGGCATCCCCGCCGACGAAATCCTCGCCGAGGCCCAGTCCCGCCGTCCTGACATCCTGCTGCTGTTCGCGTCGGCGGCGGGGGACCTGCCCGGGATCCGCCGGATCATCAACACGCTGCGGGAGAATGGGGCGTGCGAGGGGACGCGGATCCTGGTGGGCGGGGGCGTGTTCAACCGGGCGGACGGGCTGGCGGAGGAGATGGGGGCTGACCTGTGGGCGTACAGCCCCGCCGATGTGGTGGACCTGCTCATCAATGACCCGGTGGGGCGCGGCGAAGAGGTCCGCGAAGAGGCCCCAGCCCGCAAGCGCAAGAGCCGGGCGGCCTGATCCACAAGTCCGATAGCCCTGTTCTCTGCCGGGCCCGGAAGGGCCCTTTTCATTGGGGGCGAGCCGTTTTTGTTGAAACCGGGACGGAGCTGGGGTGCAATCTACTCTGAGCGACGGGAGTTCTCCCGGCGTCTTTTTGTCACAGGCTCTCGTTTTACAATGCCCAAGATCGGGTGGAGGTTCTGAGAATGCGGTTCAAGCTCGCGACGTTGTTGGTGCTCGGTGCAGCCGGGATGGCCCAGGCCAACCCCCAGGAAACCCTGACGTTCACCAGCGTCCCCAGCGACGGGATCGAGAACGACGCGACCAACTCCGTCCGCACGGCGGTCGTGGCGGGGACCTACGGCGTTTCCAAGATCGTGATCAACGCCGTGCTCAACTCCGGCGGCACCGGCACCTACGGCTACGAGTCCGTTCTGAAGATCACCCCGCCCGGCGGGACGCCCTTCTACGTCGAGGTGTCCGGCATCGAGGCGCCCTTCACCACGCAGACCTACACCAACCTCGAGGTCTACCTCCCCACGCCCGTCGCCAACGCCGCGGGAACCTGGGAAGTCCGCTTCTTTGAGACCTTCAACGACGGCGGCGTCGATTCGACCTGGGCGACCATGTCCATCACGCTCGATGACGAGGCCCCCGGCTTCGTCGAGGCGACCGATGCGGGCGACACCCTCGTCACCGCGATGGTGCCCAGCGGCAGCGGTCCCCTGACCTCGATCTACGGCTCCCTCAACGGCGACGACGACGTCTACAAGATCGAGATCTGCGACGCCGCCAACTTCGCCGCGTCCACCACGTTCAGCTCGTTCGTCGACACCCGCCTGTTCCTGTTCGACGCGAACGGTATGGGCGTGGCCTTTAACGACGACTACTTCCCCAACACCCAGGACTACTACTACCAGTCCCGCCTCCAGAACTTCCCCGTCACGGCGGGCACCTACTACGTCGGCGTCTCCGCCTTCGAGCGCATGGCCCGCACCGCCGCCGGCGACGCCATCTGGAACACGCAGCCCTACGACACCGTTCGCGCGCCCGACGGCCCCGGCGCTGCCGGCACCCTCGACAACTGGGGCGGCACCACCGACCAGGCCGGTCCCTACGTCCTCTCCCTCAAGGGTGCGTGCTACGCAACCAGCACCCCCACCTGCGGCGACCAGGACTTCAACGGCGACGGCGACTTCGGCACCGACCAGGACATCGAAGCGTTCTTCGCCTGCCTTGGCGGCCAGTGCTGCGCCACCTGCTACGTCGGCGGCTCAGACTTCAACGGCGACGGCGACTTCGGCACGGATCAGGACATCGAGAGCTTCTTCCGCGTCCTCAGCGGCGGCCCCTGCTGATCTGACCTCACCAGTCCAAAAACCACAGAACCCAGGGACTGAGTCCCTGGGTTCTTTTCTTTTCAAAGGCCGGAGTGGGATTCGAACCCACGAAGCTTGCGCAACGGATTTGCAATCCGTCCCATTTGACCACTCTGGCACCCGGCCGTGCTGGGCCGCGAGGACCCACAGGGGCAAGAATAGGTCGGGCATCCGCCCTCGCCAACCCTCGCCCCGTCCAAGCCCAAAGATCCCACCCTCGTCCGGTCGATGTCCTCCCGGAGCCACCATGCAAATCGCCCCGCTCGCCATCGCCGCCGGCCTCGCCCTCTCCATCACGGCCTTCGCCCAGCCAGAGCCCCAGCCCATCGAGCCCCCACGCAACGACGAGCCCGTCCAGCCCACCAAGCCCGCCCCCGCCCAGTCCGCCATTCCCTCTCTCAAGCCGACGCCCATCCCCGAGGCAACCGACGCCGCCCTCCCGCCGCCGCGAAAGCTCCCGGAGGGGACCTTCCTCACAACCCGCGCCGGCCGCCTTGTGAAGGCCCGCACCGGCGACACGATCTTCCTGCCCGATCCCGTCGAGGGCGGGGCCACGCTGCCCGCGATGGTGCTACTGCCCAGCCAGCGGCTCGCCCAGATCGAGACCACCATGGCCGCGCCGGGGTTCAGCGGTGAAGTGATCATCGGCGGGCAGGTTTTCGTCTACCGCAGCCACGAGTACCTGCTCCCAACCACCTTCTCACAGCCCGAGCCCAAGTCCGATGCTCCCGCCGCGAGCCAGCCGCCCGCGCCCGCGACAAACCCGGCGACTGATTCGGACCCCCGAGTCGAGGACCTCATCAAGGACCTCGAGTCTCAGCGCTCCGCGCCGCGCGCCCTCACACCCAACGCCCCCGCCAACACGGCCACCCCAGCAGACCCCAAGAACAACGCCCCCGTCATGCAGGAGGGCTCGCTCATGACGTTCAAGCGGGCCCGCATCATCCGCCTGCCCGAGTTCGTCGGGCGCGTCGCCATCGCCTTCGACAACGACCCCAACAGCCCCGCCCCCGCGCCGATGATTGTGCAGCCCTGCGCCGAGCTCCAGCGCCTCGAGTCCCTCGCCTCATCACGCGGCGACGCCTTGGCCCTCAAGGTCAGCGGCCGGGTCCTCACGTACAAGTCACGCAACTACTTCCTGCCCACGCTGATCCAGACAACCTCGCCCGGCGAGGTCGTCCCGATGCAGTGAGAAGGCGTCAGGAAACGATCAGCCCGCGTGTTCCTGCAGCGCCGCCGGCTCCGTCGGGGCCGTGCTCACGCGCTCGCCCGGCATGGGGCTGAACCGCGAGCCGTACAGCGGGATCTTGCGGTTCGCCGGCCCGCGTGAGATCAGCGGCGACGCCGCGAGCACCAGTGCCATGATCCCGACGTTCGCCAGCAGCATCATGTACCACTGGGTGTAGCCCAGGTACACCAGCACGCTGACCGTCACCACCAGCGCGAGGGCCGTGGGAATGACCAGCTGCCACGCCATCGTCATGATCTGGTCGTACCGCAGGCGGGGAATCGTCCAGCGGATCAGCATCATGAACGCGACCAAGGTGACCACCTTCCCGAAGAACACCAGGAACTTCAGGATCGCCGCGCCAAATGTCATGGAGTCCGGGCTCGTCCAGCCCCCGTCCCACAGGCTGCCCACCGGGCTCAGCTGAAAGCCCCCCAGGAAGAGCAGGGCAAAGAACGCCGAACTGGTCACCATGTGCGAGTACTCGGCCAGGAAGAACAGCGCAAACCGCATCGCGCTGTACTCGGTGTGGTACCCACCCACCAGCTCCTGCTCCGCCTCGGCGTTGTCGAACGGCGCCCGGTTGGCCTCCGCCATGATCGCGATGAAGAACAGCAGCGCCCCCAGGGGCTGGCTGAACACCAGCCACCCGTGCGTCGCCTGATGCCGCAGGATCGCATCGGGGTACACCGAGCCGACGATCAGCAGCGTCGAGAGCAGCGCCAGCCCCAGCGGGATTTCGTAGGAGATCATCTGGGCCGTGGCACGAAGCCCGCCCAGGAACGAGAACTTGTTGTTGCTCGCCCAACCGCCCAGCGCCACGCCGTACACGCCCAGCGACGCGACCGCGAGCAGGTACACGATCCCGATGTTGATGTTCGCGCCCGAGATCTGCACGGGCCCGCCCTCAATAACCATGTCGATCAGCGGAATCGTGAACGTCGGGCACACCCATGTCCCGCCCCACGGGATGATGACGAACCCGATCAGCGCCGGCACGATGATGATGCCCGGCGCGAGCGTGAACATGACCTTGTCCACCCGGTTGGGCGTGTAGTCCTCCTTGAGGATGAACTTCAGTCCGTCCGCCAGCGACTGCCCAAGCCCGATCGCCCCCTTCAGCTTCGCCAGCTGCGGGATGCCGAAGTCGAACCCGACGCGGTTGGGCCCGATGCGGTCCTGGATGTACGCGGAGATCTTCCGCTCCAGGTAGATCAGGTACGCGCACGTCACGAGGATGACGTGAACGATGATGATGTTGGTGATGACTGAGACGATGAGCTGAGCGGTCAGCCAGCTGGGGGCTTGCATAGGCCGCAACTGTATCCGGTCTCACCCCCGTGCGCGGCCCCAACAAGCCCCGCTCACGTCGGCCGCCGCCCCCCGGCCTTGGCCCGCTTCACCATCTTCTTGATCGCCATCTTTGCCAAGAGGCTCCCCCCCAGCTCATCCGCCAGGCTGATCTTCTGCTCGGTGGTTGGGCGTGATACGGGCTTCCCCTGCGCCCGCGTGCTCATCATCCCCGCCACGTGCATCAGCCGCTCCGCGCAGGCCCCGCCGAACCGCAGCAGCACGGCCTGCAT
>Ga0208492_1000456_pt1 | contig 34563 bp, 30 predicted proteins | sample Subbioar_CSW14AB_FD_184820 | JGI IMG/M metagenome (GOLD analysis project Ga0208492, IMG submission 184820) | Serpentinite rock and fluid subsurface biosphere microbial communities from McLaughlin Reserve, California, USA - CR12Mar_CSW14AB (SPAdes) | ecosystem: Environmental > Terrestrial > Deep... | reverse complement strand
CTGCGGCAGGCCCGGGACGAAGGCGTGCTGCCGCGCCAGGACCCCTGCCGGCCCGGGCAGTGATCCGGGCCGGGGTGCACGGACGAAAAAAAGCGGCCCCGAAGGGCCGCCGACAAGACCAACCTGGGAGAACCTGACCAGGTCAGCGGAGGGACAACTGGGTCTGGCCCTTGGCGGCCTTCAGACCGGCCTGGCGGATCTGTTCGGCTTCGGCCTGGGTGGCCTGGCGGGGGTAGTTCTCGACCTGGGTGTCCATCAGGCCAAGGCGGCGGGCCTCCAGCATTTCGGCGACCACCTGGGCGCGGGTCTTGGGCTCGGGGGCGGGAGCCGACTGGGCCATGGCAGCACCGGCAACACCGGCGAGAACGAGGGAAGCAAAGGCGCGGGCAGCGAGTTTCATGACAGTTCCTTGTGAGAGTGGGTGGGAGGCATGCCGTTGTCGCGGCATGGGATGAACTGTAGAAACCCGGGTTTGCAGCCGACGCACAGCGGGATTACATGTTTGTAATCCTGGGCCGGGGCGATCCTCGGGACAATCTGCAGGCTCCCCTGGTCTCCCCAACAGCCCCTCATGCGCATCCTGGTGGTCGAAGATGAATCGAAGCTCGCGGACTACGTGTCGCGCGGCCTGTCGGAAGCCGGCCACACGGTGGACGTGGCGCGCGACGGCATCGAGGGCCGCTACCTGGCCACGGCGGGCGATTACCAGCTGATCATCCTGGACATCATGCTGCCGGGCGTGGACGGCTTCGGCGTGCTTTCTGCCCTGCGGGAGAAGCGCCAGACGCCGGTGCTGATGCTCACCGCCCGCGACCGGGTCGAAGACCGGGTGCAGGGCCTGGAGTCGGGTGCCGACGACTACCTGGTGAAACCTTTCGCGTTTTCCGAGCTGCTGGCCCGGGTGGGCGCGCTGCTGCGGCGCGGACCGCAGCATGCCGAGGCCGCCCCGACCCGCCTCGCGCTGGCCGATCTGGAAATCGACCTGATCAGCCGCAAGGCCTGGCGGGCGGGCCAGCGCCTGGAGCTGACCGCCAAGGAATTTGCCCTGCTGGCGCTGCTGGTGCGCCGCAAGGGCCAGATCCTCTCGCGCACCACGCTGGCCGAACAGGTGTGGGACATGAACTTCGACTCCGACACCAATGTGGTCGAGGTGGCGGTGCGGCGGCTGCGCTCGAAGATGGACGACCCTTTCCGGCCCAAGCTGCTGCACAACGTGCGCGGCATGGGCTATGTGCTGGAGGAACGCTCATGAGCACCGCCCACCCGCCACACCCGCCACAACCGCGCCAGGCGGACACCTACTCCATCGGGCGGCGCCTGTCGCTGCTGCTGGCCATCCAGACCGTGGTCGGCCTGGGTGTGCTGCTGGCCTGCATCTACGCGGTCAACGTCATGCTTTTCAAGGCCAAGCACGAGGAGCAGCTGCAGAACTATGCCAAGGTGATGGTCGACATCGCCCGGGCCGGCGAGGAGCGGGGCGGCCGCGCCGAGGCCCTGGCCAAGCTGGCCTGGTCGGCGGAACGCCGGCCCGGCACCTACATGGAGGTGCAGGACGCCAGCGGCCAGACCGTCTACCGCGACCCGCCCCCGCCCTTCGACGTGAGCGCGCGCTCCAGCAAGTCGCTCGGCTTCGCGCTGCCGCTGGCCAACATCGAGGGCTGGCAGGCCCGGGTCTGGCTGGACTGCTCGCAGGACGCCCGGACCGGGCAGCGCATGGCCCTGCTGCTGGTGGCGGTGGTGATCGCCGGCGGCGCGCTCGCCGGCTGGGGCACGTTCTGGCGGGTCCGGTGCAGCCTGCGGCCCCTGATCGATGTGGCCGACCAGACCCGGGCCATCGACGTGGCCCGCCTGGACCAGCGCCTGTCGCTGGCCGAGCCGGCAGAAGAGCTGCAACCCGTGATCGAGCAGTTCAATGGCCTGATGGGCCGCGTGGAGCGGGCCTACCTGCAGCTCGAAGGCTTCAATGCCGATGTGGCCCACGAGCTGCGCACCCCCCTGGCCAACCTGATCGGCCAGACCGAACTGGCGCTCAGCCGCGAGCGGCCGGCGGCCGAACTGGCCGACACGCTGGCCTCCAACCTGGAGGAGCTGAACCGGCTGGCCGGCATGGTCAACGACATGCTGTTCCTGGCCCAGGCCGACCGGGGCGTGAAGGCGCGCCGGGGTGAACCGGTGGCCCTGTCGGCGCTGGTCCACCAGGTGCTGGAATTCCATGAAGCCCCGCTCAGCGAGGCCGACCTGTCGGTCGAGGTGGCCGGCGAACAGCAGGCCGCCGTGGACGCACCGCTGGTCAAGCGGGCGTTGTCGAACCTGCTGGGCAACGCCATCCGCCACGCCACGCCGGGCACCCGGATCACCGTGCGGCTCGATCCGGACGACGCCGGCGGCGTGCGCCTGTGGGTCGAGAACCTGGGCGATCCGGTGCCGCAGCACCACCTGCCGCGCCTGTTCGACCGGTTTTTCCGGGTCGACAGCTCGCGCTGCGAACTGGACCGGCCCCACCACGGACTGGGGCTGTCCATCGTCGCAGCCATCGCCCGCATGCACGAAGGAAGCCCCATGGCCGAGTCGACGCCCGAACGCACCCGCATCGGTTTTTCCCTGGCCCACCCGACCCCGGCGGGGGCGGCCTGATGGCCCGCGCGCACCGCCGGCTCTGGGCGCTGCCGGCCCTGCTGGCGGCCACCGTGCTGGGGCTGCTGACCGGCTGCGCAACACCCCATGCCGCCTACGACCCGAGCCGCGCACACCACCGCCCGGACGGCTTCGTGAATGCCCATCCCTCACCGCACGGCAACAGCGAGGGCGGGTTCTGGCGCTGGCAATGGGAGCGCTGGCAGACCGAACTGCCGCCCGACCGGCCGGAACGGGTGGCCCGCCAGACACCGGACCTGCAGCAGCTGAAGAACCCGGGGCACGACCTGACCGTCACCTGGCTGGGTCACTCCAGCGCCCTGTGGCAGGTGTCGGGGCTGAACATTCTGGTCGACCCGCACTTCGGGCCACGCGCATCGCCGGTGTCTTTCGCCGGGCCGCGCCGGCTCACCCCGGCGCCGCTGGGCATCGACCAGCTGCCCCGCATCGACCTGGTGCTGATCAGCCACAACCACTACGACCACCTCGACGAAGGCACGGTGCGCGCGCTGTCGGCGCAGGCGGGCGGTTCGCCCTTGTTCATGGTGCCGCTGGGTGTGGACGCCTGGATGGCCAAGGTCGGCATCCAGCGGGTGCAGCGCATGGACTGGTGGGACCGGCAGGACATCACCGCACCGGCCGGCCCGGTGACGGTGCATTTTGTGCCGTCGCACCACTGGTCCAGCCGCACCCCCTGGGACCGGCGGGCCACCCTCTGGGGTGGCTTCGTCGTCCAGGCCCGCGTGGCCGGCGAGCCGGCCAGCCTCTACTACGCGGGCGATACCGGTTATGCGCCCGACTTTGCCGAGATCGGCCAGCGCTTCGGCGGCTTCGACCTGGCCATGATCCCGGTGGGCTGCTATCTGCCGCGCTGGTTCATGCAGCAGCAGCATGTGAACGAGGAAGAAGCGGTGCGCATCCACCTCGATGTGAAGAGCCGGCTGTCCATGGGGGTGCACTGGGGCGCCTTCCGGCTGTGCAACGACCCGATCGACGCGCCGGTTGATGGCCTGCCGGCGGCCCGGGCAAGGCTCGCGGTGCCGGACCATGCGTTTGTGCTGCCGGTGTTGGGCCGGACCGTGGTGCTGAAAAAGGGATCGCCGTGAAACGTCGGCGGTTGATGACCGCGCTGCTTCTCCCGGTGCTGCCCGCGTTGCCTGTGTCGTCGGCCATGGCCGCGCTGCCACCCGGGGAACGCGACCGCATCGAACAGCTGCTGGCCGGCATGGAGCGGGAAACGGGTGTGCAGTTCGAGCGCAACGGCCGCCGCGTCAGCGGACGCGACGCGGCCCGGTTCCTGCGGGCGAAATGGGGACGGTACGGGGAAGGGGTCGACAGCGCAGAGGCTTTCATCGACCGCATCGCCAGCCGTTCATCCACCACCGGCCGACCTTACCGGGTGTGCCCTGTCGGCGGGAAATGCGTGGAGGCTGGGCCCTGGCTGAGAAGGCGGTTGGCGCGGCTGGCGGGGATCGAACCCACGACCCTTGGCTTCGGAGGCCAATACTCTATCCACTGAGCCTTCGGAGGGTTAGGCCGTAAACAGCTGCCATTGGTAATTATTCATGTGCCAGATAGTCTAAAGATGGCAAAATTTGGGCCTTATCCCTCTGAGACCCACTCCCTCACTGTGCTGATTTATCCGCCCACGTTCACGCCCAGCAGGCGCTAGAGGTCAGCATGAGAGCTGACCACAGCCCCCATCTGGGCCACCCGGCAGCGAGATATCCGCATGGGCTGCGCTTTCTCAGCTGGGCTCGCGACCGAGCTCAAACGACTCTTGCCCGCCAGCTGCTAGCGCTGATCGGAGACCTGCAGACCGAGGAGGCACTGGGCTCGGCTCTGGCTTTTTTGACCCACACGGATACGGCGCGCGCACTGCGGCAATGGAGAAGTCACGCCCCCGCGGCACGACTGCACTCCCTCTCCGAGGATCTCGCCAAGTCCTCGAAACTGGCGGAGGCCCTGCCGCCAGGCGACAAACCGACTCGAGTCTTTCGAAAGACTCTTAGTGACTGGTACCTCGCCGCCCAGCTCGCCTGCGGCACCGGCGATTGGCTCCCTGCAGACGAAGCGCAAGCCGTACATCGATTACGCGTCTGGCTGCTCGTCGTGGCCTATGACGCCCTGCTCGCCGGCTTCAAACGCGAAACGGCCCTGCAAATTGTCTGCACGCAACTGCGGATGGGACTTGATGCTCAGGATGTCGAGGGCGGCAACCCCAAGGAAACAGAAAAGAACCTGGCGAAACTGCGCTGGTTTGCCCAAATCGTGCCGCCAGACGAGAACTACGCGCAGTTCACAACCGCGCTTCTGGCGGGGTTGGATGCGACAGAAACTGGCAACGACTCTGGTCTCAACTCGGCAAGAACTTCACTAAAGCGACTTGCGAGGTCCGATTTTCGTCATATCAAAACCTCCGAGGATGACAAGGAGCCGGAGGGCCATTGGTTCGCCGCTCATGACTTGATCTCGCGCCCGGCCAATTCGTCGCCAGTCGAGCGCAATTTGGCCGCCGAGGACCTGGATGTCCTGGAGTTACCTGGCGACCCGAATGTGTCCGAGTGCAGTCTGCTGGAAGTCCGAGCGCGCAAGCCAATGCCCGCTGGCGAGTTGCATGCAGTATCGCGGCGCATTGCGTATCAGACCCAGGAAGATCGCCAGTACCTGAACATCAGCTGGACGCGGCTTAGCCCCTGGGAGCAAGAGAAATTGCGCGACCTCATTGCCGATGGGCTAGCCGCCGCTGACCACGAAAAACGCCTGCTCGCTTCGCTAACTGTCGTGGCCATCGTCACGAAACTCTCGATGCGCTCGATTGGTCACGTGCACCTGGCCTCCAGCGCTAGCGCACGCGTCAATGGCAAGCCGCCCATATGGACATCCCACTGACATCGCCATTCGTGTACCAGCCCGCCCTCGCAATGAGATGCAAGTGCTGCTCAAGGGAAAAGGCCTTGAGAACTTTCTCGAAACATCGACCGCCAAAGGCAAGCGACGTCGTATCGATTCGTACACAAGCAATGACGCCGACAACCCCATTACCTATCAACACCGATTCGCGGTAGTGGTCCCTCCACGCTCCGGAAGTGTATTCACCGATGGGCTTGGCCTCTTGATACTGTGGGCATGTGTTGCTGCGTCAGATGTCGCTTGAGCACACGCGCCGATCAGGGCTCTGATTGCTGCGATGTGGTGGCCGCCTCAATTGCGACTACACGGTACCTGGTTCTCCCTCTCGATTCCCTGACCAGTACATGGGCCTCAACCAGGTATGTCCCGGTATTCGTCAAGCTGAACACTTTTTTCAGCATCTCTTTTGGTGAAGCGCTCTCACCTTTCTCATCAACACCGAGTGCGGCCTCGAAACTCTCCGGAATCCAGGTGGCTTCGCTGGCAGCGGACGCATCATCACGCTTCAAGTGGGCAGCTTCGATGAAGCTGACCCGGTAGGCCTTGATGGCGACCACGTCGATTCGGCAACGCACGACGATGGGATGCTCGGGTGTCTCCCTGTTTTGAGGCATTGGCGTCTCGCCGCTGTACCTTACCTCTGCACCCGGCATGACCACAGTAGCGCTCATGCGTCTGCCTGGGTTTGCACGGACGAAATCGTCGGCAGATGCGTGTGCCGCTGCATGCAGCTTTCCCTCGACGGTGTCCAGCGCAGCATGAGCCAAGTTCCGCTCTTGCTTGGAGGCGACATCTTCCGCTTCGGAGATCGAACTCTCATCGCTCCTTTCCGACTCTCGCGCCGCGATATCAAACTGCGGAGATGCCGGCGCGCGTGGCGTCTCTTGCTTCGGTGCGAGACTGCGCTCAGAGAAGGCTTTCACGATGGTATTGACGACCGCCGTGGACAGAGGCTTACCCGACTTTCGAACCACCGCAACGGCCCGCATGGCAGTTTTCTTCTCGCCCGTAATTACGAATTTTTCCTTGATCGCGTACTTCACGGGCGGATCAAGATCTTCGTGGGCTTTTTCTAGTGCCTTCTGGATCGCCTTACCGAGCTCGAGAAACTGTTTAGGTATCGGCTTCAACGGATCGGAAAGCAGGCTTTCCTTCCCAGACTGGAGCCCCACGAACTCGCATTCGAAGGCTGAGCCAAACGGAATGTAAACATCTCCGTCGGTCTGCGACTGATTGAAGACGTCGCTGCTGAGTGAGCTGTCCAAACCATCTTCTTCAACCACAGATTCTTCGGATAGCAGTGCGTCAGGCCCTTGGCCTCCACCTTCGCCCGCGCGGAAGCTCAAGGACGTGTGCGTGACTCTGAGCAGATCGGCCGGATTCGATACTGAATGCCCGTGCCGTGATGTTTGAGGTTTGCCCCCCGCGAGACCAACTTCTGGGATTTTGATGTGTGCGTCCACTTCGATACCTTTTTCCTTGCTCAGCAATAGTGCTGAGAAAAAAATATCGAATGGCCAGGTCCGCAACAAGTACCAAGCGTGATGTAGATCACGGAAACGCACTCTGATTCAACGCAGAGCCGCCAAACCAAGGAAAGCGCTTGTTTGCGCAGGCTTTGAGAGCTTCAGCGAAAAGCAGTGCGCCAAACTGCTCGATCATCCCGTTGCTACGGCAGCGCCATTTGAGCTGAAGCCGGTTTCATCTCCAACCTAAACAAGGTGTCCGTGAAACCGGCATCAGCCCAGTACGCTGGGTCTGAACGTAGTGCCTGAATGTCGGCCACCACGTCATCGACCGCCTTGTGGTGCCGCTCCCAGGAGCGGGCCAGACCCTGCCTCACTCCATCCTGGGCATACGGAATGATGGTCCCGTAGACAACGATGCGTCCGAGCGGCAGCGGCGCGATCGAGGCGACGCAAACGGACAACCAGCCTGAAGCAGACTGCCGCTGTGCATGGATCACCGGTCTGATCTCCTACTTAAACAGGTGCCTGAGAAACAGGCTGCAGTCCAGTTGAAGTCGCCGGTGAGTGAGAGCGACCTCTTGGGGCATCAGTCACACACCAGCAAGCATCACAGGTGTACTCTGGCGGAATGGAAGATTCCGAACGGGTCAGCGCCAATGAATGCTTACGTGCTGCAGCAACCGCAACGGAGCTGAAGCGCATGCTGCGAGACGTCTTCGTATCCGAAGGAGACGTAACCGAGTGGTGGGCGAGGCCGCATCCAATGTTGGATGGCGCTGCACCCCGGGATGTGTCCATGACCCCTGACGGAGTTGAGAAAGTTCGACGAGTGATCGTAGGGCTGCGCTACGGCTTCCCGGTGTAAGTTGCCCGCGCAATTCTGTTTGTGCGGCACCTGCCGCGACGGGGAAACCGTGCGTCCAACGTAAATGGCTTGGCGAAGTGCCATTTGACGGGACTCATCAAGGACTCGTACTGGCGTGCAACATTAGTTGTATGCTAGGCGAAAAAGGCCGACGTCTTGGGATCCAACTCCCGATGGTAACGAGGGCGTTTATTGGTAGACGAGCGCAGCCCGATACACCTCTTGTGTAATAGCCAAACATTCAAAATGTCTGTGTCTAGTGGAAATGGAAGGTACTTCTGATGGGATGGTTTAAATCAAAGCAGGAGCAATTGAAAAAAAATCTGCTCGAGGAGCAAGCTTATGCTTTGGCCGCCTACGAAATTGCTAATAAGGATATACGTCCGGGTTTGTGGGCCAAGGCTTTCGCCGAGGCGTCTGGAGACGAACAGCGAGCGCGAGCTACCTACATCAAGCTGCGAGTTGCACAAGTGAAGCTGGGCATTGAGGTCACAACAGAAATGCTGGCCAAAGCACAGCAGGAGGCCATGCAGAGAGCGACCATACCCATAGAGCCCCAATCTTTTGACAAATGCAGGTTTTGCGGTAGTACAGATTTGTCGCGTCACTCAAAGACTAATGCGCCGACTTGGTGCTTCTCTTGTCAAAAAAACCTCTGAGACGGCTGTTGCATGATCTTGATTCGACGCCACAGTCTCAGGCCACTGCGAATCGCCAGGGGTTTCCGGAGGCTCTCCAATCTGAACAGATTGAGCCTTGAGCAAGTGGGGCAAGTTCTCACCTGAACTGCAGGATGAAGCGCGCTTTCTAGGGAAGGTCTGCACAACCTCGGCGCCCATCGCCCGATGTGAGACAGTGACGGCATGAAACAACTGAGCCTGGGCGAGAGCGGATTCGAGCGCAAGACCAAGAGGACGCGCAAGCGCGAGTTCCTGGACGAGATGAACCTGGTGGTGCCCTGGGCCGAGCTGGTGTCGCTGATCGCGCCGCATGCACCGGCCCCTGGCGCCAAGGGCGGACGACCACCGTTTGCCGTCGAGACGATGCTGCGTATCCACTTCCTGCAGCAGTGGTTCAACCTCTCGGACCCAGCGATGGAAGAAGCGCTGTACGACATGGCGCTGTTCCGTGAGTTCGTGGGTCTGGATGCCGGTGAGGACAACCTGCCCGACGAGAGCACCATTCTTCGTTTCCGTCACCTGCTCGAAGCCCACAGCCGAACTGGCAGGCGGGGAGCTGCTCGAAGCGGTATCGATTGGCGGCGTGGGTTGATCTGCGTCCTGGCTCGGATTAGCTTGATGGCCTAGTTCGGTCATTTCCATCCTCCCGGGGTTACTTCAACGCGCGCAGCTTGTTGTAGTGGCTGATCCGGATCGCCTCGAGCTGGGGAGGCACTCCCCGGGGACCGAACCTGCGGCCGACCTGGCCTTTCTCGATGAAGGACAGCGCGACCTCGGCTTCTGGCCGTTTGCGCACCAAGTAGGCGCGAAGCCGCTGCAGCACCAGAAGCGCCTTGGGGCCGGCGTAGTTCAGCGTGTAGACCTGCCGGTTGTGACCGATGCGGCGCTTGACCTCATGGATTGGTGCGGTCACACCCACACAGGATCGGAAGTGCTGGAGTGTTTGCAGACAGTTCTGCGTGACCTGAACGACCAGACGGTAGTTGGCATTTCGGTCTGGGTAGGTCTGGCGCACGATGGCCACACACCCGTCGCCATCGAGCATGCCAGCGGCCCAAGAGAGACTAGGACGCGGCCAAGGAATCGATCGGTCTTCATAGGCCCGGCGTTCATGATCCGGAATGCGGATTGCCTCTCGATCCACCCCCACAGGCAAGCTTTCAAAAAGCGGGACCTGCTCATCACCGGTGTCCTCGGTGTTGCCCATGGTCGCGTCGACCCCGGCCGGGGTATGACCGTCCCAGGGCTCCACAGAGGCCCGTTGGTCGATCTGAGACGGCGAGTTGGCGGCAGTATCTGAAGCGCCTTCTTCTGGCGCAGCCTCGGTTATCAGCCTGGAGCCGTCCTTTACGAATTCCCGCTTCAGGCTGGGTGCGGTCGCTCGAGCCCTGGGATTGAATGTCGGCTTTGATACCGCTGCCTGCCACACCTAGGTTGCGGCTACCGATGACCGGACTGAGCTCTGGACCGGTTGCCTGTCAGCTGCCGTGGGTTCCCAAATTTCTGACGAACGCTGCTCCGCTGAGCGGGGGGCAGATCTTGGCCACTTGCGGTCAATCACCGAATGAAGTCCCCAGCGCGCCTCTCAACGCTCAACGGAAACATTCAGCGCGGCCTGATGCGGTCAAAGCTGGTTGTGATTACGCAGGCAGCTTGACGGCGAGCAGATCGACCTTCTCGATGTTGGGCGGCGAGCTGAGCAAGGTCGCTGCGTTAGCCATCAAAGCTGCAGCAATCTGACCATCAAGGTGTGCCTGGCGACCCACCTCATCGGCGAAGGCATCGAACACACCGAACGTGGAAGGGCCAAACTTCAGTGCGAACCAAGCGGTGGTGCCGGACTCGGCATTAGCGAGTGGAAGTGCACTGGCCAGGAAATCGGCCAGCGCAGCTTCCTGTCCGGGTTTGGCCTCGAGACGAACAAACAGGGCGAGCTTGGTCATGGTGTGATCCTTTGGGTCAACGGGAAGGTGGTGGAACGGATGGACTGATGTGCAGTCTAGGCCTGGCTTGAAAGCCTCTCAATCGGCAAGAATGACAATGTTGATACTATTCCTGCCATGAAAGTACATTTGCTTGTTGCTGATGGCGTGTTTGATCTGGGGCTCGCGGCGCTCACTGACACCCTGAGCTTGGCCAATGCCATGGCGGGTTCGCTGCCACAGGCGCCTGCGCCAATTGAGATGACGCTGGTGGCCGTGCGGCGTCGCATCCGGACTGCGCAAGGATTGACGGTCCCTGTAGTCCCTGCGCGCGGTGTGTCTGAACCTGACGTCGTGCTCGTGCCCGCGTTTGGCGACAAGATGCCTGACACACTCGCCGCGCGACTCGCACGACCCGACGTGCCTGATGCGGTCGCGGCCCTGCAAGAATGGTCCACCGGCGGCGCGCATCTAGGTACCGCCTGCTCAGGTGGTTTTTTGCTCGCGGAGAGTGGCCTGCTTGACGGGCTCCACGCGACCACATCATGGTGGCTTGGGCCCATGTTTCGGCAGCGCTATCCGAACGTCACGCTGGACGAGTCCCGCATGGTCGTGAGCACGACAGGCTTCACTACAGCGGGTGCCGCTTTGGCCCACGTCGACTTGGCCTTGCGCATCGTCCGAGGGCAAAGTCCAGCGCTGGCGGCCCTGGTGGCGCGTTACCTACTGGTTGAGGCACGCACTTCGCAAGCCGAGTTCGTGATTCCCGACCACCTTGCGCATGCCGACCCCATAGTCGAGCGCTTCGAGTGCTGGTCCAGACGTCGGCTGGCGCATGGTTTCTCGCTGGCCGAGGCGGCCAGCGCCGCGGGCACAAGCGAACGTACTTTGGCGAGGCGCCTACAAAGCGTGTTGGGAAAGACGCCACTCTCGTACTTCCAGGACCTGCGCGTCGAGCAGGCAGTCCATCTCTTGCGCACCGGGAACGCCAGCGTCGACCAGGTCGCCGCACAGGTCGGGTACTCGGATGGGGTGACCCTGCGGGCCCTGTTGCGCCGCAAGCTGGGCCGGGGTGTCAGGGAGTTGCGACGCGGTGGATGACCAAAGGCGTTTGGTGCATGTACGGCTGGAGACAGCCGCGAAACTGTCGGAAGCAAAGGCTTACCAACTTGCGTCTACTACATCGTGCGTTGGGTGCAAAAGCACCAGCCGTGCCAAAGCAGTCTTCAGTGACCTTTCAAAGTTCAGTGTCCTTACAAAGGTCTGAGTATTGGGAATACTGTTAGCTTTACCACTGCTTTTTGTTCACTAATCTGGGTTTTCATCCACATGCTATTCAATCCACTTCAAGTAGGCACCCTCACCCTGCCCAACCGCATCCTTCTGGCACCGCTGACCCGCACCCGTGCCGACGCTGGCCACATGCCCAACGCGCTGATGGCCGAGTACTACAGCCAGCGAGCCACCGGCGGCCTGCTGATTTCCGAATGCACCATGGTGGCGCCCGGTACATCGGCCTTCGTCAATGAGCCTGGCATCTACAACGACGCGCAGATTGCAGCCTGGAGGCAGGTGACCGATGCGGTGCACGCCAAGGGCGGACGCATCTTCATGCAGATCTGGCACGCTGGCCGCGCAGCCTACCCTGGCGCTGCCAATGGCGCCCCCATTGTCTCCAGCAGCGCCACCGCTATTGAGGGTGAGATCCACACGCCCCAAGGCAAGGTGCCGCATGCGGTGCCCCGGCCCCTGACCGTCGAAGAGATTCCCGGCATCGTGGCTGCGTTTGCTCAAGGCGCACGCAACGCCATTGCCGCCGGCTTTGATGGTGTGGAAGTACACGGCGCCAACGGCTACCTGATTGACCAGTTTCTGCGCGACACGCCCAACCAGCGCACCGATGCTTACGGCGGATCGCTGGAAAACCGTGCACGTTTGCTGTTCGAGGTACTCACTGCCGTGACTCAGGCGATCGGTTCCGAACGTGTGGGTCTGCGCCTGTCGCCCCTCAACAGCTTCAACAGCATGAAAGACAGCGACCCGCTGGCCCTCATCGGCTTCCTGGCCGATAGGCTCAATGCCTTCAAGCTAGCCTACCTGCACGTGATGCGCGCCGATTTCTTCGGCGTGCAGAAGGCCGATGTCATGCCCGTAGCGCGTGAAAAGTACAAGGGTGTGTTGGTGGGCAATATGGGTTACAGCGCTGATGAGGCAGAGGCAGCTATTGCCGAAGGTAAGCTTGACGCTGTGGCCTTTGGCACCGCCTTCCTGGCTAACCCGGACCTGCCCGCACGCATCAGGGCCAAGGCACCGCTGAACGCGCCTGACTCCAACACGTTCTACGCAGGCGGCGCCAAGGGTTATACAGACTATCCGACACTGCAGGTCGCGTAAATCACCGCCCCAGAAGACCGAAGAAACGAGCCACTTTATACCCAAGGCTCTGCCCTTCGATCTTGCGAAGCTGTGAATCGATGGCGTCTACCTGCACATGCGGATCGATCTTGGCACATCTCCCGCTGACAACGTGTCCGATACCGGGTGTCTTCAAGGGAAGTCAGGTCTGCGTCGGATTCGTCCCTCCGCGCTAGGCTACGGACCCGAACTTGCCTCACTTGCTAGACAGTGGCGCTCAAGTGAGGGCGGGTGAGGTGATGCGTGCGTTTTCTGGCGTGTCTGGGTCAGCAGCTCGCGCACGGTTATAGAAATTGTTTGCGCGGATGGCGTTTCTATAGAAAATCGCAGTCATCTATAGAAAATGACTGCCGCCATGGCCCAGGTACAGAAAAACTCCGGACTCATCGGTTACGCCTGGCTGCGCGACCGGTTCCAGCTCCCGTCCTTCCTCGGAGCCAGAGAGGCTCGGGTGGCTGCAACCAATGCGGTGGTGGTCGCGCCAGATGGAGGCCTGCTCGTTCCAAGCCGCATGGCGCCAGGCGCCGGGGTCCTTGAGCACATTCTCTTCGCACTGAAGCACGAGGACATCAATCTTTACGTGCTTAGCGTTGCACTGAAGAGCTTGCCGGCCGCCGATCTTGAGGAGGCCTTCTCGTACACGCCCAATGGGGTGTACGTCAGAACGGCGTGCCACCTGTGGGAGCTGATGACCGGCGGCACGCTGGAGCAGCGAGGGGGCGCGATCACCGCTCCGTACCAGGAAGTCTTCGACCCGGATCGCTACTTCACCGGTCCGTCGAGGCGCAGCCCAAAATGGCGCATGGACTTCAATGGCTTGGGCAGCGTTACTTTCTGCCCTGTCATTCGCAAGACGCCTGAGATCCTCCATCTACTGGGGCAGGACATCCTCGGACAAACTTGAAGTCCCCTCGATTTCCTGAGCCAGTCAGAAGTAGAGGTTGGGGAACAGTTTGACACGGTACTCGACCGGAGGGATTCGGCCGAGAGCTTCATGGGGTCGGTGGTGGTTGTAGCGGTGCAGCCAGTCGGCAGTCATGTCGCGCACTTCCTGCAAGCTGTCGAACACGTAGCAGTCGAGCACCTCGGTGCGGTAGGTCTTGTTGAATCGTTCGACATAGGCGTTCTGCGTGGGTTTGCCAGGTTGGATGTGCTGCAAGGCGATGCCCTTGTTCTGAGCCCACTGGGCCAGCGCGTGCGCGATGAACTCGGGGCCGTTGTCCAGGCGAATCGACAGCGGCGCACCGCGCACCTCCACCATTTCATTCAAGGCCCGGATGACGCGCGCAGCCGGCAGGCTGGTGTCGACCTCGATGCGCAGGCCTTCACGTTTGAACTCGTCGATGACGCTGAAGGTCCTGAAGCACCGCCCTGACCACAGCTCATCGGCCATGAAGTCGCAGCTCCAGCCCTGGTTGGGCTGGCCGGCGGCGTGCAGGGGCTGTTTGATGCGTGCAGGCAGCCGCTTCTTGCCACGCCGGGGCAGGTTCAGCCGCAGCTCGCAGTACACGCGCCAGAGCACCGTCTTGCCCCAGGGCTTGCCCTGATGGCGGGCGCTGTCGTACAGCAGCCCGAAGCCGTGGCGCGGGTTCAATGCCATGTAGGCCTGGATGAAGGTGATGACCCCGGAGTCGTCGCGTGCAACGGGCCGGTAGGGCAGCGTGGAGCGGGCGATGCCGCTGGCCTGGCAGGCACGTCGCTCGCTCATGCCGTGCTCGGCCACAAGGGCCTGCACGACCAGCTCACGACGCTCCGGGGTCAGAGCTTTCGGTCGACGACGTCCTTGAGCGCGTGGTGCATGAGCGCCAGGTCGGCGTACATGCGCTTGAGCTTGGCGTTCTCATCTTGTAGTTGGCGCAGCTGTGCCAGGTGCGAGACCGTCATGCCCGAGAACTGGCTCTTCCACTTGTAGTACGTCGGTTCGCTCACGCCGTGCTTCCTGCACGTCTCGCCGACCTTCGCACCCAACTCGACCTCCTTGAGGATGCCGACTATCTGCGCTTCACTGAATCTGGACTTCTTCATGTAGAGACTCCGTCTGGGGGAATTCTCTACCTCCGAGTGGTTCAGGTTTTCGAGGGGACTTCAGAGCGACTTGACCAACTCAGGCACAGCGGCAAAGAGGTCCGCCTCCAGCCCATAGTCGGCCACGCTGAAGATGGGGGCTTCGGGGTCCTTGTTGATTGCCACGATCACCTTGCTGTCCTTCATGCCCGCCAGATGCTGGATGGCCCCGCTGATGCCCGCCGCGATGTACAGCTGCGGCGCCACGATCTTGCCGGTCTGACCCACTTGCAGGTCGTTGGGCGCGTAGCCCGCATCCACCGCCGCACGGCTGGCCCCGATGGCCGCACCCAGCTTGTCGGCCAGCGGGGTCATGACTTCGGTGAACTTTTCGCTGCTGCCCAGCGCCCGACCACCGCTGACGATGATCTTGGCCGCCGTCAGTTCGGGGCGGTCGTTCTTGGCGAGTTCGCTGCCTTTGTAGGCGCTCTTGCCGCTGTCGGCCGCTGCTGCGGTGGTTTCAATCGGGGCGGTGTTGCCTTGTGCAGCGGCGTCGAAGCCGGTGGCGCGCACGGTGATGACTTTGACCGCATCCGCGCTTTGCACGGTGGCGATGGCGTTGCCGGCGTAGATGGGGCGCTCGAAGGTGTCGGCGCTGACGATCTTGGTGATTTCGCTGATCTGGGCGACGTCGAGTTTGGCAGCGACGCGGGGGGCGGCGTTTTTGCCGATGGCGGTGGCGGCAAAGAGGATGTGGCTGTAGCCGTTGGCGGCCTGGGCGGCGAGCACTTGGGCGGCCAGGTTCTCGGCCAGGGCATGGGCCAGGGTGTCGCTGTCGGCGTGCAGGACTTTGGCGACGCCCGCAATCTGGGCCGCGGCCGCAGCGGCAGCGCCGGCGTTGTGGCCGGCGATCAGCACGTGCACGTCACCGGCACCACAGGCCACGGCGGCGGTGACGGTGTTGAGGGTGGCGCCTTTGAGGCTGGCGTTGTCGTGTTCGGCGATGACAAGAACGGTCATGGTGTGGTTTCCTTGAATCGGGTGGGTGGTCTGAATGGGGGGCTGGGTCGATGTGACGTGGCGGCCGTTCAGATCACTTTCGCTTCGTTCTTGAGTTTGTCGACCAGGGTGGCGACGTCAGGGACTTTGATGCCGGCTTTGCGGCCTGCGGGTTCGCTGACCTTGACGGTCTTCAGGCGCGGGGCAACGTCCACGCCCAGGGCTGCCGGGGTCACGGTTTCCAAGGGCTTTTTCTTGGCTTTCATGATGTTGGGCAGGGTGACGTAGCGCGGTTCGTTCAGGCGCAGGTCGGTGGTGACGACGGCGGGCAGGCTCAGGGCCAGGGTTTCCAGGCCGCCGTCGATTTCGCGGGTGACGGTGGCTTTGCCTTCGGCGATCTCGACCTTGGAGGCGAAGGTGGCCTGGGGCAGGTCGGTCAGGGCGGCGAGCATCTGGCCAACTTGGTTGGCGTCGTCGTCGATGGCTTGTTTACCGAGGATGACGAGGCCGGGTTGTTCTTTGGCCACCAGAGCAGCGAGGAGTTTGGCCACGGCCAGGGGTTGGAGTTCGTCTGCAGACTCCACCAGGATGGCCCGGTCGGCTCCGATGGCCATGGCGGTGCGCAGGGTTTCCTGGCATTGGCTCACGCCGCACGACACCGCGATGACTTCCGTCACCACGCCTTTTTCTTTCAGGCGCACGGCTTCTTCAACGGCAATCTCGTCAAACGGGTTCATGCTCATCTTCACGTTGGCGATGTCCACCCCCGTGCCGTCCGACTTGACCCGTACCTTGACGTTGTAGTCCACCACTCGCTTGACCGCGACCAGTACTTTCATGGTTTTCACCTTTTCATTCAGTTGGAGGATGTGCGCGAGGCTTCGCCAGCGAGCGAATCGCGCAGTTCACGTTTGAGCACCTTGCCGATGGCACTGCGGGGCAGTTCGCCCACCACATGCACAGCGGCCACGCGCTGGGTTTTGCCCGCGCGGGCGTTGAACCAGTCTTTCAGACCCTCGGGGCTGGCATCACCGGCATCGGCTGCAGGGCGAACCACCACAAACGCCACCGGGGTTTCGCCCCATTGCACACTGGGCATGCCCACCACCGCCACGTCCTGCACGGCAGGGTGCTGGCGGAACTGGGCCTCCAGGTCACTGGGGTAGACATTGAAGCCGCCGCTGATGATCATGTCCTTGCGGCGGTCCATCAGCACCAGGAAGCCGTCTGCGTCGAAGCGGCCCACGTCGCCGGTACGGATGAAGCGCTTGCCCTGGGCATCGAACCATTCGGCCTCGCGGGTTTTGTCGGGCTGGTTGTGGTAGCCCGTCATCATGCCGGGGGAGTGGCCCACGACCTCGCCCACGGCATCGGGGTTGACGGCCAGGTTCAGTTCAATGCCGTCCTCGTCAATCAGGCGGATGTCGTGCCCTTCGGCTGGACGGCCCACCGTGTGCAGCTTGTCGGGGTGTTCGTGGGCGTTGAGCAAACAGGTGCCACCGCCTTCGGTCATGCCATAGAACTCCACCAGCCCGCCCGGCCAGCGGCGCAGCACCTCGACTTTGAGCGCCGCCGAAAACGGCGCGCTGGTGCAGAACTTCATCTGGAAGGCCGACAGGTCGAAGGCATCAAAGTCCGCCACGGCCATCAGCCGCTGGTACTGCACCGGCACCAGCATGGTGTGGGTGATGCGCTCTTGCTGCGCCAGCTCCAGGTAACGCCGTGCATCGAACTTCGGCATCAGCACCACGGCACCGCCGAAGGCCAGCGTGGGGAAAAAGACCACCAGCGTGGTGTTGGAATACAGCGGGGTGGACAGCAGGGCCCGACTGGCGGGGCCGTAGCCGTAGGCCAGCCCCCGGCGCACGTGGGTCCAGCGCATGCCGTGCGACTGCACGATACCTTTGGGCGTCCCGGTGGTGCCCGACGAATAGATGATGTTGAACGGTGCCTCTGGCGCGATGGCCACCGGCTGGGGTTGTGAACCTTCAGGAGCCATCCAGGTGCCCAGGTCCGCCAGCAAAGACACCTGGGGCACACCGTGGTCCCCAGGCACCAGGGCCTGGGTGCTGGCGTCCACCCACAGGTGCTGTGCCTGCGCATCGCGCAGCATGGCAACAAGCGTGTCAGGGGTGACGGACGGGGCCAGCGGCGCCACCACCACACCCGCGCGCAAAGCCCCAAGGAACAACACAACGAAGTCCACGCTGGCGTTGGCATACACCGCAATGGCCTGGCCCGCCTGCACACCGTCGCGTTGCAGCGCGGCGGCCACCCGGTCCATGCGGGCGTCCAACTCGGCGTAGGTCAGCGACCGCTCGGGGTCTTGAACGGCCAGGGCAGCGGGTTGCGCAGCGGCCAGCGTGCGCAGCCGTTCGGGAAGCGGGATGAACGGGGTGTCCGGGTGGATGGCAGGGACGGGGGTCATTCGACAGCGAGGCCTTTGTCTTGGATGACCTTGCCCCACTTGGTGTAGTCCTGCTCCACCCGTTGGGCGAGTTGAGCGGGGTTCTGATACCGGGCAATGGCGCCCGCATTCAGCAGTTTGTCTTGTGTGTCCTTCTCGGCCAGGATCTGGCTGCACTCGGCCGCCACGCGGTCCACGATGGCCTTGGGCGTGCCCAACGGAGCCAGCAAGCCGCCCCAGGACACCGCCTCAAAACCCTTGAACCCCTGCTCGGCGATGGTTTTCACATCGGGCAGTACGCTGACCCGCTGCGGCGAACCCACCGCAATGGCGCGCAGCTTGCCCGACTGGATGTGGGGCAGGGCCGCCACCAAGTCGGCATACATCAGCGGCACCTGACCGCCAATGATGTCGGTGATGGCGGGCACACCGCCTTTGTAGGGCACGTGCTGCATGTCAAAACCACCCATTTGCTTGAGCAGCTCCATGCTCAGGTGGCCGAAACTGCCCGGGCCCGAGCTGGTGTAGTTGAGCTTGCCCGGCTGCGCCTTGGCGTGGGTGATCATGCGCTGCACGTCGGTGACGGTGGGCATTTGCGTGGGGTTGACCACCACCACGATGGGCAGGTCGTACAGCGTGGCCACGGGCGTGAAGTCGTTCACGGTGTGGTAGCCCGCCTTCTTGTACAGGTGCGGGGCCAGCAGCGTGGGGGTGGCCAGCATCATCAGGGTGTAGCCATCGGGGGCCGCCTTCATGAACTGCACCGCGGCAATGGAGCCGGACGCACCGGCGCGGTTTTCCACCACCACGGGCTGCTTGAGCCGCTCAGCCAGCTTCTGGCCCACGATGCGCGCGGCCGTGTCGGTGGGACCACCGGGCGGGAACGGCACCACCAGCTTGATGGGTTTGGCTGGCCAGGCCTGGGCCAGCGCGGAGGGGCCGACCAGGGCGGCCGCCACGCCCACCAGGGCCGCCAAACAGGTGCGGCGCCCCAACCGGGACGGCGCGAAAGGGAGGGAAGTCGGGTTCATGCTCAGGTTCCTTGCCTTGGACTCAAACAACGTCAAACAACGCGGGGATCAGTCCAGCTTGGCGCCGGACACCTTCACCACGCGTTCCCACACCAGGGCGTCCTTCTTGAACTGGGCGGCAAACTGCTCGGGGCTGCTGCCCACGGGCAAAAAGCCCATTTGCTGGATGCGTTCGCGCACCTCAGGCAGCGCCAGCACGGCCTGCACTTCCTTGCCCAGGCGGGCCACCACCTCGGGCGGGGTCTTAGCCGGCGCACTCATGCCCAGCCAGCCGGTGACCTGGAACACCTCGTCCTTCACGCCCTGCTCGGACATGGTGCTGACCTTGGGCAGGGCCTCCATGCGCTGGGTGCCCGTCACGGCCAGGGGTTTGAGCTTGCCGGATTCGATGTAGGGCCGTGCCGACTGCAGGCTGGCAAACGCCATCTGGAGTTGCCCGCCCACCAGGTCTTGCAGCATGGGGGCTTCGCCCTTGTAGGCCACGTGGTTCATGTCGGCCTTGAGCTTGTCGGACAGCCAGGCGCCGGCCAGGTGGGCGTATGAGCCCATGCCCCACGAGCCGTAGGCGATCTTGCTCTTGTTCTTTTCGATGTAAGCCAGCAGTTCGGGCGCGGTGGCCACCGGCAGTTGCGGGTTGACCAGCAACACCACAGGCGCCAGGGCAATCTGCGTGATCAGCGCCTGGTCTTTCTGCGGGTTGTAGGGCAGCTTTTCGTACAGGAACTGGTTGATCAGCATGGTGGTGCCCAACGACACCAGGAGGGTGTGGCCGTCTGCGGGTGATTTGAGCGCTGCGTCGGTGCCCGTCACGCCCCCTGCCCCGCCCCGGTTGTCCACCAGCACGGGCTGGCCCAGGCGGGTGGACAGCTTTTCGCCAATGGTGCGCGCCGTGATGTCGGTGGCACCGCCTGCCGCGTAGGGCACGATGAGTTTGATGGGCTTGCTGGGCCATGCTTGCGCGTGCGCAGTGCCCGTCATGCCCAGTGCGGCCAGGGCACTGGCAGCAGCCAGCGCGGTGGCCAAGGTGCGGCGTTGAAAAAATGCGTTCATCTCAATGTCTCCTGTGGGTGGTGGAAAGGGAACGGTGTGGGCGTCGAAGGCTGGGGGGCTCAATCCGGCAGCGTCAGCACGCCCTGGGCGCGCAGGGCTTCCAGCTGTTCGTCGCTCATGTGCAGCAACTGGGTCAGCACCTCGCGGGTGCCTTCGCCCAGCGTGGGCGGTGCGTTGCGGATGGGCAGGCGCTGCCCGTCCAGCCGGTACGGTGGGGCAAACACATGGGTGCTGCCCGCCACCGGGTGCGGCATGTGTTGCACCAGCCCGCCGCGTTGGGTGCGCTCGCTGGTCAGCGCCTCGTGCAGGCCCGCCACCTTGCCGCAGGGTATGCCGTGCGCGGTCAGCCGCTCCAGCAGCACGTCGCGCGGGAATTGGCGGATCAGCTCGGTGACCATGGGTGCCAGTTCCAGGCGGTTGCGGGCACGTTCCACGTTGGTGGCAAAGCGGGGGTCTTCGACGATGTCGGGCCGCATCACCACCTGGCGGCAGAACTTGTCGAACTGGCTGTTGTTGCCCACGGCAATGATCAGCGGGCCGTCCGCCGCCTCGAACATGCCGTAGGGCACGATGGAGGGGTGCGCGTTGCCGTAGCGGGCGGGGTCTTTGCCCAGAATCAGCGCGTCCAGCCCGTAGTAGCCGGTGACCATCAGGCCGCAGTCGTACAGCGCCAACTCGATCAGTTGGCCTTTTTGGGTTCGCTCGCGGCGGAACAGCGCGGCCAGCACGGCCTGCGCTGCATACATGCCGGTCATCATGTCCACCACGGCCACGCCGAACTTCAGCGGAGGCATGCCCGCGTCGCCGTTCAACGCCATCAGGCCCGCCTCGCCCTGGATGACCAGGTCATAGCCCGGCCGCTTGGCCTCGGGGCCGCTGCTGTCGTAACCCGCAATGGCGCAGTAGATCAGGTCGGGCTTGAGGGCCTTGAGCTGCTCGTATCCCAGACCCAGCTTCTCGGCCCCGCCGGTTTTGAAGTTGTGGATCACCACGTCTAACTGCGGCAGCAGTTGCTGCACGATGCGCAAGGCCTCGGGGCTTTGCAGGTCCAGCGTGATGGACCGCTTGTTGCGGTTCATGCCGTTGTAGTAGGTGGTCTCGGTCTTGCCGATGCGGATGCCCCAGTCGCGGGTGTCGTCACCCCGCCCGGGGTGCTCCACCTTGATGACCTCGGCCCCAAAGTCGGCCAGCACCTGGCCGCACAGCGGCCCGGCGAACACGCGGGACAGGTCCAGCACCCGCACGCCGCTCAGCGGCAGATCGGGGGTGTCGGAATCGATAGAGGTTTGTGCCATGTCGTGTGATGCGTGGGATGGGGTCAGGCAGCGGGGCGGCGCAGCTTGACGAAATCGGCCGGGCGTTTGTCCAGAAACGCCCCAATGCCCTCCAGCGATTCGGCGCTTTCCTGCGCCAGCACCATGTGGCCCGCTTCGCGCTCCAGCTGGGCTTCCAGCCCGTCGCGGTGGGCGCGGCGGCACAGGTCCTTGATGCGGGCCATGGCCTTTGTGGGGCCATCGGCCACCTGGCGGGCCAGCGCCAGCGCGGCGTCCAACGCCTGCCCGGGTTCGGCCAGCCGGTTGACGGGCCCCAGCGCATGCAGGCGCTCGCCGCTGACGCGCTCGCCGGTCAGGCACAGCTCGGTCAGCACCTGGCGCGAGACGAACTCGGCCAGAAAGGCCGTGGCCCCGCCGTCGGGCGTGAGGCCCACTTTCACATAAGCCACCGAAAACACCGCGTTGCGGGCGGCGACCAGCATGTCGCAAGCCAGCGCCAGCGACAGGCCCGCGCCCGCCGCCGCGCCTTCCACGGCGGCGATGACGGGTTTGGGACAGTCGCGCACCGAGCGGATCAGGTCGTGCAGGCCCTCCAGCCGTTCGCGCCGCTCGCTCACCGGCAGCTCGCGCCGCTTGATGAGCTGGCGCAAATCGCCCCCGGCGCAGAAGTGGCCGCCCTCCCCGGTCAGCACCACCGCGCCCACCGTGGGGTCGGCCGCTGCGGCTTGCAGCGCGGCCTTGACGCCCAGGTAGAACTCCAGGGTGAGCGCGTTGCGCGCGGCCACGTTGTTGTTGGACAGGACCAGCACGGCCCCATCGCGGCGGGTCAGCAGGGCATCGGAAGCTGCGGTCTGCGTGCTCATGGCTCAGACCTCTGCCGTGGCCTGGGACAGCGCGATGAAGCGCGCCAGGTGGTGGTCTTCGTCGCCAAACTGGTGATCGATCATCACCAACCGCTTGGCGTAGTGCGACAGAGGCAGCTCCCAGGTCATGCCAATGCCGCCGTGCATCTGGATGCTTTCTTCCGCCACCAGCGTGCCGATGCGGCCCACGCTGTATTTGGCAGCCGACAAGGCTTTTTCCCGCGCCAGGCGGTCGGTGTCGTCCACCGCGGCTGCCGCGTTGATCACCGCCGAGCGGGCCTGCTCCACCTCCAGCAGCAGGTCGGCCATGCGGTGTTGCAAGGCCTGGAAGCTGCCAATGGGCACGCCGAACTGCTTGCGGGTGCGCAGGTACTCCAGCGTCTGGTCCTTGGCCACGTCCATGACACCCAGGCTTTCAGATGCCAGCGCCAGCAGCGCATAGCCGCTGATGCGCTCCAGCACCGCCAGGCCCTGGCCCTCGGTGCCCAGCAGCGCGTCGGCCCCCACGGCCACGCTGGCCAAGGTCAGCTCCGCCGTGCGGCCCCCGTCGATGCGGCCATTGCCCCGTTTGGACAGCCCCGCCGCCGTGCCCGGCACCAGGAACAGGCTGATGCCGTCTGCATCCGGTGCAGCGCCCGAGGTGCGTGCCGACACCAGCAGCAGGTCTGCCGAATCGCCCAACGGCACCACGGCCTTGGTGCCGTTCAGCACCCAGCCTGTAGCCGTCTGTGCAGCGGTCATGGCCACATGGCTCAGCTCGTAATGGCTGCCGGGCTCGTCGTGCGCCAGCGCGGCCACGGTGCCACCGCTGACGATGCCCTCCAGCTGCGCCCGCTGTGCGTCGGTGCCCGCCGCGATCAGCGCCTGCCCCACCACCAGCGCGCCCAGCATGGGCTCCACGGCCAGGTTGCGGCCCAGGCATTCGAACACCAGGCTCACGTCAAAACCCGAGCCGCCAAAGCCGCCCGCCTCTTCCGGGAACAGGGCACCAATGGCCCCCAGTTCCGCCAGACCGGCGTACAGCGATGTTGAATAGCCAAAAGTGCCTTCCGCGCTTTGGTGGCGTCGTTCGATGCTATTGTTTTCAGAGAGGTAGCGGTTCAGCGAGTCCGCCAGCATGCGGCGGTCTTCGGTGTGTTGGAAGTTCATGTGTGTGTCCTTCTCGCGCGGCTCACAGGCCCAAAATCATCTTGGAGATGATGTTTTTCTGGATCTCGTTGGACCCACCGAAGATCGACAGCTTGCGGTAGTTGAAATAGTTGGCCGCAGCGGTGGCCGCTTCAGGCTCGCCCAGCGGCGGCTCGGCATAACCTTCGTACTGAGCCTCTTCCACAAACGGAATGGCGTAAGGCCCCATGGCCCGGCGGATGAGCGACAAAATCTCTTGCCGGATTTCGGTGCCGCGAATCTTGAGCATGGAGCTTTCGGCCCCCGGCACGCCACCACCGGCCACGGCGGCAATCACCCGCAGGTTGGTGGTTTTCATGTTCTCCAGGTCAATTTCCACGCGGGCCATGCGGGCGGCAAACAGCGGGTCGCGGTCCAGCGGCTGGCCGTTCTTCAACACGCGGGCGGCAATCACCTTCAGCTTGGCCAGCGCGGCCACACAAAAGCCCACGCCCGCAATGCCGGTGCGCTCGTAGGTGAGCAAAAACTTGGCGTAGGTCCAGCCCTTGTTTTCTTCGCCCACCAGGTTCTCGGCGGGCACCTTCACGTCGGTGAAGAACACCTCGTTCACCTCGCGGTCGCCGTCCAGCGTGCGGATGGGGCGCAGCTCCACGCCGGGGCTGTTCATGTCCACCAGCAGGAAGCTGATGCCCGACTGGGCCTTGGCCTCGCGGTCGGTGCGCACCAGGCAGAAGATCATGTTGGCGTGCTGGCCCTGGGTGGTCCAGGTCTTTTGGCCGTTGACGATGTAGTGGTCACCCTCGCGAACTGCCGTGGTTTTCACCGAAGCCAGGTCCGACCCCGCGCCGGGCTCGGAGTAGCCCTGGCACCACCAGTCTTCCCCGCTCAGGATGCGGGGCAGCCAGTACGCCTTTTGCTGCTCGTTGCCGTATTTGATGAGCACCGGGCCCAGCATGTTCACGCCAAAGGGCACGATGCGCGGGCCACCGGCCAGTGCGCACTCGGTGTCGAAAATGAACTTTTCCACCACGCCCCAGCCCGGGCCGCCGTGGGCCTTGGGCCAGTGGTTGGCCAGCCAGCCACGGGCGTTGAGTATGGCGTGCCATTCCTCCTGGTCGGCCTTGGTCAGGCGTTGCCCGGCCTTCACCTTGTGGGCAATGCGTTCGGGCAGCTTGTCTTTCAGGAAGGCGCGCACTTCGTCGCGGAACGCCAGCTCCTGCGGGGTGAATTGAAGGTCCATTTCGGCAGCTCCCCTGCTTCAGAAAATTTCAAACAGCCCGGCGGCACCCATGCCCCCGGCAATGCACATGGTCACCACGCCCCACTTGACGCGCTGGCCCGCGGCCTTGCGGCGGCGGCCTTCCAGCAGGATGTGGCCGGCCAGCCGCGCCCCGGTCATGCCAAAGGGGTGGCCGATGGCGATGGCACCGCCATCGACGTTCAGGCGCTCGGCCGGGATGCCCAGCGTCTGCTGGCAATACAGGGCTTGCGAGGCAAAGGCCTCGTTCAACTCCCACAGGTCAATGTCATCCACCGTCAGGCCGTGGCGCTTGAGCAGCTTGGGCACGGCGTACACGGGGCCAATGCCCATTTCGTCCGGCTCGCAACCGGCCACCGCCATGCCGTGGAAGGCCCCCAGCGGTTGCAGGCCCAGGCGCTCGGCCTCGGCGGCTTCCATCAGCACGCAGGCGCTGGCACCGTCGGACAGCTGCGAGGCATTGCCCGCGGTGATGAACTGCTCCGGCCCCTTCACCGGGGCCAGCTTGGCCAGCGACTCGTAGGTGGTGCCCGCGCGGTTGCAGTTGTCCGCGGTGGCGGTCACTTCGCGCTGGCTGACCGTGCCGGTTTCCTTGTCGGTGACGGCCATCACCGTGGTGCAAGGCACGATTTCCTCGGCGTACCGGCCTGCGGCCTGGGCCTCGGCCACCTTGCGCTGGCTCTCCACCGAGAAGCGGTCCTGCGCCTCGCGGCTGATGCCGTAGCGGCGGGCCACCACGTCGGCGGTGTCGATCATTTCCATGTACAGCGCGGGCTTGTGCTCCACGATCCACGGGTCCAGGCCGCTCTGGCCGTCCTGGCGGCTGCGAATGCCCGAAATGCTTTCCACCCCACCGGCAATCATGGCCGGGGCACCGTCCACCACGATGCGCCCTGCGGCAATGGCAATGGCCTGCAGGCCCGAGGCGCAAAAGCGGTTGACCGTGGTGCCCGCAATCGTCAGTGGCAGTTGCGAGCGGATGATGGTCTGCCGCGCCACGTTGCGCCCGGTGATGCCTTCGGGGTAGCCGCAACCCAAAATGGCGTCTTCGATCAGCGCCGGGTCAATGCCCGCGCGGTCCACGGCGGCGCGCACGGCAAAACTGGCCAGCGTGGGACCGGGGGTGATGTTGAACTCGCCGCGGTGCGATTTGGTCAGCGGCGTGCGGGCGGTCGAAACGATGACGGCTTGGCGCATGGGTGTGAGTCTCCGGGGGGTGTTCTGTGAGCGGGGTTCAGCGTTGAGCCTGGTTCAGGCTGTCGAAGTTGCGGCCTTCGGCCACCAGTTGTTCCAGCAGCGGCGCGGGCTGCCAGAACAGCGGGTCTTCCTGGGCAAAGCTGCGCAGGTCGGCCAGGATCTGGTCCAGGCCCACCGTGTCGGCGTACTTCATGGGGCCACCGCGAAAACGCGGGAAGCCATAGCCATAGAGGAAGGTCACGTCAATGTCCAGCGGGCGCAGCGCAATGCCGTCGGCCAGCACCTTGGCCCCTTCGTTGACCATGGCGGCCATGTAGCGGCGCATGATTTCTTCGGGCGTGAAGCTGCGGGGTGTGATGCCTTTCTTGGCCCGCTCGGCGTCCACAATGGCCAGCACCTCGGGGTCGGGCTGGCCGGTGCGAGCACCCTGCGGGTACAGGTAGAAACCGCGCCCGGTTTTCTGGCCAAACCAGCCGCGTTCGCAAATGCGGTCGGCAATTTCCACGTAGCGGGCCTTGGGGTCACGGGTGGCGGCGCGGCGCTTGCGCGTGGCCCAGCCAATGTCGCCACCGGCCAGGTCGGTCACCTGGCAGGGGCCCATGGGGTAGCCAAAGCCGCGCACGGCGGCGTCAATCTCGTAGGGGCTGGCCCCGTCTTCCATCAGGTAGTCGGCGGCCTGCTTGTAGGTGGCCAGGATGCGGTTGCCAATGAAACCGTCGCACACCCCGGCGCGCACCGGCACTTTTTTCATGCGCTTCGCCAGTTCGAACGCGGTCACCACCACGTCGGCGCTGACCTGGGCGGGCACCACGATTTCCAGCAGCTTCATGATGTTGGCCGGGCTGAAGAAGTGCAGCCCGATCACGTCCTGCGGGCGCGACGTGCTGGCCGCGATGGCGTCAATGTCCAGGTAAGAGGTGTTGGTGGCCAGCACCGCGCCGGGTTTGCAGACCTTGTCCAGCTGCTGGAACACGGCTTTCTTGACCTCCAGGTCCTCGAACACGGCTTCAATCACCAAGTCCACAGCGGCGACATCGGCGTAGTTGGTGCTGGGGGTGAAGCGGGCCAGCACCGCAGCCTTTTGCGCCTCGGTCATGCGGCCCTTGGCCAGCAGGCCGTCGTACACCTTGGTGACGTTGGCCACGCCACGGGCAATCGCCTCGGCATCGCGCTCCACCATCACCACCGGAAAGCCCGCGTCCAGCGCCGACACGGCAATGCCCGCGCCCATGGTGCCCCCGCCGATGATGGCCAGGCTGGCCACCGCACGCGGTGCGGCAGCGCGGGCCTCGGGCACCTTGGTCACTTCGCGCTCGGCAAAAAAGGCGTGGATCAGCCCGGCACGCTGCGGGCTGTCGATGCAGGCCAGGAACAAACGGCGTTCCAGCGCCATGCCCTGGTCAAACGGCAATTCGACCGCCGCACGCACGGCCTCGATGATCTTGAGCGGCGAGAACAGCCCGCGCGACTTCTTGGCCGTGTCGTCAGCCAGGGCGCTCAGTTCGGCCAAGGCGGCCTCGGCATTCGGAATGGCGATGTCGCGCACACGGCGCACGGGTGCGTCGCTGGCCAGCAGCTCGTTGGCATAGGCCAGCCCGGCCTCCTGCGCGGGGCGGCTGCCCTCGCTGGCCCCTTCGGGGGTGCCGTCCACGATGCGGTCCAACAACCCCGCTTGCAGTGCCGCCTGTGCCCCCATGGGCTTGCCGCTCAGCATGAATTCGGCCGCGGCCTTCACGCCCATGAGACGCGGGGCGCGTTGCGTGCCACCGGCACCGGGCATCAGGCCCAGGTCCACCTCGGGCAGGCCCACCTTGGCGGCGGGCAGGGCCAGGCGGTAGTGGGCGCCCAGCGCCACCTCCAAGCCGCCGCCCAGCGCGGCCCCCTGCAAGGCGGCCACCACGGGTTTGGTGCAGGCCTCAATGCGGTTGCACACATCGGGCAGGGCCGGGGGCACGGGCGGCTTGCCAAATTCGCGGATGTCGGCCCCGGCAATGAAGGTCTTGCCCTCGCTCACGATCAGCACGGCCTGGGTGTCGGCGTCGGCATCGGCCTGCTCGATAGCGGCCAACAGCCCCTGGCGCACGGCGGCGCTCAAGGCGTTGACGGGGGGGTTGTTGACGGTGACCACCAGAACGTGGCCATGCCGTTGGGTCGTCACTGCGGGTGACTGCGCTTCGTTCGCCATGCGAATGTCTCCAGGGTTCTCTTTGAAAGGCAGCCCGCATTCTTTTTCAGCGCATGGTTTTGTACAATTCCAAACTTTGTTGACGAACTGTCAAATACTATTTGACAAAGCCATGGACATTCAAGCCCTGAACCTGCTGGTGGAGATCGTGGAATGCGGCAACCTCAGCCAGGTGGCCCGCAAGCTCAAGATGACCCGCGCCAACGTCAGCTACCACCTGGCGCAACTGGAAAAGTCTGCGGGGGTGCAGCTGGTGCGCCGCACCACCCGGCGCGTGGAGCCCACCGAGGTGGGGCTGCGCCTGTACGAACATGGCCGCAACATCCAGAACGAGATGCGGGCCGCCCGCGAAACCATCACCAGCCTGGGCCAGGGCCTGCAAGGGCGCGTGGGCATCAGCGTGCCCAGCGGCTACGGGCAAATGGTGGTGTCGCACTGGCTGATCGAGTTCAAGGCCCTGTACCCCGGCATCGTGCTGGATGTGGTGTTTGAAAACCGCGTGGACAACCTGCGCGACGAGGTGGACATTGCCATCCGCATCCTGCCCGAGCCGCCCCAGCAACTGGTGGCGCGGGACATGGGCACCGTGCGCTACCTGGCCTGCACCTCCAAGGCCTACGCCCAGGCCCATGGGCTGCCCACCGAACTGGCCCAACTGAGCACCCTGCCCCTGATCACCGCCAACGTGGTGGGGCGGCAGCTGTCCTTGCGCGGCTACCGCAACGGCGAACGGCACGAAGTGCTGCTGGCCCCCACACTGATTTCAGACCACTACCCCTTTCTGCGCCAAGGCGTGCTGGCGGGCCTGGGCATCGGGCTGGTGCCCGACTACGTGGTGCACGACGTGATCGCCAGTGGCGACGTGGTGACCGCGCTGGACGACTACCGCCTGAGCATCTTCGGCACCCGCATGTACCTGCTGACCATGCCCAACCGCCACCACACCCGCGCGGTGCGGACCTGCATCGACTTCATCCTGGACAAGGCCAAGGGTGGGGAGGGGTGATTTTGTGATGAAAAAATGGCTCTGGCGCTTGTTTGTAAAGCGTAAGCAGCTATGAATTTTGAAATGATGATGGCGCGCCAGATCCGGGCAGGCTGTGCGGCAGAATGGTGCTGTGGTTTGCAGGTCTTTTTATTGAGCTGACGGCTCAGCAGGCTGCCGACAGGTGATTGATTTAAAAGAGAAAACAGGAGGAAATCGTGACCAAAATATCCTGCATCGTCCGTTTTATCCCGCAGGGTTTGCGGGATACATTGAGTTAGCCCACATCATCCATGGCTTCCGCTGAATCTCACGCAGTCAGAAACGGTGTATGAATCGCCCCGGAATGGATAGACACCTCTGAGCCTCAAAGCTGAGGCCCAATAGGAGGTGCCATGAGTCAAAAGAGATTTCCAGAAGAATTCAAGATCGAAGCGGTCCGCCAGGTCATCCAACGGGGTTACCCGGTGGCAGAGGTTTCTGCCCGGCTTGGGGTCAGCACCCACAGCCTGTACAAGTGGATGAAGGAGCAGCTACTGCCACCGGGACATCGGCAGGAGCAGGTTTCACAGACCGAAGAGTTGCGTCGCTTGAAAGCCGAACTCAAACGGGTGACAGAGGAGCGCGACATCCTAAAAAAGGCCGCAGCGTACTTTGCCAAGCAGTCCGGGTGAGGTACGCATTCATTGAACGCCACGAGAAGGTCCATGGCGTTCGACGGCTGTGCACGGTCATGAATGTCCATCCCAGCGGGTATTACGCTTGGAAGAAGCAACCCTTTAGCGACAAGGTGCGTGATGACCAGCGGCTACTGGGTTTGCTCAAACAGGCCTGGCTGCCTTCCGAGCTTCACACCGTGGAGGCGTACCTGCGGGCTATGCGCTGCAGCATCACGCCACGCAGTCCCGCACTCGGCCGCATCGAAGCCGCGCTGGGCGCCCTGTCACCGCAAGGTCGCCCTGCTGGTGCCCCAATCCGAGCGAAGAAAGACGGCTAAAGGCTGATATGAGTCGTTGGCGCTTCAGGCCCCGGAGCAACCCCTGCTGCCGCGAGCAACCGTTGAACTTCGCTGGCCTGCACGGCAACCTCATCCCGGAATCGGTTACCCACCCACCGTTTTACTTGGTATCACCAACAGCCTGCAAATACTTCTCGAAAAGGTACTGGACGCGGGTTGCGTCAGCTGGACCGCCCTTGTATCCGTAGGCTGCATCGACTGCCCGATCAAGCGCCGAATGTGCCGCCACTAACTCTGCCGGCATGTAGGTGAGGTTGTATAGCTGAGCAAGGTTGCTGTCAGGGTACATCGCTCTAGCGTCCAGAACACCCTGCGCAGCCTTCTCAATGGCCTGACGCTGCTTTTCGGTCGGTTTCTCTGGCCACGGGAAGTTGTTGTAGACGATCTTGACCGAGTATCGATAGTCGCTTTTCATGCGGCCCGCAACGGTACGCATCCAAGCGTTGTGGGCACTGCTTGAGAGCACGCCAAAGTGGTACAGGGAGGCGTCTGGGACTGTTTTGAGAAGGTTGCTGGCGAGGATAGAGGAATCCAGAAAGCCGATAGGGATGTACCGGCGCTTTTCGGAGGAGACTTCTGGAACTACCAGGTAGTTACCCTTCGGGAAAAACTCGACATGGAACCGGCGCGGCGTCTCGGCCAGCGCAATTGTTGGTGCGCTGTCGCTTTCTTCACGATACTTCCGCACCGCTTCGACTCGCTTGCGGCATTGGGGCAGCTGGTCCAGCTCTTTCGGTGATGCATCCTTGAGCAGCAGGCACCACCGCTCGATGCCGTTGAGAAACTCCTCCGAGCCAAGCCAGCGGCGGAAATAGGGAGCACTCCCAGGTTCGGCTGCAATGAATTCCGCCTTCTGCTCAGGTGTGAATAGGTAGTGGCCGTCATCAATGGGTTTGTTGCCAATCCCCATTTCAGGAACATTGCTCAATGGGGTGGAACGTCGCTTGAGCACCACGTCCGTGGCATCCACCAGGTAGGGGTTGATGCGCCTCACGAACTGGACCTGGGCCTCGGGAGCTTTGATGTTGGAGCCGTATTCGAAGAGGCGCGGCTGCTCAGCGGGCTGAATGCCAAATCCGACAATGATGCAGTGAACAGCGGCAACACCACGCCCCTCATTGCTCCATTGGAAGGTGCGGTGAGCGAAGTGGATCTGTACCCCTTGAGCAAGTAGAAGCGGCCACAGAACGCCTACTTGTTCGCCCTGGCAGATGCTGTTCGTGGAGACAAGGGAGGCGCGCACGAAGGGGTTCTTTTGCATATAGCGCGCTGTCAGAACATGCCAACAGGCAACCAAATCCAGCAAGCCTGCACTTTCGACGCCACCCATAACGTTGGCGACATCCTTGCGTTGGGCAGGTGTGAGCAGTTTTGCCCCAACAAATGGAGGATTGCCTACGATATACGTGCATTCGGCTGCTGGCAGTACGTCTTCCCAGTTCACCTGAAGCGCGTTGCCATGGCGGATATGAGGGCTATGCACGAGCGGAACGCTAGGGCGTGTACTGCCAAACCGGACGGCGGCTTCCAGATTCAGTTGGTGGTCTGTAATCCACATGGCTACCTGGGCAATGTGTGCCGCACTCTCGTCAATCTCGATGCCAAAGAATTGCTCAACGCTGACTCGAATCATGGTGCTGATGTCCAGCAGGCCTTTGCTCTGGCCGCCCCTGCTGAACAAGCGGTCAATCAGGTCCATTTCAAGACGACGCAGTTCGCGGTAGGCAATGACTAGGAAGTTGCCGCAACCGCACGCAGGGTCGAAAACGCGAATCAAGGGCAACTTGTCATAGAGTGCCTGCAGCTTAGGGCGGCTGGTACCAGCGGCATTCAGTTGATCGCGAAGGCCGTCCATGAACAGCGGATTGATGGCCCTCAGTATGTTGCGCTCCGAGGTGTAGTGAGCCCCCAGCTCACGGCGCTTGGCTCTCTTCTTCCTTTTCTTGGCTTTGGCGCCTTCCTTCTCTTCTTTTTCCTCCTGCTCTTCATCCTCTTGGTCTAGCACCCCTTGGAACATGGCACCGAAGATGGCCGGGGAGATCTTCGACCAATCCAGTCGAATGCATTCGAGCAGGAGAGCCCGGAGGGTGCTGTCAAACGCGGGGATACCTGAGCGCTCGGAGAAAAGTTGACCATTGATGTACTCGAACGCCCGGAGATCCTCATCGAGCAGGGTGCTGCGTTTCTTGCCCGGTGTATCGAGAACCGCGAAAAGCTCACTGAGCTGCGATCCAACATCCTTACCGTCCTCCCGCGTGCCCTCCATGAGGCGCCGGAAAAGACCGTTGTCGCCAAAGATGGCCGTGTCGTCCGCGAACAGGCAAAACAGCAGACGCGTGAGGAATATCTCCAAGTCCCGGCCTGTGAAGTTACTCTTGAGCAGCGCCTCGTGGAGCGCAGCCATTTTTTCGGCCGCGCGACGGTCTGCCTCGCTCTCCTCGGTGATTTCTGGGGCTGTGTCACCCACCAGGAAGCGGAACCATTCGGCACGTTTGGCCAGCTCTGGCAGCAGGCATGAGTGCGACTTGTCCTGTGTCAGGTCGAACAGGATGAACTGGTTGAAGTCGTGCAGCAAGACATAGCGGGGCTGATCTTGAGGGGGGCATGCCCACCTGTATTCCTCTGCCTGCGCGCGGGCTTTCTTGAGGTCTTTCCCAAGGCTCTTGCCCTCGATGATCACTTTGCCGGGAATGAACCCATCCATGAATCCATGAGTGCCGTCGCGCATGGTCAGCCTGAACTCACGGCTGTATTGATGGGGGTGGACATCGAAGCACGCCAGGAACTGTGCAGTGAAGAGCTTCTCGTCGGCCTTTTCACTACTAGCCCCGGCCCATTGGTGAGCAAAGGCAGAAAGACGTTTGCGCAATTCGTTGGTGGTGATCTTCGCCATCAGTTTCCCTCGTGTTCTGTGTGACGCTATTTCTTGAATCGACTCGCGCACCATTCTCGCCTCACGGATGTCGGTAATGAAAGTTGCATGGAACATCTTGCCGCGCTCGCGCGGGGGAGATCCACGCGGTACCTGACGGACTTCAATTAACGCCGCATCAGAGTCCACAGCGGCTATCGGCCGCAAAGCGGCCGCTGGTGAGGTCGTGGGTGAAGGACTGGAATCGCTGCGTAGCCGACATCTACGCACCTTCGCCGTATTTGCCCTCCATGAGGCCGGCGTGAAAATTCTCAAAGTCCCAGCACAGGGCGACAGATCCACTTTCGCCGTCTTCGTTGGTTCGCACAGTTTTCTCCCCCTAGTCGTGATGCCCGCGGTTAGCGTTAATTGACCTAGGAGGGGGATTACCACCCCGACGTCCGGAGCCATCGCACCAGCGCATCACCAAAGAGAATGCGTCAAACCGGGACGCTCACACTACGAGACCCTCGAACAACCGCAACTTAGGTGAAGAGGCATGCCAGCGCGGAGGACGCTGTGGTTCCTTGCTTCGGCGCGAGCGTCACGAGGACGGACTTGGTGAAACCGGTGATTCTCCCCGCCTGTCCCGTTCAGAGGCGACCGCCTGGACCTGCCTCTTAGGCCAAAGAGCAATGGTCGTTCCCCGAGGCAAAACCACATCACGCGGACTCCGCTGGGCCAGCGGTGGGCCACTTGTGGGCCACAGTAAACGGCGTAGCAGCCTGACGACCATCGCCTCAGTGCCTCAGCTGGCCTACGAAAAGCTCACTGACGGGGAGAGGCAGCGCCTCAACTACATGTTCAACCCACGCTCGGATTCACGTAAGTCATTGATTTGGCGCGGCTGGCGGGGATCGAACCCACGACCCTTGGCTTCGGAGGCCAATACTCTATCCACTGAGCTACAGCCGCGTGCTGTATGAAGACCGATAGTCTATCTGGTGCGCTTTGATCCGATGACGACAGCCTTCGGAGGCCAATACTCTATCCACTGAGCTACAGCCGCGCGAGTTGCAGATTCTACCCGGTCGACCCGCCGGGTCCGGCGCCGTCCCGGTGGACCCGCACACCCCGCATCCAGGCCATCAGATCGATGTGGCTGGACGGCGCCGCCGAAACCTCGGAAGGCGGGGCAGACGCTTTCTTCAACGTCGGCCGGTGGGTCGGCTGGTGCCGCTCCAGGGCCTGCTGGGACAAGGTGTCCAGAATTGCGCAATGCGGATCGTCGTCGCCGTGGCAGGCCGCCACCAGCTCGCCCAGGCCGGCCATCATCTGCTCGATCTCGCGGCGCTTGTCCGCCAGGTCGGCCAGATGACGCTCGGCAACCGCCTTGACCTCGCGGCTGGAGCGGT
>Ga0208492_1000455_pt1 | contig 34613 bp, 27 predicted proteins | sample Subbioar_CSW14AB_FD_184820 | JGI IMG/M metagenome (GOLD analysis project Ga0208492, IMG submission 184820) | Serpentinite rock and fluid subsurface biosphere microbial communities from McLaughlin Reserve, California, USA - CR12Mar_CSW14AB (SPAdes) | ecosystem: Environmental > Terrestrial > Deep... | reverse complement strand
GGATTCGAACGGGTGCCCCGACAAGGACGGCGACGGCGTCGCCGACAAGATCGACGCCTGTCCGAGCGAGCCCGGGCTGCACACGAGTGATCCGCTCACCAACGGCTGCCCGCCGCCCCCGCCCCCGCCCGACAAGGACAAGGACGGCATCCTCGACTCGGCGGACGCGTGCCCCGATGTCCCTGGCGTCGCCACCGACGACCCGAAGACCAACGGCTGCCCGCCCGACAAGGACAAGGACGGCATCCTCGACAGCGAGGACGCCTGCCCGGCCGATCCCGGTCCGAAGACGAGCGATCCGAAGACCAACGGCTGCCCGGTGAAGACCAAGTTCGCCGAGGTCAAGGGCGGCACGATCGTCATCCTCGACAAGGTCAACTTCGCGAACGACTCCGACAAGATCATCGGCGCCAAGTCGTTCCAGGTGCTCGACTCGGTCTGGGAGATCCTCGAAAAGACCCCGAGCGTGAAGAAGGTCCGCATCGAGGGCCACACCGACAACAAGGGCAAGCCTGATCACAACAAGGACCTGTCCAAGCGACGCGCCCTCGCGGTGAAGGCGTACCTCGTGAAGAAGGGCCTCGATCCGAACCGCCTCGACACCGAGGGCTACGGTCAGGAGAAGCCGCTCGAGGACAACAAGACCGAGGCGGGTCGCGCCAAGAACCGTCGCGTCGAGTTCGTCATCGTCGGACCGTGAGCACGAGTCGACAGCTCTCATCCTGACGGCAACGTCGTCGCTGCTGCCCGAGAATTTCACCACGGAGACACGGAGGCTCGGAGGTCGAGATTGTCTGCCGATGCAGACGCAGGCCTCACGTACGTAATCCGAGCGCACACCTCGACGAGGTGCAGGTCGACGAGAGTCCAGTCTCGGTCGGCGCGAAGCAGCGGCAGCACAACTTTCGAACTCCGTGCCTCCGTGTCTCCGTGGTGAGTTCTTCTCTTCGGCACGACGCGAGGACGAAGGCAGCGAGGGAGTCGGTCACGAGATCGGCTCCCTCGTCGTTTCGTGCTCTCTCGTCTCATCTCGACCGACGACTGACGACTGACGACTGATTCGACTGTCGACTTGCGCTTGCGAAGTGCAGATATTTACGCTATTGACAAAGGCCGATGGCTCGCTCCGACGGCGAGGCCGACCGACAGCGCGCTCGAGAGCGTAACGGTGAGGCCCCGACTGGCAGCGTCGATAACGACGACGCTCGGCCGTCCGTCCCGCCCGTTGCGCCAGTGACTCCCGTTCCGCGCGCAGAGCCCGCGAACGTCAATGGGCTTCCCGAGGAGCGGCGCTCCTCGCGGCCATCGCAGGAACCGGTCGTCGCCGAGCCTTCCATCCCGCCGCCCCCTGTCGCGGGACCGTGGCGTTCGTACAAGGAGCTGGTCGCGCAGCTGTCGGGTCGCATCGTCGACGCGCAGAAGCCGATCCGCGTCCTCAACTCGCTCAGGTGGGACCCTTCCGTGCTCGAGAGGTTCAAGGCGTCGCGGTACCGCGAGAACCCGCCCATCGGCCCCGAGTGGTATCAGTCGATCGATCTCGGGTTCGATCCGCGCCAGAAGGCGGCGGAGTTCGAGGAGATCATCCGCGACATCGAGAAGGATCTCCCGGCCGACGACGACATCGCCGCGGTCCTGGTGACGACCGCGCTGCAGTACCGCGACGTGGTGCGCATGCTCGAGGCGCGCGGGACCCCCACGTTCTACGGCTACGCGCGCAAGCTGTACGGGTCGCCGAAGGACAAGTACCCCGACGGCAAGACGACGGTCCGCGACAGCGCGCACGTGCTCTACGGGCTGCTCAGCAACCTGGCCGAGGACCTCGGACCGCCGAACGTGCGCGACATCAGCGCCCCGAAGGCGGTCGACATCCTCAACGCACGTCTGACGGCGTACTTCGGCGAGTCGACGGTGCGCGTGGCGGAGGACGACGGGATCTTCGCCGACGCCGCGGCCGGCAGCGACTACGTGAAGATCCGCCGCGGCGCGATGTTCTCGCTCCGTGACATCGATCTGTTCGAGGTCCACGAGGGGTGGGTGCACCTCGCGACGTCGCTCAACGGTCAGGCGCAGCCCGTCGCCCGTTGGCTCGGCAAGGGGCCTCCGCGCACGACCGCGGCGCAGGAGGGCCTCGCCGCGTTGATGGAGATCTTCACGTTCCGCACCTATCCGCGGCGCGCACGTCGGCTCAACGATCGCGTGCTCGCCGTCGACAAGGCCGAAGACGGCGCGGACTTCGTGCAGATCTTCGAGTGGTACCGCACCGAGGGGTACGAAGAGGAAGACTGCTTCAACGCCTCGCGCCGCATCTTCCGCGGCGGCACCACCACCGGCGGCGTGCCGTTCACCAAGGACATCTGTTACTCGAAGGGCATCGTCCTCAACTACGCGTTCATCCGTGCGTGCATCGAGCACGATCGCACCGAGCTGATCCCGTTCCTCTTCGTCGGCAAGATCGCGCACGAGGACATCCCCGTGCTCGCCGGCCGCGTCGGCGACGGAGTGGTCAAGCCACCGATCTACCTTCCGGCAATCTTCCGCGACCTCAACGGCCTCGCGATCTGGATGTCGTATTCGACGTTCTTCACGCGGCTCGGCGGCGCCGAGGTGAGCGAGCACTACGCGCAGTTGTTCCGCAAGGGCCGCTGAAGAACTGTCGAAAATCCCCCCCGGACTGAAGTCCGGGGCACCGACAGCGGACCTCAAGTCCTTCGGACTCACCGACTCACTGGGCTGGCCCGAGGTTGTCGCCGCAATCTGAATCTCGTGTCGCACGTGCGGAAAATTGTGCCGATCGGCGATCGCGGTTCGTCAACGAAGGACTGCACTTCCTCGCTCGTCCCCCCGCCAGCCCGGAGGGCTTCGTCTTGCAGTCGGTGCCCCGGACTTCAGTCCGGGGGCAATTCTTCGACGGCTCTTGAGGCTCGCGCGCTCGCTGAGGTCGCGCTATCGAGGCGCGGCGATGAAGCTCTTCGGAACCCTCGGGGCAATGTTCCTCGCGCTGGGCTGCGCGAGCGAGCCGGCGCAATCCACGGTCGTCGACGACGCCGCCACGGACACCTCCACCTCTCCGGCCGACACCGCCCTGGTCGACGCATCGGATGCGCGCGCCGACGCGAGCAAGGCGGCCACGTGCGCCAGCACCTTCGGCTCCGCGCTCACCGCACCGTACGGACGCGCCGACGGCGTCGTGACCGCCATCGTCGGCCCGACCGACACGGGCTGCGCGTTGCCGAACTCCGATCACCTGGTGGTGCAGATGAAGATCGGCGATGCCATCTACCGGATGGTCGTCAACGTCTTGTCCGACCGCGGCACCGACCTGCGCGTGCGTTTGGGAGAGCTCCAGCATGCGCTCCCGACGCCTGCGTGGGCCGAAGGTTGGCACTCGGGCGTCACCCTCGATTACCCGAGCACGCTCGAGGTCCACACCACGTCGGGCTTCACGCCCTACGAGATGGCGCCCCTGGTGGCGAAGGTGACCGACGCCATCCCGCTCGGCGCGAAGGTCAGCGTCTACGCGGCCACCTCGGGCGGTGCGAGCGCGCACAAGGTGCACCGCAACACCGGAAACCAGGATGGCGCGATCGTGATCGAGCCGGATTCGGCGAAGCCGCGGTGGCTCCTCTTCCATTTCGCCAATCAGACGTTCTGATCAGTCCTGATAGGGAGCCGGAGCCTTGGTCCAGATGAGCGTCGGAGTCTTCCCCTCGAAGGCCTCGGCGACGAAGTCGAACGCCGCCTTCTGCGCCTCGAGGTAGGGGTTCTCGAACTTCTTCGGCGTGTCGAGCTTGGGGAACGGCTCCGACGAAGAGTCGCCGAAGAGCGAACGCGCGGTGCCGTACTCGCGGTCGCCGTGCTTTCCGTAGAAGTCGACGCCGTGCTGCGCTGGGTAGAGCTGCACCAGGAGTGCCGTCTGCCCGGCCTTGGGCACGTCCTTGCTCGCCGTCGCCTCGGGGATGCTCGCGAGCAGCGGACCGTGCGGCGTGACGACCTGAACGCCCATCGCCCGCGCCATCGCCTCGGTCCCCTCATTGGACACGAGCTCGTCGCCGAGCACCTCGAAGAGCACGAGGTTGCGGCCCTTGGGGGTGGTGCCTGCGATCGGGATGGGCGCGGTGGTGGTCGAGGCGACGCCGATGGGATCGCCGCCGTCGATCACGTGCTGCATCATCTGCACGAGCGGGTGCCACGGTGGCATCTGGGCGTTCTGGAAGCCGAAGTTCAGGGCGGCCGAGCCATTGAGCAGCGAGTAGATGCCCGGGCTGTTCGACGCGAGCTCGCTGAGGAGCGCGCCACCCGGGACATTGAGGATGTACGCGGCGTGGTTCGGCTCCACGCCCGCGAGGAGCGAGCCGAGGATGCCGCCGAGCGAGTCGCCGAAGTAGGCGACCTTGGTGCCGTCGATCTTCGGCAACTCGTCGCCGATCTTCAGCCCGTCGAGCGTGGGGCTGCTCTGGAGCACGCGGAGCAGCGTGGTGTGATCGACGACCGTCTGGCGGAACTGGTCTCGCAGCGCCGCGAGACGGAACATGTTGCCGAACAGATCGGTGGGCGCGGTGTTCGCGCCCTCGGAGTTGCGATCGACGAAGCCGTCGGGGCCTTCGTACTTCGTGGTCGCGCGCTTGTAGTCCATCTGATCGTCGCCGCGGGCCCTGGCGTCGAGGCCGCGGGTGCCCTGGAGATAGGCCTCGATCGAGACCGTCGCCCATCCGCGCTTGGCGATCGAGTTGGCGAGCTGGAATGCGTCGCCGCGCTGACCGCCCATGCCGTGCTGGAAGACCATCACCGGCCACCCGCCGGCGGGCATGGTGCCCTTGGGCAGGAACACCGAGACCCAGATCTTGTTGGTGGGCTTGCTCGGGTTGATCGCGAGCTTGCCGCCCTGATGGAAGAACGTGCCGTGCGACGGGTCGCCGTAGCCGCCTGCATCGACGAGGAAGTTCGGCGCGTCGAACGACGCGACGCCGAACGATCCGAGGTTGTCGTGCGCGATTCCCGGGTTGCTCCCGCCCCAATCGGGGTCGTCCTCTCCGCTCGCGAGCTTGTTGGGCGTGCCGCAGAAGTCGTCGATCGAGGCGTTCCACCCGTCGGGGAGCGGGGTCTTCGAGGTGAAGCGCGCCGGGGTCACGGGAGCGACGTCGTCCTTGCCCCATTTGAGCGTCGGGACCGCCGTCGCGCGCGCGAGCTCGCGGGCCTCGCGGAGCTCCTCGGTGACCGGACCGGTGGTGTACACGGCCGCACCCACGACGAGCTTCTTGTCGATCCCCGCTTTGGTGGCGGCCGCGTCGATCGCTTCGCCGTAGGTCTTCGCCGCCGCGTCGCCGCGCGCGCCGTCACGAATCGCCGCGAACTGCTGGCTCGGCGAGAGGGGCAGACCCTGCTTGGTGACGATGCCCGAAGTGACCAACACGGCGATCTTGTGCTTCTCGGGGAGGACCACGCCGCGAGCGGTCTGCACGACGAGCACCGGCGTGGTCTCGGTCCGCCGGCTCACGGCCTGGTCGTCGTTCCACGCCGCGCGGCACTCGAGGAGCTTCCCAGCGTCGAGGTCGACGTAGAAGACGGCCGAGTCCTTGGTGGTGCAGTCGCCGGCCTTGCCCTGGGGCAACCTGGCCGGATCGGGTGCGCCGCCGGTGAGCTCGAAGACCGCGCCGCCGTAGACGCCGTAGCCCTTGGTGCGAGCGAGCGACTCCGAGATGTAGGCAGCCCCCCTCTCCTTGGGGACCAGGCGGGTGAGCCCCTCGACGCCGATGGCGATGGTTCCATCGGCATTCAGCTGCAAATCGCTGGGGAACGGCACCGCGAGCACCTCGGGTGCTCCCGAGGCGGGGAGCTCGAAACGCGCGGTGAACGCTGCGGCGGCCGGGGTGGTCCCACCATCGTCCTTGGACGAGCAGGCCAGGAGGACGAGCGGCGTGCAGAGGGCCAGGGTTCGCAGGGAAACCAACGCGGGCAAGCGCATGTGCTTCAGGGTCTAGCACGTAGAGCACGTCCTTCGACGACCGAGGCTGCACTGGGGCGGAATCTTCCACGGCGAACGGTGTGGCCCGAGTCACGCTCCGCTCTCGTCCTTTGCCGGATCGGCGGACACCAGTAGAGTGGACGGCCTTTCCTTTCCCTGGAGGTCTCCATGCGTCGTTCGAATTCCTGGCTCGCCGTCCTCACGATGCTCGCGGGTGGTGTGTTCGCCGTCGCGGTGACCACCGCTGGATGCGGCGGCAAGACCGACGAGCCGGGCACCACGGCGCCGGAAGACACCGGCGTGGTGATCGTCACCGACGCGGGCGCCGACACCTCGGCCCCCAAAGACACCAGCACCCCGATGGTCGACAGCGCCGAGACGTACGACGTCCCGGGCAGCATCTACGACGCGGTCTTCCCCGACGTCGTGTTCGAGGGCGGCAAGAGCACCGGCACATGCGTCGCGTGCGCCGGCAAGGAGTGCAAGAAGGAGCTCGATACCTGCGACGCCGACCCGCGTTGCCGTGGCCTGCTCCTCTGCGTGCTCACCGACTGCGCGGGCAGCTTCACCGACTTCTCGTGCGCCGCGGGCTGCGCGTTCAAGTTCGGCGTCAGCGGTCTCGGCGATCCGGTCATCGGCAAGGTCCAGGACGTCGGCACGTGCATCAACGCCAAGTGCACGGCCGACTGCCCGGCGGCCCCCGGTGATGCAGGTGCGCCGAAGGTCGACGCGTCGACCGCCGATGCGAAGGCCGATGCGACGAGCACCGATGGTGGGAGCGCCGAGACGGGCGCCTACATGATCTTCCCCGATGGGAAGAACCTCCGGTCGATCGACCCGCGCGTCCTCGAGATCCTGCAGACCACGGTCGGCTCGCTGAGCGTCGAGGCCAAGAGCGGCCTCGCCGATCGCCTCTCGCACTGAGGAGTCTCCGACGCACTCGACTCCGCCGCCGAACAACACGTTCTCCTCGTGGCCGCCCGCTGCCCCTGCGAGCGAGCGCCCACCGGAGGGCGAGATCCTCTCCAAGCGGCGGACGTGGCCGCTCGTTCCGCCAGCGCCGATCGCCGTGCTCGCATTCGGCATCGCGCTGGCGGTGCTGTTCGGAATCGTCGGGCTGCGGCAGCTCGCGGGTCAGGGTGAGGCGAGCGCAGCTGCACGCGCGGAGCTCGTCGCGACGACCCTCGCGGCGCGCCTCGGCAGGCTCGCCCCCGAAGCGCGGCACGACCTGGTCGACCGCGCATCGCGTCGGAGCACGAGCTCGATCTGGCTGGTCGACGCACGCGGGCGCATCGTCGAGGAGGCCCAGACGGGGGCCTTGGCCATCGACCTGCCGGTCGAGAAGGTGCTGCGCGAGCGAAGCGGCGAGATCGCCACCACCCGCGGGAGCATCCGCTTCAGCGCACACGCGGTCGACACCGGCATCGTCGCTCCGGCGGCTGCGGTCGCCGCGGCACACATCACGGTGATCGCCGCGACCGAAGTGCCCGATACGCCGGAGGGTGGTCGGGAGTTGGTCGCCGCGTTGACCACGCTCTGCGCGTTGCTCACGGGCGTGGCCACGGCGGTGGCCTTCGCGGTCTCGCGCGACGTGCGACTCGACGTCGACGATCTCGCGCGCCGCATCCAGGAGATCTCCGCGCGCGGTCGCGAGACCACCGACCGTGCGCAAGACGTCGTGCCGGTACCCGCGCTCGACGAGGTCGGCGAGCTCGCGATCGCGTTCGACGCGTTGGTCGAGCGGTTCGCCGCGGCGGAGAAGACCTACGCGGACGCGCTCGCGCGCATGGAGGAGATCGATCGCGAGCGCACCACGTTCCTCGCGACGGTGAGCCACGAGCTTCGCTCGCCGCTCAATGCCATCCTCGGCTTCGCCGACATCCTGTTGTCGGAGGTGGACGGCCCGCTGGTCGGCGAGGCACGCGAAGAGGTCGCGATCATCAAGCAGTCGGGCCTGCACCTGCTCGGCCTGATCAACGACATCCTCGAGCTCTCGGCCATCGCTTCGGGCCAGCTGCGGCTCGCACGCACCGAGGTCGACCTCGCCCCGATCGTCGAAGAGGTGGTGAAGGAAGCCACCGGCCTACGCGGCGACAAGCCCGTGGAGCTGCGCATCGAGAGGCTTTCCGATAGCTGCGTCGCGTACGCCGACGGGCGCCGCGTGCGCCAGATCCTCGGCAACCTCGTGGGCAACGCGGTGAAGTTCACGCCGCGCGGCGAGGTCGTGGTGCAGCTGTCGGCCGACCCGTACTACACGACCATTCGCGTGCGCGACACCGGGCCCGGCATCAAGCCGGAGGAGCGCGAGGCGATCTTCGACGAGTATCGGCAGGGCGGCGATCGTCGCGCCCGTCGTCGAGGCACCGGGCTCGGCCTCGCCATCGCGCGCCGACTCGCGCTGATGCACGGCGGCTCGATCCGCCTCGAGAGCGAGCTCGGGAGCGGCTCGACGTTCGTGCTCAAGCTGCCGGTGCGCAGCGCAGACGGCTCGGGCCGAGGCGCGTCGGTGAACAGCACGCGGACCGAGGAGGCGCGATGAGCACCTCGCGGCTCCTCGTGCGGCTCCAGGTCTCCTCGTTGATTGCGATCGCGTCCACGTTCATCGTGCTCGCGCTGCTCACGCCCGGCGTGTTGCTCCTCGAGCCTGGTGTCGCCACCGCAGCCCTGGTCGAGAGCGCGTGGACGTTCCCCACGATCCTGCTGCTCGCCGCGTCGACCACCCTCATTCGCCTTCGCCGTTTCGGCCCGGCGCTGCGCGCGCTCGAGCTCGGAGAAAGCGACGTACCGGGCGTCGATCTCGAGTTCGTCCTCCGGCTCGATGCGTTGCCCATGTCGTGGGTGCTCCAGCTCGCAGCAGGCGCGGTGCTGGTGTGGTCGCTCACCATGATCCCCGCGTTGCGTCCGTCGCTCATCGATGCGCAGACGCAGGCATCGCTGTTCCTCCTGGCGGTCACGGTCATCGGTGCGACCGCACTGCCGCTCTACGTCGCGGCGAGGGCCTTGGTCGGCCAGACGATGGAGGCCGCGCCCTGGCGCGTCGTCGAGCAAGCGATGCGCGAGGCCGCACCGAGCACCAGGGAAGAGGAATCGCGGTATCGCCGCGCGCTCCGCTGGTTCCGCGGTCGCGCGCACAGCCGGGTCCGCGGGCGACTGGCCAACGCAGTGGCGGTGGCGGTGGCGATCGTCGCGTTCGGCGCGCTGTTGCTCGTCGATGCACACGTTCGCGCGTTCGACGCAGCGAGCCGCCGGGACGACGCCTACGCCCTCGCGCGAGGAGTGCTCGAGCTCGAAGGGGCGGGCTCGGGCGCCGGTCGTGAGGCCTCGATCCGCGCCGCCGAAGACCTCGGCTATCAGGTCACCATCGTCCCGCCCGAGCTCGCGCAGTACGAGCCCGGCGCCGGGACCACGTTCGCCGAGGGCGGCATGCGCATCCTCCGCACGCACATCGACGACGGCTCGATGGTGGTCGTGCGCTTCCAGGCGACCAGCGGGAGCTCGCCGTACACCGTCTACGCGCTGGCCGCGGCGCTCGCGATCGCCGCGGCGGCGCTCGTCGGTCGAGGGATCGGCCTCGCCGTTTCACGCGATCTTTCGGCCGCGACGCGCGAGATCCGCCTGCTCGGAACGCGCGACGTGCTCCGCGGAGCGACCCGCGTCGCCGGCCCGGCGCGGTTCGACGAGGTCGCCGAGCTCGGGAGCGGCGTCGAGGCGGTCGCCGAACGCTTCCGCGAGTTCGCGCAGGGCCGCGAGCGAATGATCGAGGCTCGCGAGAGCGCACAGCGCATGCGCGATCTGTTCCTCGCGTCGATGTCGCACGACCTGCGGAGCCCACTGAACGGAATCCTCGGGTTCGTCGCGCTCCTGCAGAAGCACAAGCTCACGCACGCACAGGGCGAGTCGCTCGCGATCATCGATCGCCGCGGTCGCGAGCTGCTCGAGCTGATCGAGAACATCCTCGACGCAGCGAAGATCGAGGCCGGCAGGCTCGAGCTCGCGCGCGATTGGGTCGCGCCGGCCGAGATCCTCAGCACCGCCGTGCGTCGCGGCCGCGAGCTCGCGCTCGAGAAGGGCGAGCCGGTCGAGGTGCGCGGCGAGCTCCAGCAGGGAATCGGCCCGCTCTGGGTCGACGGCCAGCGGCTGGGGCAGGCAGTGATCAACCTCGTGGCGAACGCGGTCAAATACTGCGACCGCGGCATCGTTCGGGTGCGCATCTCCCGGACGAGCCGGGATGGTCGGGCTGGGGTACGGATCGACGTCGAAGACCAGGGCCGCGGCATCCCCGAGAAGGATCTCGCTCAGATCTTCGACGCGTTCCGCCAGCCGATCCGCTCGCGCCGCCACGGCGGCCTGGGCCTGGGGCTGACGATGACCCGCGCGCTGATCGAGCTGCACGGCGGGTCGATCGAGGTCGCATCTTCGCCAGAGCACGGCTCGCTGTTCACCTTGTTCGTTCCCCTCGTTCAGCCCGAGTCCGAACCGGCGCCGCGGGTACGCCCGTTCAAGATGCCGACGCCAGTACCGGGCAGTCGGCCGCCGTTCGAGATGTTCGAGCACGCCCCGATCGAGCGCCCGAGCGAGCGGTTGATGAGCCGTGCGGTCCACGACGACCCGACCGTGCAGATGCCCGCGCTGGAGATCCCGCCGGAGTCCGACGACCTGCTGGCCACCCTCCAGATGCCGGCGCGAGAGTCGACCCGCATTCGCACCCGCCCGGAGCAGCCGGGCGAGCCCAGCTCCCCGGCGAGGGACCCGCGCGACAAGAAGCCGTGATAGCGTTCGGCCGCGTGACCGATCCGCTCGAGCCCGTCCTCCGCTTCATCGACGACCAGCGCACCCGGTTCGTCGACGATCTCGTCACCTGGTGCAAAATCCCGTCGATCTCGTCGTCCGACGCGCATCGCGCCGACGTTCGGCGGTCGGCCGAGCACCTGCGTGAGCGCCTCGCGGCCCTCGGCGCGACGACGACGGCGATCCTCGACACCAAGCTGCACCCGGCGACCTACGCCGAGTGGATGGTCGACCCGAACAAGCCGACGCTGCTCATCTACGGCCACCACGACGTCCAACCCATCGATCCGATCGCCGAGTGGCACTCGCCGCCGTTCGAGCCGGCGATCCGCGACGGCCGGCTGTGGGGCCGCGGTGTCGTCGACGACAAGGGTCAGGTTTTCATCCACGTCAACGCCATCGAGGCCTTCCTCAAGGCGAAGGGCTCGCTCCCGATCAACCTCAAGATGATCGTCGAAGGCGAGGAGGAGATCGGCTCGGTCAACCTCGACGACCTGCTTCGCGAGCACTCCGAGCGTCTGAAGGCGGACTTCGTGGTCGTGAGCGACACCGCCATGTTCGGTCGAGGCATCCCCTCCCTCTGCGTCGGTCTGCGCGGCATCGCGTACTTCGACGTGACCCTGCGCGCGCTCTCGATGGACGCGCACAGCGGCTCGTTCGGCGGCGGCCTCGTCAACCCGGCGAACGCGCTGGCGAAGATGATCGCTTCGCTGCATGACGAGAACGGCAAGATCACCGTTCCCGGCTTCTATGACAAGGTCCGCACGCTCACCACCGAGGAGCGCGCCGAGATCGCGTCGCTCCCGTTCGACGAGGCCGCTTGGCTCGCTTCGGTGGGTGCGAGCGCCGCGACGGGAGAGCGGGGCTACTCGACGCTCGAGCGCCTGTGGACCCGCCCGACCCTCGATGCCAACGGCTTGAACAGTGGCTGGCAGGGCGCGGGCAGCAAGACCATCATCCCTGCCTGGGCGAAGGCGAAGATCTCCTGTCGCCTGGTGCCCGACCAGGACCCGACCGAGATCGCGGCGCTCGTCGAGAAGCACCTCGTGTCGATCGCGCCCCCCGGCTGTCGCGCCGAGGTCCACTACCTTCACGGCGGTCGCCCGTACCTCGCTCCGACCGAACACCCGGTCTTCGAGGTCGCCAAGCGCGCGTTCAGCCGCGCCTTCGGTCGCCCGACGGTATTCATCCGCGAGGGCGGCTCGATCCCATTCGTGCGCACGATCGCCGATCGCACCGGGAAGCCCTGCCTGTTGATGGGGTTCGGTCAACCCGACGAGAACGCCCACGCCCCGAACGAGTGGCTCGATCTCGAGAACTATCACCTCGGGATCAAGAGCGCCGTGTTCCTCTACGACGAGCTCGCGCGCCTCTGAGCGACCGTTGACGGGGCCACGCCATCACAATTGGCGTGGCTCGAACGCGACATACCTGCGTCCTCTCGGACGTGCACCTCGCCGAGGCGCACGACGGCGATGGCGCGTGGATGCGCTACCTGCACCGCGAGTTCTTCCCCGACGACGATTTCCGCAACTTCGTCGATCGCCTGCTCCACGGGCTCGGCCCTGGCGATGAGCTCGACCTGGTGTTCGGTGGCGACCTGTTCGAGTTCGAGGGACCGCGGGTCGTCGACCGGGAGATCCAATTCGACGATCGTCCGCGCACCGAAGACAACGCACTCGAGACGCTCGATCGCATCGTCGCCGATCACCCGACGTTCTTTCGCGCGATCGGCGCCGTGGTCGACGCGGGACACCGCGTGGTGTTCGTGGTCGGCAACCACGACGCGCAACTCGGATTCCCCCGCGTCGAGCAGCGGCTTCGCCAGCATGTCGCGCGCTTCGTGACCAAGGTGCCCGTCGAGCGGCTCGCCGCGCGCGTGCGGGTGCGACCGTGGTTCTTCCAGACGGCGGACGGCGTGCACGTCGAGCACGGACACCAGTACGACACGTGGTGCGCGTTCCGTGATCCGCTGCGACCGCTCGGGCCACAGGGTCGCGAGATCCACCCCACGGTCGGCTCGGAGGCCTTCCGTCACCTCATCAGCCGCATGGGGTTCTTCAACGCGTACGACGAGCGCACGTTCATGTTGAGCGGACCGCGGTACCTCGCGCACTGGGCACGGCACTACCTCTTCTCGAAGCACTCGTTGGCCGCGACGTGGGCGGTCGGCGCCCTGCGGGTGTTCGGAACGATGCTCGCCGCGCGGCCCCCTCGCGAGCTCGCCGCGGTGATTCGCCGAGAGGCCGCTGCTGCGCGCGCGCGGTTCGCCGAGCGCCACACGCTCGAATGGGCGCGGCTCGAACGTCACGCCGCGCTGTTCGCCCAGCCCGCCGACGATCAGCCGCATCGGGTCGTCCGCGAGCTGAGGCTCGATCGCCTGGCGCTCGGTGCACTCGCCGTCGCCGGCCTCCTGGTCTCGGCGGTGAAGCCGAAGCTCGGCCTCGCGGTGTCTGCCTCCGCCGTCCTGCTCGGGATGGTCCACGAGCTCGTGGGCCCCACCGTCGGCTTCGACGCCGAGTACGTCCGAGTAGACCAGGTCGCCCGCAAGATCGCCGCGATCTACCGCGCGCGCGCCGTGATCTTCGGCCACACCCACATCCCCGGCTGCGAGATCGAGGACGGCGTGTTGTTCGCGAACACCGGTGCGTGGGCGCCCGATGCTCCGAGCGCGGACGTGGACGAAGCGCCGCCGCCTCGGAAGACAGGCCGCCCGATCGTGTGGTTGCGTCGCCCGGCCGACGATCGAGGCGCCCCGATCGAGGGCGGGTTGTATCGCTTCGGCGAGGGCGAGCTCGAGGCGCAGGTCGAAGCGACCACCCGAGAGCGCACGTCGATGTTCGGAGAGTTGCGCCCGACCGTGGTGTGAGCCGGCACGAGTCCCGCTCTCTAGAGCACTTCTCATTTGGGTCGATCCGAAGGGATTTCCGTTCCCCCGGGCTTCAAGAACTGTGAACTCATCGCGACTCGCACGGGATTGTCGGAGCGTTTTGTGACTTCACACGAAGGCGCAAAGTCGCAAAGACGTGAGGAAGAACTTGGGGGGGCTGCCGGTCTCGGCAGGCGCCTTCGGTCCGGCTCGGGTCGGCTTGCGCGTCCTCGAGGCCGAACCGATCTGGAAGGGAAGAAGGGGTGCGCATGTCGGCATGACCGCACCCGAAGGATCTGCCGACGCCCCGGCGTTCAAGCGCGCGCGGGCGAGGTCGACGGCCGGGCGTGCACCGGTAGCTTCAAAGGTCCTTCCTCACTTCTTCGCGTCTCCGCGCCTTCGTGTGAAGTCACAAAACGCCCCGATAACTAGCGAACAGACTCCGAACTGTGCGCTTCTAACCTGACTAAAGGCGCCGAACTTTGCGCGTCGAATTGCGTGTAACGGGCAACGTGAGCGCGCGCCTTGCGCATCCTGCCTTGCGGCAACGGCGAACGGAGTGGGTTGTCGCGCTCACCGCCGCTGGCCGCGATCTTGCTCCTCGCGTTGGTCATGTGGACCGTGCCGTACATCCCTGAGGACGAGCTGCCCGAGGCGGTGAGACCCCACCAGACGGTGACCACCGGCCGGAGCGTGAACGAGACCATCCCTGCTCCCAAGCACCCTGCAGAGGATGCGTTGGCGGCTGACTCGCTCGAGCCCCCGCCTGCGATCCTCCAGCGACGCAGCGTTCTTCCGCCAAGCGCTGGGCGCTACGAGTGGGTCGCGACACCAGAGCGGGAGTGAAGCAGGTCGCGCCTCGCGTCGCCCGATGGTAACGCCACGTCGTGCCCGCCGGACTTCGCGCCCTCGTCGTCTCGTACAACTTCCCTCCCGTCGGTGGCGCCGGCGTGCAACGGATGTCGAAGCTGGTGCGTTACCTGCCGTCGCACGGGGTGAGCCCCAGCGTGCTCACGGTCGCGAATCCCTCGGTTCCGCTTCGTGACGCGTCGCTCGAGGGGGACTTGCCTCCCGGCGTCGAGGTGGTGCGCGCACGGACGTTCGAGCCTGATTACCGGGTCAAGCAAGCAGCGGTGAGCGCGAGCGCCGCACCGCCGACCCCGATGCGCCGCGCCATCTCCGCGCTCTCGAGCACCGCCAAGGCCGTGCTGGTCCCCGATCCGCAGGTGCTGTGGCTGCCGGGCGCCGAGCTCGCGCTGCTCCGCCGCCTCGCACGCGGCAACGACGACGCGATTCTCATCAGTGGGCCCCCGTTCTCGCAGTTCTTGCTCGCGCCCCTCGCCCGGCTGCGACCCGGGGTCGCCGTGGTGCTCGACTATCGTGACGAGTGGAGCACCTACCGCACCTCGTACGAGAACACCGCCAGCCCGATGGCGCGAATCGCGGGAGACCTGCTCGAACCGGCGATCCTCCGCCTTGCGCACCGCGTGACCACCGCGACCGAGGAGTTCCGCGAAGAGCTGCTGCGACGCCATCGGTTCCTCTCGCAGGAGAACGTCATCACCATCCCCAACGGCTTCGATCCGGCGGATTTTCCTGCCGATCTGCCCGACCCGCCGACCGATCGGTTCGTGCTGACCTACGCAGGCACGGTGTTCCGTCTGACCGGTGCGCGGGGTCTGCTCGGCGCGATTCGTCGGCTGCACGCAGAGAGCCCCGAGCTCGCGAAGCTGCTCGAAGTCCGGTTCCTCGGGCGCGTCGTCGACACCGAACGCGCGTACTTCGAAGGCAGCGAGGCGCTCGGTGTGCGAATGCTCGGCTACGTACCGCACGACGAGGTGCTGACCTCGCTGTCGGCGAGCCACCTCACCCTGTGCCTGCTCGACGACGTTCCGGGCGTCGAGCGGATCTACCCGGCGAAGATCTTCGAGCTGATGCACCTCGGTCGGCGGACGCTCACGCTCGCCCCCGAGGGCGCGCTCACACGGCTGGTGCGCCGGCACGAGCTCGGTGAGGTGGTGGCGCCCCGCGACGAAGCGGCGATCGCAGAGATCCTCGCGCGTCACCTTCGCGAGTTCCGCGACACTCCGCCCGCGCAGCGCAACCTCCGGTCTTCGCCGAAGGACATCGCACAGTTCGATCGTCGCGCGCTCGCCGGCCGATTCGCCGCCGTGCTCGGCGACGCGGTCAGAGCAGCTCGCTGACCGTCATCGGGGTGAGCCCGCGCGCGCGCAGGCCTTCGACGATGGCGGGCAGCGCGGCCAGCGTCCACGACTGACCTTCGTGCAACAGCACGATGTCGCCCGCCACGGCCTTGGAGACGCGCTCGACCACCACGTCGCTCGACTCGGTCCGGCAGTCGTCGGAGTCGAGGCTCCACATGACCGTCTGGTACCCGGCGCGGGCGCATTCGAAGACCGAACGCACCGTCATGACTCCGCCGGGCGGACGCACGAGCGGCCTTCCGTGCTCCTTCGGCGGCAACAGACGCTGCGTGCGCTCGAGCTCGTCGTGCAGGCCGGCGACGCCCAGCGCGGGGAACTTCTTGTGGGTGAAGCCGTGCGACGCGACCTCGTGGCCGCGCGCGACGATCGCGCGAAGGTCCTTGGCGCGCGCCGCGCACCCCGCGCCGAGCACGAAGAAGGTGGCGCGGACCTCGAGCCGATCGAGGAGATCGAGGTACTCGTGGGTGTGCTGATCGGGGCCGTCGTCGAAGGTGAGGGCCACGCCACGCCGATCCGCACGGCCACGGTGGACGATGACCGAGCGGGGCAGGCCCCCGGCGAGGATGCTGCCAACGCGATTTCGCAGGGTTGGTTTGCGGTACGGAGTCATGCTAGCGGGCACAGCGCTCGCGGATGAAGCTCGCGGCCTTGGGGTTGCGCCACCAGTCGGCGTCGAACGAGTCGACCAGGCGCTTGGCGAGAGCGTCGCCCTCGTCGAACGCGCGAAAGCGCGCGGCGTCGTCGGCAGGACCGTTGGGGCCCGGAGCGCCGAGGAACGCGGCCATCGAACGCGGCAGCTCGCCGAGGACCTTCGGCCCGAGCTCCTCGAATGCCTCGAGGAACGGGCGGCGGCCCTTCGCGAGCTCCGCCGAGAGGCGAACGCGCAACGCCAGGTGACGTCGCTCGAGCAGTCGCGTCGTCGAGAGACGACGTGCCGACACGTCGGCCTTCGTCTTGGAGACCCCTCGCGCACGCGCGTGGAACACCGGCGTCGACGCGAGGGCGAGAAACGCCTCGCCGAGCACCCACGGCCTTCGGTCGTGCGGCGGCGCGTGCGGAGCAAACGGCACGCGTTGATCGCGTCCGTGGATGCGGAGCGCCGCACCGAGGGCGTAGAGCGCACGGGCGAAGCTCCACGCCCCCGTGGGCGGAGCGAGGTGGAGCGCGGCGTGATCGCCCCGTGGCGCGAGGCGTCCGGCGTCGACGCGAACGTCGACGTCGAACCCCGCGAGCAGCTCGGTGCCGCGCGCGAGCTCAGCGAACCAGCGGCCGGAGAGGGCCGCGGGCCACCCCTCGGCGACGTCGGCCGCGCGGCGCACGGCGAGGACGTCGACCCAGGTCGGCGTCTTGGTCGAACGCTGCGAGGAACGGAGCCCGAACGCGAGCCCATCGGCGGCCTCGTCGTCGGTGGCGCGAAGGAATTTCTCGGCGAGCGAGCACGTCTCGGAATCGACCGTCAGGCAACAGCGCGCCTTGTCGCCGAGCATCTCGGCGGCCTCGCGACGACGGGACTCCTCGTCGACGATGCCGTCGAGCAGCTGCGGGGAGAGATCTTCGATGGCCGCGGACGCGCGGTTCTCGGGCACACCGCCGGCCTGACGCGGGCGCGCCAACGCGCGCAACATTCCGCGGAGGGTGGTCTTCTTGCCGTAGCTGTCGCACTCGAGCTCTTCGCGTGAGAGGGCAGCGCGCGCGACGGTCGCATCGCGGAGGCTCTTGGCGATGTGGAGGTGGGCGCACCAGTGGACCATCGCGCCGCGGACCTCGGCGAGTGGATCGCCCGGCGTCGCCGCGACCTGCGTGATGAGCTCGCCCTCGGGAAGGAGGAAGGTCGGGGTGGTCGGAATGGGCGCGAGCCCCGAACGGCCGATCGCCTCGATGGTGGCCTTGGACGAGAGATCGGGCCATCCGGCGATCGGGTCGTCCTTGTCGCGACGGTCGTCGACTGCGAGCTCGCCGCGCCAGGTGTCGAGCGCCTTCGCCGCCAGCGCGAGCTGTCGATCGAGCGTCAGGAGGTTCGTCGTAGCCAAAGTGCGCCCCCCTATCCGTGTACCGTCGCGCGTTCGTCTTCTTCGACGAGGCGGGCAACGATCGAGCCCTCGGCCGCGGCGAGCGCGCGCAAGCGCATGCGCACCGCAGTGGCGTCGATGCCGTCGCGCGCAGCCTCGGCGATCGCGAGGTCGAGGAAGACGCGGTAGTGCCCCGCCTCGGATGCCAACAACTCGTGGTAGAGCGTGCGGAGCTCTGGCTCGGGCGCACGCTCGGAGAGGATGCGGAAACGCTCGCACGAGCGCGCCTCGATGAGCGCGCCGATGAGCAGGCGATCGACGAGCGGCGAGCGGAACTGCCCGAGCTCGTGCGCGACCCGACGCAACGTCGCGGCGTACGGATCGACCGGCGGATTGCCGAGCGGGATTCCCCGCTCCATCAAGATCGCGTGCACGCGACGGAAGTGTGCGAGCTCCTCTTCGGCCAACGCGGTGAGCGCCTGCACGAGCTCGGGGCGATCGCCGTGGCGCACCGCCAGCGACATCGCGTTCGACGCCGCCTTCATCTCGCAGTGCGCGTGGTCGCACAACAACGACGCGACGTCGGCGATGGCCGCGTCGATCCATCCGTCGTCGGTCGGTGTGGCGAGCCCGAGCATCGCCACGCAGTGTAACGTCCGTTCAGCCTGCGCGAAAGCCGGCGCGGCCTATTTCACGGGAAGGGCGAACACATCCCAAGCGGGCGTGTGATTGTGCTCGGCGGCCGGCTGGTTCCACAGGTAGAGCGCCGGATAGCTCGTCACCGTGCCGCCGCTCACGACGATGGGTGCGACGTACAGCTGCGGATTCCCCGCGCCTCGCGTGGAGGAGAACGTCAGCCAGTAGTAGGTCTTGCCGCCGCTCGGTGTCGCGGCCGGTGACCACTTCGGCCAACTGTTGGTGATGCCCGGGCTCGCACCGCCGACGCACGAGCTCGGGTCGTTCGCGATGATGCGCGTGGCCGTGCCGCCGGCCGCGGGCACGAGCATGATCTCGGCCTTGGGGTTGTTGTACGTGCTCTCGCCGCGAGGCACGCGGGTGAACGCGACGAGCGCGTCGTCGGCGGAGAACTGCGGGTAGAACGAAGCAGTGGCCGCGTCCTTGTAGAGCTGCGTCGCCGCCCCGCCCTTCTTGTCGCCATAGGGAACGACGAACAGATCGCTCTGACCGGCGCTGTCGATCAAGCCTGCCCCGATGGCCGGCGCGGAGAAGTAGACGATCTTGGTGCCGTCGTGGCTCCACGCCGCGCCACCCGCGGCGTTCGCATCGCCAGTGCGGGGGAGGACGTCCCAACCCTTGCCCTGGTCGGCGGAGGTCGCCTCGAGGTCGGTCCAAACGATCTCTCGCTTGCCGGCAATGGAGAGGGCCGAGAGCATGACGTGATCGCCGGCGGCCCAGTGCGCCTTCGAGAACGCGAGCGCGTGCTGATCTCGTCGCTGGAGCAACGTCTTGGCCGCAGCCGAGAGAAACGACGGCGACGCGGTCGGATCGGCGAGGCTGCGAATCTCGACCCACGCGGGCCCGCTCCCGTCGGCCGGAGTGTCGCTCGACGAGGTCGCCACGTTCTTGCCGTCGGGCGTCGACGTGTGACAGCCGACGCACTTCGAGCCAGCGATCTTCGAGGGATCGAGGACGTCCTTCACCGACTCGTCGCCGACGGTGAACCCCTTGAGCTGCGAGAGCGCCGTGCCGCCTCCGGGTGCGACCCAGTAGACGATGGTCCCTGTGGCCTCGGCGGGCGCGATGGTGAACGTGCCGGTCGTCCCGGTGAACGGACCGCTCGTGAGCTTGTCGGTCGCGGCGTCGTACGCGCCGCTGCGCACAGTCATGGTGATCGGCTTGTCGATCGCGTGCGCGGAGATGCCGGACCAGATCTCGGTCGGCAGGACGAACGTAGTCGCGGTCGTGTAGACGACGAGGTCGTTCTTCTCGGCCTCGGTGTGGAGGCGGATCTCGAACAGGTTGTGACCCGTCGGCGCCATGAAGCGGAACCGCGGACGCAGGAAGTTGCGCGGAAACAGCGAGCCGACCTGCGGCTCGGCGAGGCATGGCCCTCCGCTGGCGGCGCCCGCGGCAGCGAACAGACTCGGCGCTGACTTCGGCGCCGCCGTTCCCCCCGAAGGCGCATCGAGGATCGGTGACGCGGGGAAGTCGTCGGCCGGTCCCGCAGGCGCGGTGTCTTCGAGGGAGATCTCGCTCGAGGTGCCGTCGCCAGCGCCCCCGTCGCTCCCTGTGAGCGAGAGATCGCCGCCTCCCTCGGGGCTGCTGCACGCTGCGGCCCAGCCACCGACACCACCGAGGAAGAGAGCAACGAAGAGGAAGGACGAGCGCATCTCCTTCACGGATAGCTCGACCGACCGCGTGGTCAAGGACGGTCCGCAATGAACCGGGGCTGGTCCAAGAAGATCGGGTTCGAAACAGCGAACACAAGGTCGCGTTGGCCCGCGCGCGGGCAGACCAGGTCGCAGCCGAGGCACGCGCACGCGTGCTGCTCGCGGAGAACCTGCCCGCCCTCGCCGCCTCGGTTGGTCAGCGCTTCGGCGAGGTCAAGGTCACCCAGATCGGCGGCGACGCGTTCGGTACGGTCGCGCGGGCGGTGGGCTCGCTCCTCGATCTCGCGCGAAACGCGGGACCACCGACCGCGACTTGACACGTTTGTGAACGATGTTCACAATGTGAACGTGGTTCACGAATTCGTTCCCCACGCCCGTCGGAGGGAAGACAAGACCGAGGCATTGCTCGATGCCGCGATGACCCTCCTCGACCGAGAGGGCGCGCGCGAAGGGCTCGAGGCGCTGACACTGCAACGGGTCGCGCGCGAGCTCGGGCTCGTGACGACGGCCATCTACCGCTACTTCCCCTCGAAGGACGCCTTGCTCGCGGCCTTGCAGCGGCGCGCGGTGCAGACCATCCACGAGCACTTCACGACGGTGCTTTCGGACCTGCGCGTGAAGCTCGCGGGTCGCAAGCTCGCACCCGAGGTTGCCGCGCTCGCGCCCATCCTGGCGGCCGCACGCGCGTACGTCGACCTACCCAAGACACACCCGGAGACGTTCCGGCTGGTGTCGCTGCTGCTCGGCGACACGCGCATGCTCATCGCGGACGAAGAGGCGCTCCGCACCGTGCCGCTGGTCATCGCGTTCCTCGGCGACGTCCACGCACTCTTCGCCCGCGCCGCCGAAGCCAAGGCGATCGCGCGCGAGCACGCTCCCGAGCAGTGCACGCTGGTGCTCTGGAGCACGCTGCACGGCCTCGCGCAGATCGAAAAGCTACGCCGCCTCGCGCCCGGCTCGCCCGACGCGCTCTCGCTCGCCGACTCGGCCACCGCCGCGTTGCTCCGCGGTTTCGGTGCCGAGCCTGCCCACGTCACCCGCGCGTTCCGCGCGATCTCCCCTGCCCCACTGCCCTGAGGTCCAAGATGTTCGCTCCGCTCTCCTTTTTCGCCGGCGCGCTCACGTGGAGCGCGATGGAGTACACGATCCATCGCTTCGTCGGTCACGGTCCGCGTCGCACACGGCCCAAGAGCATCCTCGCGCACCTCACGCCGAGCGGGATCGCAGCGGCCTTCAACGAGGAGCACCTCGCGCACCACACCGACCACAGGTACTTCGCGCCGACGAGCCACAAGGCAGCCGCGGCGGTGGTCGTGACCGGCGCGGCCGCGGCCGTCAGCAGCCTCGTCCTCGGCCCGCGCCGAGGGCTGTCGTTCGCACTCGGTCTCGGCGCGATGTACGTGGGCTACGAGGTCGTCCACCGCCGCATCCACACGCACGGACCGACCGGCAAGTACGGCCGGTGGATGTGGCGGCATCACCTCTACCACCACTTCAAGAGCCCGCGGATGAACCACGGCGTCACCAGCCCCGTCTGGGACAAGGTGTTCGACACCGAGGTGAAGGTCGACGAGCGGATGAAGATCCCGCGTCGCCACGCCCCCGATTGGATGCTCGATGCCAGCGGCAACGTGCGCCCCGAGTACGCGGCCGACTACGAAGTGCCTCCCGCGAAGGAGCCCGCCGTCGCGCGAGCCGGGAACTGAGGTGAGCGGACCGGGGTTTCAGCGACGACCGACGCCCTTGCCGACGATCGCGAGGGCGAGGTCGAGGCCCTCGGCGAGTTGGCTCGTGGTCGTGATGCGCGTGATGTCGACGCCGAGGTGCACCAGCGCTCTCGCCGCGTTCACGCCGATGCCGGTGACGATCGTCTCGGCGCCGAGCATGCGCGTGGCGGCGGTGGTCTGCAGGAGATAGCGAGCGAAGCCCTCGTCCATCGACGGCAGCCCCGCGATGTCGAGGATGAGCACGCGCGCGTGCTCGTCGACCACGCGCGAGAGCGCGGTCTCCATGATCTGACCTGCACGCTGGGCGTCGACCGCGCCGATGATCGGCAAGAGCAAGACGCCCTGGTGAATGCGAACCACCGGCGTGGTCAACGCACGAAGCGCACGCGAGTGGGAGTCGCGCAGCTCTTCGTTGAGCCGCAGGAGCTCCGCGGTCCGCTCCTGCACGCGCGCCTCGAGCTCGTCGCGCGCGCGACGGGTGGCCTCGAGGGCCTCCTTCATCGGGGTGACGTCACGCGCAGCGGCGTACACGACCTCCTGCTCCGGGACGCGCATCGCGTTCCAGTGGAGCCAGCGATACCTGCCGTCCTTGCAGAGGTAACGGTTCTCGAACGCGAGCACCTTGCGGCCGTGAACCAGCCCCTCGCCCTGCTCTCCCGTGCCGCCACGATCGTCGGGATGAACGAAGTCGATCCAAGGCCGGGACGTCAGCTCTTCGGTCGACCATCCGAGCGCACGCGGCCAGGCAGGGTTCAATCGTTTGAAGTACCCATCGGTGCTGGCCACGCAGAGCATGTCCAACGAGAGGTCGAAGAACCTCTCCCAGTCCTCGATCTGCATCTCGAAGGGCAACGAGAACATGGTGCGGCGAGGGCGAGCGTACCAGCCTCACCCAGGCGGGCGGAACCCGCGGATGACCTGAGCTTCGCCCGTCATGTCGCCAGTCAGCTCCCCGATCGCGACGAGCGTCTCGCCATGGACCCAAGCGACCGGTCCCTGCGCCGGCGGGGCCACGAAGTGCTCGGAAAGAAGCCGTTTGCCATACCGAGCGCGGACGACCCCCTCCTCGGTGAGCTCGACCTTTGCGAGCGCCCGACCCGCGGCTTCGACCAGAGGTACGAGGCGCGTGGCCAGCGACGGATCGTCGAGCGGGATCGCTTCGTCATCGGTGAATGGACCGCTCCGGGTGCGTCGGAGCGAAACGAGGTGCCCCAACGTTCCGAGCCGCTCGGCGAGATCGCGCCCGAGCGAACGCACGTAATAGCCTTTGGCGCAGACGATCTCGAGGTCGAGCTCCGGAGGATCACGTCGCACGGCGAGCAAGTCGAGCCGATGGACGGCCACCGGACGTGCCTCGAGCACCAGGTCCTCGCCGCGTCGGACACGTGCGTGCGCGGCAACCCCGTCGATCTTGATCGCGGAGACCGACGGAGGAATCTGCAGCGTGCGCGCACGCTCCGCGGCCAGCGCCTCTTGCACGCGCGCTTCGTCGAAGACCGAGGCGTCGACCGGCCGACTCTCGACCACCTCGCCCTCGGCGTCGAGGCTGTGCGTCGCGACACCGAGCCGGATCGTCGTGCGGTACGCCTTGTCGTGGGCGGTGAGCCACGGGACGAGCTTGGTCGCCTCTCCGACGGCCACGACGAGCACCCCCGTCGCCATCGGATCGAGCGTGCCAGCGTGACCGACCTCGCGCGTGCGGAGCGCACGACGAACACGGGACACGACGTCGTGTGACGTCGGTCCGCGTGGCTTGTCGATGACGAGAACGCCGGCGGGCGCGTTCACCCGAACCACACGCTCTTGCGGCTCTCGAGGGTGTGGTCGAGCGTCTTCTGGATGGACGTGCGCACGCGCTCGGCGAGTCGTACGACGAGGAGGGCGTCGTCGGCGGCCTCGGCGCCGTGTCCCTCGAGATCGATCGGCTTGCCGAAGACCAGCTTCCACTTGCTCGGTGCGGGCACGAGTCCGAGCGGACCGAGCGCGGGGAAGGTGGGGGTGACCGGCACGAACGGGAGACCGAGCGCCTGCGTGAGGTACTCGAGCCGATAGAGCATCGGCGCGCTCTCTTCGGCGCCGACGATCGCCACCGGGACGATCGGCGAGCCCGTGCGGAGCGCCAGTTTGATGAACCCGCCGCGCCCGAAGCGCTGGAGCTTGTAGCGGTCCTTGTAGAGCTTGCTGATGCCCTTGATGCCCTCGGGGAACACCAGCACGCAGCGTTCCTGACGGAGCAGGCGCTCGGCGTTCTCCTGGCAGGCGCGCACCGCGCCGATGCGGTTGACGAACGCGCCGAGGAACGGCAGGTGGTAGATGAAGTCTTCGGCGAGCCAACGCACCTCGCGCGCCGACGGGTGCTCCCGCCGAACCGCCGTGCGGACCATGATGCCGTCGTACGGCAGCACGCCGGAGTGGTTGGCGACGAGGATGCAGCGACCGTCGGCCGGCACGTTCTCGATGCCCTCGATCTCGACACGGAAGTAGTGCCGATAGAGGAAATCGAAGACCGGACGAATCCGCTGGTCGTAGACCGGATCGAGGCCGAACTCGTCGACCTCTTCGCTGCGATTACGCAGGCCGATCCGGCCCCACTGACGGAGGTAGTAGTCGGTCGAGAGGACGTCCTTGGCGGCATCGACGAGGTCGCCGTTCTCGCCCGGGAGCTCGACGGGGAGCACCTCGCGGATGCGCTCGACCACGCTGCGGAGCGTGCCCTCGTCGGCGCGACGCGGGCGCTTGCTCTGCTCGAAGATGCGGTCGACCTCGGCCTCGACGGCGCGCAGCTCGGCGTCGACGTCGCCGGTGAGATCGCGAGTCGCCCGCGAAGGGACCGCCATCGGGTCGAGCGCGTCGTCCTCGTAAGGCGGGACGTACGCGGAGATCTCGGCCACGTCGTCCTCGGGCGGCTCGGTCTCGTACGGCACGTGCTCGCTCACGGCCCGCTCCTCACTCACCTCGGCATGCGCGTCGACCTCGCCCACCGCGTCCGCGTTCGCGTTCGCGTTCGCGTCCGCGTCCGCGTTCGCGTTCGCATCCGCGTTCGCATCCGCGTTCGCATCCGCGTTCGCGTTCGCGTTCGCGTTCACGTTCGCATCCGCGTTCGCGTTCGCCGGCTGCTGCTGCTGCGGCGGCCGCCTGCGCTTCTTGTCCTTCGCCATCACCGGCTCCCCTGCCGCGCGGGCTCGCGCAGCTCGGCGGGTTCCTGCAGGAGGTTCACGTCGCGGAGTCGCTGCGCGCTCGCGAAATCGACCAGCGCCTCGCGGGTGGTATACGCCGCGACGAACCCGAACTCGCGCTGCGCCTTCTCGCCGTCGGCGACGCAGAGGAAGCGCAGGTAATCGATGAACGACGACGGCGCCTCGGTCAGCTGCGCGACCCACAACGCCTGCATCCACGGACGCGCGAGCGGGTGCGGAACCGGGAGACCCAGGCGCCCCGAGAGCTTGACCACGGTGGAGAGCGGAAGCACGCCTTCGCCCACGATGTTGAAGGTGCCCGGGACGTCGCGGTCGATGGCGCGCTTGAACGCTGCGATCGCATCGACCTCGTGGACGAACTGCAGGAGAGGGTCGAAGCCCATCATCGTCGGGACGACTTTGCGGGCGAGGTAGCGTGTGAGGTAGTTGTGCACCGTCGGCCCGAGGATGGGGGCGGTGCGAAGCACGGTGACGACGGTGCCCTTCTCGCGGGCCGCGAAGCGGGTGGCTTCGTGCTCGGCGCTGATCTTGTCGGCGAAGAACGGGTCGTCCTGGCGCGCACGCAGCGGGTGGCGCTCGGAGAGGAAGTTCGGGTTGGTCGGTCGCGCACCGTAGAGCAGCGTCGTCGACCATTGCACGAGCTTGCGCACGCGCGCCGAACGACACGCGGTGATGACCCGCATCGTGCCGACGGACTCGAGCTCGTGGGCGTAGGCGTTGGCGTGCGACGGCGACGCGAGGAACGCCAGGTGAACCACCGTGTCGACGGCCTCGGCGGAGAAGATCTCCGCGATGCGCACCTCGGAGGTGGGCTGCGTGAGATCGAGCTCGTAGAAGCGGGTCTTGGGGCCCGCCGTGGGAGGGCTCACGATGTCGATCGCGACGATGCGCGCGATCGACGAATCCTCTTCGAGAATCCCGACGAGGTTGCGCCCGAGGAACGAGGTCGCCCCCGTGATCGCCACGACCCTGCCGCGTGGCGTCCGCTTTTGCACGGACTTGCCATTCCGCTCGCGTCCCCGCTCGTGACCGTTGTTGCCCTGGTCCGGCACGGGAGGGACGCTAATCGAGCCAATCCCCAGGGTCCAGCCCGCGCCCGTGCGCGAAGTCAGCGCAGTTGGTACGCTCGCGGCATGCGCAACGTGTACCTCGGGTCGGTCGTCCTGCTCCTCGGCGCCGTCGCCGTCGCCGGCAGCGCTTCGTGCTCCACGGACGCGGAAGACGTCGGCAGCCTCGAACCGACCGACGGCGGTGGCGGCGAGACGAGCTCCGAGGGCGGCGCTTGCGCGGCGAAGGAGACCGACTGTAGCGGCAAGTGCGTCGACGTCGCGAGCGATCGTCTGAACTGCGGTGGCTGCGGCATCTCGTGCAGCGCGGGTTCCGAGTGTTGCGCGAGCCGCTGCGTCGAGACCGCCGCGTGCACGTTCGCGGTGACCGGAACCTCACCCGCAGGCGGATGGCAGAACGGCGGTGACTGGGTCACCCTCTCCGGGACCGGCTTCGTGAAGGGCATGAAGGTCTACCTCGGCGACGGTCGCGCGCCGGTGTTGGTGGTCGACAGCACCAACGCGCGCATCCTCACGCCACCCGGTCCGCTCGGTCCGGTCGACGTTCGCGTCGAGTCTGGCGGGAAGACCGCCGTGCTCAAGAGCGCGTTCAGCTACGCCGAGGGAGGCCTCGCGGGGCCATGGGCGCAGAAGCCGATGTCGAAGGTGCGCGGCGAGGATCCGGGCGTCGCGGTGATGCAGGACGGCCGCGTTCTGGTGGCGGGCGGGACGACCGTTCCCGACAAGACCGATTTCGCGCTCGACACGGCCGAGATCTACACGCGCGCGACCGACAAGGTCACGCCCGCCTCGAACGCGATGGGCACCGCGCGTTGGCAGAACAGCGCGGTCACCCTGCTCGACGGCCGGGTGCTCGTGGTCGGCGGCGCGTGCCTCCAAGGCCTCACTGGCTGCAAGGCCGGATCCGACGCCAAGAAGGCCGACCTGTACGATCCGACGACCAACAACTTCGCTCCGACCAAGAGCGACCTCACCGTCCCGCGCGTCTACACACACGCCGTGCTCCTGGTCGACGGGCGGGTGCTCATCTCGTCGTCCAACGATGACAGCCTCGATCTCTTCGATCCGGAGACCGAGACGTTCGAGAAGCTCACGCACACGCCGCGACACGTGTTCGGGTTCATGGTCCGCCTGCGCGACGGCCGGGTGATGCTCGGCGCGGGCGACGGCGGCACCAAGGACGTCGAGCTCTTCGACTCCGACAGCAAGACGTTCAAGCCCGCCGATCCGCTGAAGCAGGGCCGCTCCAAGCTCACCGCGCACGTGCTCCCCGACGGTCGCGTGCTGGTGATCGGCGGGGCGAGCGTCTCGGCTGGAGGGATCAACGTGCCACTCGATTCGATCGAGGCGTTCGACCCGAAGACCGAGACCTGGTCGACCATGCCCTACAAGATGTCGAAGGGCCGTTGTTGGCACGCGAGCGCTCTTGTGCGCGACGGCACGATCCTCTCGATGGGCGGCTACACCCTCACGGGCAGCTGCGACTCGCTCGACGACACCGTCGATCAGATCGATCCGGTGAAGGGGACGGTGACGACCTTCGCCAAGCTGCCGAACAAGAACACCGAGTGGCAGGCGGTCACTCTGCTCGACGGATCCGTGCTCGGCGTCGGCGGCGGCGCGTGTGGACCAACGGGCTCCGCGCTGCCCGACCTCGACTTCCTCCCGGGCAAGGACGGCCCCAAGTAGAGCCGGAGACCGGTGATTCAGGGCACGCCGGCGTCGGGCATGGGCGACCTCCACCAGACCTTCACCGTCTTGCCGTCGGCCCAGGTCACCCCGGCGTCGGTGGGAAGGTCGATGCGGAACGAGCTCTGCGGCGTCGCGGTCACCAGCCACGACTGATTGCTCTCCGTGAGGTACGACCCGCCGGTGCCCCAGATGTCGACGTAGATCGAGCTCAGCGCGAAGGGGTTGATGACGTACAAGCTCCCGCCGTAGGTGAAGCCGCACACGTCACAGGTACCCACGCCCGTACCGCCGTGGCCACCGTCGAACGGACCGCAGTTGGACACGGGCTTGAAGGCTGGCGCCGTTGCGGAGCTGGTGGTCACCAGGTTGCCGCTGCCGGTGCACTGGCTCGCGTCGGCCGCGCAGGCCGCCGAACGCGTGGCCAGGGAGTTGATCTCGGAGCAGTTCATCGCGAAGGCCGTGTCGGGATGGCCACCCACGCACGCCGGTGAGTTGGCGCGGAAGGTCAACGCACAGCGGCTGTCGCGCACGGCCGGTGGCGCATCCGGGAAGAGCGACACCGCGCTCCAGACGCCGTCGGCGGTGGTCTTCGAGAAGGCCGCGCACGAGCGCCCCGAAGGAACGAAGTCCCAGCGCTGGAGGGCGCACGACGAGGTCGGGTCCATCGCCTTGACCATGGCATCGAACTTGAGGACACCGAGGATGCTCGAGTCCTTCACGCCGCTGTCCTTGATCCCCGTGTCCTTCACGCCCGCGTCGTAGGTGCGCCCGCCGCTGCCCGTCGGGTCGATCCCGACGCGGGCGAGCGCTTCGTCGTCACTCTCGGACGGCCCCTCGTCCGACCGATCGAATGCCATGCTGCACGCGACGAAGGTTGAAGCGACGACGGCGAGCACGAACGTGAAGCGGGCTTTCATGGCGACCTCGCAGGTGACGGAGCGCGGGTAGGTTTCAATACCCCCTATCAATACACAGGCCCTGTGTCGGCGCCCCGCGCCAACCGTTCCCTACTTTGACCCAGGTCATGCGCAATTACGGCCGCAGTGCGCGAAATGCAGCCCAGTCGGAGATCGGCGCGGCCGCGCGCAGCTTTCGCTGGGCAGCCTGCAGGGCCTGCCCGAGGTCGATTCGACCCGCGGCTCCCGCGTCCGTGCCCGTCAGGAGGCTGTCGTGAAGTGCACGGGCGAGCTCCATGGCGAGGGCGTCGTCGACCTTGCGTGTCGGCGCGACGACGCCCTCGCTGCCCGCGAGCACGAACGCGTGCGCTAGGCCGAGGTTCTCGGCGAGCGAATCGAGCGACGCGCGCGCGGACTCGCAGGCGCTGAGGATCACTCTTCGCGGCACGCGCGACGCCGCGAGGATGTCGAGCAGCCCGAGCTCCGTCCCGCCGGAGAGCGGGAACCGGCTCTCGTTGCCCCCGAGACCGGCGAACACGCCGTGACCAGCGAGGTGGAACGTCTCGACGGAGCCAAGCAGCTCGAGCACCTTCGGGCTGTTGGCCTCGGTGCCGATCAGCACGCGCGAGCCCGGATACAGCGCGGCGATCGACTTCACCTCCATTCGCGACGACGGGAGATCCTCGGTGGGATCACCGACGAGGCCGACGCCGGACGAGGCCTGCGGGGCGTGCGCGCGCGCGACGTCGAGCGCGTAGACGACGGGCACTCGCTCGATCAGCGGCGCGCCGTGGAAGGGCAAGGCATGAACGTCGACCGCGCGGAGCGCGCCGTATGCCAACACGACGACGCGCTTGGCCGTCTCGAGGTCGGCGATGCTGGACAGATCGAGCTCGCCGGTGAGCGCGCTCGCCCGAACGACGTGCGAGGTCGCGACGAACCGCACGAGGCCCTCCCGCGCGCGCCCGAACGCGAGCCACACCTCCCCCTCTGTCGGCTGCGCGAGCGGCGCGTCGTCGCGCGCGAACGCACCGAGGACGGCCATCGCCTCGTCGAGCGCGGCGCGCAGGGCGACGACCTTCGCCGCGCGCTCGGCTCGCGCCGCATCGAGGGCGTTGGCCGCGAGCTTCCAGTCGTTCTCGGCCGACTGATCGAGCGCGCTGCGCTCTTTGCGGAAGCGCGCGACAGCGGCGTCCCAGGACGCGCGCGCCTTGGGGTCGAGCGCGTCGACCGCCATGCCGCGGCTCGCGACGACGAGCAGCCGCGCACGTGCACGGCGCGCTGCGGCGAACGCCTCGTCGGGGTGACCGTCGCGGAGGAGCGCGCTGATCAGGCGGCGCGCGCTCGCCTCCGAGCGCGTGGCGTACGCGCCACGGAGATCGCCGAGCGGGATCTTCAACGCGACGTCGGTGACCAACGCCTCCGCGCGGCGGTAGTCCGCGAGCGCAGCCGCACGATCGCCGAGCGCCTCGAGTGCGTCACCGCGGCCGACGAGCGCGCGCCAGCTCATGTCCACCTGGTGACCAGCCTCTGCGAGCGCGTGAGCCAACGAGTGCTTGTCGCGGGCGAGCGCGAAGTCGCCGCGCGCGCTCGCGATGCGGGCGTCGAGGTGGATCGCGTCGAGCCGATCGCTCGAGCGCGGGGTGGTCATCTTCGCGGCGGCCTCGGCGGCGAGCGCGGCGGCCTCGGCGGGCGCGCCCCGCGTGAGGGCGGCCTCGGCGGAGACCATCGCGGCAACCGCGTGCATGTACGGCTCCTTGCAGGCGTCCGGGAACAAGGCCTTGGCGCGCGCGGCAGGCGCCGAGATCTCGTCCTCGCCGAGCGGCTCGCCGAGATCGCGGCGGGTCTCGCGGCGTCGATCCAACGTCAGGGCGAGGTTGAGCAGGTTCGCGGCCCGCTCGCACGGGGTAGCCTCGGGATCCTTGGTCAGTTCCTCGTCCAGCGCTCGCAGCGTCGCGATGCCGGCGTCCACGTCGCCGAGGTCTTGCTGCGTGGTGGCGAGGTAGCCGCGGGCGCCGCGCTCGAGCTTGACCATGCCGAGCGCCGCGGCCAGACGCTGGGCTTCGCTCAGCCCGGCGAGGCCTCCGCGCAGGTCGCCTTCTTGCAGCATCACCTCGGCGCGGTAGTACGGCAGGCGCGCGCGCCCCTCGGGGTAGTCACCGAGGAAAGGCGCGATGCGGTCGAGGACCTGCCTCGCCTCCGCGTATCGGCCGCGCCGTTGGCTGAGCGCGAACGCCAACGCGAAGGTGTCGTCGGCGCGATCGGATACCCGCGCGCGTGCGAGGTCGATCGCCTCGCCTAGCTTGGCGATCGCCTCGTCGACTTGCCCCTTCGAAAGCTCGATTCGAGCGATCAGCCCGAGGGCGAGCGCCTTCTCGTTCGGATCGGCCGAGCCGAGCGCCGCCATCGCCTTGATCCGCGCCGCCTCGGGATCCTTCGCGCGGAGCGCGCGAGCCTCGAGGATCCACGGGTAGGCCGGCGCCTTCGCGATCGCGAGGACGAATCGCTTGCCGTCCGCGTCGACGCGAAGCTCGGTCGCCCCCTCGGGGACGAGGAGGAAGACCAGTCGACCGCGCACGCTCGTGGGAGCGAGCGCCCCGACGTTGGTGGAGAACACCGGCGACGCACTCGGGCTCGGGACCAGGATACGGAGCTTGTGGTCCAGCGGGAGCTCGCAGACCGGTCCCTCGAGCACGGCGGCGCAGCCGGCGAACTCTGCTTCGAGGACCGGCAGAGGCGCGGCGTCGGCCCGCTCGGCGGCGTTACGCCGACAACCCACGACGACCAGCAGGGTCACGATCCACGCCGCAAGCCTCACGAGCCCCCGCACCATGGCGGGACCCTAGCACGCGACCGTCAACGCACCCGTTCAGCGGAATACGCTCGCGCGCGCCGCGTCGGAGATGGCGAGCACCGCCGGGTTCCGGATGCGGCGCTCGGCGGTGATCACGTAGAACCGTTCGCGGATCTCGTCGGCCCGGCCGATGACCGCGACGTGGTATTGCGCGCCAACCTTCTTCTCGACGGCCGTCGGCGCCACGAACACCCCCACGCCGTCGGCGCCGAACACCTTCAACAGCGCGCTGTCCTCGAACTCCCCCACGATGCGCGGCCTCAGCGCATGGCTGTCGAGCCATGCATCGAGAGCACGTCGCAGCGGAGCCCCCTCCATCGGGACGAGGAGCGGCTGATCGTTCAGCGAGCCCGGGAACCCCCGCCGCAAGTGTGCGAGCCGCGAATGTGCGAAGAACGTGACGCCGCACTCACCGAGCAGGTGGTTGAACGCACGCACACCGCTCCCTGGGGGGACCGGCGCGTCCGAGATCACCAGATCGACCTCGTGCGCAGCCAGCCGTGACAGCAAGCGTTCGTGCGTGTCCTCGTGGCAGACGAGGCGCACCGGCTCGGGCATCCGGAGGGCGGGCTCGAGGAGCTCGCGCACCACCAGCTTTGCCACGACGTCGACGACGCCGACGTCGAGGCGGGCGCGCGAACCGGTCGTCCGCCCCTCGACCGTCTCGACCATCTCGCGGCCGAGTGTGAAGATCTCGTCCGCGTACCGACACACGACTCGGCCGACGTCGGTGAGGACGAGCTTCCGACCGCTGCGCTGGAACAGCTTCTCGCCCAGCCGATCCTCGAGCGCGTGGATCTGCCCGCTCAGTGTCGGCCGCGCCAGACGCAGGACCTTGCTCGCGGGCGCGAGCCCGCCCTCGCGCGCAGCGACCCAAAAATAGAGCAGATGGTGATAGTTGAGCCACTCCATTGGCCTTCGACGATACGTCGGCTTTTTCGAACGGTCACTTCGAAAGTTCCTGATTGTCGACGTGTAGGGAGGACGCATCCTATGGCCCGATGACGCCTCCCCCTCTCCACGGGCCTACCGCCGTGTTCTCGTTCCGGCACTTGCCGAGCTGGTTGATGCTCGCGTTCGCAGGCGGAGCGGTGAACGCCGGCGCCTACCTCGCCTGCGAACGCTTCGTCACGCACGTGACCGGTACCGTCACGCGCGTGGGGCTCGACACCGGAGCGTGGAGACTGATGCTCGACTACTTCGTCGTGCTCCTGTGCTTCGTCGCCGGCGCAGCCACTTCCGTGCTCGCGCTCGACGGGCGTCGGCATCGTGGCAAACGCGCATTGTGGACGCTGCCGCTGGCGTTCGTCGGCGCGATCCTGATCGCGATCGCCGCGGCCGGGAGTTTTGGCGTGTTCGGTGCGTTCGGCGGCTCGGTGGAACAACCGGCGGACTTCTTCCTCCTGTCGGTGCTCGCGTTCGCGATGGGCTTGCAGAACGCGGCCGTCGCGACCACCACTGGCCTCGCCGTCCGCACGACGCACATGACGGGGCCCGCGACCGACTTCGGCGTGCACCTCGCGACCGCGTACTTCGCCGAGGGCGAGTCGCGCCGAAACGCGCTCCGCGGCGCACTGCTCCGCGGCGGCAAGATCGTCTCGTTCGCGATCGGTGCGGCGGCAATGGTGCCGGTCGCGCGGAGCGCCGGCTACGCCGGATTCCTGCTCCCGGCGGCGGCCGTTTTCGTCGCGACCGCGCTCAGCTTCGTCGAGCCGGTCACCACTCGTGAAACTGTTGGAGGCAACTGATGAAGAACGACCATGCTCTCGAGATTCTGCGAACGCTCCGTGAAGGCAACCAGCGCTTCGTGAACAACGTCCGCTCCGTCGACGCAATGGCCACGCAAGCGCGTCGTGCCGCGCTCGTCGAGAAGCAGTCACCCGGCGCGGTGATCCTGTCGTGCTCCGACTCGCGGGTCCCGGCCGAGATCGTCTTCGACTGTGGGCTCGGCGATCTGTTCGTCGTGCGCGTGGCCGGCAACGTCGTCGCGCCATCGCTGCTCGGCAGTGTCGAGTTCGCGGTGGCGACGTTTGGCACGCCGCTCGTCATCGTGATGGGGCACACGAAGTGCGGCGCCATTGCCGCGACCGTCGACGCGCTACAGAAGCGTACCACCGCGCCCTCCGTGAGCATCGACGACATCGTGCAGCGGATCGCGCCGGCCGTGACCGAGCTCGTGCAACGCGACGGCCCGCGCGACGCGCTGTTGCGCGACGCAACGCACGCCAACATCCGCGCGTCGGTCGATCGGCTCCGTCACGGGAGCGCGATCCTCGAGGACCGCGTCACGCGCTCCGAGCTGATGATCGTTGGCGCGGAGTACAGTCTCGAGAGCGGTCGGGTGGAGTTCTTCGACGGCACTCCATTCGAGGCGGCGCACGCCGCCGAATGAGGTCGCCCTCGGCGGCTACCCGGCTACCGCTCAGAACGTGAGCCCGTCTTCGATGCACGCCTTGCCGATCGACGAGATCTTGCACGTCGTGCCCGTCGGACAGCCTGTGTCGGTCGGACACGTCTTGCGGAGGCAGTAGGTCGTGCCGCCGCCGGTGCCGAGTGGACGGCAGACGGTGATCGAGGGGCAGTCCGTGTCGGTGCTGCACGTCTTGAGGAGGCAGACGCCGCTGCCGCCGCAACGCATGCCGGCGATGCAATCGCTGTCTTTGGTGCAGTCGAGCGCGCAGGTGATCCCGCTGCAGTTGAAGGTGCTCGACGAGCAGGTCGAGACACCGCCTCCGCATCCACAGATGCCACCCGGCGCATCGCCGCGGCACTCGCCGCTCGGACACTGCGAGTTGAGGTAGCACTGGCCGCGCGTCATGGTGCTGCCGGTGTCGCTCGTCGCGGTGTCGGGCTTCGTATCGGCGGTCGCGGTGTCTGCGGTCGCCGTGTCTGCCGTCGCGGTGTCTGCGGTCGCCGTGTCTGCGGTCGCCGTGTCTGCGGTCGCCGTGTCTGCGGTCGCCGTGTCTGCGGTCGCCG
>Ga0208492_1000454_pt1 | contig 34733 bp, 30 predicted proteins | sample Subbioar_CSW14AB_FD_184820 | JGI IMG/M metagenome (GOLD analysis project Ga0208492, IMG submission 184820) | Serpentinite rock and fluid subsurface biosphere microbial communities from McLaughlin Reserve, California, USA - CR12Mar_CSW14AB (SPAdes) | ecosystem: Environmental > Terrestrial > Deep... | reverse complement strand
CCCTCTCTCTTTTCAATGCCTTTCTCTGTGCCCTCTGTGTGCTCTGTGTTTCACTTCCGGTCTTACGCCGCGAGCCGGGCTTCGCTGAAAGCGTCGGCCGCAGCCCTCACCCCCAGCACCACATTGAAACTCTCCGGCTCGCCGCGCTTCAGCCCACGGACGCCGGTGATCTGGTACGTGATCGCCGCCGCGCCCACGGGCACCGTCGCGTCGATGTACCGCCGCGCGCCCGCCGTGCCCAGCAGCTCGTAGGGAGTCTCCCGACCTGCGGCGTCCCAGTGCTTGCGGCGCACCTCGTACACCGTGCCCTTGGCGTTGCGCGGGTTGGCGCACTTCCACGTGAGCAGCAGCTCGCCCTCGGGCAGCAGCGTCGATGCGAACCGCGAGGGTTTGCCCGGCGCTGGCAGCGGCCCGCCCGGGGCCCGCAGGTCCAGCCCCGCGGTCGCCAGCACCGTGGGATCCTCCTCGGTCGCGGCCTTGGCGCGGATCGTCGCCACCGCCGCCGCCGCCAGCGACCGCGCCTTCGCGCTCGCGGTTTCCGCCTCGATCAGCGAGCCCTTGTACGCCCACAGCGCCAGCCGCTTGGCCTCCTCCGTCGCCTGCGCCTCCTGCGATGCGGACACGAGGGCCTCGATCGTCTCCTCGCTCAGCCCCAGCTCCGCCGCGTGCAGTGACCACTCGGGCACGTGCGACGACAGGAACCGCAGGAACTCGTCAATGGTCGTGGGGATCGTCTCGCCAACCGGCATCGCGGGGCTCCAATTCGTGTGCAATGCCACACCATCGGCCCCCGCAGCCCCGCGCTTGAGCCCCACCCGCCCCATCCCCCCAACCCGCGGCCCCTGACTGGCACCACGGTGCCCCTTCCCCACAAACCCCCGCCCCACCCCGCGAACCCAGGGCCGAGAATCACCGCGATGGTGCCCCGGAATCACGGCCCGGTGCCGCAGATTGCCAATCCGGGGTACCGGATCGGCGGGAAGGTGCCTTGTGGTGACCTCGTGTGCCACCCCGCGACGAATTACGGCAGCGCGAACAGTGAGCCGCGGGTGATCGCGTGTTTTGATGTGGGGCTGGCGCAGGGTGTGGGGTGCGCACGCTCCCGGCATCAACAACACTCGCCGACCCCACACCCACACGCTCCCCGCATCAACGGTTGCCAAATCGCGCACGTGCCTTGCACCGTTGATGAGAGGACCCCGTGGGTGTGGGGTCGGGGGATTCAGTTGATGCGATCAACCACACGAACCCCACACCCTGCGCCAGCCCCGCCTCTGCTTCTGGCCTTTGCATTGAGCAAGGCGCGTTCGGCCTCACTGGTGTCGGTCAAGTTGTGCCAGGGCGCGAGTTGTGTCCTACCGACACCTGAGCGAAGCGCAAAAGAAAAGAGCACATGGACGCAGCCAGCGCCGTGGGGATCCGACGCCCACCCATTGATGCGCCCTAGAGCGGGCGATCGATGGCACCCGGCTAGAAGGCCGGTGAATCACCGTCCCGGGTTTCAGGGGCCTTCGTGGGTAACACCGGAGACGTTCGTGGTTCCCAGGCGAGTTCACCGCGCAGGAGGCGGAGGAAGTGCTCGCCCACCTGCACGACCGACCATGAATCGATCTCGCCAATGAAGGTAGAGCCAGCCGTGCCCAACAGGTTCAGGTAACGGTGATCGAGTTTGGGCCCGAGCGCTCGAATCCCCTCAAGGGTTCGTTCTGACGCCTTGATGGCCAGATCGACAAGGTCGTCGTTCACCAGGACGCGGTCCAGCGCGGCGAAGTTCCCGACGCAACCCGTTCCGCCGACAGTCGCAGCGAAAAGCCAGGTGTAGCGCAGCGTCTCGAACGCCTCGTTGTGCAATCCGTAAGGGTTGCGCAGATTTAGAGTCACTAGGCAGAGCCACACCTCGAGCGGCCAGTCTTTGACCCAGAAACCGTGCCCGCGGAACTCGGTGAACGATTTGCCCATCGATCCTCTTTGAGGCGGAATGCGCCCCGGAACGCTAGCGCTTACCCGCCCTTACTCGCCATGTAGTTCGGGCTTTCCTTCGTGATGAGGATGTCGTGGGGGTGGTTCTCGATGACCGTCGCCCCGCTCACGCGGCAGAACCTCGCATCGGAGCGCAGCTCGGCGATGGTGCGGGTGCCGCAGTAGCCCATGGCGGACTTGAGCCCGCCGACCAGCTGGTAGACGAAGTCGGCGACGTTGCCGCGGTGGGCGACCAAACCTTCCACGCCCTCAGGCACGAACTTCTGCGTCTGCTTGCCGTCGCTTAAAACTTTGTCGGCCTGGCGGTAGCGGTCGGCGCTGCCGGCGTTCATGGCGCCCTCGCTGCCCATGCCGCGGTAGGACTTGTAGCGGCGGCCGTGGGTGATGACGACCTCGCCGGGGCTTTCGTCGAGGCCCGCGAAGAGCGAGCCCATCATGACGCTGCTCGCGCCGGCGGCGATGGCCTTGGGGATGTCGCCGCTGTGGCGGACGCCGCCGTCGGCGATGACGGGGACGTCCATGTTCGCCTGGGCGAGGGCCTCGGTCACCTGCATCACGGCCGTGATCTGCGGCACGCCCACGCCCGTGACGACGCGGGTGGTGCAGATGGAGCCGGGGCCGATGCCGACCTTGACCGCGTCGGCGCCCGCCTCGGCGAGGTCCAGCGCGGCCTCGCCGGTGGCGATGTTGCCCGCGATGATTTGGAGGCCCGAGGCCTTGACCGAGGCCATCTGCTTGAGCTGGCGGACGGTGCGGAGGACGTTTTCGGAGTGGCCGTGGGCGGTGTCTACGGTGATGACGTCCACCTCGGCGGCGATGAGGGCCTCGACGCGGTCGTACTGATCGACGCCCACGGCGGCGCCGCAGCGGAGGCGGCCGCGGGAGTCGGTGCAGGCCTTGGGATACTTAGACAAGCGCTCGATGTCGCGCATCGTGATGAGGCCGGTGAGGCGGAACTGGTCGTCCACGAGCACGAGTTTCTCCACCTTGTTCTTGTTGGCGATGAGCTCGGCCTGCTCGAGGGTGGTGCCCGCGGGGGCGGTGATGACGCCCTTGGTCATCACGTCCTGCACGCGGGTCGATGCGTCGTCGACGAACTTGAGGTCGCGGCGGGTGATGATGCCCAGGAGCTTGCCCTTGCCTCGGGGGTTGGTCGAGCCGTCCTCGGTGACGGGGAACCCCGAGACGTTGTGCGTCCGCATGAGCTCCTTGGCGCGGGTGATGGTGTCGGTGGGGCCGAGGGTCAGGGGGTCGAGGATGATGCCGTTGGCGGACCGCTTGACCTTGGTGACCTCGCGGGCCTGGGCCTCGAGGCTGAGGTTCTTGTGGATGATGCCCAGGCCGCCCTCCTGCGCGAGCGCGATGGCGAGGGCGGACTCGGTGACCGTGTCCATGGGGGCTGAGAGCAGCGGGATGTTGAGGCGGATGGTGCGGGTGAGGAAGGTGGACGTGTCGGCGTCGGCGGGCATGACCGTCGAGCGGCGCGGCAGGAGCAGGACGTCATCGAAGGTGATGCCGTCGTAGACGATCTTGGAGCTGGCGGTGAAGGGGACCGGCTTCGAGGTAGCCGACTGGCGGGGGGAGGAGGCCGGAGTCGTGAGGGTTCCCATTCCATAGGGTTGGGGGGTGTGGGGGCAGTGTCAAGGCCTCCCTATGGCCGAGGAAGCAGCGGGATTGCCGCATTCGGGGCAGGGGGCCGCCGTGCCAAGGCCGGACTGCTCATACCCGCACTTGGGACACTGGCCGGGCTGCCGGCGGCGAGAGCGGGCTGCCAACCACCACATGAAGCTTGCTGAGACAAGAAGCACGGTCGTGGGATAGAGAAGTGTGATGCCCCAGAAGCGCCCGCCGTTCGAGTGATCGTTTCTGAGGACGCCATACTTCCATGGGATGGCGAATCGCGGATCGGTTGGGAGGCCGAACCCCGAGTTCCAGAAGCGTGATCGTTCTAAATGGACGCCTGGAGGATCCGAGACGCCGGGTGGAAAGCGAGCCAGCGAGACGGTGCCACGTCCGACCGTGTAGCGCCTTGACGCGCCTGTGCTGTCAAACGACATCCACGACACGGCCCACCAGCGCCCGGCAATAGTGGCAGCAAGGAACGTGAGAGCCGCGACCGTGAGCGCCCACCTGACGTAGCTTTGTGCACGCGGACGGGCCTTCATGCAGGCAGTATAAAGGAGAATGGGTACGTCCCGAGCGACGCGTTCACGGTCAATGCCGTTTTATGTTTTTGTGGCATGGTCGTAGACTCGCATGAGAGCACGACCCAAAGTCGGGTCGTGCCACCCGGGAGCTCTGATTGCCGAACTCGACCACCAAGCTGGACAACGACCAACTGAGCACGATGGGCCGCTGCGAGTGGGTGCTCACCAATGGGCTGGGTGGGTTCGCGATGGGCACGGCCAACGGCGTGCCCGACCGCCGCTACCACGGGTGGTTAGTCGGAGCGATGCAGCCGCCGGTGGGGCGGGTGATGGGGCTGCACTCGTGTTTGGAGTGGCTGGCGGTGCAGGAGGATGATGCGGGGTTGGGGGGGCCGCGGGGGAGGCGGATTGAGCTGAGCTCGTTTCGATTCCGTGGGATGGGGGGCGGGGGTGTCATCCATCCCAAGGGGATGCACAGGCTCGAGCAGTTTGAGCAGGGGACGGGGTGGGCGCGGTGGGCGTACATGCTGGAGGACGGCGTCACGGTGACGCGAGAGCTGACGCTGGTGCGCGGGAGCAACACGGCCCTGGTGCGGTACCGCGTGACGGGGCTGCGGGGCAAGGCGTGGCTGGAGGTGCGGCCGCTGGTGGGGCTCCGCGATTACCACTCGCTGTGGCGGGAGCGGGCGGGGTATTCGGGCACGGGCGGGGATGGGTGGTGCGAGGCCGCGGGGCCGGAGGCGATCGCGGGGGCGGGGCCGAGCAGGCTGTGGGTCACGATGGCCCGCGATGGGAAGGCGAAGGCGACGTTCGTGGGGGATGCGGAGTGGTGGCGGAACTTTGAGTACACCCGCGAGCTTGAGCGCGGGATGGACGGGGTTGAGGACGTCTACTCGCCGGGCGTGTTCATGGTGGAGTGCGACCACCGCGACCAGCCCGACTCGCAGGTGGTGCTCGCGGCGTCGCTGGATGGGCCGGTGCCGGAGGGTTTGCTGTTCGATGAGGTTCTGGCGGGGCACAAGGGGCGGGTGAGTGTGGAGGCTCTGCCGGCGGGGTGTGCCGCGGCGGGGCTGGTGGGCAGGGTGCGGGAGTTGTCGATCATTGTCGAGGGGGCGGATCAGTTTGTGGTGCGGAGGGTGAGCGATACGCAACACAAGGGGCGCACCGCCGATGCTGGTGCGCGTGAGTCGCGCAAACCCACCCCAACCCCTCCCTCAGGGAGGGGCTTTCAAGCCACGATCGTCGCCGGATACCCGTGGTTCAGCGACTGGGGGCGGGACACGTTTATCTCGATGCGGGGGCTGCTGCTGTGTACGGGGCGGTTCGAGGAGGCCCTCGCGGTGCTGCGGGCGTTCGCGGCGATGCAGAAGAATGGGCTCATCCCCAACTGCTTCGACAACGCGGGGCACGCCGAGTACAACACCGTGGATGCGTCATTGTGGTACGTCCACGCGGCGTGCGAGTACCTGCGCGTGAGCGGGGACCGGGCGGGGTTTGAGTCCGTGTGCGGGGCGTGCCTGGCGGTGATTGAGGCGTACCGCGGCGGTACGGAGTTTGATATTCGGATGGACGAGGACGGGCTGATCGCCGCGGGGAGCGAGGGGACGCAGCTGACGTGGATGGACGCGCGGCGGGATGGGGTCGTGTTCACGCCCCGGCATGGGAAGGCGGTGGAGATCAACGCGCTGTGGTACTCGGGGCTGATGGAGCTGGCCGACGCGCTCAAGGGCGCGGATAAGGCCAAGGCCGCGGAGCTTCGCGGGCTCGCCGAACGATGCTCATCGTCGTTCGGCCAGTTCTGGAACCACGACGCGCGTTGCCTGTTCGATGTGCTGATGCCCGTTGACGGCGGCTGGCGACCGGACGGACGGGTGCGGCCAAACCAGGTGTTCGCGGTGTCCCAGCCGTACTCGGTGCTTTACCCCGATCAGAAGCACGCGGTGCTCGCGGTCGTGAAGGAGCGGCTGCTGACGCCCATGGGCCTGCGCACGCTCGATCCGGCGGACCCGGGGTACCGGCCGCGGTTCGAAGGGCCCATCCGGGAGCGCGACGCGGCGTACCACAACGGCACGGTGTGGCCGTGGCTGATTGGGGCGTACTGCGAGGGCGTGCTGCGGGCCGGGGCGTTCTCGGCTGAGGCGAGGGACGAGGTGCGGGGCGTGATCCAGCCGCTGGTGCGCGAGTTCTGTGAACGGACGACGCAGGTGGGGCCGCTGCGGCAGCTCGCGGAGGTGTACGACGCGGACGAGAAGCCGGGGCATCGGCGCGCGGAGGGGTGCATCGCGCAGGCGTGGTCGGTGGCGGAGGTGCTGCGGGTTTTGTGTTTGGTCGAGGGGACGGAGCGAGGGACGAACTGATCCGGGACTTCGCCCAGAGCGGCTCAGTCCCGGCGTCGCTCTTAGTCGGCTCAGGTCTTGCGCGCTAGGACTTCCGGTCGGCCTTCATCAGTCGCTCGCCCTGCTCGGGCGACATGGTGCCCTCGGCGATGAAGGCCGCGATCTCGCGGCGGGTGCGCTCGCGTGCGAAGGTCTTGAGCACGCCCGCGGTGACGTTGAGGAACACAATGAGGATCACGCCGGTGAACACCAGCAGCGGGACGAGCGTGTCTTCCTGGAGGAACTGCTTCACAACGGTCTGATCCATGGGCGAGCCCTCCGGCGGCGGGTGCGATGCAGGTTCTTTGGGAAGCGTAGGGGTCCGGTTTCGTCACGGGTCAGCTATTGGCGTAACCGCGGCCTGGGCCGTGGGTTAGGCGTCCGGAAGGTCGGAGCGCTGGGGGGCGGCTTTGGCGAGGCCCCGGTGGATGGCGTACGTCCACAGGGAGTAGAAGTCGAAGGCCGCGGTCGAGTCCCGCTGGGTCGAGGTGTGGTTGGGGAAGACCGAGACGAGGTCCTGGACGAGGTCGGCCGGGATGCGGAAGTGTCTGAAGTTGGTGTCGATCTGGGCCTGCGGGGCTTCGGTCGCGAGGCGGAGCGCGAGCTTGTCGGTGTTCTCCAGGTCGGTCATGCCGCGTTGTTTGCCGAGGACGTCGAACGAGAGGCGGTCGGCGTTGCAGCGGAACCGGGAGCCGTCGTTCATGTAGAGATCGAGGATGTGGGTCGTGTCGTGGCTGGAGTTACGGACCTGACCAGCGGGCTCCAGCATGTCGAGCGCGAGCGCGTCGCGGTTGCTGAACTCGGAGGACCGTTCGACTTCGACCACCGTGCGGGAGCGCTCGATCGCGGCCCGCACGATGAGGAAGATGTCGCGTGTGAGCAGGCCGGCGGACTCGCCGCGCCAGGGCTCGACCATGTACATGGGGTCCTCGGCACCGAGCGCGGGGACGAGCCGCTTCACCAGGAACGGTCGCGGCTGGGCCTTGAGGTACGCCTGCGTGAGCGCGAAGGCGGACACCCGCCGGGCGCGGAAGCGGGCGACGACATCCGACGCGACCAAGGCATCCACCCGGGCAAGCACGAGCGGTGGTGCGTGCGTGGCCTTCTGGGCCGCGATGTAGGGGTCGATGCCCAGTGCATCCACCAGCGCGGCGACCCTGTCCTCCCTGGTGAAGGCGCTGGGCCAGCGGACGATCGTGATGTAGGCCCTGTCATGCACGGCGAAGTCAGTGTACATTGCCGCACCCACTCCTGGCACCGGGTTCTCCGAGCTGCACGGGAGGACTTGGGAGGACACGGGGCAGGTTTCGCGAGGGGTGAGCTGTGACGACTCGAGCGAGGGACGGTCTGACAACGAGCGAGCGGGAGCGGGTGCGCGAGACGCTCGTTTCCTACGCACGCGGTTGGTTCCCGATGTGCGACCCCGACACGGGCGTGGTTCACTGGGTGCAGCCCAGCGGGCGTGGAGTGATCCCGCTGGATGGTTTCCGGGCCAGCCGCTCGCTGCGGTCGCTCGTGCGATCCGGCAAGTTCCGCATCACGAGCGACCTCGCGTTCCGCAAGGTCATCCGGGCATGCGCCGCCCCCAGCCGCGCACGGGTGGACACCTGGATCAACGAAGACATCATCGAGCACTTCGAGCTGCTGCACCGCTGCGGGCACGCGCACAGCGTCGAAGCGTGGGTGGAAGGGCCGCGGGGGCCGCGCCTGGTGGGCGGGCTGTATGGGCTGGTCGTGGGCTCCGTGTTCTGCGGCGAGTCGATGTTCTGCCGCCCCGAGCACGGCGGGAGCGGCGCGAGCAAGGTGTGCCTTGTGAACCTTGTCGAGCACCTGCGCCGGCAGGGGTTCACGCTGCTGGATTGTCAGCTGCTCAACTCGCACCTTGAGCAGTTTGGCTGCCGTGAGATCCCGCAGGAAGAGTTTGTAGAGCGCGTGGAGGCTGGGACGAAGATCGGCGCCGAGTGGGGACGCTTCCGGCTCGGTGATCGCGGAGTGCCCGCGGCCGGCGATCTTGACGTCGAGGCAGCGATCGGGCCCAGTCCGCTGACGTGATGTGGCTTAGGGCTTGCTCTTGCCCGACGCCGCGGCGGCCTTGCACAACGCGACGAAGTCTGCCCCGTTCAGTGACGCGCCGCCGACGAGCCCCCCGTCGACGTCGGCCTGCGAGAAGATATCGGGGGCGATGTCGGGCTTGAGCGAGCCGCCGTAGATGATGCGGGTGCGGTTGGCGACGTCGGGGTTGTACATGCGGCGGAGCAGGGCGCGGATCTGCGTGTGGGCTTCCTGCGCGTCCTGGGGCGTTGCGGTTTTGCCGGTGCCGATGGCCCACACGGGCTCGTAGGCGATCACCAGCCGCTCGGCCATGGGAACTGGAATATCCGCAAGGCCCGTGCGGACCTGGCGGGCGGTGACGATGTCCTGGTGCCCCGCGATACGCTCCTCGAGCGTCTCGCCGACGCAGAGGATGCCGGTAAGGCCGTTCTCGAGTGCGCAGCGGAGCTTCTTGTTGACGAGCTCGTCCTTCTCGCCCAGCACATGCCGGCGTTCGGAGTGGCCGCAGAGCACCATCTGCGTGCCGCAGTCCTTGAGCATGTTGATCGAGACCTCGCCGGTGAAGGCGCCGTCGTTCTGGAAGTAGAGGTCCTGGGCGCCGAGCTTTACGGACGACCCGCGGTCGCGGAGGATGGCCCGCACCGTCAGCTGGTACGGGAAGGGCGGGAACACCGCGGCCTCGACCCCGTCGATGTTCATAAGCCCGTCCGTCACCGCGCGGGTGAGGTCCGAACCGGTGGTCCGGTTGGTGTTCATCTTCCAGTTGCCGCCGACGAAGGGTTTGCGATCGGGCATGGTGCGGGAGGGTAGGGCGGGGGAGCGGAGCTTTGTGTCGATGAGCCGACGGCAGTTGCCGGCCGCCCGCTCGCGAGTACCTGAAGAGGTCTTCGCCCTCGCAGAGGGCGGCAGCTGGTTGCCACGTGCGTGAGCACGTGGGAGGGAGGTGCGGGAATCGAGCCGTCGGAGAGGGCGGCAGTCAATCGAAGACGTACCTGGGGTCGTATGGGATCTCGTGCTTGTCCAGAAGCTTGATGAGTTCTTCCTTGAAGGTCTGGGTCCGGTGATGCTCTTCCTGCGTGTTGATGTAGTTCTTCGCCGCCTCGAGGCTCGACTTGCTCACCGCAAATGCTCCGTAGCCCTCCTGCCAGGCAAAACTCGGCAGACCAATGGTCTCATGGACCCAAGCGGACGAGTTCGCCTTGATGGTGCGCAGGAGGTCGGCGGGTGCCACGGACTGGTGCATGCCGACCAAGTAGTGCACGTGGTCAGGCATCCCTCCCGCGGCGAGCAGAACGCACTTCAGGTTGCGCACGATGCCGCCGGTATAGCCGTAAAGGCGGGGCTGCCATTCTTTGCCGATCATCGGCTCGCGGAGCCTGGTCGAGAAGACGAGGTGTACGTGGAGGGAGACGAAGGTGTGTCCGGCCATTTCGGCTTTGTACCGCGCAGCGGAACGGGGTGTCGACCTCTATTCGCAGAGGAAGTTGGCTATCGCCCCCTACGGGGGCTTGAGGCGGGTCTACCACCATCCACGTGCTCACGCACGTGGCAACCGACTTGGGCCCCCTATGGGGGCCAAGAGACCGGATCGGTCATCCAAACATCTTCATCTGCTCCGGCTCCACTACCTCATCCGTGATCGGGTGCTCGGGGTCGAGCCGGTAATCCCCGCTGTAGCAGGCGGTGCAGTACTTCTCGCCCGGGCGGTGCATGCAGCTGAGGAGCCCCTCCAAGGACAGGTAGTGGAGCGAGTCCACGCCGAGGTACTGGCGGATGTCCTCGATCGTCTTGCCTGTCGCGACGAGCTGGCTGCGTTCCGCGAAGTCCACGCCGAAGAAGCAGGGGTGGCGGATGGGCGGGCAGCTGATCCGCAGGTGGATTTCCTTGGCCCCGCAGGAGCGGAGCTGGTCCATCTTCGCCTTCGTCGTGGTGCCGCGGACGATTGAGTCGTCCACGATCACCAGCCGCTTGCCGCGGACCAGCTCGTCGATGACGTTCAGCTTCAGCCGAACCGCCGCGGCCCGCTGGTCCTGACTGGGCTTGATGAACGTGCGGCCGACGTACCGGTTGGGCACAATCGCCTCGCGGTACTGGATTCCGCTCTTGCGGGCGAAGCCCAGGGCCGCCGAACGGCCGGAGTCGGGCATCGGCACGACGTAGTCCGCGTCAACGGGAGCTTCCGCCGCGAGCGCCTCGCCCATCGTCTCGCGCGCGATCTGCACGTTCTGGCCGAACACGTTGCTCGCAGGGTTTGCGAAGTAGACGTGCTCAAAGACGCAGTGGGCGGTTCGCTCGGCGGGCTCGGCAAATCGCCGTGACTTCACGCCCTCGTCATTGATCGTGACAATCTCACCGGGCTCGATCTCGCGGATGATCTTCGCGCCGACGACGTCCAGCGCCACCGTCTCGCTCGCGACCACGTACTGCCCCGTGGGAAGCTGCCCAAGGCTCAGCGGACGCCAGCCCCACGGGTCGCGCGCGGCCTCGATGCGGTCGGGGAACAAGAACAGCAGCGAGAACGCGCCCTGAAGGTGCCGCAGCGTCGCGGCGAGCGGGTCCACGGCCTTCTGCTGAGCCGGGCTCGCAAGCAGGTGGATGATCACCTCGGTGTCGCTCGTCGTGTGGAAGAGGTGCCCGGCCTGCTCGAAGGCGTGCCGCAGCACCAGGTTATTGATCAAGTTGCCGTTGTGCGCGACCGCGACCTGCCCGCCGATGTAGCTCTCCAGCAGCGGCTGGGCATTGCACGCCAGCGAGCCGCCCGCGGTGGAGTAGCGGTTATGAGCGATCGCCCCACGCCCACCAATGTGGTCCAGTTGCTGGAGTTCCTGCGTGTCGAAGATCTCGGCCACGAGCCCCATGCCGGTGTGGGCCGACAGCACGTCGCCATCGGACACTGCGATCCCGGCCGATTCCTGTCCCCGGTGCTGTTGGGCATAAAGCCCTAAGTAGGACAGCTTCGCCGACTGGGGATGCCCCCAGACCCCGAATACCCCGCACTTTTCCTTCTTCTCGTAATCGCGGTGAAGGACAGGAAGTGACAGGGTCGGCATGCGCTCAGTTTATCGCCGACCTGAGGGAGCGTCGTGCGGGGGAAAAGACCCCACCGCGGATTCCGGCGGGCGGCCCCGAGAGCATTGATTCCACCGGGCGGCCTGCCTTAGATTCCCTCCCAGTGGGCAGAGTGCCCCAGGTTTTTCCCGGATCCCGCCCCGGTAGTCACCGGCAAGCGGCATCAGATCGCCGTGACCCACGAGGCACGGCACCCCGGCGACCCCTAAGTCGACCGGTGGACGGAGGTTATCGATGGCCCGTTATACCGGTCCCAAGCTCAAGCTGTCCCGTCGCGTCGGCGTGCCGATCTCCGACACCCCCAAGCACACGTCCAAGCGTGCCCTGACTTACCCCGGCATGCACGGGTACCGCGGCCGCCGCATGCGCGACTACGGCATCCGCCAGAACGAAAAGCAGAAGCTCAAGTACTACTACGGCGTGCTCGAGAAGCAGTTCCGCCTGTACCTCGCCGCCGCCGGCAAGCAGCCCGGCAACACCGGCGACGTGCTCATGATCGCCCTTGAGACCCGTCTGGACAACGTCGTCCGCCGTGCGGGCCTGTCCCGCACGATCTGGGGCGCCCGCCAGATGGTCGCCCACGGCCACGTCATCGTCAACGGCCGCAAGACCGACCGCCCCAGCTTCCACGTCAGCGTCGGCGACGTCATCACCCTCAAGCCCAAGGCCCAGAAGCTCGCGAAGGAGGCCATGGAGTCTCTGGCGGGTTACGAGCTGCCGGGCTGGTTGGAACTCAACCCCGCCGAGAGCACTCTCCGCGTGGTGGCCATGCCCACGCCCGACCAGATCCCCTTCGATGTGAACACCAACCTCATCATCGAGTTCTACCGCTAAGATTGTGGCCCGGTGGGCCTTCGGAATAAACCCCACGGCCGACCGGCGAAGCTGGTCGGCCGTTTCTGTTTCCCAAGTCCGCGTAAACCAAGTCAAACCCGCGACCGTCCGAGCATGGTCGTGCCACGAGGATTCCCATGATCAAGATCATGCGCAAGAACCGGAAGGTGCTGCTGGCCGTGTTCGGCGCGCTCCTGATGGTGATGTTCCTGCTGAGCGGCCCGCAGTCGATCTTCGAGCCCAACCCCGAGAAGGCGGTGGTGGCAACGGTGGGCTCGCGCGACGTCCGCGCCGCGGAGAGCCTCAAGCTCTCCAGCGAGTTTGAGGCGATGAAGGAGCTCTCGGGCGAGCTGGTCCAGGCCCTTCAGATTGAGAACAGCGCCCACTGGATGCTGCTGACCGAGGAGGCCCAGCGGGCCGGGCTGGTTGGCGCCACGGGCGAAAGCTCGCGTCAGCTCCTGTTCGAGCAGCTGGGCCAGGTCATGATCCAGCAGGCGCTCCGCAGCGGTCAGTTGAACATCCAGAATGCCGAGGAGTACCAGAAGCTTCTGGCCGAGGCACCGGTGCGGTTGGAGAACGAAGCCCGCCCGCGGATCGCGGGGCAGATGCGCATGTCACTCGATGAGTTTGACCGCGCCGTTGCGAAGCTCCAGGGCATCCTGCGCCTCCGCAGCCAGTACACCAGCGCCGTTCGCCTCTCCGAGAAGCGTGCGGTCGAAGAGGTGCAGTCTCTCTATGACGGCGTCGTCATCGACGGCCTCGTGATCCCCGCCGAGAAGCTCGCCAAGGACATGCCCGAGCCCACGCCCGAGCAGGTGCAGGCCCAGTTCGAGAAGTACAAGGACGTGAAGCCCGGCACCGGCGAGTTCGGGTTCGGCTACGTGCTGCCCGCCCGCGTCAAGTTTGAGTACATGGTCGTCAACCGCGACGCCCTGCGAACCCTCGTGAAGCTCGACCCCGTCAAGGTCAGCAAGCACTACCTCCAGAACCGCGCCAGGTACACCGGCGACGAGGCGACGGAAACCCCGCGTGTCGAGCAGGACCTGACCGAGGCCGCGATTGACCAGTTGATGAGCGAGGCCGACCGCATGTACGCGGCCCGCCTCAAGCCCGATCTCCGCATCCTCCCCATCGAGGGCGGCAAGCGCAAGCTACCCGCCGACTGGGACTCCAAGGGTGTCCGCCTCTCCGGCACAGCCGAGGCGCTCGCCACCGGCTTCCGGGAACTCGGCCACAACTACACCCCGCCCGTCATCATGCAGAACTCAACCTGGACCAAGGTCCGTGACCTGTCCAGCGTTCCCGGGGTCGGGACCGCCACCTTCCGCACCGGCACCGACTCGGGCAGCCTCCGCGAGCTCGTCGAGGCGATGGCCGAGCTGGACCCCACGACGACGCTCCAGTTCCAGGCCAAAGTCCCCTTTGAGCTGGGCCTGACCGACGCCTCCGGCAACCGCTACTTCGTCAATGTCCTTGAGTGGCGGCCCGAGTCCCCCGCGGACTCGATCGAGGAAGTTCGCGAGGAAGTCGTCCGGGACCTCAAAAACAAGAGCGCCTACGACCGCCTCGTCTCCATGCAGGATGACCTCCGCAGTCAGGCGATCACCAGCGGCCTGGACTCCATCGCCTCGCTCTACCCCACTCCCGCCGCGATCGGCGCGACCGATCCGACACCCCGGCCGCTGCCGGTCTACAAGTACTCCAACCTGACGCGGAGCATGGCCACCGCCGAGCTCAACGTGAAGGAAGTTCGCGATGCGGTGATGGCCAAGGCCCAGACGCTGGGCATCAAGATGGTCGCGACCCCAGAGAACCTGCCCGAGCGCACCCTCACGGTGCCGATCCCGTCCACCCTCTCGCTCGCGGTGGTGCAGATCCTCGGCGGCCGCCCCGCGACACAGGAAGTCATGCGCACGCTCTCCCGCGAGACCCTCAGCCGCTTCAGCGGCGAAGAGCTCCGCGAGCACAACAGCAAGGACCCGTACTCGTTCGAGGCGCTCTCCGCCCGGTACAACTACAAGCCGGTCGGTGCCGAGGACGACAGCAAGAAGAAGTCCTCCTGAGACCTTGAGTCAGATCCGCTGGTTGGCCCACCGCCCCTGACGCCAGCGGATCAGGAACATCACGGCCCGGATCACGATCTCGGCACACAGCCCGATCCAGACGCCCAGCAACCCCAGCTTCCAGGGTGAGGGGTTCGGTATCTCGTCGCCCAGCACTGAAATCGTGACCCCGCTGAAGATGTACGCCATCGGGATCCGCAGCAGGTACGTGCTGATCCACGTAATCCACATCGCCGCCCGCACGTCCCCCGCCCCGCGCAGGGCCGTGCGGTAGACGATCGAAATCGCGAACGGCACCTGCACCATCCCGGTCACGAACAGCAGCGGCGGCGCGAGGTCCAGGTGGACAGCCTGCGCCGACATCAGGCCCACAAGGGTCGTAGGCCAGCCGATGAACAGAAGGCCCATCAGCCCCATGAACAGGCCGGCGGACCACACGCACACGTTCACCGCCCGGCTCGCCATTTCCGGGCTGCCCGCGCCGAGGCACTGCCCCACCAGCGTCGCGGCCGCGGAGGCGAAGGCGAAGCCCGGCAGGTAGCTGAACGCCTCGATCCGCACCGCCAGCAGGTGCGAGCCCAGGAACCCGGCGTGCTCCACGCCCATCCGCCCCACCATCAGGATGACCAGCATGTTCCCTGCCCACATGCCCAGGGTCTCGAGGAAGTTGGGCACGCCCACGCGGATGAGACGCCGCATGGTGTGCCAGTGCGGCCGCAGGCGCGCCCGCCGCAGCTTGATCCCGCCCAGCCCCCTCCCCAGCAGCCCCACCATGAGCACGCAGCCCAGGATGTACGAAACGCACGTCCCCCAGCCGATCCCCCGCACGCCCATCTCGACCGGCGAGGGGTTGTGCAGCACCCACCGCGTCACGGCCTCGCCCCCCACCACCGCCGCGGACTTGAGCTCCACTCCCGAGAGCAGCCAGCTCAACACGCAGTTCACGACGTTCACCAGCAGCATGATGATCAGCGGGCGGAACGAGTCCCCGGCCCCGCGGGCGCACGCGATGCCTGCGAACAGCACCGACCCGAAGGGCACACCGATCGCATTGATGTGCAGGTACGCGATGAACCCGTCCGTCGCCTCGGGGCTCAGGTTCATGATTGACGCCGCGGGCCGCGCGACCGCCGCCATCGCGATCCCGACTCCCACTCCGCACACCGCCGCGAGCAGCAGCGTTTGCGCGAGCGCGGCGTTCGCGACGCCGACCTTGTGCCCCCCCACCGCCCGCGAGATCAGCGCCGTCGCACCGACGCCGATCGCCTGCACCACCAACTGAACGAACCAGAGAATCGTCACCGCTCCGCCCACGGCGTCGGTCGACGCGCCCCCGTCGTCGATCCCGGCGGAAAGGACCGTGTCCGTCAGCCCCACCAACGCGTTGAGCAGCGAATCGGCCAGGATCGGCCACGCCAGCGTGAAGATCGCCCCCGCCATCGTGAGCCCCGCGAGCTTGCCGCCCGTGAGACGCCCGTCGGCGGTGATGGTCACCCGTCTTGATGGGGCGGGTTGAACGCTCCCGACGTGCTCGAGCGCCTCGGGCTCGGGCCCGATGTCGGACGACGGCTCCGGCCGCCGCGGATGAAGACTGGAGTCAGGTTCGGCCAACGCATGTTCCTTGCCCCGCACAGTTCGCGGCCACGGGCGGGGACTCTAGGGGGTTGTATAATCGGCCCCGGCCCGCCGCCGTTTGAATCACTCCGGCCCTCCCGCGAGGGAAGGGACGTATGAAGACCGAGCTGAAGTTCGACATCCTTGCTCAGCCCGATGACGAAACGTGCGGCCCCACCTGCCTGCACTCGCTCTACGGCTTCTACGGCGACAAGCTCCCGCTCAAACGAGTGATCAAGGAGATCACCCGATCCGAGTTCGGCGGCACCCTCATCGAGATCCTCGCCTGCCACGCCCTCAAACGCGGCTACAACGCCACCATCTACACCTTCCATGTCCAGCTCTTTGACCCCACGTGGTTCGCCGATGATGGCGAGCTGCACGACCCCGCCGGCACCGTCCACGTCCTCCAGCAGCAGCTGGAGGTGAAGAAGGCAACGCCCCGGATGGCCATCGCGACCGAGGCGTGCAAGGAGTTCCTTGAGCTGGGCGGCACCCTCCGCATGGAAGACCTGACGCCCCAGCTCATCTACAAGTACATCGCGCAGGGCACGCCGATCATTACGGGCCTCTCCTCAACGTTCCTCTACCGCGAGTCTCGCGTGGTCGGAATCTCTGAGGATGACGACGTCAAGGGGGTTCCCCAGGGACACTTCGTCATGCTCGTGGGCTACGACAGCCGCAAGAGCGAGGTCACTGTCGCGGACCCGCTGGACATCAACCCGCCTTTTCACACCAGCCGCTACCGATTGCCGATGAGCCGCCTGATCAACGCGGTGCTGCTGGGCATCCTCACCCACGACGCAAACCTTCTCGTCATCACGCCCAAGGCCAGCCCCGACACCGAGACGATCACTATCGAACCCGGCCGCACGCCGCGCACCCGTCGAAAACCGGCGCGCAAGGAAAAGGACTAAGCGTCACTCATGGCCATCCTCCTGGTCCTCGATAACCCCAAAGACTGGCCCCTCAACATCGAGGGCATCGACGTCGTCTCCGCGCGCCAGTACCTCACCGACCCCTCCTTCTCCGACCGCCACCCGCACAAGGTCTTCAACCTCTGCAAGAGCTACCGCTACCAGAGCCTGGGGTACTACGTGTCGCTCCTTGCCGCGGCACGGGGCCACAAGCCGCTCCCGGAAATCTCGACCATCCAGGACCTCAAGCTCTCCGAGATCGTCCGCGTCGCGGGCGATGAGCTTGATGGGGAGATCCAGAAGAGCCTCAGGAAGTGCGAGGGCGAGAGCTTTGTCCTGAGCATCTACTTCGGCCAGAACGTCGACGAGCAGTTCCGCACCCTCTCCCTCCAGATCTTCAACCAGTTCCCCGCGCCCTTCCTGCGGGCCCAGTTCCGCCGCGACAAGGACGGCTGGCAACTCGAATCCCTGCGCAGCATTCCCAGCGACGAAATCCCCTCCGACCACTTCCTGGACGTGCTCAACTTCGCGACCCAGTACTTCAACCGCCCCCACCGCAAGCCCCGCCAGCAGACCTCCCGCTTCGACCTGGCCCTGCTCTACACCAAGGGCGAGCCCAACCAGGCCTCCGACGACAAGGCCATTAAGAAGTTCATCAAGGCCGGCGAGTCCATGGGCATCGACGTCGAGATCATCACCAAGGACGACTACGGCCGTATCGCCGAGTTTGACGCCCTTTTCATCCGCGACAACACCAACGTCACCACCTACCCCTTCCGCTTCGCCCGCCGCGCCGCGGCCGAGGGGCTGATCGTTATCGATGACCCCGACTCGATCATGCGCTGCTCCAACAAGGTCTACATCTCCGAGTTGCTCCACCGCCACCGCATCGCCGCGCCGGCAACGCTGACCCTCCACCGCGACAACTGGCAGAGCGGGCCCGACATCCTCGGCATGCCCATCGTTCTCAAGCAGCCCGACAGCTCCTTCTCGCTGGGCGTCAAGAAGGTCAACTCACGCGAGGACTACGCGGGTGAGATGGAGAAGCTGTTCAAGGTCTCCGACCTCATCATCGCGCAGGCCTTCACGCCCACCGCCTTCGACTGGCGCATCGGCGTGCTCGACCGCGAGCCCTTCTACGCCTGCAAGTACTTCATGGCCGAGCAGCACTGGCAGATCTACGACAACTCCAAGAAGGGCGACGAGGCCCTGGGAAACTTCGAGACCTGGCCCATCGACGCGGTGCCCACCGACGTCGTCAAGACCGCCATCCGTGTCGCCAACCTCATCGGCGACTCTCTGTACGGCGTTGACGTCAAAGAAATCAACGGCAAGGCCCACATCATCGAGATCAACGACAACCCCAATCTGGACGCGGGCATCGAGGACCAGGTGCTGGGGGATGAGATCTACCTCCGCGTCATGCGGGTGTTCCTGAAAAGGCTGGAATCACGCGGGCGGTGAGGTCTTTTCGCTGCGCGGGGTAGCCGCCGTCAGCCGTGCGATCTGCCGGTCATGCCACCGCGCCAGCGTGATCACCGCGACCGTCGCGCCTATCAGGCACAGCGCGATGTCCTTCTGCGTGTCCCAGATGTCCCCCTGCGTCCCCAGGAACGCGGCCGAGCCGCTCTCCGCAACCTCCGCCACGCCCCACTCCACAAGCTCATACACGCCGCTGATGGCGGTGCAGATGGAAACCACGATGAATGGGAGCCAGCCACGCCGCGCCAGGACGTGGTTGCGGATGAGAATCTCCCGCGCGATCATCGCCGGCACGAACCCCTGCAGGAAGTGCCCCACGCGGTCGTAGTGATTCCGCGAGTGGTTGAACGTCTCCTTGACCCAGTTCCCGATCGGCACCTCCGCGTAGGTGTAGTGCCCGCCCACGATCAGCAGCACCATGTGTACCGCGATGAGCCAGTAGCACAGCGGCGTGAACGGGAAACGGCGGTGCGTAATACCAAGCACTACCAGGCCAGCCACCGCCGGGAACACCTCCAAGGCCCACGTGGGGTAATCATGCGGCCCGATGCCCGACCACACGAGGATCGCGAGGATGACCACAAGCAAACCGGCCGGGAGTTTGTCCTCACGTTTCAAGCGCTCGCCTCCACACGCGGCCCAGGCCGCGGCCACACGCTGAGCGCCAGCAGCACCCCCAGCAACGCCGAAGGCGGCGAGTTGACATACACCACGTCGAACGGCGTCACCAGCAGCATCCCCACGAGCGCGAACGCCGGACCCGCGTCATACGTGCCGAGCGTCTCGCGTGTCAGTCCGCCGAACGCGCCGCGGATGGCAACCCACGCGACTGCCCCCGCGATCACGACCCCCACCAGCCCCAGCGTGGCGAACACGTGCAGCCACAGGTTGTGCGCCTGCGGCGCGACTTTCACGCCAGCGTCCCCGCGCCCCTCTCGCGCCAGCCTCTCCCGCACCCAGTGCTCATAGCTCCCCGCCCCATGACCCACGATCGGCCGCTCGACCCCCATCTCCCAGGCCCACTTCGCGAACTTGATCCGCCCCCCCGTGTCCGTCTCGTACTTCTCTTCCGCCAACGCGGCCCTGATCTCCGCCACCCCCACCGTGCCGCGTGCCACGATCTTCTCCCCCGCAACCATCCACGTCGCGCCGATCAACATTCCCACCACGACCAGCCCGATCAGCCCCGACCGCACCGACCATCGCCGCGTGACGATCGCCACGCCGGCGACGACCGCGATCAACGCCGCCGAAGCGATCCACGCCCCCCGCGTCCCCGTCGCGATCATCCCCGCGATCGTCGCTACACACCCGAAGGCCGCGAGCCACCGTGCCCTTCCCCGCCCCATCATCGCCGCGGGCAGGTGCAGGCCAAGGGCCGCGACAAACATGTACCCGCACACCGCCGGGTGCGACCACCAGCCCGCGTTCCGCGGGTGCGGCGCCTTGAACTGAAGCCACTCAACCCCCATCGAGTGCCCGACCCACAGCACCACCTGAGACCCGTTCGTCACCAGAAACCCCACCGCCAGCGCATACACCAGCAGCCGCCGGTGTCGCATCAACGGCCAAGCTACCAGCAGCGGGTACACAAACCGCAAACTCGCCAGCTCCCATCCGCCCTTGGCCCGATCCGGCGTCCACAGCAGGCTCGCCCCCGCCCACGCGGCCCAAACCACCAGCACCCACACCAGCGGCTGCCGCACCCACCACCGCAGCACCGGCCACACCACATCCAGGCTCACCACGAACGCCACCAGCAGCGGCACCCCCGCCAACTCCGCGGCCGACATCGGTCCCACGCTCGCCGCCGCCCACACGGCCCCTGTCGCCACGTACAGCCACCCCAGCTTCCGCCACCGGGGGTGAGCCTCCTGACGGTCAAAGGCCGCCTCCAGGGCGGGCAGCGGCGGGGATGGCGGGCCGGGCGGGTTGGCGGCTGGCTCAGTCAACCCCACCATCATCCACCCGACCGGCCCCTACCGCAACCCGAGTGAATCTGGGAGGTTTGGGACACCGATTTGTCACATTCTGATCCCCAGAATCGGCAACTTGGAACACCGGACGGGTGTAGAACGTCTGAGAAGGGGTCGGCGGTGTCCGATCTATAGAGGGACGCGCTTGCCGGGGGACTGAAACCGGCGGGCGCGGTACCCTTAAAAGGTTCGCAGGAGCATGCCATGAACGAAGTCCGCCGCGTTGTCCGCCGTGCCGCCTGGAGGCTCTGGCTTCAGGATGTGATCCAGACGCTGGCCGTGACCGCGACCGTCGCGATCTCCGTACTCCTGCTCGCCCGCGTGACCGAACGCGTGCTGGGCCTCAGCGCCCAGTTCGAGCCGTACTGGCGCTGGGCGTTCATCGGGGCCGCCGCGTTCACCCTCATCGCGGCCATCCTCTGGGCCGTCATCCGCCGCCGCAAGGGTCTCACCGTCGCCGTCGAGCTCGATGAGCGCGCCGGCCTGCGCGAGTCCCTCAGCACCGCGCTGTGCATCCACTCCAGCATGGACCCCTGGTCCCGTGCCGTCGTTGAAACCGCTGAGAGCAACGCCCGGCGCGTCGACGTGAAGCGCGCGATCCCCTTCCAGACCCCCGCCTCCTGGCCCGTGCCCATCGCCGTCGGCGTTGCGACGCTGCTGGTGTGGTTCGTGCTTCCCAACTTCGACCTGCTCGGCCGCGACAAGAAGGCCGAAGCCATCAAAGAGAAGGAGCGCGAGGTCACCCTCGTCAAGGCCGACGTCGAGAACCGCGAGAAGATCCTCAAGGACATGCTCAACAAGGCCAAGGTCGGTTTCGTCGAAGACACGACCGACCTCACCGCCCCCGAGAAGACGCCCGAGCTGAACGACCCCGAGTCGATCAAGCGCTCCGCGGTCAAGAAGCTGACCGACCTCACCAACAAGCTCGAGGCCCAGAAGAGCGGCGAGAAGGGTGCTCAGGCCGACGCGATCAAGGAGGCCATGAAGCAGCTCAAGCAGCCCGGCGCCGGCCCGCTGGATGAGTTCAGCAAGGCCCTCGCGCGGGGCGACTTCAATAAGGCCCAGGAGCAGCTCGCCGAGCTCACCAAGGAAATGAACTCCGGCTCCATGACCCCGGAGAAGTCCGAGCTCACGAAGAAGCAGCTCGAGGACCTCGCCAAGCAACTGGAGAAGCTCGCGTCCCAGCAGAAGGACGTCGAGAAGAAGCTCGAGCAGCAGGGCCTGGACAAGAAGACCGCCTCCGAGCTCGCCAAGGCGGCCGCGAACAGCCCCGAGGCCATGCAGAAGGCCCTCGAGCAGGCCAAGAACCTCAGTGACGAGCAGAAGAAGAAGCTCATGGAAATGGCCAAGGCCATGAGCAAGTGCCAGGGCGCGTGCGAGAACATGGCCGCGGCCATGAGCCAGGCCGCCAAGGGCATGGCCCAGCAGGGCCTCTCGCAGGAGGGCATGGAAGGCATGGAGGCCCTCGCACAGGAGCTCTCCCAGGCAGAGATGATGTCCGAGGACATGAACAATCTGGACGCCGCGCTGAGCGAGGCCAAGAAGCAGCTCAAGGAACTCGGCGAGTCCCTTGGCCAGTGCGAGGGTGACGGCGAGTGCGAGGGCAGCGGCCGCGGCGAGTGGCGCGCGGGCTCCTCGAACAAGCAGGGCAACGGCTCTGGCGGCCCCGGCCAGGGCAACGGCGCCTTCGGCCCCGACGCCGAGGCCGCGGACTTCACGCTGGAAAAGAAGAAGGCCAAGGTCCAGACCACCGCCGGCCCCATCATCGGCACCCGCCTCGTCAACGGCCCGCAGGTCAAGGGCGAGTCAGTCGCCGAGTTCTCCGCGGCCGTCGCCGCGGGCGCTCAGGAGACGGCCGAGGCGATCGAAGGCCAGCAGATCCCCCGCGAGATGGAAGACGCCGTGAAGCAGTACTTCGGGCGTCTGGACGCGAAGGTCAAGGCGAGCCAGCCCGCCAAGGACACCGCGCCCGCGACGCCCGCTCCCGCCGCTCCTGCGGCCAAGTAGTAACCACCCTCAAGGCCCTCGTATGAGCGACGTTGTCCTGCGCGTGTGCGGCGGCTGCGGCCACACATCATCCGCGGGGTGGGATGGGGCGTGCCCCCAATGCGGCTCCGTGCGATCCGTGTTCCTCCACGACCGAGAGGGGCATCAGAACCGCGCCTTCCGCCGTGCCCTTTGTCGGGCTGCCCTGGGCTTCGGCGCGGTCCTCATCGTCTGGGGCCTCTCAGAACTCGTCCGACAACACGGCCTCCGCTGGAATGGCTACGGCCACCTGCACATCTCCGGTGCCAGGAGCGGCCACATCGCCACCTTCACCTTGTCGAGTTGGGTGATCTCGACCCTCATCCTCACTTCGCTGTCCTGCGGTGTCACGTCGCTGCTCTGGGGTTTACGAGGGACTTGGCTCGATTGGCGACGCTGAATCCAACCTGATTTCGAGGGCCGCCACCGCTTTCGTGCGAGCCGATTTCCCACGCTCGTACAATCCGCCGTGCCCGATGATCCGTCTCTCCCATCCGTCGATGAAGAGGGCTTCCTGCCCGCGGACACACCGCCGCCGTGGGGAACCGAGACCACCGACGCGCGCCTCAACCGCCTGCTGAAGAAGGCCCGCAACCTGCCCGTTGCGCCGGGCGTGTACCTCATGAAGGACCACAAGGGTGTGGTGCTGTACGTGGGAAAGGCCGCGCGGCTGCCCGAGCGGGTGTCCTCCTACTGGGTGCCCTCCGCAGACCTGGGCCCGGTGAAGCACCAGCTCCGCGACCTCGTGTGGGACTTCGAGTACCTCCAGTGCGAAACCGAGTGGGAGGCGCTCCTCACCGAGAACCGGCTCATCAAGGACATCCACCCGCGGTTCAACGTGCGGCTGGTCGACGATAAGACCTTCCCGTACCTCGCGGTGACGACGCGCGAGGACTTCCCGCGCGTGTTCGTCACCCGCAACCCCTCCGACCCCGAGATCCGCGGTGCCCGCATCTACGGCCCCTTCACCAACGCCGGGGCGCTCCGCGAGGCGATCCAATACCTCCAGCGCGGCTTCAAGTTCCGCACCTGCAAGCTCGACATCGTCGAGAACGACCCCCGAAACAAGTTCTTCCGCCCCTGCCTGCTCTACTCCATCAACCAATGCACCGCGCCCTGCGCCGACAAGATCACCAAGGACGCGTACCGGTCCGACGTGGACCGCTTCTGCCGGTTTCTGGAGAGCAAGCGCAGCGTCATGCTCCGCGAGATGCGGGCCGAGATGGCCGCCGCGAGCGAGCGCACCGATTACGAGAAGGCCGCGGCCCTCCGCGACCAGATCCGCGCCATCGAGAAGCTCGAGGAGCGTGCCGACAAGGACGACAACTGGCAGCCCGAGACCGAGAACGTCATCATCGAGCCCGACAAGGCCGTAAAGAGCCTCCAGCGCACGCTCGGCATGGATGCCCCGCCCCGCGTCATCGAGTGCATCGACATCGCCCACCTCAAGGGCGGCGAGACCGTCGGCAGCAAGGTCTGCTTCATCGACGGCCGCCCCTTCAAGGGCGAGTACCGCCGCTACCGCATCAAGAGTGTCGACGGCGGCAACGACGACTACGCCAGCATCCGCGAGGTCGTCTCCCGCCGCTACCGCGAAGCCGGCACCGGCCAGGAGCTCTACCCCGATCTCATCATCATCGACGGCGGCCTCGGCCAGCTCCACGCCGCGCTCGAGGTGTTCGACCACCTCGACGTCAAACCCCCGCTGGTGATCAGTCTCGCGAAAAAGGAGGAGCTGATTTTCGTACAACAGAGGGCCGAGCCCATCCGCCTCGGCCGCGAGAACCCGGGCCTGCGGCTCTGCCAGGCGCTGCGCGATGAGGCCCACCGATTCGCCCAACACTACCATCACGTGCTGCGGCGGAAGAAGACGCTGGAAGAGGATTGAGCAGAGGTTGTGTATGTACTCGGCCGCTTACGGCTGGGCATTGATCGAGGACACGCGTCTTGGGTCTTGAACCCGCGTAGCGGGTGCCCTGCAATAGCCCAGGGTGGAGCGAGTCCTCGAGCGCAACCCTGGGTTCAGGGACGCGCGCATCCGAGCCCCGCAGGGGCGGACCTTGCCCCTCCATCCTGTGCGTCCATTCGCGTTCTGAACCCGCGTAGCGGGTGCCCTGCAATAGCCCAGGGTGAAGCGAGTCCTCGAGCGCAACCCAGGTTCAGGGACGCGCGCATCGGAGCCCCGCAGGGGCGGCCCTTGCCCCCCATCCCACGCGGCCATTACGCTGCGTCCATGTCCCACACCTTCTCCTCGCTCCTCTCGCACCTGGTGTTCGCAACCAAGCTCCGTACACCTTGGCTTCAACCCGAGATCGAACGACGCCTGTTTGCATACTGCGCCACCGTCGCCCACTCCGAAGGCGGCCGCGTGCTGTGCATGAACGGGATGCCCGACCACGTCCACCTCCTGCTCTCCTTGAAACCAACGGTCGCCCCCTCAAACTTCGTTCGCGCGATCAAGGCCAACTCCTCCCGTTTCATTCACGAAACGTTCCAAGGCCATCAGAGCTTCGCCTGGCAGGGCGGGTACGCCCTCTTCTCCGTCAGTGAATCCGTGTCACCAAAGGTGCGTGCCTACATCGAGAATCAAAAGACACGTCATCAGTCCGAACGATTCGAGGACGAGTTCGTTGAGCTGCTCACGCTGCACAATCTGCCATTCGATGCACAATACCTGTTCGATGACGAATGAGAGCCGCCCCGATGTGGCTCCGAATCAGCCGCACTCTGTCCCAGGGTTCCGCTCGCGGACTCGCTCCACCCTGGGCTATTGCAGGCCACCCGCTACGCGGGTTCGGAGACTCGGTCGCACGTGAGCCACTCCCCCCTTCCTCACCTCGTACACTGCCCCCATGACCATCCAAGGCGGCATCGACTCCACCCTCAACGAGGCCCGCACCTTCCCGCCCGCGGCCCCCGCCGCGCTGGGCTTCTCCCATTGGCACGTCCCCAGCCTCGACGCCTACCGCCAGCTCCACGCCCGGTCCATCCGGGACCCGGAGGCCTTCTGGGCCGAGCAGGCGAAGATGCTCGACTGGTTCACCCCCTGGTCCAAGGTCCTGGACTGGAACGCCCCCGACGCAAAGTGGTTCGTCGGTGCCACCCTCAACGCCTGCTACAACTGCGTTGACCGCCACGTGAACTCCGGCCACGGCGACTCCATCGGCCTCATCTGGGAGGGTGAGCCCGTCGCCCCCCGCACCCACCACCCCGCCCCAGGCAGTCACTACGCCCAGGACCCCGAGGTCCGCGAGCTCACCTACCGCGACCTCCAGGAACAGACCTCGCGCCTGGGCAACAACCTCAAGAAGATGGGCGTCAAGAAGGGCGACGTCGTTACCATCTACATGCCCATGGTGCCCGAGCTCGCCGTCGCCGTGCTCGCGTGCGCCCGCATCGGCGCCGTCCACTCCGTCATCTTCGGCGGCTTCGCCCCCCACGCCATCGTCGAGCGCGTCACCGACGCCGCCAGCAAGGTCATCATCACCGCTGACGGCGGCTACCGCCGCGGCGAGGTGGTCCCCCTCCTCCGCAACGTCGCCGAGGCGTGCGACACGCTCGCCGCGAACGGCCACAAGGTCCGCGACGTCATCGTGCTCGAGCGCACCTTCACCCGCGATACGCCCCTGATCCACTCTCTCCGCGCGGCCGTGGACCACGTTCACGACTTCATGGCCGACCTCTGCGAGGCCTCCGCCGAGTGCCCGTGTGAGCCCATGGACAGCGAGGACATGCTGTTCCTCCTCTACACCAGCGGCTCCACCGGCAAGCCCAAGGGCGTCGTCCACACCACCGGCGGCTACCTCCTCTACACCGCGTACACCGCCAAGCTGGTGTTCAACCTCATCCCGGACTCGGGTCAGGTCTTCTGGTGTACCGCCGACGTCGGCTGGGTCACCGGCCACTCATACGTGCTCTACGGCGTCATGGCCAACCGCGTGCCCACCTTCATGTACGAGGGCGCGCCCAACTTTCCGACGCTCCCCGGCGGCGGCGGCGACCGCTTCTGGGACATCATCGCCCGTCACAAGGTCACGCAGCTCTACACCGCCCCCACCGCCATCCGCACGTTCATGAAGTGGGGCGACGAGCACCCCGCTCGCCACGACCTCTCCTCCCTCAAGCTACTGGGCACCGTCGGCGAGCCAATCAACCCCGAGGCGTGGATGTGGTACCACAAGAACATCGGGCAGGGCCGCTGCCCCATCGTCGACACCTACTGGCAGACCGAGACCGGCGGCCACGTCCTCACGCCCCTCCCCGGCGCGATCGCGACCAAACCCGGCTCCTGCACCCTGCCCTTCCCGGGCATCGACGCCGCGATTGTCAACGAGGCCGGCGAAGAGCTCGGGCCCAACCAGGGCGGCCTCCTCGTCACCCGCAAACCCTGGCCCGGCATGCTCCGCGGCGTCCACGGCGACCGCGACCGCTACATCAAGGGCTACTGGTCCCGCATCAAAGACCCCAAGACCGGCGAGCCCTACTACTTCTCCGCAGACGGCGCCCGCCGCGATCAGGACGGCTACTTCTGGGTCATGGGGCGCGTCGACGACGTCATCAACGTCAGCGGCCACCGTCTGGGCACCATGGAGGTCGAGTCAGCGCTCGTGTCCCACCCGGCCGTCGCGGAGGCCGCCGTCGTCGGCATGCCCCACGACATCAAGGGCCAGGGGATCTGCGCCTTCGTCACGCTCAAGTCCCAGTACCTGAAAGAAGGCAAGCCCGACGACAAGCTGAAGAGTGAACTCGGCGCTCACGTCGCGAAGGAAATCGGCGGCCTCGCCCGCCCCGACGTGATCCGCTTCACCGAAGGCCTGCCCAAAACCCGCAGCGGCAAAATTATGCGCCGCCTGCTACGGGACGTCGCGGCCGGCGTCGAGAAAATCACGCAGGACACCACCACCCTCGAGGACTTCAGTGTGGTGGCGAAGCTTCGGACGGACGAAGAGTGAGGGTCTTCGATGTGGCGGGACCGTCCGACTTCACGCCACTTCCTTCATGCGCCCGCCCCGGAACTGCGGTACTCTTCCCACCGATGAAGCAACTCGCCTTGAGCATTTCCGCCGCGGTTTTTCTCCTGATGAACTTTGGCTGCAGCGCCCCCGTCATCACCGGCGTCGCTGCCGTCGCCGAGTACGGCTCGGGCACGTTCAACAGCGGCGCCCTCGAGACGTACTACCCCAATCAGTTCGAGCACACCGTCATCGCGGTCCGCAAGACCATCGCCGATCTGGGCCTCCGCCCCATCAGCGATGTGCCCGATGACAAGGCGAACTTCGTGTATATCAAGGCCGTGGACGAGGCGGACGAAGAGATTTTCTTCCGCATCCGTCGCCGCGGCCAGATGCTCACCCGCGTTGCGATCCGCGTCGGCATCCTGGGCGATGAGCCCTACGCCAACGCCCTCTCGCGCCACATCACCGCCCTGCTCGACCCTGACAGCGACACCGCGACGCCCCCGCCCGACCTCCGCATCCTCAACGAGGACCCGACCCGCTCGGTCCCGCCGCCCCCTGCCTTGGAGACTTCTCCGTCGCCGAAGAAGCCTTGATGAACACGTCGACGCTCATGCCCGGGTAGATCGCACCGGTCGTTGCAGCCGCCTCAAACACCACGTCAATCACCCGCGTGTCCACCCGCTCGGTGTTGACGCCGAAAAGGTCTGTCTTGGGCCGTGCGTACGGCTCGATCCGCACAAACCTGAGCGGAACATCCACCGGCGAGGCACCCCGCGTGACCGCCACCGCGGGAGACGAGCCCGCCACCAGCGCGATGTCCTCCTCATCCACCTGGGCCCGGATGTGCAGCGTGCTGAGGTCGCCCATGATGAGCGCGGGGCGAGCCGCTTCGTTCGTCACATACTCCCCGGGCTCCACATCCCGCCGCAGCACCACCCCCGCCCGCGGCGCCTTCACCGTCAGCCGATCGATCAGCAGCCGCAGCGCCGCGACCTCCTGCTCCTGAACTCCCAGCGCCGCCTGCGCAACGACCAAGTCCGGCTGCCACCCGCCCGCCTTCGCCCGCGCCAGGTCCGCCTGCGCCCTCACAAGCTCAGCCTGCGCAACCTCCAGTGAGAACCGTGCCGCACTCAAATCCCGCTCGCTCAGCGCGTTCCGCTGCACCGCCTCCTGCGTACGCCGCAGCGTGTCCTCCCGGTCCCGGACCATCGCCCCCGCCCGCGACACCGCGGCCTCCAGCGGCGGAAGATCCTCAACCCGCGGCAGCGCACGCCACCGCTCAACCTCCGCCCGCCCAGTCGCGGTCGCCGCCTGCGCCCGCAGCAGATCCGCTTCCAGCCGCCGCGCATCAAGCCTGAACAGCGGCGCACCCGCTTCCACTCGATCCCCCACCTGCACCAGCACCTCCATCACCAGCCCCGGCTCGGGCGCGAGCACGCTCACCTCACGCCCCGCGGGCTCGACGATTCCGAGCGCCGCGACGCCGTTGGAGTATGGGTTTACTGATGCCGGCCGCGCCAGCGGAATCTCCGGAACGTCCTGCTTCGCCGTCGACACGGCCCATACGCCGACTGCGAGTCCGACCGCTGACAACAGGAACGTGATGTACTTCGCCAAGGTCAAGCTCCGAATACCGAACCCACATTGATCCGCATCACCCGCCGCAGGCTCAGCAAACTCCCCACCCCGATCGTGAACAGCGTCGCGAAGAACGACCCCACCAGCAGCTGCCACGGGAAGTACGTCGCCAGGTCGCTCTCGATCTTCTGCGACATGATCGCGAACGCGCCCGCCACGCCCGCGCCGATCCCGTACCCCACCACCGCCACCACCAGCGCCTGGATCAGCACCATCCCGATCAGCGTCCGCGTGGCCGTGCCCATCGCCCGCAGCACCGCAAAGTGCCGCAGGTTCTCCAGCGTGAACTGGTAGAAGACCGACGCCGACAGCAGCACCCCCACCACAAACCCCAGCGCGATCGTGATGCCGAAGTTCACGCCGATCCCCGTCGCCACCACGATGAACTGGATGCTCCGCGACCGGAACTCCTGCGGCGTGAATGCCGACACATCCGGGATCCCATTGATCGCGGCCTGCACCGCCGTGATCTCGGCCTCCGGCTTCACCTTCACGAGGATGTAGCTGATCCGCTCCCGCCCCACCGGCGTGAAAAGCTGCGCCCGGTCAAACGTCGTGTACACGATCGCGTTGCTCTCAAACCCGCGCTTGGCCTTGCAGAACCCCACCACCAGCGCCCGCCGGTCGTTGATCTTCAGCACATCGCCGATCTCCGGGCTCCCCAGCAGCGGCGACGAGTTCTCATCCACCATGATCGCGTCGGGGATCCACAGGTCCTCGATCCGTCCCCTCGTCACGACCGCCGGCCGCCCCACCAGCGTCGTCCGCGGCACGCCCATGATCTGCACGCGCTTAAAGTCTCCGTTCTTGAGCTCCACCACCGCCCACGAGTTGAAGAACGGCTCGGCCCACTGCACCCCAGCGATGCTCCGCACGCGCCCCAGCTTCTGGTCGCTCAGCGAGCGGTACTCCGCCACCCACTTGGTGCCCGGGTCCGTCACCCACAGGTCCGGCTGGGTCACGTTCTGAAGCGGGCCCGTCGCCTGGTTCAAGAGCCCCATGAAGATCGCGCCCTGCTGGTTCATCAGCAGCGCCGCAAACGCCAGCCCGAGCACCAGGGTCAGGTACTTCGCGCGGTCGCCAAACAACATTCGCAGTGCAACGTGGACCATGGCGGTCGCACAAGCCTAGGTGCGCGCGGCGGCGAAGTGAGGCGAGTTCGGGAAGCCCAGTTTGAAACAGTGGCCGCGTCGCTTGTAGGCTTGCACCGCTGATCCGGCAACTTCACTGAATCCACCTGACCCAGTCCGACGACTCACGCCGCCCGCCGCTGCACCTCAAGTACCCACGCGGGCGTCGCCCGCAGGTACGCCTCCACCACCCGCCGCCGCGAGAAGTAGTACAGCGCGGTCAGCCCCTGCACGACCAGGCTCACAAACGCAACCAGCGCATACCCGAGCTTGTTGGTCTGGGCAGGGTTGTCGATCATTTGAAGCAGACCCGAGCTCAATCCTGCATCCTGGAGTGCCTGCCGCGATGCCGGGTCCGCCAGGATCTCCATCAGCTGTGGGTCACTCACCATCGGCTTCGCCGTTGCGATGTAGGCCTGATAGAAGCAGTAAGCGCCTATCAGGCCCAGCAGCATCAGCTGGTTCCACCCCAGCATCATCGGTCCTTTCGGGTCCGCCTTCTGCAGCAGCCCCGCCCCACGGAACTCGATCACCGTGACCGCCAGCAGCACCAGCCCCATGACGGCGGAGGTCACATCGAAGATCCCGATCAGCAGCCCGATGATCGCCGCGAGCGCCAGAGTCCACGCGCTGAACCGTGCGAACTTGACCGCACCCTGCACCTTCCGCCACCGGACCCTTGCCTGATCCAACTCACCGAGCTGCTCGGCGTTCAACACCGGCGCGACGCCCGTCGCACTTGCCGCCGGAGTTGGCCTCATCTCACTCATAATCCTTGTCCGCCGGCTCCGCACGTCCCGGCCCGGCAATGTCATCCCCGGCCTTCGCGCCAGCCGGCGCCGCGTAGTAATCCGACCCCACCGTCTCCGTCGTCACCACGATCTCAACCCGCTGATTCCCGCGGTCCTGCTCGCGATCGTAGGTCCGCGCGACCACCCGGTCGTAGCTGCCAGCCGAGCTCAGCCGGATGTTCTCCGGCCGAATCCCTGCCTCGATCAGCCCCTGCGCGACCACCTCGGACCGCTGGTACGAGAGCTTCCACCCCTTTGAGATATCCCGCATCTCCTCGAACGGGCTCACGTGCCCACGCACCTCGATGATCCACCGCTGGTCCCGCTGCTCCATCGCCACACGCCCGATCGTCTCGCGCCCCGAGGGCGACAGCACGGCCGAGCGGTCATCAAACGGGATCGACGCCGTCACGTTCTTGTAGTCCGAAGGCCGGATCGCCTGCACGCTCTGGTGCGACCCCGGGATCCCCTCCTCATCCGCCGTCCCCGCGTTCGCCCGCTTCTTCATGTACTCGATGATCTTCGCATCATCCGGATCGCTCGGATCAAAGTGCGCGTTCTTGAACGCCTCGCGGATCGAGATAATCGTCTCCATCGCCATGTCCGGCCCGCCGCCGCCATTGGCGTCCGGGATCCCGCCCTGCACCGGCGTGCTCTTGGGCCCCATGTTCATCGCCAGCAGAATCACGAAGAAGCCCATCAGCAGCGCCACGTTATCCGCGAACGAAATCAGCCATTCCGGCGCACCCTCGTGCGCTTCCTCGTGGCCCCCGCCCGAGTGCCCGCCGCCACCGCCGTGGCCGCCGCCCCCGTGCGATCCCTCGCCGGAGCCATGCTTCTCTTCGCCGTGTGCTGCTGCCTCCGCCATGACCCACTCCTTACGCGGCCACCCTCATCTTCGTCCGCGTCGCGCTCGGAATGAACGCCAGCATCTTGTCGCTCGTCACCCGCGGGTTGTCCCCCGCCTGGATGCTCAGAATCGCCTGGAGCATCATCTCGCGCGACAGCATCTCCTCCTGGCTCCGCCCCGCCAGCTTGTCGCCCATCGGCCCCGCGATCGCGTTCGCCAGGATCGCTCCATACAGCGTCGCCACCACGGCCACCGCCAGCGCCGCGCCCAGCTTGCCGATGTCCGCGCTCGCCAACTGCCCGAACATACCCACCTGCCCGATCAGCGTCCCCACCAGCCCGTACCCCGGGCCATACAGCTTCAGCAGGTCAAAGAACTTCTTGCCCGACTTGTGCCGGTCCGCCATCGCCAGCAGCTCCATCCGGCTCGTCGCCTCGATGATGTGCGGCTCCACGCCGTCAATCGCCATCTTGAGCCCCGCCGCGAGGAACGGGTCCTTCAGCTTGGGCATCTCGCTCTCGAGCGCCAGAATCCCGTCGCGCCGCGCCTTCTCCGCGAGGGCCGACAGCGTCTTGATCGTGTCCACCGTCGATTCGGCCTTGTGGAACATGAACCGCTTGATGTACGCGGGGATCTTCAGCACGTTCTCCATGGGCATCGCCATGAACGTCACCGAGATGGACCCCACGCCCACCATCAGCACGCCTTCCAGCGAGAAGAACATCATGAAGTGGCCGTGGGAAACTTCGTAGAACACGAAGCCCATCGCGCCAAAGCCGATCAGCAGGCCCAGCAGGCTGGCGATATCCAAGCGTCACCTTCCGGTCTGAGGTTCCAACGGTTCTCGGACGCTGCACCCAGCGGTCCACGTCAGAACATCGGCCACCGAAAGGCAAGGCTGAACCACGCTCCGATACCACGTACGTCGAAGGTGCCGGTTATCCGGCCAACGATCCCCGCCCCGTGGGCTTGATGCATCGGTGCATCGGTGCATCGGTGCATCGGCGCATCGGCGCATCGCTGCATCGCTGTTCCTACGCCTTCACAAACGTGTGCTTCGCCCGGTCCTTCACCACCCCCGGGAACGCCAGCGCCCGCCCGTGCGCCACGCAGTACACCCCGGGCGCCAGCACCCCCGCCGCGAACACCGCCTCCGTCAGGTTCTGCAGCGCATCGCTCCGCGTCATCTCGAACGGCCTCATCGCCCCCGTCAGCACCACCGGCACCGCACAAGGCCTCAGTTCCGCTGCCAGCAGCTCCCCCGTCACGTTCAGCGTGTCCGTCCCGTGCAGGATCACGATCCCCGCGGGCCTGGGGCTCACCGCCGCGGCGTTCCGCACCGCCGTCACGATCGCCGCGCGATCGTCATCGGTCATCACCAAACTGTCCTTGCTCATCAGCTCCTGGCACGACACCTGTGTGTCCTCCAGCCGCAGCCGCGTCAGCATCCGCCGCACGATCGATCGCCGGTTCTCCAGCGTGCCCGTGCCTTCGTCGTAGGTCTTCTCGATCGTGCCGCCAGTCGTGATGAGCGTGATGTATCGCATGCGTGCCTTGAAGCCCCTCCCTGAGGGAGGGGTTGGGGTGGGTTCGTTCGATTTGGCTCAACGGAGAACGGTGGTTGCTCGAGGGTCCGCATTCAACTGTAGAACTTCCCATAGTCCCGCCAGAACCCCGGGTACGTCTTCCCCACGCACTTCGGATCTCGAATCGCCACGTTCGGCCGCCGCAGCCCGATCAGCGCCAGCGACATGGCCATGCGGTGATCGTTGTACGTCTCAAACACCACCGGCGGAGCCCCCGCCGAGCAGTCGATCCCCCCCGCCGGCGGCGTGATCGTCATCGCGTCCGCATCTCTCTGCACCGGCGTCTGCACCCGCACGCCCAGCTTGGTGAGCTCAGTCTGCATGGCCGCGATCCGGTCGCACTCCTTCACGTGCAGCGTCCGCAGTCCCCGCAGAATGCTCGTCCCGTTCGCAAAGCACGCGCACGCCGCCAAAGTCATCGCCGCGTCCGGCATGTCGCTCATATCCGCCAGAATCGGCTGCAACTCCCGCGGCCCCATCACCTCAATCACCCCCGGCCCCCGCTGCACCCGCGCCCCCATCCGCCCCAAAACCTCCGGAAACCCTGCGTCCCCTTGGAGGGATTGTCCATCCAGCCCCTCGACCGCGCACCGCGCCCCCGGCACCATCGCCGCCCCGCCCCAGAAGTACGTCGCCCCCGTCGCGTCCGGCTCCACCGTGTACTCAAATTCGCCCAGTCCCCCGCCGCCAACGCGGATCACATGCAGGTCCTCGGACATCCGCACCGTCACGCCCACCTTCGCCAGCAGCCCCAGCGTCATCTGGATGTACGCCCCGCTCGTCACCGGCCCCTTGAGCCGCAGCGTCAGCCCCTTCGGCAACCACGCCCCTACCAACAGCAGCGCCGACACAAACTGGCTCGACTGAAACGACCCGACCTCCAGCGTGGACGGCACCTCGCCGCTCTCCTCAGCCCCGGGCGTCACCCGCACCGGCGGAAAACCCGCCCGCCCCAGGTACTCCACCCCGCACCCGAGCCTCCGCAGCAGATCGCCGAGCTCCCCAATCGGCCGCTCCCGCATCCGCGCCGATCCATCAATCGTCACCGCCCCCGCCGCCAGCATCGCCGCGGCCATCAGAAACCGCACACTCGTCCCCGAGTTCACCAACTCCAACGTCACCCCCGCCGCCGGCCACCGCCTTGACCATCACCGCGCCGTTCGCGGCGAAGAACGCCCTGGCCTCGTCCAGGGTCGTGGGGCCGTCCGTGCCCGACAGCACCGGCACGCCGCACTGCTGGGCCAGC